>Ga0207682_10001086_pt1 | contig 12557 bp, 10 predicted proteins | sample KBSM63metaG_FD_184332 | JGI IMG/M metagenome (GOLD analysis project Ga0207682, IMG submission 184332) | Miscanthus rhizosphere microbial communities from Kellogg Biological Station, Michigan, USA - KBS M6-3 metaG (SPAdes) (version 2) | ecosystem: Host-associated > Plants > Roots > Rhizosphere >... | reverse complement strand
CCGTCCGCAGCTTGATGAGCTCACGCACATCCGGCTCATCGCGGAAGAGCCGCGCGATCGCCCCGCGCATCACGTGGTCGGCCTCGGACTCGAGCCGGTCGATGTCATTGCAGAGCGCCATGATGGCGGGCGCGTTGTCCATGCTGGACAGCAGGGACACGGCGGTTTTCACTTTTTCGCAGCAGGCGACGCAAATGTCCGCGAGCTTTTTCGCCTCGGGCGTGGGATCGCGCACGTCGTATAAGAACATGAGCTGGGCCGAGTCCTCGATGAGGTCGAGGATGTCGTCCATCTTGCTGATGAGCTGGTGAATGTCCTCGCGGTCAATCGGCGTGATGAAGGTTTTGTGCACGAGCTCGATCGTCGTGCGCGTTATCTTGTCAGCGCGCTTCTCGATCGATTCGATATTGTAAGTACGGCGTTCGAGGTCGTCGCGGCTTGCCATCAACGCAGCCAGCTCGTGGCTGCCGAGCACGATCTGCTCGGCATGCTCGTTGAACAAATCGAAGAACTTGCCCTGGCGCGGCATCAGGCGTGAAAACATCGTACCTCCGGATCGGTGACAGGCGGGCCGCGGCGCGCTCGCGCCCGGTCCCGATTGGTGCAGGGCGATAGTTTAGCCGGTTTGGCGCGCGCCGGCGCCGATTTGCCGCGGGTTATACTCGCGATTCCGTCTGCATGATTCTGCAACTTGCCGCCCGCATGCCTGCCGCCGTCTCCCGCCGCCGCTGGTTCGATTCGTTTCTCGCGTGGTACTTCGTCGCCATCTGGGGCTCGGGTTTTCTCGCGTCGAAAATAGGCATGCTGTATGCGCCGCCCTTCACATTTCTGACGGCGCGCTTCATCTTCGGCATCGCGTGCATGATCCCCATCGTGCTGATCATGCGCGCGCGCTGGCCTGCATCGCGCAGCGAGTTCGGCCACGTGATCGTTGCCGGCCTGCTGATGCACGCGATCCATCTCGGCGGCAGTCACTACACGCAGTACCTCGGCGTATCTGCCGGCATCACCGCGGTGCTGCTCACCGTGCAACCGCTGTTGACCGCGCTGGTCGCGTCGCGCTGGATGGGCGAGCGACTGTCGCCCCGCCAGTGGCTCGGCATCGCGGTCGGCTTCGCCGGCGTCGTGCTGGTCGTCTGGCACAAGATCGACATCCGCGAAATGACGATCGGCAGCCTGTGCGCGGTTATCATTGCCCTGCTCGCAGTTACCGCCGGCACGCTCTATCAGCGCGTCTTCTGTCAGCACGTCGATCTGCGCACGGCGTCGCTGCTGCAGTTCGCCGCTTCCGCGATGGTGCTCGCACCGCTCGCCTGGTTTGTCGAAGACTTACGCATCACCTTCGCGTGGCCGCTCTTCGCGGCGATTATCTTTCTCGTGATCTGCGCGTCCATCCTCGCCGTGAGCGCACTGCACACGCTGATGCGTCACGGCGAAGCGACGCGCGTGACGAGTCTCTTCTATCTGACGCCGGTATTCGCGGTCGTGCTCGAGTTTGCGCTGTTCAAAGTCGTGCCGAGCATCGTTTCCATACTCGGCATTGCGATTACGTGCGCAGGCGTAGCGCTCGTCGCGTGGAAACGCGATCAGCCGGCGCCGGAATAGTTCCGCTTGGTAAGCACCGTCAATCGACGGTCGCGCCGGATTCCCTGACGACTTTTGCCCACTTCACGATGTCGTCGTGCGCGATGCGCGAAAACTGCGCGGGGGTCGTCGCAAACGGCACCGCGCCCAGATTCGTGAAGCGGTCTGTCACGTCCTTCTGCGCGAGCATCTGCTTGACGTCACTATTGATTTTTCCGATGACCGCCGCCGGCGTGCCCGCGGGCACGAGGATGCCGAACCACGGATTCACATCGAAACCGGGAAATCCCGATTCCGCGATAGTGGGGACATCCTTCAACGCATCGGAGCGCGCCGCGCTGGTGACCGCGATCGCGCGCACGGCGCCGGCACGCACGTGCTGCACGACCGACGGCATGCTCGCGTAGTACATCTGCACCTGTCCGCTCATGGTATCGGTCAATGCGGCGGCGGCGCCACGATACGGCACGTGCACGATATTGACGCCGCCAAGTGAATTCAGCATCACGCCGAGCAGATGATTGACCGACCCGCTACCGGCCGAGCCGTACGACAGTCCACCGGGTTTGGCCTTGGCGAGCGCGATCAGCTCCTGTACATTTTTCACGGGCAGATTGTTGTTGACGATCACCACGAACGGCAGCGTCGCAAGGGTTGCCACGGGGGCGAAGTCGCGGTCGGGATCGAACGGCAGCTTCTTGTACAGCGCGGCGTTGATTGCGTGAGTGCCGACGTAGGCGAGCAGCCACGTGTAACCGTCCGGCGCGCTCTTGGCAACGGTGTCAGTGCCGATGTTGCCGCCCGCGCCGCCGCGGTTGTCGATCACGAACTGCTGGTTCCAGCGGTCGCCGAGCTTGAGCCCCGTTACCCGTGCGAGAGCATCTGAAGCGCCGCCGGGTGTCTGCGGCACGACGAAGCGCACCGGCCGCGACGGGTACGCCTGCGCCAGGGCAGCGCCAGTCACGACCGCCGCGACCGCAAACACCGCGCAGCGCAGCGGGGTCGGGTTGAACATTGCTCCTCCTGTCAGCGCGGCGTATCGCCGGCGAGTGTAATCCGGTGCATCACGCGCCGGTGGCCGTGATAATCGTTGACCGGATAATGCTGGGCGCAGCGATTGTCCCACAGGGCCATCGAGCCCACGCGCCAGTTGAACCGGCACGTGAACTCGGCCTGGATCTGGTGCTGAAACAGAAAATTCAGCAGAGGCGCGCTCTCCGCTTCGGTCCAGCCTTTGAAGCGCACCGTATGGCCCACATTCACATAGAGCGCTTTGCGGCCGGTTTCGGGATGCGTGCGCACGACCGGATGCTCGGCGCTGTATTCTTTGCGCGCATCGTCGCGCCCATCGGTTTTCAAGCGATCTTCGCGCGTCCGCGTGACATCGGCTTTGGCCGAGCTCGCGACGCCGATCAAATCAGCGAGCGTTTGCTGCAGGCCGGCGGACAGGGTTTCGTACGCGAGATACTGATTGGCGAACAGCGTGTCGCCGCCGGCCGGCGGCACTTCGCGCGCGAGCAGCAGCGTGCCCATCGGCGGCGCCTCGAGATAGGTCGTGTCGGAATGCCAGATGCCGCCGAAATTATGGCGTTCGTGCTCGAGCTTGACGACCGGCGTGATGCACGGATGCCCGGGCAGGCCCTTGATGAACGGATATTCGACCGGCACGCCGAGCGCTTGCGCAAACGCGAGGAACTGCGCGTCGCCCAACGCCTGCTCGCGAAAAAAAATCACGCAATGCTCGAGCCACGCCTGGCGAATTTCCCGGACGGTATCCGGCGCGATCGTTTGCGCGAGATCGACGCCGTGAATTTCGGCGCCGATGGCGGCGGTGAGTTTTTTCACTTCCATGGCGGTGCAGTCGCGGCAGAGTTCGAACGGAGATGCGCGTACGAGTATACCGAAGAAGCCTCGTTACGCGTGCGCAGGGCCCCTTAAACCGCGGCGCTCGCAGCAACCCAAGGTAAAATCGCGCTTTCTCCGGTGTTGCCAGGCAATCTAAGTGACACTCGCCTACGTCCTGCCTTTCACGATCACGCTGCACCTCGCGTATGCGGGCGCGCGCGTGACGCTATCGCTATTGGCCCTCAACCTGCAGGCGTCGCCTTTCACCGTGGGCATCCTGCTGTCGCTGCTCGCGTTCCTGCCGATGACCTTCTCGATCGCCGTGGGCCGCCTGATCGACCGCATCGGCGTGCGCAAGCCGATGCTCGTCGGCGCGGCGGCGCTGTTCGCCGGCATCGTCGTCACCGTGGTCTCGCCGACGCTGCCGGCGCTGTTCGTCACAAGCTGCCTCGCGGGCTCCGGCTTCATCGTGTACCACATCGCGGTCAACTATCTCGCGGCGGTGGTCGGCCAGCCGGCCGATCGCGCGAAAAATTTCAGCTGGCTCGCGCTCAGCTTCTCGACCTCGGGTTTTCTGGGGCCGATGGTCGCCGGCTTCGCGATCGACGCGATCGGTTACCGCTGGACGATGCTGCTGCTCGCGTGTTTTGCGCTCGCCACTTGGGTCGCGCTGATGGCGAGGCGCATCGAAGTGCCGCTGCAACCGGCGGACGCGCATGGCGCGAAGCAGCGCCGGCTGACCGATCTTCTGAAGAGCCGGACCATGCGGCGCGTCTTCATCGTAAGCGGTCTCCTGTCCATGGTGTGGGATCTCTTTTCATTCGTGGTGCCTATCCACGGGCACAATATCAACCTGTCGGCGTCGACGATCGGCCTGATCCTGGGCGCGTTCGGCGGCGCGGTATTCGTGGTGCGGCTCGCCATGCCGCTCGTGATCCACCGGGTCGGCGAATGGCAGATGCTGATCGGCGCGATGATCGCGACCGGCGTTGCGCTCTTTATTTTCCCGCTGGTGAAGACGGTGCCGGTCCTGATTGCGCTCGCGTTCTTTTTGGGCGCGGGACTGGGCGGCGCACAGCCGATGATCATGTCGCTGCTCTATAACAAGGCGCCGGCGGGGCGGGGCGCGGAGGCGATCGCCGTGCGCACCCTGCTGATCAACATCAGCCAGACCGCGATTCCCCTGCTGTTCGGAGCGCTCGGTGCGGCGCTCGGTATGACACCCGTATTCTGGACCATGGCGGTATTGCTCGTCGGCGCCGGCTGTTTCGTGCGCAATCCGGACGCGCCCGCGCGCTGAATTCCGTCAGTACAAATAAAACGGCCGGCACCGCAGCGCGGCGCCGGCCGTTCACAATAACCTGATCCGGCGTTTACTTCAGGTGCTTGCTGACCAGTTTGGTCATGTCGAACATCGACACCTGCTTCTTGCCGCCGAATACTTCTTTGAGCTTGTCGTCCGCATTGATGTTGCGGCGGTTCTTCGAATCCTGCAGGCCATGCTTCTTGATGTATGCCCACAATTTCTTGGTGACTTCAGTGCGCGGGTAGGGGCCGGAGCCGATCACCGGGCTCAATGCTGCCGAAATCTGCATCGGCTTCATGAACGCTGCGCTGGGTTTACGTGCAGATTTTTTCTTCGCGGGCTTTTTGCTAGCTTTTTTCTTTGCGGCCATCGTCTGTTCTCCTTGACAGTGAAGACTGGGATATCACCCAAACAAATTGGGTTGTGCGGATTGTAATCCAAGTTTTGCGTCCGTGGTGCAATCTTAGAGAGAAAATAGGCCTGTCGCGCCGCATGAAGTTCGCCCGTCATTGCCCGATGGCGCTGCGTTTTCCATGCCGCTGTGCATGATCGAATTGCCTGATGCGCGGTCGCAACGCGTCATGCGCTTGACCTCGGAGCAGGCGCGATGCCAATCAAAATTCTTCAAAGCCTCAATGGCAAAGCGCCGACTGTTAAGGTATGCGTTTGCGTTTTTTCATAGGGAAAACAAGCCGCTCGTGAGGGCGTCAGCGCCGGTGCCGAGCGGGCTGACGGCGGTCAGCGGGGCATCGCACAGCGGGGAATCAATGCGCGGCAGACTGCTGAAAACGGGCGCATCCCACAGTCATGGGCGGGGGCGCCGGCCGCTTGCGCGGTGTATTTATCAGCGGATATCGCGCGCAAGGCGCACGCCGCTGAACTGCCAGCGCGCGGCGGCCGGGAAGAAATTTCGATAGCTGGCGCGGATGTGCGAGGCGGGAGTGGCACACGATCCCCCGCGCAACACGTATTGATTAGACATGAATTTCCCGTTGTATTCGCCCACCGCGCCGGGTGCGGCGCGGTAGCCGGGATAGGGCTCGTAGGAGCTGCGCGTCCATTCCCATACGTCGCCGAATACCTGCAGCGCGCCGTCGTCCGCGGGACCGGCGGGCGCAGGATGAAAGACTTCGCTCTCGAGAAAATTGCCGGCGACCGGCTGGCCCGCGGCAAAAGTTTCCCATTCCGCTTCCGTCGGCAACCGTGCGCCGGCCCACCGCGCATAGGCGTCGGCCTCGAAAAAGCTCACGTGACAGACCGGCTCGAATGCATTGAGCGCTTGCGCGCCGTGCAGCGTGAAGGCCGTCGCGGGCAGTCGATCCGCCGACCAGTACATAGGTGCGGTCCAGCCTTGAGCATTGCAGACGTCCCAGCCTTCGGACAGCCACAGCTCGGCCCGCCGATAGCCGCCGTCCGCTATGAAACTGGCATATTCCCCGACGGTCACGGGCCGTGACGCAATTTCACACGCATCGAGAAACACGCGGTGGCGCGGCTCCTCGTTATCAAAACGAAATCCGCCGCCGGCATGCCCAATCTGGCGTATGCCGTCAGGAAGGGAGAGCCACGCCAGGGGCGGCACATTTACTACGGCCGGCGCGCCCGCCGGCACGTACGCAGGCTGCAGTGGATTCTTCGCGAGCAGGTGCTTCAGGTCCGTGACGATCAATTCCTGGTGCTGCTGTTCGTGGTTGATACCGAGCTCGAGCAGTTCAAGCCATTGCGCATCGACCGCGCCGGATTGCAGCAGCTGCGTGACGTGCGCATCGACGTGACGGCGGTACGCGCGCACTTCATCGAGCGACGGCCGCGACAGCATGCCGCGCTCCGGGCGCGGGTGACGCGCACCGACGGCCACATAGTAGGAGTTGAAGAGCACGCGAAACTGCGGCGCGAACGGCTGATACCCGGGGATCGCCTGCTCGAGCACGAACGTTTCAAAAAACCACGTCGTGTGCGCGAGATGCCATTTGACCGGCGATGCATCGGGCATCGATTGCAGCGCGCAATCTTCGGCCGATAGCGGCTGCGCGAGCCGTTCGGTCTGCGCGCGTGTGCGCATGAACTGCGCGGCGAGCGCAGTCTGCAGGTCGAATCCGGCGCGCTGAGTGCGCTCATGGGGTTTGCTCACCTGCGGCTGCATACGAATCTCCTCAAAGCGGAACGTGATTTGCTTGGTCGCGCGGCGAAGGAAATCCTAACACCCGACTATTTGCGCAGGTGTCGGACTCTCGCTCATTCTGCGTCAGGCGAACAACCACAAGGCCGCGCATGTAGCCTTTACAACCCGGCTTAAATCCGGTCGCCGCCCGAATCGACGCGGCTGCCGTCTGCCGCGTGCGGCTTCGCGCGCTGCGCCTTGATGATGTGATGCTCGATATAGTGCAGCGTGAAATTTGCAATCACAATAAAAAGCGTAACGAGGCTGGCCCACCATATCTGGCCGAAGCCGGCGAGCACCCCGACTGCGGAGGCGCACCATACCGTGGCCGCCGTGTTGATGCCGCGCACCGTGACGCCCTGATGCATTATGACGCCGGCACATAGAAATCCGACGCCCGTGACCACCTGCCCCGCCACTCGTGCGGGGCCCGAAGCATCGCCGACCAGCACGCTCGCGATTACAAACGCGGCTGATCCCAGCGCTACGAGCGCGTTGGTATGCAGGCCCGCCGGATGGCCGCGGATTTGGCGCTCGTACCCGATCAGCGCGCCCAGCACTCCCGCGCCAATAAGGCCCAGCGCCTGCGCGGCGGTCGGCAGCACACCCAGATCCATCCCGCCCCTCCTTCAATCTCGGATTGCGCGCAGCGCAATTTGACAGCGTTACACAATCCCGCTCCGGCCACAACCGGCGGCGATCGGAAGCAAGCGCGCTCACCCGTGTACGACCAGCGCCCACGCGATGCGCGCGCAAACCGGTAAAATTGGGGTTGCGACACCATGCCGGCGGAATTGGCCGGCGCTACTCCCCGATGAAAAATCTCAGTCAATTATTTGCGAACAACCGCGCGTGGGCCGCGCGCATCCAGCGCCAGGATCCCGATTTTTTTCTGAAACTGTCGCGCCAGCAATCGCCTGAGTATCTGTGGATAGGCTGCTCCGACAGCCGCGTGCCCGCGAATGAAATCGTCGACCTGCTGCCGGGGGAATTGTTCGTGCATCGCAACGTCGCCAACGTCGTCGTGCACACGGATTTGAATTGCCTGTCGGTGATCCAGTTCGCCGTCGAGGTGCTCAAGGTCCGCCATATCATCGTGTGCGGACATTACGGTTGCAGCGGCGTGGAAGCGATCGTGCGCGGCGACCGCCTGGGCCTGAGCGACAATTGGCTGCGCCACGTGCAGGACGTGCGCGAAAAACACGAGCGCCGGCTGCCGCCGGCCGCAGACTTCGCCCGCCGCAGCGCACGCCTGTGCGAACTGAACGTGGTCGAGCAGGTGGTCAACGTCTGCGAGACCTCGATCCTGCGCGACGCGTGGGAGCGCGCGCAGGACGTGAGCGTGCACGGCTGGATTTACGGGCTGCACGACGGCTTGCTGTCCGATCTCCGTGTCACCGTGTCCGCCCGCGACACGGTCATTTCGAGCTACGAGGCAGCACTGTCTTTGCTGCCGGCTACCACTGCGGCGTGACACCGCGAAGCGCGCCTTACGCGGGCGCCAGACCGTCGGCCCAGATCGCGAGCCCCTGCGCATTGAGCTCGATGTCGCCGGCGAAAACGTCGAGCACGCGTTCTTCGGGTAACGCCCAGCCGTAACGCCGCGCCTCGTTCAACACGATCGCGGTCACGCCGGCGGTGAGCCGCGCGTGCCGTTCGTTGCCCGCGCCGCCTGACGCACGCGCGAGTTCTTCGTGCGCGGCGATCAGACGATGCATATCATCGGTCAGCCGTCCGAGCTCGCGCGCATTGCTGCGTAGTTGGCTATAGTGCGTCACGTAAATCGCGCCGGGCCGCAATCCTGCAATCAGGTCGAGCGAGCGATGCGCGGCTGCGGGATCGAATTGCGTGGGGCTCGACGTCGGAAAAACAAACTGGCGGCCGGCGTCATCGAGTTCGCGATACGAGAGCCCGAAGGTGTCGCCCGCGAACAGATGCCGGGATTTTGCGTCGAGCACGCACACATGATGGCGCGCATGTCCCGGCGTATCGTAAAAAGCGAGTTCGCGGCCGTTCAGGCTGATTGAAGCGCCGTGTGGCGTTTCGATCACGCGCTCGCGCGGCACCGGCACGATGCGGCCGTAGGTCCGAGCCATTGCATCCGCGCCGTACACAGCCTCGGTGCTCGCGATCAGTTTCGCGGGGTCGATAATGTGACGCGCGCCGCGCGGATGCACGGTCAGCATCGCGTTGGGCAGCTGGCTCAGCAACAATCCGGCGCCGCCGGCGTGGTCGAGATGAATGTGCGTCAAAACCACGTAGTCGACTTGCGCCGGGGCGACGCCCTTCGCGCTCAATGCCGCAAGCACGTGAGGCACCGAGCTGTTCACGCCGGTGTCGACAATCGCGGCGCGACCGTTCTCGACTATCAGGTGGATCGCGTCGAGGCGCGGGCGCTGATAGCCCGAATCGATCGCGCTGATGCCGAATTCATAGTCGATGACGTCTGCCATGCGGCGGTCGGGGGAAAGACGCGGGGACGGTGTCGTCATTTTACCTTTCGGCCAGTTCCCAACGGGCGCCGCACGCGTGTCACGAATTTGCAACGCCGGTCCGGCAGTCTGGGATAATTGGCGGCAAGGGAATTTTTCCTTTGACCTGTTGCCTCACTGTGTCCGGACCGCGCCGGCTGCATGGGCTGCAGGGCCTGCCTTAACCCGAAAAACCCAAACTCCTCCGATGGCCAAGCAACACGTACCGCCCGAGCTTTACCTAAATCGCGAACTCGGACAGCTCGAATTCAACCGCCGGGTGCTTGCCCTGGCCGAAGACCGCAGCGTGCCCGCGCTCGAACGCCTGCGTTTCCTGTGCATCGTCGACAGCAATCTCGACGAATTCTTCGAGATCCGGGTAGCGGGCCTCAAGGAGGAAATCGCCGCCGACGCGCCTGCCGGTCCCGACGGCATTCCTTTGCGCGAGGTATTCCGCCAGGTCACCGCGAAGGCGCAGGAACTCGTGACGCGCCAGTACCAGGTGCTCAACGAGCAAGTGTTTCCGCAGCTCGCGGCCGAGGGCATCCGCTTTCTGCGCCGCAGCAAGTGGAACGCGGCGCAGAAGGAATGGGTGAAAGAATATTTCTTTCGCGAATTGATGCCGGTGCTGACGCCGCTGGGGCTCGATCCCGTACACCCGTTTCCGAAGCTGCTCAACAAAAGTCTCAATTTCGTGATCGAGCTCGAAGGCAAGGATGCATTCGGCCGCAAGTCGAGCATGGCGATCGTGCAGGCGCCGCGCGTGCTGCCGCGCGTGATCCCGATGCCGCGCGCAATCGCCGGTTGCGAGCACGGCTTCGTCTTCCTGTCGTCGATTCTGCACGCGCACGTCGCGGAACTGTTTCCCGGCATGGCGGTGCTCGGCTGCTATCAGTTTCAGCTCACGCGCAACAGCGATCTCTATATCGACGAGGAGGAGTTGCGCGAGTTGAAAAGCCTGCGCAAAGCGCTGCAGGGAGAGCTGTCGCAGCGGCAATTCGGCGACAGCGTGCGCCTGGAGGTCACCGACCTGTGCTCCCCGGGCATGATCGACGCGCTGTTGCAGCAGTTCGGCCTCACGCACGACGATCTCTACCAGGTCAACGGCCCGGTCAACATGGTGCGCCTGATGCAGATCCCGGAGCAGGTCGACCGGCCCGACTTGAAGTTCCCGCAGTTCGAACCCGCAATGCCGCGCGAGCTCGCGAAGGGGCAGAATATTTTCGACGCCATACGCAAGGGCGACATATTGCTGCACCAGCCGTACCAGTCATTTGCGCCGGTCGTGAATTTTCTCAAGGAAGCCTCCAACGATCCACAAGTCGTCGCGATCAAGCAAACCGTATACCGCACCGGCGCGCAGTCGGAAATGATGGACTTGCTCATCCATGCGGCGCGCAACGGCAAGGCGGTGACGGTAGTGGTCGAACTGATGGCGCGCTTCGACGAAGAAGCCAACATTAACTGGGCGCAACGCCTCGAGGACGTCGGCGCGCACGTCGTATACGGCGTCGTCGGCCACAAGACGCATGCGAAAATGGCGCTCGTCGTCCGGCGCGAGGGCGACCGCCTGCGGCGTTACGTGCATCTCGCAACGGGCAACTATCATGCGCGCACCGCGCGGCTCTATACGGACTTCGGCCTCTTTACCTGCAACGACGAGCTCGGCGCCGACGTAAGCGAGGTGTTCATGCAGCTTACCGGGCTGGGCAAGGCGCTCAAACTGAAGCACCTGCTGCAGGCGCCGTTTACATTGCACCAGCGCACCCTGAAAGCCATTCAGACTGAAGCGAAGAACGCGCGCGAGGGAAAAAAATCGCGCATCATCGCCAAGATGAATGCGCTGCTCGAACCGGAGATCATCGCCGCTCTCTACGATGCTTCCCAAGCCGGCGTCAAAATCGATCTGATCGTGCGCGGCGTCTGCGCCCTGCGTCCGGGCGTGCCGGGCGTCTCGGAGAACATCCGCGTGCGCTCAGTACTCGGCCGCTTTCTTCAGCACTCCCGCGTCTTTTATTTCCATAACGGCGGCGCCGAAGACGTTTACCTGTCGAGCGCGGACTGGATGGACCGCAACTTTTTCCGGCGCATCGAGGTGTGCTTTCCAATCCTCGACAAGAAGCTCAAGAAGCGCGTGATTCGCGAAGGGCTGAGACCGTTTCTGGAACCCGACGCCGACGTATGGGAGATGGGCGCAGACGGCCGCTACAAACACCGTAATCCGAGTCGCGGCAAATCGAAGCACGTGCAAACCCAGTTGCTCGAAACGCTCGCCGGGAAATCGCCGCGCAACGGGCGCTGAACTTTTCTGCGGCGATTGCGCGCCCGCTTGGCTTAATTCCGGGCATCATGTCATTAGAAACCGAACTCAAACTGCAGATCGAGCCCCGGCATCTCGCGCGGCTCGCGGCGCACCCGCTCTTGAAGCGCGCCGCGAAGCGCGTAACGCGCAAACTCTACAGCGTCTATTACGATACGCCCGACCTTGACCTGTGGCGGGCCGGCGTCAGCTTGCGCGTGCGGCGCAGCGGCAGACAATGGCTGCAGACGGTAAAAAGCGGCGGCGCAGTCGCCGCCGGACTGCACCAGCGGCACGAATTCGAAACGCCGCTGGCTGCGCCGTTCCCGGATTTCGAAAGCGTGCAAACGAGCGAAGCCGCGGCGTTTTTTTCGCCGCCTGAACTGCGCGAACGGTTGCAGCCTGTCGTCGTCACCGAATTCACGCGCACCAGCCGCGAGCTGACGCCCGCCGACGGCGTGGCCATCGAGTTCTCCATCGACCGCGGCGAGCTGAAAAGCGGCGACGCGACTCTGTCGTTGTGCGAAATCGAGCTCGAAATGAAAGACGGCGCGCCCGGTCACGCCTATGACGTTGCCCGCCAACTGCTGGAAACGATTCCGCTCTTGGTCGAGGACCGTTCGAAGCTCGAGCGCGGCATAGCCTTGTACCTGCGCACGCCGGCAAAACCGCTGAAGAGCCGGCGCTCGCTGGTGGCTGCCGGCATGCATACGAACGATGTGTTCAGGACGCTGATAACCGGCTGTCTTGCGCACTACACGGCGAATCAGCGCGGCATGCTGGAAGGCGGTGACCCCGAGTATCTGCACCAGATGCGCGTGGCGTTGCGGCGGCTGCGTTCGGTGTTCAGCACGTTTGCGCCGCTGTTTCCGGCCGCCGTTATCGCGCCTC
>Ga0207682_10001080_pt1 | contig 12582 bp, 8 predicted proteins | sample KBSM63metaG_FD_184332 | JGI IMG/M metagenome (GOLD analysis project Ga0207682, IMG submission 184332) | Miscanthus rhizosphere microbial communities from Kellogg Biological Station, Michigan, USA - KBS M6-3 metaG (SPAdes) (version 2) | ecosystem: Host-associated > Plants > Roots > Rhizosphere >... | reverse complement strand
TCTAAACAGGCATAATGATCCTGATCAGAGAAATGTCAACTCCGATCCAGTTTCAGCCCGGCATCACTTGCGTGGCGGCACCGGCGTGAACAGCAGGTCCTGATAGTCCCAGCTGAAGTCCGCAGTGGGTGATACCGCCTTCATCGTCACCCGGTCGACCTTGCCGTTCGCGTCGAACGAAAAGCTCACGTAGGCCGGCTCGACCCACTTGAGCGACGGATTCATCTTGAAGGTGTCGTACTGATGGTGGGTCAGCGGCCCCTCCATCCCCCTGGAGTGCGGGAAGTCGATGGCAAGGCCCTTGCCATCCTGGCGTACCTTGATGGTGCCGTACCACGGGTCCGTGTAGTCGCCGGAGTAGCGATCGAGAGGAAGCGATGGATTCGTCTTCGTCGGAGAAGCCTGCGCCTTTTGCACCTGCTGCGCGGCCGCAGTGAGCCTGGCAATCTTGAACTTGTGCCATTTCTCAGGCCACTGACTCTGAGGATAGCCCAGATAATGGTCGAGCAGTTCGTAAAGGAGACCCCGAACGATCTGGCCGTCTTCGCTATTGGTCGCCACGAAAATGCCGACGTTCTTGTCCGGCAGAAGGGCGACTGTTGCCTGGGACCCGAAGACCGCACCGTCGTGCCCGACGACGTGGGCACCCCGGTAGTCCGAAAGGGTCCATCCCAGGGCATAGAGATTGTAGTGCGACTGCGCGACCGCGAACTCCTCCGGATAGCGGGGCGTCGGCGTGATCACTGCTCCCGTCCACATCTGCTTCGACTGTTCTTCCGTGAACAGGCGCTTGTCGCTGCCGGGGATCTTGCCTCGACCTAGCTGCGTCAGGAGCCAGCGGCTCATGTCGTTCGCGCTGATCGCAAGGCCGCCTGCGGGGGCTGCGTTCTGGGAAATGGTCGCATGTTCGTCCAGCGGTGCCTGGGTGCCCAGTCCGTGGATCGGCCCGTCGCTGCGGCTGTGCGGCCGCGCGTGGTTCGGATTTGCCTTGAACTCGGCGTCCGTGTCGGTCGAATTCTTCATTCCCAGCGGGCCGAACACGTGGTCGCGGATGTACTGCTCCCATGTCGTGCCGCTCACCTCTTCGATGAGTTGGCCGGCCGCCATGTAGAGGATGTTGTCGTAGGCATAGCGGTCGCGAAAACTGGTCGCCGGCTTCAGGTAGCGAATGCGCCGGACCGTCTCTTTCCGCGAAAGCGTGCTGTTCGGAAGAAACAGGAGGTCGCCCTGTCCGAGCCCGAGCCCGCTTCGATGAACCAGCAGGTCGCGTATCGTCATCTCGCGCGTGACCCACGGATCCCACATGCGGAAATCCGGCATATGGTCGATGACCTTGTCGTCCCACTTGATCTTGCCTTGGTCGACGAGCGTAGCGAGGGCAGCGTTGGTAAAGGCCTTACCGGTAGATCCGGTGAAAAAGATGGTGTCCCCATCGACAGGCTTGTTCGTGGTGATGTCACGCACGCCCCAGCCCCGAGCAAGCGTGACCTTGCCGTCTTCAACGATCGTTACAGCGACGCCTGGCGCACCGATTTGCTTGCGCAGCTGCTCGACTCGCTCGTTGAAGCCCGCCGGCGGGGCGGCATTGGCGACGCCGCTTAGCGTGATCATGGAAACTGCTGCGAGCAGTCCGCGCAACGCGACACGACGGTTCATTGTCTCTCCCCTTATGAATTCTGGAGCGCAGGCTCTGCTGCACGGTCGTTCCGGAAAATTCGCCAGATCCCGACCGTCAGAAGCGGCAGGACGAAGACGATTAGAAAGATGTAGGCGAGGGCGCGGTAGCCGGTGGCAATCAGCGCAACCAGGCCGAAGCGTCCCGCCGCGAACATGCACAGCGCGAGCAAGGTCAGGCCGATGGCCAGCCGAGCGCGGTGCGAGAGGTCGGTACTGCTGCGGGCCTGCCAGGCATTGCCAATGCGCTCGTTGATGGCGTGCACGGCGCTCGTTCCACTCTCGAGAAGCGCGGCGAAAATCATCGCCTGGAACAGCAGGTGGAACCACGACAGATCCATTTGCTGAAGCAGGTAATCGGATGGGAGCGGCGTATCCTTAATGACCGGGTAAAAGGCCATCATCGGAATGAAGAAGAGCAGCGCCGGAAGCATTGTGAGCGGACCGGCGAGCAAGCCCGAAACTACCGCATCCCGATCGCTCGACAGGTGGCGCAGGATCGGCAGGATGATCACTGCGCCGACCGTGTTGTAGCTGGCGTAGGTGAGACCGCCCATGACCCATCCGGAGGTTTCCGGATGCGCCGAGAATGATGGTCCGACCAGGTGGCCGAACGAATAGAGCGCGAAGACGATGAAGAGCGCATAGACGCCGTAAAGCAGGTATGAGACGTCGCGGAATAGGCGCTCCACGGCCGTGTTGCCCAAGGCGACGATGGCGGCGATCCCGAGCATCAGGGCCCCCGTTCCCACCCATTCCGGTGCGCCGAAGACGGCGGCGGCGATCGCTCCCGCAGCGGCTCCGTAAACGGCCAGGATCAGGATCACGAGGGCAAGATAGGCGAGCTCGAAGAGGATCCAGCCAGGACCGACGAGCTGCTTGAAGAATGTCCGGTAGTCGAACGCCTGTAGGCGTCTCGCCAAAACGAATGTGATCGCCGAAAGAAGGCTCATGATGACAGTCGCGAATGCGATCGCCAAAAGCCCGCCGCGTGGTCCGGCCGGGAGGAAGAATTCCGCTAGTTCGCGACCAGTGGCGTAGCCCCCTCCGATCACGAATGCCTTCAAGCCTAGCCCTGGCAGCAGGATGCGCTTGAACCAGCTATGCTGAGCGCGGTCCGCGTGGGTACTCACGGCTTAAGGCATTCGTAGACGAGTTGCTCGAATGCCGCCCCACCGCGGATCGGATCAGCCACTGGCAGGCCGAGGCGTGCGGACTCGGATCGGCAAAGGTCACCGGCAGCAGCTTCATCGAGCGCCGACGTGTTTAGCGAGATTCCGCCGCAGCGGATTGCAGGATTGGTCCTGCGTCCAAGGGCGGTCGTTAGGTCGATGATCTCGTCGACGGATGGAACTGGAAATTCCTCGTCGCCCAGCAGGCGCTTCCGGCTCGGATCGTGACAGACGACGAACACGTCTGGCTGGCTTCCGTGCAAGAGCGCAAGCGACACGCCAGCATAGGCGGGGTGCAGGATCGAGCCCTGGCCCTCGATCACATCCCAGTGGTCGGGCGCTGCCGGCGGGCTCAGCATTTCCGCAGCGCCAGCCGCAAAGTCGGACACGACCGCATCCATGGGGATGCCTCGGCCGGAGATCATGATGCCGGTCTGACCTGTCGCGCGAAAGTCCGCGTGGATTCCGCGCACCGCGAAGGCACGAGCGATCGAGAGCGCCGTGTACTTCTTTCCGAGCGCGCAGTCAGTTCCGACCGTCAGCAGGCGCTTGCCGCTGCGCTTCAAGCCTGTCGCGATCGGAATGTTCTCGGGCGGCTTGCGGATGTCGATCAGCCGACGGCCGAGCCGTTCGGCGGAATATCTAAGCTCAGGAATGCAGGTGAGCTTCGCGTGCATGCCGCTGACGATGTCGAGTCCCGCCTCGAGCGCTTCGACGAGGGCAGGAACCCAGGAATCTGCGATAAAGCCACCCGAATTGGCAACGCCGATTACGAGTGCGCGGGCGCCGCGATCCGCAGCGTCAGCGGGGCTCAGTTTCGGCAGTCCGAGGCTGACTTGTGCTTCCGGCAGCGCGAATTCCCCGACGCACAATTCCGGCGCCCAGTCGCGAAGGCCGAACCCTGTCTTCGCAAAGCCCACCTCCGCCGTGTCGCCGAGGAACAGGAGGTAGGGCTGCGGCAGGCCACACGTCGCCGCCACACCGCCTTGCGGAGCCTTCATTGCGAGTTCCAGACGATCGTCAGAAGCTTACTTCGGCTGCGAGGCCGATTGTGCGCGGCTGCAGCGGAACGGTCGAAATGAAGCCGGGATTCACCGTATCGGCGCGGTTACTCGTAATCCGGCCCTCGGTGTCGAACAGGTTCCGCACATAGGCCCGCACCGTCCACCTGTTGTCGAAAGTCACGGAGCCGTTCAGATCCAGCGTGCTGTAGCCGTCGACCGGGATCGTATCGGGAGCACTTTCAGCGCCGGAAATGCGATCTCCGACAAATCTGAAAGCGCCGCCGACGTGACCCTCGGCCGTGCCGCTCAACGGGAAGTCGTAATTGGCCGTGAGTGCGCCGCTCGCCTTCGGAATATTCGGAAGCCGGTCGCCGTCGGTGCAGTTGGGCGTCGTTTGAGTGCATTCCGCGTCGGCATAAGCGAAGTTCGCACCCAGCGTGAGCCCCGGTAGAGGGTAGACGGATAATGCCGCTTCGAAACCCTTGCTCCTCGCGGTACCGGCATTCACCAGGCCGTTGATTCCATTGGCAAAGGCCTGGCCGATCTGCAGATCGTTCCAGTCGAGGAGGAACACTGCTGCGTCGAGGCTGACCACGCGATCGAGGAAGTTCGCCTTGACGCCTGCCTCGTAGCTCGTGACCGTCTCCGAATCGACGGTCGCCGGGAAACCGGGAAGCGCCACGTTCGGTCCGCCAGGACGATAGCCGCTAGCAATTCGCGCATAGACCATCGCGTCGCGGCTGATGTTGAACTGCGGGCTGATGCTGAACGTAAAGACGTCCTCCTCCGACTCGCCCGGTCCGCCGCTAACGAGACCGAGCAGCGGGATCGCGAATGACTGGGTGAAGGTCTGTTCGTTCTTGGCCCAGCGAAGCCCGCCTGTCAGATGGACCCGATCGTTGAACTTGTAGGTCGCGTTCCCGAACAGAGCATATTCCATATACTTGTTCGGAAGCCCCACGATCGCGAACGGATCGAATGCGTTCGCATTGCCTTGCAGATCCAAGGCATGGACGATCTGCTGATGGTCGTTGTCCTCGTCCGTGTAGAAAAAGCCGACCATCCATTCGAAGCGCTGGCTCGAAGCCGAGGTCAGCCGGACTTCCTCGGTGAATTTCTTCTGGTGAAGACTGGCCGGAAAGATCGCGAGTCCACCCCAGATCGGTCCAAAGGCGCGAGATGCATCGGCGGTCTCTAGAATTTCGAGCTTGCTGTAGGACGTCGTCGAGCTCAGCTCGGCGAAGCCGAAGTCGTAGGCAAGCCTGCCCGAATAGAAGTGGAAATCGCTGTGGAACGGCTCGGGCAGCTGCGAATTGGTGCTGAGGAAGGAAGCACCCGGGGCCGGCGGCTTGTTGTTAAAGGTCTCGTAGACGACGCCGAAATTGTCGGACTCTGTCTTCTGTCTCAGCGCAGTGAGCTGCACCTGGAGATTGTCCGCAGGCTGCCAGAGGACCGCTAGGCGGCCCCCCTTCTGCACCGCGTCGTTCACATCGTCCTCGCCCCTCAGGATATTGTCGATGTAACCGGGCGTGTCGCGGCGCGAATAGCTGGCGCTGACCGCCAGCTGATCCTTGATGATCGGGACGCTGCCCATGAAATTGACGCCCCAGCCGAGGCCTTCGCCATGCGCGATATCGAAAATCTCGCCGCCTGCGTGCACCGACATCCGGTCGAGCCTCGGCTGCACGGTCACATATTTCAGAAGGCCGCCGATCGAGCTTGCTCCGTAGAGCGTACCCTGCGGCCCGCGAAGGACCTCCAGTCGCTCGATATCGTAGGGCAAGAGGTCGAGCGTGAAGACCTGTGAACGATTGTAGATGCCGCTCGATCCGATCGGCGCGTCGTCGAGGTAGATTCCGACGGTTGCGCTAGGTCCGATCGGCGCGACTCCCCGCAGGGAGAGCGTGGAACGACCGGGAGATCCTGCATTGTCGACCTGGAAGCCGGGAACGTAGGCCGCATAATCGATGAGTTGCGAGGCACCACTGTTCAGTATCTGCTCCTGATCGACGACACTGATCGAGATCGGAACATCCTGGATACGCTCTTCGCGCTTTTGCGCGGTGACGATGATCTCCGGATTTTCTTGATTAGTCGCGGCCTGCTCCTGCTGCTGCGGAGCCTGTTGTTCCTGGCCCTGCGCGTTCGCTGCGCTGCTAAAACTCAGCACTGCCGCCGAAGCGAGCAAGAATGTCCGCGATTTGTAACCGAGCTTGTTCATGACACTCCCCCATTGATCAGCGGCCTGAGTCCCAGGCCAACATGCGCCGTTTCGGCTGTTGGATTTTCGACTGGTGAATTGAGCGCATTACGCATTGTGCGGCCTCGCGATTCCTTCGGGCACGTCACTGAGATCGTCGACGCCGCTGCGCTGTTGTGCGCGCGCCAGGACCTTTCGGGTCGGAGCGTCGAGCAGGAAGAGAAGGACGGCTGCAACAGCGGCAATGGCGGCGAGCAGGATGAAGAATTGCGTGTGTTCCAGCCTGCTCCAGAGGCGGCCTACCTGTCCGGCAGCGAGGCTCCCGGCGAAGATGGCGAGGTACCAGGCGGCGACCGTGCTCGCGCCCAGCTTCGGCGGCGCAAGCCGGGCGAAGATCCCAAGTCCGTTGGGCAGGATGTAGAGCTCGCCGAGCGTGAACATCAGGAAGTAGGAGAGAAGCCACAGCCAGTGTGCCGGCCTGTCGCCGCTGACTGTCTCTGCCACGGCGACGAGGAGGTACGAGGCGCCGACGATCAATGCGCCTGCCGCCATCTTCTGCATGACCGACAGCTCGCGCCCTCGCTCTGCCTGACGCTTCCACCGAGCGAGAAGTAACGGCGTCATCAGCATGACGAGGAGTGGGTTCAGCGAGAAGAACATCGCCGCACCGATCTCGACTCCGCCGATCACGCGGTCGACGTCGTCGCGCATCCACAGTGCGAACGTATTCCCGATCTGCTCGTAAGCGCCGCGGAAAACCGTCACCGCCAGCCCGATGCCGAGCAGCAGCAGGAACGTCTCGCGGCCGCGTTTTCCTGTCGCGGCCTGCGGCAGAACCGGCGCAGCGAAAGTGCGCTCGCGCGGCAGATGCTGCTGCCCCCACAAATAGATCAGAAGGCCGGTCAGCATCCCGACGCCGGCAGCGCCGAAGCCGTAATGCCAGCCGTAGGTTTCGCCCAGAAAGCCGCAGATCAGAGGCGCGAGGAAAGCCCCCACGTTCACGCCCACATAATAGACGTTGTAGGCCCAGGGGCGCCGGGGGTCGTTCGCCTCGTAAAGGTCGTTGATCTGGCTTGGCAGCGTCGGCAGGAACAGCCCGTTCCCAATCGCGATCGTCGCCAGCGCGAAATAGAATGCCGGCTCGAAGGCCATCATGAAATGGCCCGCGGCCATGACGCTCGCGCCGATGATCACTGCACGGCGCTTGCCCAGCCAGCGGTCCGCAATCGTCCCGCCGATGATCGGCGTGAAGTAGGCGAAGGCGGTGTAGAAGCCGTAGATGCTCGACGCCTTCTCCTGCTCGAACAGGAGCGTCGTCGTCATGTAATAGACGAGCAGCGCGCGCATTCCGAAGTAGGAGAATTGCTCCCACATGTTCGTGAGGAAGAGGATTGTCAGTCCGCGGGGCTGACCGAACCAGGCTTCCTCCCGGCTCATTCGGCGATCGCCGCTGCGGCCGACGTGCCCCACACCTCATCCGGGCATCGGATCGTGCCGTCCTCGTAGACGACACCCGGCACCCGATCCTCCTTGAGGAATGTCGGACCGTCGAGATCGACGTAGTCGCACTGCTGCCCAAGGATGAACGCCGGCGCCATGGCGAGGCTCGTTCCGACCATGTTGCCGACCATCACGCCCAGGCCGAGGCGGCGCGCTTCCGCCGCCATCATCAACGCCTCCGTGAGGCCGCCGCACTTGTCGAGCTTGATGTTCACGACCTGGAAACGGCCGGCGAGGCCGGGGACGTCGGCCAGGCCGAGGACGCTTTCATCCGCGGCAATGGGGATTGGACTTACGAAGCCGTCGAGATCCGCTTCGCGGCCGCGAGCCAGCGGCTGCTCGATCAGCGACACATTCAGGTTGGCCATGGCCTGGGCCAGCGCGGGCAGCGCCTGAATGTCGAAACCTTGGTTGGCGTCGACACCCAGCCAAACGTCGGGCCGCGCCTCCCTGACCGCGCGAACCCGCTCGACGTCGAGCTCAAAGCTTCCCGTCAGTTTGGTCTTTATCGCCCGCGCATGACTGTATCGGCGTGCGCCTTCCGCCATCTTCGATGGCTCATCCGCTCCCAGGGTGAAGGTCGTGACCAGCGGACGAGGCGTCTCGATCCCTGCCAGGAGGTGCGCCGCCATCCCTGTGCGATTGGCCTCCAGCTCCCAGAATGCGCAGTCGACCGCGTTACGCGCTCCACCGATCGGAAGGATATGCCGAAGTTCCTCCCGGCTGGAGCAGCCCTCGATCGCCGAGCGGCTGGCTTCTAACTGCTCAACGATCCGAGGTGCCTCGTCACCGAGGTAATAGACGCCCCCCGCCTCGCCCCGACCCCGATATCGGTCGTCGGCGAGTTCGACCACGACCAGCTCCGATGCCTCGAACACATAGCCCGAGATCCTGAACGGAGCAGCGAGATAATGGGTCTCGATGCGATAGGAGAGCCTCTGGCCCATCAGTAGTTGGTGCCGATGCCCAGAAGGTGGAAGGCGAGGCCCATCCACACCATGACCGCACCGGCGACGACCAGGGCCACACTCCAGAACTTGGCCTTCCAGCCACGTTTACCGGCCCACACCTGCCAGAGGTACCAGCCGAAGACAGCCAGACCGCCGAAGAAGATGACGAAGGTCAGGACCTGTACGATGAGGAGGAAGGAATCCAGCGCACCGCCCAGGTTCTCGAGATCGCCGAACATCAGCGAGACGAGCACGACCCAACCGACGAGGACCAAGAGAATCGACAGCGCGGCGAAACGCGACAGCCGATAGCCGAGCAGTTCGCGCCCGCTGAGCGCCAGGGCGCTTTGGTAGTGCCTGCGGATCGCCCACCTAACCGGCCAGAAGAGGGCCGTCAGGAACAGGATTCCGATGCTCACCAGCACCAGCGGGATCAGCAGGGCCGAGTTCTTGTAGAGCGGAGGCCGCTCGAACACCGTGAAGGCCGAAAGGATGGAGAGGCTGAAGCGTTTGACTTCGCCGTTCTCGACGACCGCGGCGGCGCGCTGGTCGCTGTTGAGATCGCGCCAGACGAACGCCTCTACCTCGACCCATTTCGCCGGAGCTGCGGAAAGCGACAGTCCCGCCGGCAGGACGAGTTCGCCATCCTTTCCGACGGAAACCTTCGACTGGCCGATCAGCTGGGTAATATTGAGAAAGGTGGAGTCAGCGCGCCGCGAAGCGACCCAATTGCCCGCCATCATCTCCGCATGCTTCTTGGCGATGTCCTTGGGTACACGCCTCGTGTCCGGATTCTGCGGAAAATAGCGGTCGGCAAACTGTTCGAAGAGCGAGACCCGGACACCGTTCACGGCGCCCTGCTCTCCCGCGCTGTTGAACGACGCGTAGAGTCCGACGCCATCGTTCAGGAACAGATGCAGCGACGTGTGAAAGGCGCCCGTGTCCCCGAGGTGGGCGATGACCTCGCGCCCGTTGATGTTGGTCTCGAAGAAGCCGAGCGCCATTCCGTCGAGCGGCGGCACATACCTCTTCACGCTCGTGTGCATGACCCTGGCGGTCTCGGGCTTTAGAATGCGCGCGCCGTCCAGCTCACCGCCGTTCAGGTGAGCGAGCATGAAGCGCGCCATGTCCGATCCGGTCGACGACATCGCTCCGGCCGGAGCCGGACCGACGATCTCGAAATCGACCTTCTCACCGGAAGCCTTGTGGTAGCCGGTCGCCATTAGCGGCTTGAGCGAGTCAGGAAGCGGCTGCCGGAACGAAGACCGGGACATCCGCAACGGCGCGAAGATATGCTTCTCGACGTAAGAGTCGAAAGGCTCTCCCGACACGCGCTGGACGATGTAGCCGGCAACTGATGTCGCATAGTTCGAGTAGGCCGGCGTAGTCCCGGGAGCGAATATCCGCTTGGGCACCCACTGCTTCAGCAGCTGGTCATAGGGAGGCACTGACTCCCGCTTGCTGCCGATCAGGTCCTTGAGCTGCTCTTCGAAGCCGGCAGTATGCGTCATGATCTGACGCATCGTCACCGGCTTGCCGTCGTAAGGCGGGATCTTGAAGTCCAGATACTGGTTTACGTCGGCATCGAGGTTGATCTTACCCTGCTCAACCTGCTGCATCACGGCGGTCCAGGTTATGAGCTTGGAAACCGAGCCAGGCCGGAACAGGGTTTGGTCAGGAACGACTGGCGCACGCTTCTCGACGTCTGCGTAACCGAAACCGCGGCTGGTGAGGACTTTTCCATCCTTCACCACGGTCACCACTGCTCCGGCGATGTCCCCCTTGCCCAACGCATAAGGCAGGAAGCCGTCCAACCACGCATTCACATCCTGCGCCGACAGTTCGCGAGTCCCTGCAGTTTGGGGAGCCGGAATGGACACGCCCTGCTTCTCGGATTGCACCTGCGGAGTTGGCGGTACCGGCGCTGATGGAGTTTGTGCTACCGCCCCGGACAGGAACGCAGCGCCCAGGATTGCCGCCACGAATGCAGCCAACTTCCGCATTTAATCTCTCCCCATTCGGCCGATTTGCTCATTTGGAACAAATCACCATATCATGCCCACTCGTGTCTATCCGGGCTATAAAGAGCCTGATCGGAAAATTGTCAAACGCAACGTTGTTGGAGTTACGATATTGAGCAACAGGCCGACTTTAGGTCGCATTCTCAAGGAACTGAGAAGGCACCGGAATTGGACGCTGCGCGAAATGAGCGAGCGCAGCGGGATTCCGGTCTCGACGCTTTCAAAAGTCGAGAATGACCGCCTGAGTCTGACTTACGACAAGCTCGTTCAGCTCAGCGAGAATCTTGAGATTCCCATCTCCGACCTCTTTGCGGAAACGGAGTTGGCGGAGGCCGTCACGGCCCGTCGCAGCATCGGCCGGCTGGACGATGCGATCCGGGTGACGACCCCGAACTACGATTATTACTACCTTTGCACCGAGCTTCGCCGGAAACGCATGGTTCCGGTCCTAACCAGGATCCGGGCCAAGTCGCTGGACGAGTTCGGCGACCTCGTTTCCCATTCAGGTGAAGAATATATTCACGTCCTTGAGGGGACGATCATCGTTCACACGCAATTCTACGATCCGGTCACGCTTAAGGCGGGCGAGGCGATCTACATCGATTCAAAGATGGGTCATGCCTATGTCGCGGCCGATGATTGCGACGAGGCCCTCGTCCTGGGCGTCTGCTCAAGCGATGATGAAGCCTTGGTCAGTTCGCTCATGCACATGCATGAACCCGTCGCTTCGGCCGACGTGACAGTGAACGAAGCAAGTCTCAAAGTTCGCGCGCTCCGCCGCCCAGTGCTGTAATCGGACGCAACTCGGCCAGCCCTCGGCACAGACAAGTGCGCGCGTCGGCTTCTAACGTTGCTGAGTTGCGGCAACCCAGGCATTTCCGGCGTGCTGACTCGGTGCTTACGCGAGCGTGAGTCCCGACGAGCCGCTCCTTGAACGGGCGGAATCAATGAATGATTGGAGGTTAGCGGTGCCCGCGCCCACCCCTGCCCTGCTTCCGTTCAGTGACCGTGTGCAATGGCGGGAACGCTGCCTGCCTGCGGGTTGCCATTGCCTTCCCACCAATAGGCTTGGCGGACCCGGTTCCCCGTCACGCGTTCGTTGAGGGTAGCCGCGTCGTATAGCCGGCCCCCGAGCATTACCTGCGCGACCTTCTCGGTGTTGCGGATATTCTCAAGCGGATTGGCGTCGAGCACGACGAGGTCGGCGAGCTTGCCGTTCTCCAGTGAACCCAAGTCCTTCGCGAGCCCCAGCGTACGCGCCGGACTGATAGTGGCAGCCTGCAGCGCCTGGAGCGGAGTCCAGCCGCCCTTGACGAAGCTCCACATCTCCCAATGCGCGCCGATGCCGTCCTGCTGGCCGTGCGCGCCGATGTTCACCTGGATCCCGCGATCGGCGAGCTTCCGCGCCTCGCGAGCGGACCAGGTGTCGGAATAATCCTCCTCGGGAGCGATCTCTCTGCGGGCATTCGCTGCGGCCAGCGTCCCCGGCGGAATGTGCGCCTTGAGCAAGGGCTGTTCCCAAACGTTCGTGTGGGACCGCCAGTAGGGATCACCCGCCGGGCCGCCGTAGGTCACGACGAGCGTCGGCGTGTAGTTCGTCTTCGTCTGCGACCACATCTGCAGAACGTCGGAATAGAAAGTGCTTCCCGGCACGTTGTGCTCGATCGTCGCATTCCCGTCCTGGATCAGCGACATATCCATGTTGAACAGCGAGCCGCCTTCCGGAACGACCAGCATGTTCTCGGCCTGAGCCGCCGCCACGACCATCTGCCGCTGCTCGCGGCGGGGCTGATTGTAGTTCTTCACGCTCCAGGCGCCTTGTGCCTTCAGGCGGCGCACGTGTGCGATGGCGTCATCGAACTTGCCGATGTCGGCAAACACACCTGCAGCCTTCGCGCCGTAGATGATCTCGCCGGTTGAAAAGATCCTCGGCGCGAGGATCAGGCCCGCGCGCTGCATCTCCGACGCGGCGAACACTTCGATGGCGCTGTTCGACGGATCGTGGATCGTCGTCGTGCCGAGCGCGAAGTTCGACATGGTCGAATAGTTCTGCTGCGGCAC
>Ga0207682_10001079_pt1 | contig 12582 bp, 10 predicted proteins | sample KBSM63metaG_FD_184332 | JGI IMG/M metagenome (GOLD analysis project Ga0207682, IMG submission 184332) | Miscanthus rhizosphere microbial communities from Kellogg Biological Station, Michigan, USA - KBS M6-3 metaG (SPAdes) (version 2) | ecosystem: Host-associated > Plants > Roots > Rhizosphere >... | reverse complement strand
TCAATCACGTTCATATTCGATCACGACGAAGTCCGAGGGTGACCCCATGCTGGAAAAAGAACGCCATAACCTGATTTTGAAGCTCGTAAATGAGCGTTCCATCGTGAGCGTTGGCGACTTGCTGGATTTGCTCGGGGCCTCTGAAGCGACCATTCGGCGCGACATCAACGCGCTCGCCGAGAAGGGTGAGGTCAAACGGATTCGCGGCGGCGCCGAGGCAGTGCGTCCGCGACACCAGCCTCATCTGGTCGGCATGCCGTTCGCGATGAGCCAGGACGTGAGCGTGCCCCAGAAGCGTGCGATCGCACGCGCAGCGGCTGAGCTCATCGTGCCCGGCGAAAGCATCATCATCAACGGCGGCACGACGACGTACGCGCTGGTGGAGTTCCTCGAGAACTCGGATCTCGACATCCTCACCAACTCATTTCCAATCGCCGCCAAGTTGTTTGCGACCAGCCGCAATCGCATCACGCTGCCGGGCGGCACCATATTCCGCGAACAGAACATCGTCTTGAGTCCGTTCGAAAACGACACGATCGAGAGCTTCTGGGGCAACAAGCTGTTCGTCGGCTGCTACGGCCTCAATCGGTTCGGCATGATGGAAGCGGATCCGCTCATCGTGCAGGCGCAGACCAAGCTGTTGAAGCGCAGCGAGCACGTCATCGTGATGGCGGACAGTTCCAAGCTGCGGCGCAAGTCCGCGATGATCGTGGCCGGCCTCGACCGTATCAACACCATCGTGACCGACGACGGCGCGAAGCCTGAAGAGCTCGAGGACTTCCGCGGCGCGGGCATCAAGGTGATCGTCGCGAAAGTCACTGAAGAAGACGAGATGAAGAAACTCGCCTGAGCGCGAGTCGGGGGGTTCGAAGTTGAATTTCAGATTTCTGATCACTGGCATGGCTGTGCTGGTCGCGGGCCTTGCCGGCTGCAGCAAGGCCGAGCCTGAAAAACCTCAACGCACACGGGTAGGAATCGTCGCCAAATCCCTGGGCAATGGATTCTTCGACGCCGTACACAAAGGCGCCGACGAGGCGGGCAAGGAACTCGACGCCGAAGTGATTTTCACGGGCCCCACGACGCCTACCGCCGAAGGTCAGATCGAAGTACTGAATTCGCTGATCGCGCAACGCGTCGACGCGATTGCGGTCTCGGCGAACGACCCCGACGCACTCGTGCCGACGCTCAAGCGTGCGATGGCGCGTGGCATCAAAGTGATTTCTTACGACTCCGGCGTCGACGCTGCCGGGCGCATAGCGCATCTCGCGCCATCCTCCGATCAGCTCATCGGTGAGACGGTCGTCGCGCTGGCGGCGGAACTTGCGCCGCAGGTCGGTGGCAAGGGCAAGGCCAAGTTCGCGGTGGTTTCGGCAACGCCGACATCCACGAACCAGAATTCCTGGCTCGCTGAAATGCGCAAAGCGCTTGGGGCGCATGCCGGTCTCGAGCTCGTCGGCGTCGTGTATGGCGACGATGTTTCCGACAAGTCGTATCGCGAGGCTGTCGCCTTGCTCAAACAACATCCGGATCTCGCCGTGCTGGTCAGCATCAGTTCGGTCGGAATCGTGGCCTCGGCGCGCGCCGTCGAAGACCAGGGGTTGACGGGCAAGGTGAAGGTCACAGGCTTGGGGCTGCCTTCGGAGCTCGTGGGCTACGTCGAAAAGGGTGTCGTGCCGAAGTTCGCGATCTGGAATCCCATCGATCTCGGCTATTCCACGATGCAGATCGCCACGCGCCTCGCGCGCGGCGACGACCCGGCCAAAGCCGTGTACATGGGCCGCATGGGTGAAGTCACCTTCGGTCCCGATGGCGTGGGTGCCATGAGCAAGCCGTTCATCTACGACCTCAGCAACACGGCTCAATTCGCGAAAATCTTCTGAAGAGCGCCGTCGAAGCGACTGTGGAACATCCTCTCCTGACGCTGGCCGACATCCGCAAATCCTTCGGCGGTGTGCGAGCGCTAGAGCGCGCATGCCTGGAGTTGCCGCGCGGCGCGATCACCGCGCTGATCGGTGAAAACGGCGCGGGAAAATCGACGCTGGTGAAAATCCTGTCCGGTATCCATCAGCCGGACAGCGGTGAAATCAGTTTCGACGGCACTGCGGTGCGCATCGCCACTCCGCAAGCGGCACGCGCGCTCGGCATTGGCGTCGTTCACCAGGAGTGCCTCGCGTTCGACAATCTGTCGGTGGCGGAAAACCTGTTCGTCAATTCGCAGCCGACGAAGGCGGGCCTCGTGAATTGGCCGGAGCTGCGCGCGCGGGCGAAGACGATACTGCGCGAGCTTCAGGCCGACTTCGACGGCGACGTGCCCGCCGGCCGCCTGAGCATCGCGCAGAAGCACGTGATGCAGATTGCGCGCGCACTGACGCATGAATCCCGCGTGCTCATCTTCGACGAGCCGACCGCATCGCTGTCGCAGCGCGAATGCACGGAGTTGTTCCGGATAATGCGCGCTTTGCGCGATTCCGGCTGCGCGCTGCTCTTCATCAGCCACAAGTTCGAGGAGATATTCGAGCTTGCCGATCGTTATGCGGTGTTCCGCGATGGAGTGTCGGTGAGCGCCGGGCGGGTCAGCGATGTCACGAGCGACGAGCTCATCAGCCTCATGGTGGGTCGGCCGGTCAGCCAACTGTTTCCCAAAGCGGAAATCCGGCCCGGGGCAGAGCTGCTGCGCGTCGAACACCTGAGCCGTGACGGTGAATTCGACGATGTTTCCTTCGGGTTGCGCGCCGGAGAAATAGTCGGGCTATACGGCCTGGTCGGCGCGGGGCGCACCGAGCTTGCGCAGGTGCTGTTCGGTATCCACCCGCCGACTTCCGGTGCCTTTGCACTCGCGGCTGGCACCTCGGGACTGGCACTCGTGCCCGAAGACCGGCAAGGGCAAGGCACCGTGCAGCCATTCTCCGTGGCCGCGAACATCGCGTTGCCGAATCTGGCGAGGCTCGCGCCGCGCGGCTGGTGCAATGCGGCCCTGGAATCCGGGCTGGCCCGCGAGTGGATAGGCCGTCTCGGCATCAAGGCCCGCGGACCGGATCAACCCGTACATCAGCTCTCCGGCGGCAATCAGCAGAAAGTCGTGATCGCCAAGTGGCTGGCGCGCAATCCGGGCATCCTGATTCTCGACGAGCCCACCAAGGGCATCGATGTGGGAGCCAAAGCGGCCGTACACGCGGTCACCACTGAATTCGCGCGTGCCGGTGGGGCGGTTCTCATGATTTCTTCGGACCTCCCGGAAATCATCGGCATGTCCGATCGGGTGCTGGTCATGCGGTGTGGCAAGATTCGCGGCCAGTTCACCCGCGCCCAAGCCACCAGCGAAAGCCTGCTGCGTGCGGCGAGCGACGCATGAACGCTGCCCGATCGCGCATCTCCGACAGTGCGCGCCGCGACCTGGCATTTGCGGCGCTCACCCTCGTCTTGTTCCTCGCGGTGACATGGGCATTCCCCGGTTTTGCCACGCCGCGCAGCGTGGCGGGCCTGCTCGACGACACCGCGATTCTCATCATGCTGGCGTTGGGCCAGATGCTGGTCATCATGGCCCGCGGCATCGATCTGTCGCTCGCCGCGAACCTGGCGTTGTGCGGCATGATGGCCGCGCTGTTCAATCGTGCCTGGCCGGACGCGGGCGTCGCGCCGGTGCTCGCGCTGTCGCTGATTGCGGGTGGGCTGCTGGGAGCCTGCAATGGCCTGCTGGTCTGGAAGCTGCGTCTGCCTCCCATCGTGGTTACGCTCGGCACGATGTCCATCTATCGCGGCACTATCTACCTGCTGTCGGGAGGCGAGTGGGTCAACGAGAACGAGATGTCGCGCGATTTCCTGGCGTTCCCGCGCGGCGAGCTCCTTGGCATCTCGGCACTGTCATGGATTTCGCTCGCGGTTGCCGCGGCGTTCGGCTTCGTGATGCAACGTTCGAAGACGGCGCGGGATCTGCATGCGGCAGGCGGCAACCCGGAGGCGGCAAACTACTCCGGCATCGATCCGGGCCGCATGCAGTTTCTGGCGTACACCACGTGCGGAGCCATCGCCGGGGTATGCGGCTATCTGTGGGTGTCGCGATTCGCCGTGGCCTACACCGACATCGCGCTGGGTTTCGAGCTTTCGGTGATCGCCGCCTGCCTGATCGGCGGCGTCGCAATCTCCGGTGGAGCGGGCACGGCCGCCGGTGTGGTGCTTGGTTGCCTGTTCATAGGCATCATTCGCAGCAGTCTGCCGCTCGTGGGAATTTCGGCGTTCTGGCAGATGTTCATCAATGGCGCCGTCATTCTCGTCGCAGTGCTCCTGAGTGCGCGGCAGCGGCAATTCAAACGCACCATCCTCGAGGCGCGCGCATGAAAGCGACCACTTTCCTGCGCTGGGAGGCCATGCTCGCGGCGGTGCTGATAGCCGCGTTCATCGTGTTCTCGATGCTGTCGCCTTATTTCCTGAGCGTCGACACGCTGTCCGACGCAACTTTCAACTTCACGGAGCGCGCGATTGTGGCGTTGCCGCTCGCGCTGCTGATCATTGCGGGCGAGATCGACATCTCGGTGGCCGCCATCATCGCGCTGGCTTCGGTTGCGATGGGGCTAGGATCGGCGCAGGGCATCGGTTCTGCGGGTCTCGTCGTCATCGGCCTCGGCACGGGATTGTTAGCCGGCTGCATCAACGGCGCACTCGTCACGATCGGCCGTGTTCCCTCCATCGTCGCGACGATCGGCACGATGACCTTGTTTCGTGGCGCGGCCTATGCCGTGCTGGGTGATCGCGTGCTCAAGGACTACCCGGCCTCGTTCGCAACGTTCGGTCAGGGTTACCTCATCGGCCCGGTTTCCATCGAGCTCACGCTATTCACGCTGTTCGCAATATTGTTCGGTGTGTTCCTGCATCGCACCCGCTGGGGTCGGGTCACGTTCGCCGTCGGTGCCAATCCGGTGGCGAGCCGCTATTCGGGCATTGCCGTGAATCGTTACCGGTTTGCCCTGTTCGCACTGACCGGGCTGTTCAGCGGGGTAGCAGCGGTGCTGCTGACGTCGCGCCTGGGTTCGACGCGTCCGTCGATTGCGCAAGGCTGGGAGCTCGAAATCATCAGCATGGTGATCCTGGGTGGCGTATCGGTCTGGGGCGGCAAGGGCAGCATCCTCGGAGTGGTCCTCGCTGCGCTGGTATTCGGCCTCACGACTTTCGGACTCGGGCTCATGAACATTCCGGGCATCGTGCTGTCCATCTTCACCGGCCTTCTGCTGATCCTCGTGGTCGCGGTGCCTGCGCTGGTGAGCCGCCGATGAGCACATCGACCGCGTTGATCGCCGTCTTCGACGTCGGCAAGACGAATGCGAAACTCACGCTGATCGATCCGGCGCTCGGCCAGGAAGTGTGGAGCGCGCGCCGCGCCAACAATATCGTGCAAGGCGCGGCCTGCCGGGAACTCGACATCGCCGGCATCGAGGCCTGGCTGCTCGAGTCGCTGCGCAATGCACCCGGACGCGAGCGCATCGCGGTCATCGTGCCGATCGCGCACGGCGCCGCCGCGGTACTCGTCGACCGCGCAGGCGAAGTGGTGGTCGCACCCGATTACGAAGACCCCTGTTTCGACGATGTGAGCGAGGAATATCTGCCTCTGCGCGACAGCTTCTCGCTGACGTTCTCACCCAATCTGCCGTTGGGGCTCAACCTCGGACGACAGCTGTTCTATCTACAGACAGTGTGCGCGGATTTGTTTCAGCGGGCCGCGCACGTGTTGATGTACCCCCAATACTGGTCGTGGCGTCTGTCAGGGGCCATGGCGGTCGAAGTCACGTCGCTCGGCACCCACACCGACCTGTGGCGCCCGCACGAGCAGGCCTATTCATCGCTGGCCCGCAAGCAGGGCTGGGCGCGCATGATGCCGCCGCAACGCGCCGCCAGCGACCGGCTGGGCCGCATCAGGCCTGGTGTGGCAGACGCGACCGGGCTCAACGCTGGCTGTGAAGTTTCATGCGGCATTCATGACTCGAACGCGTCGTACCTGCGCTTCCTCATGGACCGCGAGCGCGAGGCGTTCACTGTCGTGTCGAGCGGGACATGGACCATCGTCATGGCAAACCGCGGCGATTTGCGTCGGCTCGTCGAACAGCGCGACATGCTCGCCAACGTCAATGCATTCGGCTCGCCCGTGGCCACCGCCCGATACATGGGCGGCCGCGAGTACGAGGCGATTGCACAAAGTGGCGACGAGCCGACCGTGGACGCCGTGATCGAGGTGTTGTCGCGGGGTGCAATCGCGCTGCCATCTTTCGCGAGCGCCGGTCCTTTCGCCGGCAGGCCGGGACGGCTCGAGGGCGTGGAGTCACTGCAGGGCACCGGGCGGGCTGCGCTTGCCACGGTGTACTCGGCGCTGATGACCGCGGTGCTCATCGAATCTCTGGGCACCGCGGGAGAGATATTCGTCGATGGTCCGCTCGCGCGGAATCCCCTGTTTGCGAGGTTGTTAGCCGCCTGCGTGCCGGTGGGCACGGTTCGCACGTATCCCGAAGGCGGCGGCACACGTGTTGCCGCGCATCTCGCCGGCATACCATCGCCGGCGCCGGGAGCCTTGCATTCGGTGGCGCCGCTGAAACTGCCGGGCCTGCTCGAATACCAGGCCAACTGGCGCCACCGGCTCGAAGAGGGCTGACTCAACTGGTGTGTTTTGCCACCTCGACCATGTAGGTGTGCACGTCGCCATGCATGTTCGAGCGGAAGATCAGCCACTTGCCATCGCGCGTGAAGAAGGCGTTCGGCTCCAGCCGGTAGTCGTGCTTCTTCATGTCGACCAGCCTCTCGGCCTGCAGAGTTCCAGGATGCACCAGGTCGTCGGCGTTCGGCGCGGAGATTCCCGCGACATCGGGAATCGCCTGCGGCGTGAATAGATAGAGCCACTTACCGTCCCTGGCGTGCGCGACCATCTCCTCGTCACCGCCGTCGCCGGCGAACGTCTTGCCATCGGGTGAGATGTTGAAATGGACCGACCATTGGTCGCGATCCACGTGATACCAGCGCCGTTTTCCATCAGCCGCCGCAGCCGCGAGCCAGAATACCTCGCCGCGCGGCGTCTGCAGGTCGTACCAGATCGTGCTGCCGTTCACGTCGAAGAACTCGTGGCCAGCGATCTCCATGTTCATCGAGCGGCGGTGAACGATGCGGGGTTCCTCTCCGAGCCGCATCGACCAGACGCGATCCACGCGATGCCAGGGTCCCTCATGGCAGAACATCAGCGTCTTCGGATCGGTCGGTGAGAACTGCACGTGGTTCAGCCAGTCGGTGGAGCGATGGATGATGGTCTGCTCGCCGGTGGTGGTGTTCACCGTGAACATCGCCATGGGAATCCTGGCCTGTTCACGCTGCAGCAACCGCACCTCCTTGGCCTCGGCGAAAGTCAGGGGCTTGCCATCGTTGCCCGTGGCCGCGTAATTGGCGTCGAATCGCGGATCGCGCGGGCCTTGCTCGAGCTGGTACGCGCGCTCCGCATACACGCCTAACAGCAATGTCTCATCGGCATTCACCGAGCCGATGAAGCCGCGTTCGATCTGTGCGATGCGGTGTGGCTTTCCTCCGCTCACTGGCACCGTGAATACGGAAGTCGGCGTCTGCTGCTCGGAATTGCCGCCGCCCTCGCTGCGCGAGAAATACACGAGGCCGGTTTTCCGGCCAACGAACAAGGCGCGCACTTTGCCGGGGACGACAAGAGTGTTCTTGCGGGTTGCGATCTCGATGGCCACGATGCCGGCCGCACTCTCGACGATCACGAAGCGGCCGTCGGGCGTGAGGCTGTTCTGGTGGAAGTACAGCGAGCGCGTACCCGCGACACTCGAGAGGCGGATTATCCGGTGCCCGGTCGCGGGGTCGATCCAGTCACCCGGCGTTTCGCTGCTGGCCGTGGCAGCTGTGTCGGCCGAAAGCGCGTCGCCCGCCAGGCCAACAATTAACGCCCAGGCCACCAGACCGTATGTGAGTCGCATGCATTTCCCCCGGGATGCGCCAAGGTGCGCGTGATCGAATATGCACAATTGTGATTGATACGGCAAAGGCCGTGCGGAGAACGCTTTCCGCGAGCAAAACGACGCTATGCGCTAAAACACTCACGGCGGGCCTCGAAAAGACGCGAATTCAATGAAGCGGAGCCGTGGATTCAGCGCAACAGCAAGCCCCATGTGATCGCTCACATCGTCAATTTTCAGGGTTCGTAGTCCAAAAACTTGCAATAACGCTCAATCAGAGGCAAGTTCGCGCACAGGTCAATCGTCCACGGGCGCTTCGCGATGGCGTGCTGCGTCCAATCAACCACTTTGGGGGGCCAGCTGTGGTGTCAATCAAGCGTCGTGTTTTCAATACCAAGTCGCCAGGAGTTACCTGTGCATTGGCGGGTCTGGCAATCGCCGCGAGCTCGCAGGTTTCCGCACAGCAGGCAGCATCCGCTGGCGGCGAGGAACTCGAAGAAGTGATCGTCAGCGGTATCCGTGCGTCCATGCGCGACTCGCTCGCGGTCAAGCGCGAATCCATCCAGGTGGTGGACGCGATCTCCGCCGAAGACGTCGGCGATTTCCCCGACAAGAACATCGGTGAAGCGCTTCAGCGCGTGCCGGGCGTGCAGATCACTCGCCAGGATGGCGAAGGACGCGCCGTCAGCATCCGTGGCGCCGACCAATCACTGATACGCGTCGAGCTCAATGGCGTTTCGGCGTTGTCGCTCACCGTGGGTGGCGGCCGCGACGTCGACTTCCGAGATCTGCCGGTGGAATTCGTATCGCGAGTGGAAGTCGTGAAAACACCGACACCCGAAATGACCGAGGGCGGAATCGGCACGGTGCGCGTGATCACGCGCAAACCATTCGATAACCCTGAAGGGTATCTCGCCGGCTCCGTGCAGGGTGTCTACAGTGATCTTGCGGACGCCACGGATCCGAAAATTGCGCTCATCGGCAGCAGGAATTTCTTCGACAACACGCTCGGCGTCCTGCTGTCAGCCCAATACGAGCAACGACACATCGACAGCAACAACGCACGCACTACGGGCTGGTTGCGCCGTGCGCCGACTGCGACCGGGCCGGGCGCGACCCCGGGCCGCGGAACCGACGTCAATGCGGACGGAACGCTCGACTGGATTCCGGAAATCCCGCGCTACATCATCGATCGCCGCGAGACGACTCGTGAGGCCTTCAACGGTGTCGTGCAGTGGAAGCCAAGCGAAAACTTCTCCATGTACTTCGACGGCACCTATTCCAAGGGCCAGGAAGACGTCAGCAGCATGCTCATGCAGCTCGGCGGCGCCGCCGGGCTCATCGACTACGCCAATTCGCGTGTCGGCGCGGACAATACCGTCAGCCACATCGAACTCACCAGCAGCACCGCGTTCCCGATCGATCTCGCCTATCGCAACATCAACGGCCAGCTCGAGCGCGAGCAGTACAACGCGATGATCGGTGGCGAGTGGTCGAACGAGAAATGGAAACTCGACGGCCGCGTGAACTACGCGCGCGGCGAAGTGCAAAACGACGAGAAGAACTCCACCGCGACGATTTTCGGCCTGCCACGCCTCATCGTCGACTACACCGGCAGCGAAGGGGCGCCTAACTTCTCATTCCCCGGCATCGACACCACGGACGGAGCGCTCGTCAACAACCTCGCCGCGGTATTCAACCCGCGCAACAACAACCAGGAAGAAGACGGCGCGCAATTCAACGTGGAGTTCAAGCCGGAGATCGACTGGCTTCCGTCCGTCAAGGCAGGCGTCGAGAAGCGTACGCTCACGATGGAGAGCCTGTTGTTCGCGCGCACGATCCAGCTCACCAGCCGGACACCGACGCCGGCCAGTGCCGGTGCGACCACGACGGTCGCGGTTCCCCAGGCGACAATCGCAGGTATCGTGAATACCAACTCAGGTACCAACGACGTGCCGTTCTTCGATACCGGCGATCTCGGTTTCGGTGGGGGTATCAAGTTCTGGAATGACAATGGTGATCCGACTTACGAGGCCACCATCGCGGCCAGCGGTCTCACCATGGATCCTTACGGAGCGAACACGAATCCGGGCACGAATGGGACTTTCCAGAATTACCTCGACACCTGGTCGGTGGAAGAGGAAACGCTGGCCGGATACCTGCAGGCCTCATTCGTATTCGACAACTCCGTCGTGCCCGTGAGCGCACTGCTCGGCGTGCGCTACTTCGACACGAACACGTTGTCCGAGGGTTACAACCGTGTGCAGCAGGGCGCGGTCATCAGCTTCCCGACGGCTTCCCAGGCGGGCGGCTATACCGACTGGTTGCCGTCCATCAATCTTCGCTTTGACTTCACCGACAAGTTCGTCGGCCGCGTCACCGCGGGCGAGGTCATGGCGCGGCCGAATCCGGCGCAGATGGCTTTCCGGCGCTCGACCGACATCATCGGCCTCACCGGTACCCGCGGAAATCCCGACCTGCTGCCGTTCAGCGCCACGCAGTACGACGCGGGTTTCGAGTACTACCTCTCGGATGTCAGCTACGTTTCCGCCGCGGCCTTCCGCACGGAAATCTCCAGGTTCATCGTCAATACCTCAGCGCCCGAAACGATCGATGGCATCACGTACAACATCACCCGTCCGGTGAATGGCGTCGACGAGGTCACCATCGACGGATTCGAATTGGGTGGCCAGCTCGCGTTCGACTTCCTGCCGGGAGCCTGGAAGAACTTCGGCATCATGGCGAATGCCACGATCTCCGACGACAAAGGTTTCAAGGGCACCAACCTCCTGACTGGCGAACTGCTGCCGTTCCCGGGCGTGTCCGAGCTCAGCTACAACGCTTCGCTCTACTATGAAAATGAAACCTTCAGCGTCCGCACCGCCTACAACTGGCGGGAGAGCTGGCTGATCAACCCGGCCGGTCGCGGCGGTCTGCCGGAGTTCAATGACGACTACGGCACACTCGACGCATCGGCGAGCTGGAACGCGAATGCCAATTTCACGGTGTTCCTGGACGTGGTGAACCTCCTCGATGAACAGCGAGTGGAGTTCAACAACCCGTTCCGCCGCATTGGCAACGAGACGTTCGGCCAGCGGCTCTTCCTTGGAGTGCGCGCGAAGTTCTGACAGGGATTGGGGTTAGTCAGCAGGGGCGGGCAGACGAAAGTCCGTCCGCCCTTTTGTTCGCGGGTACTTCGATTGCGACGGATTCGCATTGGCATTCGCAAATCTGAAATTGCCATCGGGGTGAACTACCATGCTCGCCCCCGACAACAATCCGACTTCAGGGAAATGCCATGACCGACTCACCACTCGAAACGAAACTCACCAAGAAGGTCATCGACAGCCTGAACCGCATCCTCGAGCTCGAGCTCGCCGGCGTGGTGCGCTACATGCACTACAGCTTCATGATCTTCGGCCACAACCGCATCCCGATCGTCGCCTGGTTGCGCGACCAGTCCAATGAATCCAATGCGCACGCGATCCTGGCCGGCGAACACATCACGGCATTCGGCGGACATCCTTCGCTCAAGATCGGATCATTGCTCGAGACGCACAAACACGACGTCAACGAGATCCTCAAAGAGGCCTACAAGCACGAGAAGGAAGGCCTCGACGAATATCACGTCTTGTTGGGGCTGGTTGCCGGCCAGAGCGTGTTGCTCGAGGAATATGCGCGCGACCAGATCGCCGCCGAAGAGATGCACCTGGCTGACATCCGCAAGATGATGCGCAAGCCCGGTTCGCTCTAGACGCTAACTATCGGCGGCAGCGGCGCCGCGTTCCAGGAATCGCAGCGACCACTCGAGCGGAGTTTCCGCATCGTGCTTGTAAACGTGGCGCCATTCTGGCGGCGCGCGCTCGCGCCAGCAGCGCTCCGTCGAGCCGCCGATCAGCACCACCGGGCCCGGTGGAAGTTCAAAGCCCCGCGCGCTGGCGAAATTTTCAATGGCGGATGGACTCCAGAAGCAATACCCGGGCGGCGCGCCTGCGGGAGTCTCCGAAGCACGCAAGGCCGCAAGCTCCTGCACCAGATTTTCGGGCGCTACCGTCGAATACACCGCCTGGGCGTGCACGCGCAGGCGCTGCGACAGCGTTGCCACTGCCGCCTGGTGTTCGGGCTGACGCAGAGCAACGTCACTGGTCGGGTAGAAAACATCCGCGCCAGCGGGAACAACCGGCGAGTCCACCACTGCCTGTGCGAGCTCGCGCACACCCCCATGCGCTGCAAGGCCGACGCGGATACCCCGAGCCTCGAGCGTCGCCGAAGTGGTCGGCGCAATGGCGGCGACGAGGATGCCCTGCGGTACATCGATGCGCGCGGCGGCAGCGCGGCTGGTCACGAAGAGCAACGCCGTGCCTGAGGCGCCGATGCGCCGAAGCTCTGGCCAGTCGTGCCACCGGTGATCGATGCAGGGTATCGCGAGCGCAGTGAGGCCTTGCCGCCGCAGCTGGATGACCAGGCTGTCGGCGTGGGGCTGCGATTTGGTGACTATCCAGGTAAACGGCAATGTAACAACTCCGTCATGGATGTTAGCCCCGGGGAACCGGCGCTGCGGGAGGCATGACACAGCTGTGACAGTTGGCTGATTTGCGCACCGTAGGCTTTCACTTGATTTCCCTGGAGTTAACGATGAATCCGC
>Ga0207682_10001077_pt1 | contig 12595 bp, 12 predicted proteins | sample KBSM63metaG_FD_184332 | JGI IMG/M metagenome (GOLD analysis project Ga0207682, IMG submission 184332) | Miscanthus rhizosphere microbial communities from Kellogg Biological Station, Michigan, USA - KBS M6-3 metaG (SPAdes) (version 2) | ecosystem: Host-associated > Plants > Roots > Rhizosphere >... | reverse complement strand
GGGATATTGATCGGCCGAAGCTAGAACGCCGCGTCGCCGCCGGGTGCGCGAACTGAGATCCGCGTCGCCAAGACATCGAGGCCGCGCCGCACAGTTAGCGCGCCCGTGCAAGGCCGTTTCCAAGCATCCTGCGATCGGCCACGGCGAATCCTGTCCACTGAGCTCTCCGCTCATGATAGCTAAGACTATACGGCTGCCCGAGGCCCTCGCCGATTCGCGGTGTTACCCTCATCTGGTCAGCTGCGTAACTGTTATTGAAACGCACATTTCGTGGGTGCTGCTTACCGGCGACTATGCGTACAAAATAAAGAAACCGGTCAATCTCGGCTTCCTCGACTTCACCACGCTCGCGTCCCGTCGGCATTACTGCGAGGAAGAGTTGCGACTCAACCGCCGGCTCGCACCTGAACTCTATCTGGAAGTCGTCGCTATCGCTGGCACGCCGCAACGTCCGCTGATCGGAGGTCCCGGTCCGGCGATCGAATATGCGGTCAAGATGAAAGAATTTCCCCAATCGGCGCTGCTCGGCAACGCGCTCGCCAGCGGCAAGCTCGATTGCAGCACGGTGGAAAAACTGGCGCGGAAAATCGCCAATTTTCATGCGGAACTCGTCCCGCACGACGCGGCCCAAAGCGGCGGCACGCGCAAATCGGTGCTGGCGCCGGCGTGCGACAACTTCGAGCAAATGTTGCCGCTCCTTCATACGCAAGCCGATATTAATCTGCTGGGCGCTATCCGCAACTGGACCCAGCTGGAATACGACACGCACATGGCGTATTTCGAGCGCCGATACGCGGAGGGTCGCGTGCGCGAGTGCCATGGCGACCTCCATGCCGGGAATATCGCGTTGATAGACGGCGCTGCGATTCCGTTCGATTGCATCGAATTCAATCCCGCACTGCGCTGGATGGACGTCGTGAGCGAAGCGGCGTTCCTCATGATGGATCTCGAAGCGCATGGCCGCCGCGACCTGGCGTTTGCATTCCTCAACGCTTATCTGGAGACGAGCGGCGACTATGCAGGCATACGCCTGCTGCCCTTTTACTTCGTATACCGCGCGGTAGTGCGGGCCAAGATCAACCTGATTCGAGCCGTCCAAACCACCAGCACTGTCGCGGAACGCGGTCAGGCAATGACTGATTATCGGCGCTACATCATGCTGGCCGCCGCATACGCTCGCGGCTCGAGCGGCGCGATAGTAATCACGCACGGGTTCTCCGGCTCGGGCAAAACGACGCTGACGCGGCCGCTGCTGGGGGCACTTGGCGCAGTGCGCGTGCGATCCGACATCGAACGCAAACGTCACCACGGTTTGAACGCGCTCGCGTGGACCGGTGCTGCCGTTGGCGAGAGCGCTTATACAGACGAAAATACCGCGCGCACGTATGAGCAGCTGCTCGAGCATGCGAGAGTTATCGCGAGCGCCGGCTTTCCCGTGATAGTTGATGCGACATTTTTGCGACGCGCGCAACGCACGCCGTTTCAAGCGCTGGCTGCCGAGCTCGCAGTTCCATTTGCAATCGTCGACGTCATAGCATCACCCGCGGAGCTGCGCGCGCGCGTAACGGCCCGGGCGGCGCGGGGCGACGACGCTTCCGAAGCGACATTGCCGGTACTGCAAGCGCAGTTGAAATACTGCGATGCGCTGACGGACGACGAACTGCACTTTGCGACGCAAGCCAGGAGCGGCGATGAGGCGGCCGCACAACTCTTTTGCGAAAACCTCGCTCAGCGGCTGCGGCAGACCGACGCTGTTCCGCCAGCTGTGGAACGGCCCATTCGCAAATAACCGGCGCTGAAGGCCTGCATAGAAATCCCCGAAACGGATATATGGAATTCTTATTATTTGCCGGTCGGCTTCAGGCCGTCCACGGACAAGGGCGATTCGGCCGGCTCTTCCCAGCGAAATATCAATTCACGGCGACCCGTTGCAGCTATGGTGATACTGCGCGATTGCGCCGTTCCCGCATAGGTCGCGTTAATTACATATTTGCCGGGTGACAATTGCGCGAACAGGAACGGTCCTTCCGATACCGTATCGAGGACCTTGCGGTTGCCCGCGTCGCTGATCGAAACCGCGACCTCTGCGAGGTAATGACCATCCTTGGCCGCGAACAGCAGCTTGAGGTTGAATTCCTTGCCGAGCGCAGCCATGCGTTGGGCCGACTCGTCGCTGACGCCCCCTGAAACGAACTTAACGTTTTGCGCGGCCGCCGTGGTGATTGCGCTGATAAACACGAAAATCAACAACAAAACGTTTTTCACGGCATTTCTCCATTTCCAGGTTATGACTTGATCGGAAGCCCCGTCGCTCCCTGTTTACGTCAGCAGCACGCGATTCATTTCCTCGTATTGCGCCGCGTCGATTTCTCCGCTTGCGAAGCGCCGGTTAAGAATTTCCCGTACTGCCGTGCTGAGTTCAAGACGATTGCGGCGCGTGCCCAGCGCCCGATCTGCCCGATCATTTGTTTGGCGACAGAAAACTCAACAGGAAGATCCACATCCACGCGAACATGTACGATCCCCACCAAGACACTTCCATTGCATTTTCGCTCGAGCATCGAACATGTTTATTATTACGGACGATCACAGTCGCATTTTTGATCATGGTCAAGCATCACGCGCATTGTCGATATGTCGTCGCCGATTCTGGCTGAATATTGACGCTAATCAACACGCCGCGGCCAACGCGGTTATACCCTCAGCTTGCAGAGCGGCGAGTACTGGGCAGAAGGTCGGCACGGTTCTTGGTCGCATGAGATGAGTTTCCAGCTAACCTCGCAACAGGAGATTGAATCATGGCAACCCCAACCAGACAGGAAGTCAGTGTAGACACTAAACCTCAAATGACCGACAAACCTGCGTCCAATTTATGGATGCGCCCGTACGAAGAGTTCGAACGGTTTTTCGACCGCATGCTCGGCCGCAACTGGCCCAAGCCTTTCAAATGGGAAACTCCCATGTGGGGCGACCTCATGGGCTCGGCGGAAGCGCGGATGCCTTCCGTCGACGTGTTGGACCACGATGATCATCTGTTGGTCCGCGCCGAAATTCCGGGCGTCAACAAGGAGGATCTGCGAGTTTCGATCAGCGACAACGTGCTGACGGTCAAAGGCGACACCAAACGCGAGGATAAAAAGGAGACCGGTGACTATTTCCGTCACGAAATCTCGCACACGTCGTTTGCCCGCAATGTCACGCTGCCCGTCGCAGTCGACGCGGCAAAGGTTAACGCGACGCTGACCGACGGCATGCTCGAAATCAAGATCGGCAAAGCGGAGGCGTCAAAGCGGCGCAGCGTCAAAGTGCAATAATGCTGCAACGGTTCCGCGCGCCGCCGTTAGCGTAACTGGCCTGCGCGCGGTCGCCTGCCGCCATTGCGGGGCGCGGTAAAGCAATATGTGGAATCACGAACTGTCGACCCACGCCAGCCTGAAGGTGCTCGCCCACACGCACCTCGGGAGATTGGCATGCGTTCGCGACAAGCAGTCCTACATCGTTCCCGTCCAATTTCGCCTACCACGATCACTCGCTCTACAGCTTTTCGCTGTCCGGGCAAAAGATCACCTGGATGCGCGACAACCTGCTGGTGTGCATCGAAGCCGACCAGATGAGGCGCGAATATTGGGCGACTGTGGTCGTATTCGGCCGCTATGAAGAGCTGACCGACACACCCAAATTACGGGAAGAACGCGCGCTCGCGTTTAGGCTGCTGCAGAAGAGGGCGATGTGGTGGGAGCACGGCGGCACAAAAACGACACCAGGCGCCGCTGCGCCGCAAGTGCCGATTTATTATCGTATCGTCATTGAACGGATTACCGGGCGTTGTGGCGCCACCGCCGAGGCCGCGCATGGCGGCAAGCAAACCAAGCCGGTGCCGGACGAACAGGAGTGGCTGCTCGAATTGCTTCAAAGCGTCCGGCCGCCATGAAACATGCCGCGGGACGGTGACGGGATTTGTCAGCCCCTGCCAACATCAATAATTATTTCCCTGGCATGTATCCACCAGCCCCGAGTGGAACTGGAGTTAGCCCCAGGCGCGCGGCGACTGCGCCCGGACCTTCGGCTCCTCGGGTGCGCGGCCGACTAGCCAGTGGTGACGCGAACATGTGCGCGCGCTAGGTTGCGGAAGATGCGGCGCCGCCGCACGAGCGGCCACCAGTCGTACAGAAAAATCTCCAGCGGACGCCACAACGCGACCCAGCCGCCTATCGTCAGGCTCTCGCGCACGATGGTAAGAAGGGTTCCGGCCGTCGCCAATTTACCAAGCGAATCGGCGAGCAATAGGCACGACGCGAGAAAAGCCAAGCCGATGGCGAGACTGATACGACCCTGCCACAGTAAGCGAGCGAGCTCCTGGCGAACGAGTTCGGCTTCATAGTCGAAATAATTATGGATCGCTTCGGTGATCACGACCGAAGGGTCACCGTCCGACGGCGCCTTTTCCAGATGGATGGCAATCTGAAACCGGCTATCAGACCGGGATCCCAGCGCCCAATTCTTGATGAACTCCTCGGCATCCGGATCTAGGTCTTTGTGGTGAAACGGCGTCGGGTCCATCGAATTGAACAATTGCCCGAGTTCGCGCAAATGCAACTCGATGCGATGGTGCGGCGCGGCGGCGGATGGCATGCGGAATTCTCTCATGCGTGATGAGATCTGTTCCTAAGGACTCCATTTGCACAACCCGCCGCGCGCGGACAGCTACATGCTCGAGCGCGCTTCATGTGGGCGATTGCTTTCGAACCTGCCTTGGCAACCGATACAACGGACGGCTACCGGGTTTGCCATCAAACGCTTATACCCGATCGGCTCGCCGCAATCTTCGCACTCGTCAATCGTGCCCGCGGCGAGGCGTCCGCGCGCGACCTCGATCTCGCGCAACTCGGCCAAGTGCCGCTGGATCAGCGCGTGTTGCATGTCGATTAATTCCGTGGCGGCTGCTTCATCGCCCGTGTCGTGCACCGACCCGGCGAGATCGAGGTATTTTTTTTTGCCGGATTGCTCAAGCTCGTCGCGCAATTCGCGATCCCGCGCGTCGATTGCCGCGGCGATGCCGGCCAGTTGGGACGTCGTAAACGCGTTCATAGGTGCTCTTTCCCGATCGTCGCTTTAGTTCGCGCTACCCGGCCTTCCGGCCGACCCATTCATAGCAGCGCCCGACCCATAGATTAATTAAACTCTGCTCCTCCCCGCAGCTACGTTCTTGACTTAGGTCAAACGAACCGCCGTCTCGGCGGGTGTTAATTGCGTCATCGGAATTATTCTCGACCAAGCGGCGGCGAGCCCCGCCAAACTTGTAAAGGAGTCGCCATGTATCAACGAATTCTGGTTCCCGTGGATGGCAGTCACACTTCGACGCTGGGATTGCAGGAAGCGATTCGCATCGCTATCGATCAGCGCGCGCGCCTCAAGGTAATCAGCGTCATCGACGGGTTCATCATCGCACAGAACTTCGAAGGCCTTATTTTTGCCGACGACATGGTCGGCGTTTTGCGCGAATCGAGCAAAAAGGCAATCAACAATGCGCTCGTACTCGTTAAGAAGCATGGCCTCAAAGCCGAAGCGTCGACTTTCGAAACTGTGGGGGATCGCGTCGCGGACGTGATCGTCCGCGAGGCGAGGAAATGGAAAGCCGACCTTATCGTCATTGGCACGCACGGCCGGCGCGGCGTCCGACGCATGGTCCTTGGCAGCGATGCGGAAGCAGTGCTGCGGACTTCGCCGGTTCCCGTTCTCACCGTCAGGTCGCCTGGCGCAAAGAAACGCGGCAAAAAGTAATCGCCTTGATGAAATCGCCAACGATTCAGGATCGGCCGGGACTTGCCACGGCGGCGTCCACTCGACAGTGATGCTCCATCAAATGCTGATGGGCGCCGGCCTGATCGGCGCCAGCGTAGTCATCCAGGCAGCGTTCATGCTGGCCGGCCTGCGCGCACTCGAGCGCCTGCGCACGAAAGAACGCGAATTCGAACATCACCACGCGACGCTGATCATCGTCTTGTTCGTGCTGTTCATGTTTCTCGCCGTCGTAATCGACGTCTGGATGTGGGCCGCCGTTTACCTGGCTGTCGGCGCGGTGTCCTCGTTTGAAGCGGCGCTCTACTTTTCGACAGCCACCTTTACCACCGTTGGTTACGGCGATATAGTGCTTTCCCACGACTGGCGGCTGCTCGGCTCATTCGAAGGAGCCAACGGGATGATCATCTTTGGCTGGACGACCGCGCTGGTAATTGCCGCAATTCAGCGGTTTTACTCGTGGGATGAGTAAGTCGGAACAGCCTTCGTAAAGCACAAAGATGGCTGCCCATTTGGCGCAAGAAGCCCGTCTCCGCCTGATATTGCGGACAGGCGACACCGGCCTCGACACGAATGTCCGTCAGACGACGTTTAATCTGGACCAAAGTCACCGCTGATGATCGGGCTATATATCTGGCGGCAATGCGCGACGAGGTGGAAATGAGGAAGCCCGCAGTCGTCGAAAACTCTGTTGACTTCATCTTCGCGCAAGACCGGGAATTCCGCTATCTCAGCATCAACTCTGCAGCAGCCGCCGTGATCGGCAGGCAAGCGCATGAACTCATTGGGACTTGGCCTTTCTCTTGTAAAGCATCTCGTCGAGCTACATGCAGGAGCGGTGGAAGTTCACAGCGAAAGAATCGGCACCGGCGCGGAGTTTGTCGTCCGACTGCCGCTCGTGAAGCTCGGCGGCAGAAATTGTGCGACTGGGTGACGTCTTGGCGGGATCGCGAATTTACAATGGCAGGCTAAGGCGATATCGTGCGCCAGTCGTCTGCATCCACGCTAGACGTTTACACTGGTTTCACCCGATGCCATGCCGGCATCTATCTGGAACATCATTATGCGCACCATGCAATTGCTCCGGCCTGGCCAGCCTCTGCAACTGGTCAACGAGGCTCCCGGCAAGCCCGGACGGGGCCAGGTACTTGTCCGCGTGGCTGCCTGCGGCGTGTGCCGCACCGACCTCCATATTGTCGACGGGGATTTGCCGGCGTTGAATCACCCGGTCGTGCCCGGACATGAAATCGTCGGCCGAGTAGCTGAAATAGGGCCAGGCGTGGATACATTGAAGATCGACGACCGCGTCGGCATTCCCTGGCTCGGTTGGACTTGCGGCCAATGCGGCTACTGCACGTCGGGCCGCGAAAATCTGTGCGACGAAGCACGATTTACCGGGTATCAACTGAACGGCGGCTATGCCGAAGATGTCATCGCTGACAGCCGTTACTGTTTTTCCCTGCCGGATGGTTATAGCGATACCGAAGCGGCGCCGCTGCTCTGCGCGGGGCTGATCGGGTACCGCGCTCTCGTCATGGCGGGTGACGCCCAACGCCTCGGCATTTATGGTTTTGGCGCTGCCGCGCACATCGTTGCGCAAGTCGCCCGCTATCAGGGGCGGCAAGTGTTCGCGTTCACGCGTCCGGGAGACCTTGAGGCGCAAGAATTCGCGCGGGGGCTCGGGGCTTGCTGGACCGGCGATTCGACGGTGCCGTCGCCGCAGCCGCTCGATGCGGCAATCCTGTTTGCGCCCGTCGGATCACTGGTGCCCGCGGCATTGCGCGCCACAGCCAAAGGCGGCATTGTCGTATGTGCGGGCATACACATGAGCGACATCCCGGCATTTCCGTATGACATTCTGTGGGGCGAACGGCGGATCGTGTCGGTCGCCAACCTGACACGCAAGGATGGCACGGAATTCCTGGCGCTGGCGCCGAAAGTACCGGTGAAAACCTCGGTAGAGACATTTACGCTGGAACAAGCCAACGAGGCTCTCCTGCGGCTTCGAGAAGGCAGGATCAGCGGCGCCGCCGTTCTGACCCTGGCCAGCCGGTAAGCGTGGTGCAGCGCTGCACGCGCTATAGGTTGGAAATCAGCAGACAAGACTAGCCGATGCAAACTACATTCACACCGTACAGCGGCCTTCTGGGCGGAGCGCTCATAGGCTTCGCGGCCGTCCTACTGCTGGTTGCTAATGGCCGCATTGCCGGCATCAGCAGCATCATTGGCGGTTTGCTGACCCGCCCGACGACGGACATTGGCTGGCGCATTGCGTTCGTGTGCGGCTTGGGGCTGGGCGCATGCTCGTACCGGCTGATTGCCGGTGAATGGTTTGCAGTCGACTCCGCCGCTACGTGGCCAGTGATGTTGACCGCGGGGCTTTTCGTCGGATTCGGCACCCGTATGGGCGGCGGCTGCACGAGCGGCCACGGCGTGTGCGGGCTCGCGCGCCTGTCGCCGCGCTCGCTCGTTGCAACGCTGGTTTTCATGGCGAGCGGCATGCTCACCGTCTTCGTCACGCGGCATTTGCTCGACTGAAAGCGGTTCCCGTATGACAGCCGAAAAGAACAGCAGATCGCGGATTTCTTTCGCCGCGCTTGCAGGCATGCTTTTTGGGCTGGGACTTGCCATCTCCGGCATGGTGAATCCCGCCAAAGTATTGGGATTCCTCGACGTTGCTGGCAACTGGGACCCGACGCTGGCCTTCGTAATGCTGGGCGCTCTGGGCGTAACCGCCCCCGCTTTTTACATCATTCTCAAGCGACCCGCACCCTGGTTCGCGCCCCGCTTCGAACTGTCCACCAGAAAAGATATTGAACCGCGCCTCGTCTCTGGCGCCGCATTGTTCGGCGTCGGCTGGGGGCTGGCGGGATTGTGTCCCGGCCCCGCGGTTACGGACCTCGTCACCATTAATGGAAGTGTGGCGCTGTTTGTTGCGGCCATGCTCGCGGGAATGCTACTCCACGACCGCATGTCTGCACACTGGCAGTCCCGCTTCGCCGCAGACCGGTCAGGCTGACTACGCAGGCCGGAAACGATAGCGGTGGTAGAACATCCGCTTCGCTGCTTCCACGATCACTAGATAGGCGACGACCATTGCCGCCAGAATAAAATAAAACTTCGCTGGCGGCGCCACAAATCCGAAATACGTTCCCCAGGAAGTGTATGGAATCGCCGCCGCGAGCGCCACGACTGCAAGCGATGTCATTGCCAGCACCGGATTTGCGCGGCTCTTGAACGGGTTGCCGCGCGTGCGGATGATAAAAATGACCAGAACCTGGGTAGTCAACGACTCGACGAACCATCCGGTCTGAAACAGCTTTTCATCAGCTTTCAGTACGGCGAGCATTACGTAAAAGGTCAGAAAGTCGAACAGCGAGCTGATCGGCCCGATCACGAGCATGAAGTTGCGGATGAAATTCATGTCGAGCACGCGCGGGCTACCGACTTCCCCGGCGTCGACCTTGTCTAGCGGGATCGGGATTTCGGAAATGTCGTACAGGATATTGTTGAGCAATATCTGCGTCGGCAACATCGGCAGAAACGGCAGGAACAGCGACGCGCCGGCCATGCTGAACATATTGCCGAAGTTGGAGCTCGTGCCCATCATGATGTACTTCATGATGTTGGCAAAGGTGCGACGCCCTTCCAAGACGCCTTCGTTGAGGACCTTGAGGTCCTGATCGAGCAGGATGATATCCGCCGCTTCCTTGGCCACATCTACTGCCGATTCGACCGAAATGCCGACGTCGGCGGCATGCAATGGCGGGGCATCATTGATGCCGTCGCCGAGATAACCGACGACGTGGCCCCTCGCTCTTAGCGCGAGGATTACGCGCTCCTTTTGCGCCGGGTTGACGCGACAAAACAGATTTGCCATTTCCACTCTCGCGCGCAGCGCCAGATCGTCCATTTGCGCGATTTCCCTGCCCGTGATCACGCCGATAACGGGAATCTTGAGGTCTGCGCAAATGTGCTGTGTCACGAGTTCGCTGTCGCCGGACACGATTTTTATGGCAACGCCGCTCGCGGCGAGCGAGGCAAGTGCCGCGCCGGAGCTGGCCTTGGGCGGATCGAGGAATGCGGCGAAGCCCGCCAGCACAAGCTCCGTTTCATCGCTGACGACCGCGTGCGGATGATCGAGCGGCACGTGACGCCACGCGATGCCCAGCACCCGAAAGCCCTCCTTTTCCAAATCATGATATTGCGCGCGTATCCGCGCGAGCTCGGCGTCGTCCACCGTGCAGTGCCGCTCCGCCGCCCCCTCCTCGCACAGCGTGCAAAGCCCAGTAATGTCATCGGGCGCGCCCTTAACCACCAGCAAACGGGTCGATCCGTTTTCAAGCAGCACAGACACGCGGCGGCGCTCGAAATCGAACGGCACCTCGTCAATTTTCTTCCACGCGCTGACATCGATATGCTGATGCTCGAGGATCGCCTCGTCGAGCGGGCTCTTGAGCCCGGTCTCGAAGAAACTGTTGAGGTACGCGAGCTCCAGCACCCGCTCACTGGGGTGCCCCTGCGCGTCGACATGCTTTTCCAGGCGGATCTTCGCCTCGGTCAATGTGCCGGTCTTGTCCGTGCACAGCACATCCATCGAGCCCAGGTTCTGGATCGCCGCGAGGCGCTTGACGATCACACGCTTCTCCGCCATGCGCAGCGCGCCGCGCGACAGCGTGACCGACACCACCATCGGCAGCAGCTCGGGCGTGAGACCGACCGCGAGCGCCACCGCGAACAGGAAGGAATCGAGCCATGGTTTGTGAAACAGTGCGTTTACCAACAGTACGAAGAGCACGAGCAGCACCGTTAGCCGCATGATGAGCATGCCGAACCGGCGCGTGCCGGTTTCAAACGCGGTCGGCGGCGGCTGCCGGCTAACGCTGTCCACTATGGCGCCGATTGCAGTCGCCGTGCCAGTCTTAATTATAAGCACGCGCGCGCTGCCGCTGATGACCGAGGTCCCGGCGAAAACAGCATTGGCTGCTTCCTGCAGATCCGTCGCATCGGCAGACGGCATGGCGGATTTCTTCTCGACCGGATACGCCTCGCCGGTCAGCAGCGCCTGCTTGACGAAGAAATCACGCGCTTCCAGCACCACACCATCAGCGGGCACCAGGTCGCCCGCGGAGAGCGCGACGATGTCGCCCGACACCACGTCCGCGACCGGTACGTCGCGGCTTTTGCCGTCACGCACCACGGTGGTCCGCACCGACACGGCAAGACGCAGTTTTGCTGCCGCCTTGCCGGCGCGATACTCCTGCATGAAATCGAGGCTTACGCTCAGGATGACTATAAGCGAGATGATGAGAAAGTTGGCGACTTCGCCCGTAAATGCTGAAATCGCACTGGCGAGCAGCAGGATGATGACTAGCGGATTTTTGAAACGCAGGATGAACTGGACGAGCAGCGAGCGTTCAGTATGATCGCGGAATACGTTGGGGCCGTAACGCAACAGCCGTGTGGTTGCCTCAGCGCCCGACAGGCCGGTCGCCCGCGCCCCGGCCGTGATTATCGGGGGCGCGAGCCACCAGGCATTGGCGCGGGTGGCGCCGGCTATGAAATTGTCGACAGACATACGTTACGTTCGAGGCTGGGGACTGCCCGCTTGCCCGCGAAACACCTTATAGCATTCAAACCATGCCACGCCGATAGCCGCCGCGAACAGCGCGGTGATGACCTGCGCGGGACCCAGCGCCACCACTTGGAAGAGATCGCGCAAATACGGCACGTATAGCACCAGCCCCATCGCCGCGAGCGCGCCGGCGATCACAGACCATAGCGCCGGATTGCGGCTGGAAAAAGTTTTCACCAGCGGATGCTCGCGCGAACGATTGACGAGTATCAGCCCGGCATTGCCGAAAATGATCGTGGCGAACGCCATCGCGCGCGCCTCGTACTCGCTCCCGTGCGCGAGTGAGTACGCGTACACCGCGGCGACTGCGGCCAGCACGCCGGCCCCCTGCAGCACGTTGAGAAAGACGGTCGGATAATCGAACAACTGCGCATCGGCCGGACGCGGCGGACGGCGCATCGCAGAGTCCTCGCTCGGCTCGGCTTCGAACGCGATCGAGCACGCCGGGTCGATCACGAACTCGAAAAACACGATGTGGACCGGAAAGAAGGCCATCGGCCAGCCGAACATCAGCGGCACGAACGCCATGCCCGCCGTCGGGATATGCACGGCAATAATGTACGACATCGCATTCGCGATATTGCGGTAAATGCGCCGGCCTAGGCGCACCGCCTGCACGATCGAATCGAAGTCGTCGTTCAAAAGCACGAGGGCCGACGCCTCGCGCGCAACGTCGGTGCCGCGCCCGCCCATTGCGATACCGATATCGGCGGCCTTCAATGCCGGTGCATCGTTCACGCCGTCGCCAGTCATCGCGACGATGTCGCCATTCGCCTTGAACGCCTGGATGAGCCGGAGTTTCTGCTCGGGAACTACGCGTGCAAAAATGCTGGTGGTCTTGATGCGCTCCCGCAATTCCTCCTCGGTCATGGCCTGTAATTCGGGGCCCGTGATTATGACCTCATTGGCAAGACCGACCTGGCGCCCGATTGCGCGAGCAGTGACCGGGTAATCGCCAGTGATCATGACGACACGGATTCCGGCGCCATGACATTCGCGCACCGCGATCGCGACCGTCGGCCGCACCGGATCGGCGAGCCCGATCAATCCGAGCCACTCGAATGCGAATCCCGTCGGCGAGGCCGGCCATTCACCGCCGTGAAACGTAGCTCGCGCTACACCCAATACCCGCAGTCCGTCGTTCGCCATGCGCGCGGTCTG
>Ga0207682_10001075_pt1 | contig 12601 bp, 8 predicted proteins | sample KBSM63metaG_FD_184332 | JGI IMG/M metagenome (GOLD analysis project Ga0207682, IMG submission 184332) | Miscanthus rhizosphere microbial communities from Kellogg Biological Station, Michigan, USA - KBS M6-3 metaG (SPAdes) (version 2) | ecosystem: Host-associated > Plants > Roots > Rhizosphere >... | reverse complement strand
CGTCGACGAGACCGGTTCGAAGGAACGCCGCGTCAAGCGGCTGGCGCTGATGGATCAGGACGGCGCCAACGTCCGTTACCTCACCAGGGGATCCGACCTGGTGCTGACGCCGCGGTTCTCGCCGTCGACGCAAGAAATCACCTACATGTCCTTCGTCAACAATCAGCCGCGGGTCTATCTGTACAACATCGAGACCAACCAGCGCGAGGTGGTCGGCGATTTCGCCAACATGAGCTTCGCGCCGCGATTTGCCCCCGACGGCCAGCGCGTGATCATGAGCTTGCAGGAGGGCAGCAACTCCAATCTGTTCGTGCTCGATCTGCGCTCCAAGCAAAAAATTCAGCTCACCTCCGGCCCGTCGATCGACACCGCGCCGTCGTACTCGCCGGACGGCGCGCGCATCTGCTTCGAAAGCGATCGCGGCGGCTCGCAGCAGATTTATGTGATGAGTTCGAACGGGCAGGGCCCCAAGCGCATCAGCTTCGGCGACGGCTCCTATTCGACGCCGGTGTGGTCGCCACGCGGCGACCTGATCGCCTTCACCAAGCTCGGCAAAGGCAGCTTCGCCATCGGCACCATGAGGCCGGACGGCTCCGGCGAGCGCATCCTCACCGAGGGCTACCATAACGAAGGCCCGACCTTCGCCCCCAACGGCCGAGTGGTGATGTTCTTCCGCGATCCTGGCGGCAACGCCGGACCCTCGCTCTATACGGTCGACATCACCGGCCGGAACGAGCAGCGGGTGCCGACGCCGGGCTTTGCCTCAGACCCGGCCTGGTCGCCGCTGTTGACCGCAACCTGAGGGAACTCATGGACCTCGCGTCTGAGTTCCACCGCCACAAGGCCGACACGTTCACACCTCATTAACCATGACGTTACGTTCGGGGGGTCGGTGCATTTTTCCCGGTCTCGACAACGCCTCGTCAAGGTTGATGGAACGTTCGCTTAACGAACCTCCTGGTAGACCAGGACAGGTCCGGCGAAAGCTCGAACTTGGAGACCCGGCATGACCAGTATGTTGCGTAAATTCCGTGGTGCAGGCGTCGTCGCCGCGTTGATCGCGGGGCTCGCCCTGTCGGCCTGCGCCAGCAAGCAGGCCAATGATTCTTTGGCTTCGGCCGGCTCCGCCGCGCCCGGCAGCCAGCAGGACTTCGTCGTCAACGTCGGCGACCGCGTGTTCTTCGAGTCGGATTCGACTGAGCTGACGATGCAGTCGCGCGGCACGCTCGACAAGCAGGCGCAGTGGCTGCAGCAGTACGGCAACTACTCCTTCACGATCGAAGGCCACGCCGACGAGCGCGGCACGCGCGAATACAACATTGCGCTCGGCGCGCGCCGGGCCCAGGCGGTTCGCGACTATCTCGCCTCGCGCGGTGTCCAGCCCGGCCGCATGCGCACCGTGTCCTATGGCAAGGAACGTCCGGTCGCGGTGTGTAACGACATCTCGTGCTGGTCGCAGAACCGCCGCTCGGTGACGGTGCTGAACGCGAGTTCCTGATCGGCTCAGGCCATGCTGATTTGAACCGGCGCCCTTGCGGCGCCGGTTTTGTTTTGGGCCGTCAGTCTGCCGCGGAATGAATTGCGCCACGCCGACGGCGTCGTCCCGACCACGCAGCGGAAATGATGGCGCAGGGTTTCGGGCGCGCCGAAGCCCGCATCGTGCGCGACGCGATCGATCGGCAGATCGGTGGTCTCGAGCAGATCCTGTGCGCGGCGCACGCGCAGCCGGATCAGCCACTCGATCGGCGCGGTGCCGGTCGCGGCGCGGAAGCGGCGTGTGAAAGTACGCACGCTCATTGCGGCGCGGTCGGCCAGCGCCTCGATCGTGATCGCCTCGTCCAAATTGCTTGCCATCCAGTCGGCGACGCTCGCGATGCGGTCGTTGGTGCGCACCGCGATCGGCTGCACGACGAATTGCGACTGCCCGCCGTCGCGATGCGGCGGCACCACCATGCGGCGCGCGAACGTGTTCGCGATATGCGGGCCGTAGTCCTTGCGCACCAGATGCAGCAGCAGATCGATTCCCGCCGCAGAGCCGGCCGAGGTCATGACGTTGCCCTCGTCGATATACAGCACGTCCGGCTCGACGCGGATCTTCGGGAACAACCGCGCGAGCCGTTCGGTGTGGCGCCAGTGCGTGGTCGCGCGGCGCCCGTCGAGCAGGCCGGCATGCGCAAGCAGAAACGCGCCCGAGCAGATCGATGCGACACGCGCGCCGTGTTCGACGGCGTCGCGCAGCGCGGTCGTGATTTCGGGACGCGGCGTTTCGTCGAGATCGCGCCAGCCCGGCACGACAATCAGGTTGGCGTCGCGCAGCAAGTCGAGCCCGCCGTCGACGTCGACCCGAATGCCCCCGAGACCGCGCAGCGGCAGCGGATCGGCCGCCGCTACGGCGAACCGGTAGGGCACGAAATCGAGCTCCGGCCGCGCCAGCGCGAAAAACTCGGCCGCAATCCCGAACTCGAACATCGCGAGCCGGTCGGAGGCGAGCGTGACCACAAGGGGAGGGGCTTTCAACATGGCCGGATATTACCGGACTTTGGCATTCCGGCCAATTCAAAAAGTCAACGCGCCGGACCAGAGTGCCTGCGACACTCAGACCCAAGGAGCACATCGATGCCCAGCCTCGTGACCGAACCGGGCTTCGCCGACGCCGCGACCGCCCTGGCTCATTTCGAACGACGCCTTGGCGTCGAGACCGACTGCAGCGACGTGCATGAGTCGCTCAAGAGCGACCTCGACTTCGTGCTGGTCGATGTGCGCGGCCCGAACCGGTTCGCGCGCGGCCATGTGCCGCGTGCGATCAACATCCCTCACCGCGACATGACGGCGGAGCGGATGGCGGCATTTCCCAAGGACACCGCGTTCGTCGTTTATTGCGCCGGTCCGCATTGTAACGGCGCCAACAAGGCCGCAATCCGGCTTGCCCGCCTCGGCTACCGCGTGAAGGAGATGATCGGCGGCATCACCGGCTGGCGCGAGGAAGATTTTGCGCTGGAGCGCGACGCTGATGCGAACTTCGGAATCGGGACACTAGCGGTCTTGTGACAGCAGGTCCGCTTGTCAGCGGGCCGCGAACTCTGGAATGGTGCCTCATCCCAACGACGGGAGAGGCTCGATGCGGCTTTCGTGGTGGAACGCGACGCTCGTCGCGGCAGGCCTTGCGGCTTGCGGGCAGAACAACACTTATCAGGCGCCGCCACCTCCCAAGGTGACCGTGGCGAAGCCGGTCGAGCAGCAGGTCACGCGCTATTTCGAGGCGACCGGCAACACCGCGGCGGTCAATTCGGCCAATCTGGTCGCGCGGGTGCAGGGCTTCCTGACCGAAATCAAATACACCGACGGCATGCCGGTGAAGAAGGGCGAGCACCTCTTCACCATCGAGCCGGAGCCGTACCAGGTCAAGCTGCAACAGGCGCAGGCGGCCGAGGCCGCCTCGCAGGCCTCGCAGAAACAGAGCGAAGCCGATTTCGAGCGGCAGCAGGAACTGGTGCAGCGCCAGGCTGCCTCGAGGGCCGCATTCGACGCTGCGACCGCCAAGCGCGACACCGACAAGGCGAAGGTGCTGCAGGCGCAGGCCGACAGCAGGACGGCGCAGATCAACCTCGACTACACCAAAGTGATGGCGCCGTTCGACGGCATCGTGACCGCGCGCCAGGTCTCGGTCGGCGAACTGGTCGGCGGCAGCGGCACGCAGGTGCTTGCCACGATCGTGCAACTCGATCCGATCTACGTGAATTTCAACGCGAGCGAGCGCGACGTGCTGCATGTGCGTGACATGCTCTACAAGCGCGGACAGAAGGCCGTCGACCTGCTCGGCACGGAGGTCGAAGTCGGGCTGCAGACCGATCAAGGCTATCCGCACAAGGGCAAGCTCGACTACATCGCGCCGACCGTGAACCCGGGCACCGGCACGCTCGCAGCGCGCGCCGAATTGGTGAACCCGAACCGGTTGATGTTGCCCGGCTTCTTCGTGCGCGTGCGCGTGCCGCTCGCGGAGACCTCCGCGATGCTGGTCCCTTCGGTCGCACTCGGCAGCGATCAGGCCGGGCGCTATGTCCTGGTCGTCAACGGCGAGAACGTCGTCGAGCAGCGCAAGGTCGAGGTCGGCCCGACAGTCGGCGAGATGACCGTGATCGAGAGCGGTCTCAAGGCCGATGACCGCGTCGTCACCGCCGGCATCCTGCGCGCCGTTCCCGGGCAGAAGGTCGATCCGCAGACCAAGACCGCGGCGAACTAGCCCCGATGATCTCCAGATATTTCATCGATCGGCCGGTCCTCGCCAACGTTCTGGCGATCCTGATGATCGTGATCGGCGCGGTCTCGCTGTGGTCGCTGCCGGTCGCGCAATATCCCGACGTGACCCCGCCGACCGTGCAGGTGCAGACGCGCTATCCGGGCGCGGGCGCGCGCACCCTCGTCGACACCGTGGCGCTGCCGATCGAGCAGCAGGTCAACGGCGTCGAGAACATGATCTACATGCAGTCGACGAGCACGTCCGACGGGGCCTACACGCTCGTCGTCACGTTCAAGATCGGTACCGACCTCAACTTCGCGCAGGTGCTGGTGCAGAACCGCGTGTCGGCCGCGCTCTCGTCGCTGCCCGATGCGGTGCAGAAGCAAGGCGTCAACGTCCAGAAGCAGTCGACCGCGATCCTGTCGTTCGTGACGCTGACGTCGCCGGACAAAAATTTCGACAGCCTCTATCTTGCGAACTACGCCACGATCCGCCTCAAGGACGAGCTCGCGCGGCTGCCCGGCGTCGGCAACGTGCTGATCTTCGGCGCCGGCCAGTACTCGATCCGCGTCTGGCTCGATCCGGAAAAGCTGAAAGCCCGCGGGCTCACCGCCTCGGACGTGACGCAGGCGCTGCAGCAGCAGAGCCAGCAGGTCGCGGCCGGCCAGATCGGCGGGCCGCCGACCGAGACCGGCCAGCCGTTCCAGTACACCATAACGGTGGCGGGACGCCTCGCCGACGTGGAGCAGTTCGAGAACGTCATCGTCAAGACCGGCGATGGGGGTGCGGTCACGCGCGTGCAGGACGTCGGCCGCGTCGAGCTCGGCGCGCAGACCTACGGGCAGATCTTCAAGGCCAACGACCGGCCCGCGGCGGGCATCGCGGTGTTCCAGTCGCCGGGCGCGAATGCGCTCAACGTGCAGACCGCCGTGACCAAGCGCATGACCGAGCTCTCGCGGGAATTCCCCGCCGGACTCGTGTTCGAGGTGCCGTTCGACACGACCAAGTTCGTCGATGAGGCGATCAAGGAAGTCTACAAGACGCTGATCGAAGCTGCGGTCCTGGTGCTAATCGTGATCCTGATCTTCCTGCAGGATTGGCGTGCGATGCTGATCCCGGCGACCACCGTGCCGGTGACGATCATCGGCGCGTTCGCCGCGATGGCGGCGCTCGGGTTCTCGGTCAATCTCTCGACGTTGTTTGCGATCGTGCTCGCGATCGGCATCGTGGTCGACGACGCGATCGTCATCGTCGAGGGCGTCGCGCACAATATCGAGCGTGGGCTGACCCCGCACGACGCCTCGATCAAGGCGATGGACGAGCTGTTCGGGCCGATCATCGGCATCACGCTGGTGCTGATGTCGGTGTTCATCCCGGCGGCATTCATGCCGGGGCTCACCGGCAAGATGTACGCGCAGTTCGCGCTGGTGATCGCCGCGACCGCGATCCTGAGTGCGATCAATGCCGCAACGCTCAAACCGACGCAGGCCGCACTGTGGATGCGCGCCCCGACGCCGCCGGAGAAGCGCAATATAGTCTATCGCTGGTTCAACCGCGGCTACGATGCGCTAGAGCGCGGTTATGTCCGCCTGATCGGACGGATGGCGCGCGCGAGCGTGATCTCGGTGGTGATCGCGCTGCTGATCGTTGCGGGCGGGCTTTACGGCCTCTCGCGCGTTGCCTCCGGCTTCATCCCGATCGAGGACCAGGGCTATCTGGTGGTCGCCGTGCAGTTGCCGGACGGCGCCTCGCTCGAGCGCACGCAAAAAGCGATGGATGAGGTTGCCGCCATTGCCCGCAAAACGCCGGGCGTCGACCAGTTCGTCACCATCGCGGGCATCTCGCCGCTCGACAATTCCGCCTCGCTGGCGAATGCCGGCGTCGCCTACCTCACGCTCAAGCCGTGGAGCGAGCGCGGCAAGGGGCAGGATCTGCTGTCGCTGTTCGTCGGCCTGAACAAGGCGATGGAAGGGGTGATGGACGCGCGCGTGCTGGTCGTGCCGCCCCCGCCGATCCAGGGCGTCGGCAATGCGTCGGGCGCGACCATGCAGCTCGAGCTGCGCGACGGCAGCTTCGATTTCACCAAGCTGCAGACGCTCTCGAACGCGATGGTCGAGGCCGCCTCGAGCCAGTCGAGCTTCCAGCGGGTGATGGGCACGTTCCGCTCCGACGCGCCGCAGTTCCGCATCGATGTCGACCGCGTGAAAGCGCAGACGCTGCACGTCAACGTCGACCAGGTGTTCTCGACGATCCAGACCTTCATGGGGTCGACTTACGTGGTGCAGTTCAACAAGTTCGGCCGCACCTTCCAGGCCTACGTCCAGGCCGACGCGCAATTCCGCCTGCGCCCCGAGGACATCACCCAGCTGACGGTGCGCAACAGCCAGGGCCAGACCGTGCCGATCGGAACGCTGGCCTCGGTCGAGCCGGCCACCGGCCCGCCGCTGATCAGCCTGTACAATCTCTATCCGACCGCGACCGTCATCGGCATTCCGGTGCAGGGCGTGTCATCGGGCCAGGCGATGGCGCTGATGGAGCAGATCGCATCGCGGATGCCGCCGGGCACCGGCTACGAATGGACCGCGCTCTCCTATCAGGAGAAGCTCGTCGGCAATCAGATGTATCTGGTGTTCGGGCTCGGCATCCTGCTCGTCTATCTGGTGCTCGCCGGACAATATGAGAGCTGGTACGCGCCGCTCGCGATCGTGCTCTCGGTGCCGCTCGCGCTGGTCGGTCCGGCATCGGTCCTGCTGGGCCTCAAGGTCGACGCCAATCTCTACGTGCAGATCGGCCTGATCCTGCTGATCGCGCTGTCGGCGAAGAACGCGATCCTGATCGTCGAGGTCGCGCGCGAACGGCGCATCAAGGAAGGGCATTCGATCGTGCAGTCGGCGATCGAGGCGGCGCAGTCGCGGCTGCGGCCGATCCTGATGACCTCGATCGCCTTTATCCTTTCGGTCGTGCCGCTGGTGATTGCGACCGGCGCCGGCGCCAGCGCACGCAAGTCGATCGGCATCACGGTGTTCACCGGCATGATCGCCTCGACGTGCCTGGCGGTGCTGTTCGTGCCGTCGCTGTTCGTCGTGATCCAGCGCTTCGAGGAATGGACGAAGAGCCGCAAGGATCGCCCGAACGACCGCACTGCGGAAACCGTGGCGGCGGAGTGACGCGGCTTTTGTGCCGTCACCGATGGTGACAAACCGTCCGGTACGGTCACAATGGCGCCAAAGCGGCCGACACGGGCCGCGATAAGGTCCAGGATTTGGGGGAGACGCATGGAACGCATCTGGCTCAAGCAGTATCCGCCGGGCATGCCGACCGAGATCGATGCCTCGCAATATCCCTCGCTGGTCACGCTGCTCGAAGAGAGTTTCGCGAAGTACAGCGACCGCAAAGCCTTCATCTGCATGGACAAGGCGATTACCTACGGCGAGCTCGACACGATGTCGCGCGACTTCGCCGCCTACCTGCAGGGCACCGGCCTCAAGTTCGGCGACCGCGTCGCGATCATGATGCCGAACGTGCTGCAATATCCGGTCGCGACCGCGGGCGTTCTGCGCGCCGGCATGACGGTGGTCAACGTCAACCCGCTCTATACGCCGCGCGAGCTCGAGCATCAGCTCAACGACTCGGGCGCGGAGGCGATCGTCATCCTCGAAAACTTCGCCACCACGCTGGAGAAGGTCGTCAGGAACACGCGCGTCAAGCACATCATCCTCGCCAACATGGGCGACATGCTCGGCTTCCCGAAGGGGGCGATCGTCAATTTGGTCGTGCGCAAGGTGAAGAAGATGGTGCCGGCCTATTCGTTGCCGCAGGCGGTGCAGTTCAAGGCCGCGGTCGCGGCCGGCAAAGGCAAGCCGCTCAACACGCGCGCGATCTCCTCCGACGATGTGGCGTTCCTGCAGTACACCGGCGGCACGACGGGCGTGTCGAAGGGCGCGACGCTTCTCCATCGCAACATCGTGGCGAACGTGCTGCAGAACGATCTCTGGCTGCAACCCGCGCTCTCGAAAGAGCCGAAGGTCGATCAGCTGTTCATCGTCACGGCGCTGCCGCTCTATCACATCTTCGCCCTCACCGCGTGCTTCCTGCTTGCGATGCGCTCCGGCGGCGTGTGCCTGCTGATCCCGAACCCGCGCGACATTCCAAACCTCGTGAAGGAATTGTCGAAGTACAAGGTCAACAAATTCCCGGCGGTGAACACGCTCTACAACGCGCTGCTCAATCATCCGGATTTCGGCAAGATCGACTTCTCGATGCTGAAGGCGTCGAACGGCGGCGGCATGGCGGTGCAGCGCGCGGTGGCGGAACGCTGGCTCAAGGCGACCGGGTGCCCGATCATCGAAGGCTACGGCCTGTCGGAGACCTCACCGGTGCTGACCTGCAACCGTGGCGACAACAACGAATTCACCGGCACGATCGGTCTGCCGGTGCCGTCGACCGAGATTTCGATCCGCGATGATGACGGCAACGAATTGCCGCTCGGCCAGGCGGGCGAAATTTGCGCGCGCGGGCCGCAGGTGATGGCGGGCTACTGGCAGCGGCCGGAAGAGACCGCGCAGGTGATGACCAAGGACGGCTTCTTCCGCACCGGCGATATCGGCGTGATGGACGACAAGGGGATGGTGAAGATCGTCGACCGCAAGAAGGACATGGTGCTGGTCTCGGGCTTCAACGTGTATCCGAACGAGGTCGAGGATGTGATCGCGATGCATCCGGGCGTGCTCGAATGCGCGGTGATCGGCGTGCCGGATACGGCGTCGGGTGAGGCGGTGAAGGCCTTCGTGGTGCGGCGCGACCCGGCGCTGACTGAGCAGGAGCTGATGAAGTTCGTCGCCGAGCAGCTCACCAACTACAAGCGGCCGAAAATCGTCGAATTCCGCGACGAACTGCCGAAGACGCCAGTCGGCAAGATCCTGCGCCGCGCGTTGCGCGACGAGGTGGTGAAGAAGGCGGCGGCCTGACACGAGCGGCCTTCCTCCGACCTTATGGTGGAGGTCTTTGCATGGGGTTGTTTTGCGAATTTTTTTTGCAGGCAGCCTCAGCGTTCGCGGCAATGCCGTCGAGGGTCGTCGGCTCGAGTAGCCGGGGCGCACCTCAGCATCGGGGCGGAGACCTCGGTTAATCCTTCATAAACGTCCAAGTCACAATTTGGACGCAGCGATTCGTATTGTTGCGGGTCGCAAAAGCGGCGATCTCACCCATGACACGAATCTTCGTTTTGGCGCTCGTGCTGGCCTCCGCCGGCCTCAGCGCCGTCGCGCCTGCGCGCGCGCAGCTGACCGAATCCGAACTGGTGATGCGGCTCAATCGCCTGGAGAACCAGGTGCGGCAGCTCACCGGCCAGATCGAGCAGTTGCAGTACCGCAACCAGCAGCTTGAGCAGCAACTCGCGCGCGCGCCGCAAGGCGGGCCGCCGCCGCAGCAGCGGACCGCTGCGCCCCCTCCGCAACCGCAATACGCGCCGCCCCCGCAGGATTATCCGCCGCCGCAGCAGCAAGGCTACCCACAGCAGGCCTATCCGCCGCAGGACGCCTATCCGCCCGGCCCGCCGCCCGCGGGAGGCCGGCGCGGCGATGCATTCGACCCGAACCAGAACCCGACCGCGCCCGGCGTGCCGCGCGCGCTCGGCGGAGCCGTCGCGGCCGCGCCGCCGCTCGACAATCAGGCGAGCGACGAGGAGCCGTATGTCGGCGCGCCCGGCGGACGTCAGGCCGGCGCGCCGCTCGATCTTGGCATCATGGCCGAGGAAGCCGCGAACGCGCCGCCGATGCGCCGCGAGGTGCGCCAGATTCCCGGCGCGCTACCGCCGCCGCCACAGCGCAATCCGAGCGGCACGGGCCAGCAGATGGTGATGGCCCCGGCCGCCACGCCGAAGGACGAGTACGACCTCGCCTATGGCTACGTGCTGCGGAAAGATTACGCGCTCGCCGAGGACTCGCTGCGCGCCTTCATGAAGAAATATCCCGGCGACCGGCTGTCGGCGGACGCGAATTACTGGCTGGGCGAAACGCTGTTCCAGCGCCAGCGCTATCGCGACGCGGCGGAGATTTTCCTTGAGGCGTCGACCAGGCACGACAAGTCCGCCCGTGCTCCGGACTCGCTGTTGCGGCTCGGCCAGTCGCTCGCTGCCTTGAAGGAGCGGGAGGCCGCCTGCGCCACCTTCGCCGAAATACCGCGCAAATATCCGCGCGCGGGCGCGAACGTGAAGCAGTCTGCGGAACGCGAGCAGAAGCGTGTCGGCTGTCTGTAAGTCTGTACCACTCGTCCAATTCCGTGATTAGGGGCTCGTCCGCGTGCGGACGATGAGGCTGGATGGTGTCGTGCGCGACGGCGATCCCATTTCGGAGGATGAAGCGGCGGCGCTGTTGAGTGACGTCGCGCCTGAGCCCGCGCTCGTCCTCGCCGTATCGGGCGGTCCTGACTCGACGGCCCTGCTGTGGCTCGCGGCGCGCTGGCGTAAACGCCTCAAGCGCCGGCCAAAGCTGCTCGCCGTCACGGTCGACCATGGTCTGCGCAAGGAATCGGCGCGCGAGGCGCTCGCCGTCAAGAAGCTCGCCAAACGGCTCAATGTCGAACACCGCACGCTGCGCTGGAGGGGGAAAAAGCCGAAGACCGGCATCCAAAAGGCCGCGCGGCATGCCCGTTATCAACTGCTCGGCGATGCGGCCCGCGAGGCCGGCGCCGAATACATTCTGACCGCGCATACGCTGGACGATCAGGCCGAGACGGTCCTGTTTCGGCTGCTGCGCGGGAGCGGCCTTGCTGGACTGCGCGGGATGCGGGCGGGCAGCCCGTTGCCAGGCTATGTGCGACGGACACCTCAGGACCGCCGCTTCGTAAAGCGGCCTTTCCTGCATATTCCGAAATCCCGCCTGCTCGCGACGCTTGCGGCCGCCAAGGTCCCGTTCGTCGACGATCCCTCGAATCGCGACCCGCGCTTCACCCGCCCGCGCCTGCGCGAACTGATGCCGCAAGTTGCCGCCGAGGGGCTGACCGCCGAGCGGCTCGCGCTGCTCGCCGAGCGGGTCACCCGCGCCGAGATCGTACTCTATGACGTGCTGAACGAGGCGCTGATGCGTCTCGCACCGGGACCGTGGCCGGAGGAGGGCCCGGTTACCGTCGATGCGGTCGCGTTCGGAGACATTGCAGAGGAAATCCAGCTTCGGATGCTCGACCGCCTGATTGGGTGGACCGGCAACGAAGGCCCGGTGGAACTGGGTAAGCTGGAGGCCCTGTGCTCCGCCCTCGAAGGGCCGCTGATCGACGCCCTGATGGAGCCGAAGCGGGGCTCGTTCCGGCGCACCCTTGCGGGGGCCATGATCACCCTTTCGGGCACCAAACTCACGGTCGAGCGCGCGCCACCTCGTCGCACGGGGATGAAAAAGCGCCGTTCAGGCTGAAAACCCCATTCACCACGCCTAGTTAGAATGACGCAGATTCGGCCAATTCCCTTGGCATAAGCGGCGTGCGAACCTATCTTGTGTCACGGTGGGACGCGGACCGTCCGCGGGTCACGGCAACTCCGTCAACAGGCCGCAGGATGCCGATCCGGCATCCAGAAGGTCCCCTAAGGACTTGGGATGAACCCGAACCTGCGCAATTTCGCCCTCTGGGTGATCATCGTCCTTCTGTTGCTTGCCCTCTTCACGTTGTTCCAGAATCCGGGCACGCGCTCGTCCGCGACGGATATCTCGTTCTCGCAGCTCCTCACCGAGGTGGATAACGGGCGCGTTCGCGACGTGACCATCCAGGGTCCCGAGATCCATGGCACCTACACCAATGGCGGCGCCTTCAACACCTACGCGCCGAACGACCCGACGCTGGTGCAGCGCCTTTACGGCAAGGGCGTGCAGATCACGGCGCGCGCGCAAGGCGACAACGTTCCGTGGTTCGTGTCGCTGCTGGTTTCATGGCTGCCCTTCATCGCGCTGATCGGCGTGTGGATATTCCTGTCGCGCCAGATGCAGGGCGGCGCCGGCAAGGCGATGGGCTTCGGCAAGTCGCGCGCAAAGCTTTTGACCGAGGCGCACGGCCGCGTGACGTTCGAGGACGTCGCCGGCGTCGACGAGGCAAAGCAGGACCTGCAGGAAATCGTTGAATTCCTGCGCGATCCGGGAAAATTCCAGCGGCTCGGCGGCAAGATTCCGCGCGGCGTGCTGCTCGTCGGCCCACCCGGCACCGGCAAGACGCTGATCGCGCGCGCGGTCGCGGGCGAAGCCAATGTGCCGTTCTTCACCATTTCGGGCTCCGACTTCGTCGAGATGTTCGTCGGCGTCGGCGCCAGCCGCGTGCGCGACATGTTCGAGCAGGCGAAGAAGAACGCGCCCTGCATCATCTTCATCGACGAAATCGATGCGG
>Ga0207682_10001074_pt1 | contig 12601 bp, 12 predicted proteins | sample KBSM63metaG_FD_184332 | JGI IMG/M metagenome (GOLD analysis project Ga0207682, IMG submission 184332) | Miscanthus rhizosphere microbial communities from Kellogg Biological Station, Michigan, USA - KBS M6-3 metaG (SPAdes) (version 2) | ecosystem: Host-associated > Plants > Roots > Rhizosphere >... | reverse complement strand
GATGCAGCCGGTCCGTCACGTCCCGCGCCGTGCGATCGCCGGCTGGGTCCTGTTCGATTGGGCGGCGCAGCCGTTCTTCACGCTGATCATCACGTTCGTCTATGCGCCCTTCTTCGCGTCAGCCATCGCGGCAAATCCGGTCGAGGGGCAGGCGATGTGGGGTTTCGCAACGGCCTGCGCCGGGCTGGTTGTCGCCGCGATGTCGCCGGTGCTCGGTTCGATCGCCGACGCGGGCGGGCAGCGCAAGCCGTGGATCGCGGCGTTCGGCGCGCTGCTGGTTCTCGGATCGTGCATGCTGTGGTTCGGCCGGCCCGGCGATGCCGGAGTCATTCCGCTGATCCTGTGCGCTTACGCGATCGGCGTCATCGGTGTCGAATTCGCCGCGGTGTTCAACAACGCCATGATGCCGTCGCTGGCGCCGCCGGATCGAATCGGGCGGCTGTCCGGCACCGGCTGGGCGACCGGCTACGTCGGCGGGCTGTTGAGCCTGATCGTCGTGCTCGGCTTTCTTGCCGGCAATCCGCAGACCGGCAAGACGCTGCTCGGCATCACGCCGCTGTTCGGGCTCGATCCGGGCTCACGTGAGGGGGATCGCGCGGTCGGTCCGCTCACGGCGCTGTGGTTCGTCGTGTTCGTCCTGCCGCTGTTTTGGTTCACGCCCGATGTGCCGCGCGGATTGCCGATCAGCGCTGCCGTGCGGCGCGGCGTCGCGATGCTCGCCGACACGGTGCGCAACCTGCCGAAGCACAAGAATACCGCGGTCTTTCTCCTGGCCAACATGATCTACGCCGACGGGATGGTGGCGCTGTTCGCGTTCGGCGGCATCTACGCGGCCGGCACGTTCGGGTGGGGCACGATCCAGATCGGCGTCTTCGGCATCCTGCTCAACATCACGGCGACCATCGGCGCCTATCTCGGCGGCAAGCTCGACGATCGGCTCGGTCCCAAGCCGGTGATCCTGGGGAGCCTGATGATCCTGATGCTGTGCGTGACCGCGTTCCTGTCGATCGGGCGCGATCATGTGTTCTTCGTCATGCCGGCCGCACCGCCCGTGCCGGGCGCCGGCATGTTTTCCGCGCTCGGAGAAAAACTCTATGTGTGCATCGGTCTCGTGATCGGCCTCGTGGTCGGTCCGGCGCAGGCCGCATCACGCACCCTGATGGTGCGCCTCGCGCCACCCGATCGCGTGACGCAGTTCTTCGGACTGTTCGCACTGTCCGGCAAGGTGACGTCGTTCCTGGGTCCGCTGCTCGTCGCCATCGTGACGACGGCATTCGCCAGCCAGAAGGCCGGCATGGCCGTGCTGGTCGGCTTCTTCGCGGTCGGCGCGCTGATTCTAAGTCGCGTCAGTGTCGGAAGTGGCGCACGCCCGTGAACACCATCGCGATGCCGTGCTCGTCGGCGGCCTTGATGACCTCGTCATCACGCATCGAACCGCCCGGCTGGATCACCGCCGTTGCGCCGGCCTCGATGGCAACGAGCAGCCCGTCGGCGAACGGAAAGAACGCGTCGGAGGCGACCACGGATCCTTTGGTCAGCGGCGCTGACAGTTTCAGTTCTTTCGCCGCATCCTCGGCCTTGCGCGCCGCGATGCGCGCGGAGTCGACGCGGCTCATCTGGCCCGCACCGATGCCGACGGTGGCGCGGTCCCTGGCGTAAACGATCGTGTTCGACTTGACGTGCTTGGCGACGCGGAATGCAAATTGAAGATCGGCCAGCTCGGCCTCGCTCGGCGCGCGCCTGGTCGCGACCTTCAGCTGCATCTCATCGACCACTGCGTTGTCGCGTGACTGGACCAGCAGTCCGCCCGCGACGGATTTGACCGTGAGGCCGGCGGCGCGCGGATCGGGCAGCCCGCCCGCGAGCAGCAGCCGCAGGTTTTTCTTCGCGCCGACGATGGCGACCGCCTCCCTGGTTGCGTCCGGCGCGATGATGACTTCGGTGAAGATTTCGGTAATCGCGCGCGCCGCCTCGGCATCGAGCGTGCCGTTCAGCGCCACGATGCCGCCGAAGGCCGAGGTGGAATCGCAGGCGAGCGCCTTGCGGTAGGCCTCGACCAGGCTCGGCGCCTCCGCGACGCCGCACGGGTTGGCATGCTTCACGATCACGCAGGCCGGCGAGCGTTGCGGATCGAACTCCGCGATACATTCATAGGCCGCGTCGGTGTCGTTGATGTTGTTGTAGGATAGTTGCTTGCCCTGCACCTGCCGCGCGGTCGCGACGCCGAAGCGCTGCTCGGGGGCACGATAGAACGCGGCGCTCTGGTGCGGGTTCTCGCCGTAGCGCAGCGCTTGCGCGAGCTTGCCGCCGAACGCGCGATACGCCGGCGCGGCATCGCCCAGTTCGTTCGCGAACCAATTGGAGATCGCGGCGTCGTAGGCGGCGGTGCGCGCATAGGCCTTCTGCGCCAGTGCCTTGCGCAGCGCGAGCGTCGTTCCGCCAGAGGCTTTCAGCTCATCGAGCAGGCGCGCGTAATCTTCCGTTTCGACCACGACCGCCACATCGTTGTGGTTCTTCGCCGCAGCGCGGATCATCGCCGGTCCGCCAATGTCGATGTTCTCGATGCAGTCGTCCCAGGCCGCACCCTTCGCGACCGTCGCCTCGAACGGATAGAGATTGACCACCAGCAGGTCGATCGGCGCGATGCCGTGCTGTTTCATCGACGCCGCATGTTCGGCGTTGTCGCGGATCGCCAGCAAACCTCCATGCACCTTCGGATGCAGCGTCTTCACTCGCCCATCCATCGTCTCGGGAAAACCGGTGAGGTCCGACACGTCGCGCACTTTCAGCCCGGCGTCCGCAATCGCCTTGGCCGTGCCGCCGGTCGAGATCAGCTCGATGCCGTGGCTGCTGAGCGCGCGCGCGAAGTCGGTCAGTCCGGTCTTGTCGGATACCGAGATGAGGGCGCGGCCGATGCGGCGAAGATCAGTCATGGCAACGTGATTACCGGATCGTCCGCTTGCGCGGGCGGTGACAAGCGTCCGTCCACAACATTATAGCGGCAATTCCGGCTCCTCGCGCAGCGCGCGGCGCGCCGGTTCCTGCGCGTCCTGATGCGCGAAGGTCCACTGCACGCGCGGCACGTCGCGGGCGCGGCCATGGATCACGATCTGCACGGCGCGGCGGGGCCCGTCGGGCCCCGCGAGGTAGACGCTCTCCTCAAGCTCCACCTTTTCCTCGTAGGCGTCGAAGGTCCACACCTCCTTGTTCGGCAGCACCAGCATGGCGCCATGGCCGTCGGAGTGGCGGCTCGCCTTCAGGGTCGGATGCAGATGGAAGCGTACCGCGAAGGCATCGCCGCGCCGCGTCGACAGGGCTTCGCCATGCGCGCCGGCGAACACGTCCTCGCCATCGAGGCGCTTGCCGTCGGCCGAGAGGCGGAACGAGCGGTGATGCACGACGCCGAAACGATCCAGATAGCCGTCGTGCGAGAGGCGCAGCATCACGCCGCTGTCACGCTCCTGCCTGGCGACCTGCACGTCGGCCGGACCGCTCAGGATCGGCACGCCGAGCAGCGATTTCAGCGACTCCGAAGTCATGAAGCGGCACGACGAGGTATCGTTGAAGGTGACGGTCGAGTGCGCGGCGGTCGCGCGCGCGACATGGCGCCAGGTCGAGCGGCTCACCGCCGGCAGTCCGCAATTCACCACGATGCGATGGTTGCGCGCCGACAGCTCGAACGAGAGGCAGCCGGCGTTCCCCTCGGCGCTCATGGCGAGCGGCGGGGGCGGACCGGCATCGACGATCAGCAGCGCGTCGCCGGCCTGCACGCGCTGATAGCCCGAATGCGGCGCGTTCGCGACCGGGTTCCCGCGCGCATCGTCATAGGCGAGCACGGTCGAGACCAGTTCGGTGCGCGTCGGCCCCATGCCGTTGAACAGCGCGAAATTGCCGTCGCCGTGGCGGAAGAAACGCAGCATCGGCATCATGCGGTCGATCGCGTTGTTGAGCGCGGGCGGCGGCGGCACGTTGCGCGCCGCGAAGGCCTGCCGCAGCGGCAACAGGTCGAGCAGCAACTCGATCAGCGCGCCCGGATTGCGGCTCGCGTGTCCGCCGTCGGGCAGCACCTGACGGCCGAGTTCGTCGGAGAGTTTTCGCGTCACGCCTTTGAGCAGGCGCGCCTGCCCTTGCATGCACAACGCCGCGTAAGTGAGCGCCACCACGGCCTGGATGCGCGGCAGGCCGTCGCGCGTGGCGTTCACGGTGCGATGCAGATAGCGCACCTGCCGCGTCAGATTGCGCAGGAAACGCCGGTAGAACTTCATGTCGGCATCGTGCAGCACCAGCGGCGCCTGGCAGAGCCACGAGATGATGCGGCGGGCGACGATGTCCGGGCGCCAGCCCTCCAGCGTGTCGAATGCGCCCTGCAGCGCGATCCACTCGCCGACCAGCGCGCGCGCATTGGCGCGGGTGATGCTCGAATCCGCCGCGCGCAGATGGCGCAGCCAGCCGAAGCCGAGCAGTTGCTCGGACCATTCCTCCGACGGCGGCTCGATTTCGAATGGGGAGCGGCCGTCGCAGATCACGACCTTGCCGGCGAAAGCAAAGCGGCCGGAATAGATCTCGCTCGCGCGCGTCGGGTCGGCGGTGCGCAGATCCTGCGGGGCGATCAGCAGGCGGTCGGCGATCGCGGACGTGAAGCGCCAGCGCAGCATCGGATGCGCGTTGAACCGGCCCATGCCGGTGCTGAACGCCCGGCGCGCCGCGAAAGCGGCCAATCTCGTCCGATCCGCGATGGACCCGCGGGCCATGTGCGCGCTCTACCCCTCTCGCGCATGATCCGGCGCCGGGGGCCGGTTCGCCGATAAGATCATGCGCAATCTTAATAAATTAGCGCGCGATCGGACGCAAAACCGGTATCCACTTTTGCTGATCGCGCGCTGCGCGGGCCTCGAATCCCCCGCCGAGGATTCGGCCAAGATAGCCTCTGAGGCGAGTCGAGGCCAATGCGGGAGTTACCGCCGCTCCAGCCGGGCGGCGTAGAAGCCATCGAGCCCGCCCATGCGCAGATCGCTGTCATTCCAATGACTTGCGTCCCAATGGCTGGGCAGCGTGCGCAGGTCGCCGGCCGCGTTAACGAATGGGGCGTTTTCGATTTCACGGGCCTCGACCGGAATGCGGCGCAGCCCCCCCTCGCGGGCAAGCAGCGCCTCGATCTGCTGCTCGCCCTCCTCGGGCTCGAGCGAGCACACGCAATAGACGATGCGGCCCCCGGGCTTTGCGAGTTCCACTGCGCGGTCGAGCAGGCGGCGCTGCACCTCCATCAACGATGCGATATCGGCTTGGCTTTTCAGCCAGGCGACGTCCGGATGGCGGCGGATCGTGCCGGTGGACGAGCACGGCGCATCGACCAGGACGGCGTCGAACGGGCCACCCTGCCACTCGGTCGCGTCGGCGGTGACCAGCTCGGCCTCCAGGCCGAGGCGGGCGAGGTTGTCGCGTACGCGCGCGAGGCGATTGGCTGAGCGGTCGACCGCGGTGATGCGCGCGCCGGCCAACGCCAGCTGCGCAGTCTTGCCGCCGGGCGCCGCGCACAGGTCGGCGACCTGTTTGCCGGAAATGTCGCCGAGCAGACGGACCGGCAAGGCGGCCGCCGCGTCCTGCACCCACCAGGCACCTTCGCTGTAGCCGGGCAGCAGCGCGACGTTGCCTTGCGTGGTCGTGCGCACCGTGCCGGTCGGCAGCACACGCCCGCGCAGGCGCGGAGCCCAGCTTGCGGCATCGGATTTGACCGTGAGATCGAGCGGCGGCTCGCGGCCATGCGCGACCGCGATCGCGCGCGCGGTCTCGTCGCCGAAATTCCTGCGCCAGCGCTGATAGAGCCAGTCCGGCGTGTCGAGCGGCACGGTGTCGAGCTCGGCGAGCAGCGCCGGGCCTTCCTGCGCGACCCGGCGCAGCACCGCGTTGATGAGGCCGGGATAACGCGCAGCGCGGCGGTCTGCCTGCACCAGACGAACGCTCAGATCGACGGCGGCGTGATCCGGCACGTCCATGAACAGGATTTGCGCGGCGCCGATCAGCAGCGCAGTCTCGACGCGGGGCGCATCGGCGGGGAGACCGCGTTCGAGGAACTTGCCGACGAGATGGCGCAGCGTGCCGAGGCGGCGCAGCACGGTTGCGGTCAGCATGCGCACCAACCCGCGATCGCGGTCGGCCAGCGCCGGGAGGCCGGGATGAGCCTCGAGCTCCAGATCCAATGGGCGCTGGCGGCGCAACACATTGTCGATGATGTCGGCGGCGATGCGGCGGGCGGCGAGACCGGGCACTTCCGTTGGCGCTGCACGTCGTGCTGCCGGTGTCATGAAGGTCCGCAGTTAAGGTGCTTGAGGAGTTCCAGTCGCCGCCCGAATCACTTGTTGCATTGTAACGAAGCAGACGCGTGACGGTTCGCTCATGTCAGGAGCGCAGCCAACCGAAGAGACTGCCAAGTCCGTGCCGCGAATGCCCAACGCTCTGCTTGCAGACAATTCCGAGACCACAAGGATTGAACCACATCGGCGGTTCCATGAACATGACATGCACGTCCGGCCGGTGCTTTGCGAAGTCGAGCAGAGCCTGACGGACGCCGCCACGGCCCTCGGGGTCGAGACGCGGCGACACGGAAGGGCCGACGTCATCGAGAAGCAGCAATCCGTTATCTGCGAGCAATTGATCGCTCAGCGCGATATCGTGCGCGGCATTGGAATAGGAGTGATTGGCGTCGAGGTAGATGATCTCGATCTTCTCCGGCAGGCGGCTGCGCAGCTCGGGAGCCGTGGAAAACATCTGCAGCGGCGTGACGAAGTCCGCGACGCCGGCCTTGCCGATGAATTCGACCAGATGCTTGAAATACGCGTCGTTCGGCTCAACGCAGTAGAGCCGGCCCGATCCCGTGGCCTTGAGCGCGGCGGCCATGACGACGCTGGCGGAGCCGATGTGCGCGCCGATTTCCAGCACGGCTTTTGGCCGCAGCGACAGGACGAAAGCATGCAGGATATTGCGCGTCCCCCAGGATGACTTGCCGGACGACTCGTCATGACGATGCATCTCGTCCAGCAACGCACGATCGATGAAAGACTGCCCGGTGAACGACGGCACGACTTCCGAGCCGCCCAGGACGTGTCTGGGAGGAATCTCGCCTTCACGGCGCGGTCCCCTGATCGTGTATTCGCGGCCTCCGGTGCGCGGGTCGGCGTTGTCGGAGGTGGAAAAATAGAGAACGTCGCCCCAGTGAGAAAACAACCCTCCCCCGCGGGCGCGGATATCTGCATGTGAGGCGTGCGCAGGCCCGAGAGGCGCGCCGTTCTCGAAGAGCTGGGCCTGTGAGGCGCCCGGATCGGCAGCGGTATCGCCGGATCCCAGTTCGGGGAGCACGGTCATCCAGCAGTGGCCGTCCTCCGCGTCGATGTGCTTTGCGAGGATCGGGACGGTCACCTCCTGGCTGGGAACCTGGGTCATCGGCTGGGTGTCGCCTCGGGCAGTTGCTAGGCCCGGGCTCAATAGCACACCTCCGCGATGTCTATCCCCACGGGCCGCGGCGCGAACCACCGCCCCAAGGTCCATGCGCCGGCGTGCTCTGCTGGCGCGGCGCTTGCCGCGGATAGCCGCCGCGGCCCATCTCGGCGGCAAGCTGCATCAGCGCGGCGACGCGGTTCTCGGTCGCCGGGTGGGTCGAGAACAGGTTGTCCATGCGCTGGCCCGACAGCGGATTGATGATGAACATGTGCGCGGTCGCGGGATTGTGCTCTGCCGTCTCGTTCGGAATCTGATGCGCGGCATTCTCGATGCGCTGCAGGCCGGAGACGAGCCACATCGGTTCGCCGGCGATCTGCGCGCCCATGCGGTCGGCGGCATATTCACGCGTGCGGCTGATCGCCATCTGCACGATCATGGCGGCGATCGGCGCGAGGATCACCATCGCGAGCGTGCCGATGATGCCCATGCCGTTGTTGTTGTCGCGGTTGCCGGTAAAGAACATGCCGAATTGCGCCAGCATCGAGATCGCGCCCGCGATCGTCGCAGTGATCGTCATGATCAGGGTGTCGCGGTTCTTGATGTGCGCGAGCTCATGCGCCAGGACGCCGGCGACTTCCTCGCGGGTGAGCGCGTTCATCAGGCCGGTGGTGACCGCGACCGCCGCGTGATCGGGATCGCGCCCGGTGGCGAAGGCGTTCGGCTGCGGGTTGTCCATCAGGTAGACGCGCGGCATCGGAAGCTGCGCGCGGCCGGCGAGGTCCTGCACCAGGCGATAGAGATCGGGCGCGGTACGCGCGTCGACCTCCTGGGCGCCGTGCATCGACAGCACCATGCGGTCCGAGTTCCAGTAGCTGAACAGGTTCATGCCGGCCGCAATCACGAGCGCGATCATCGCGCCGGTCTGTCCGCCGATCAGGTAACCGACGCCCATGAACAGCGCCGTCAGGCCGGCAAGCAGCATGGCGGTGCGGAAGTAGTTCATCTGTCTCCTCCAAAGGCCGCCGAAGCGGCATCAATTCCTAGTCGGGCGAAATGTGGGAGGGGCTCCCCGGCGCTTCAAGCGGCTGCGGCGACACGCAGCGTCGCACCCATAACGGCTTGACGGGTCTGGGGTTTGCAGGGCCTTTTGCCGCATGGCCGACGCCAAGCGTTCCCCCGCCGCCGAACGCGCGCTCGCCGAGGCCGAGGCGCGCCGTGCCGCGCGCGAGAAGGCGGCGCCACCGGCACCTAAAGAGGCGAACGGGCCGAAAGGTCCCGAGCCGACGCGCTACGGCGACTGGGAGCGCAACGGCATCGCGAGCGATTTTTGAGGGAGCATGGTCAGGAATGCTCGATCGGCCCGAAGAGACGGCGCGGCTGCCGGAGACGATGGCGCGATGTCGCCGTTTCATCCGCCTCGCTGCGCTCGGCACCTTCTCCCCGCAAGCGGGGAGAAGGAAAGATCAGCGCACCACCATCACGGTCGTGCCGACGCTGACGCGGCCGTAGAGATCGACCACGTCCTGATTGAACATGCGGATGCAGCCGTAGGAGACGAAGCCGCCGATCGATGACGGCACGTTGGTGCCGTGGATCGCGTATTCGCCGCCCGCGAGCGTCATCGCGGCCGCGCCCATCGGGTTGCGCGGCGAGCCGCCCTCGATCACGTCCGGCAGCGAAGGCTTGTCGCGCTTGACTTCCCTCGGAGGCGACCAGGCCGGGCGCACATATTTGCCATCGATGCGGGTCGTGCCGGTCCACTGCTTGCTCGCCCTGCCGACGCCGACCGGATAGCGGATCGCACGGCCGTCGCCCATCACGTAGTAGAGCCGCCGCTCGCCGGTGCGTATCACGATCGTGCCAGCCGAAACGCTGCCGTCGCGGAACGCCACGACCTCGCGCGCCTCGACCGGCGCAGCGCCAAGCAAGCCCACAACAAGAGAGATGCCCGCAAGCCGGCGACCCAAAAGACGCATGGACATACATACCCCTGCCACTGGCTTGCACACGCCCGCGTGCAAGCCATCCGACGCCATGATAACGCAGGACCTGCCGTTGCTCAGCGGTGACCTGCGAACACGGTGAAAAAACAATCAAGATTAGAGCGGCGCGGCAACCGGACGGGAGCGCCAAAACGGCGATGTGAAGCGCTTTTCCGGCGAGTGTGGCCGTGACGCCGCGGTCTGCGGCAAGGTCCGGGCCGGAGCCTTGCTCGCGGCGCCAGAGGATCGGCGCGAAGCCGTTCGCGTTCAGGGAGCCCTAGCGGCTAGTTCATCTTCTTCCCGTTCTGCGTCACCAGATCGAGGAACTGCGAAATCTCCTGGTTGAGGAAATCGACGTCGGCCGGGAAGGCGCCGCCGGCGGAGGCATGGCCGGTGACGGTGCCGGGGCTGATGGTCGTGACGCGCACGTCGCGGATGAAGCGCGCGGCGTCCTGCGGCTCCCATTCGGGATTCAGCAGATCCTTGGTGCCGGTCATGATCAACGTCTTGGCCTTGATGGTGCGCAAGGCCTTGACGGTATCGCCGTTCATGCCGGGCGTCGTGCCCACATCGTGCCGGTCGTACGCCCAGGTCTGGTAGATCCAGTCGTTCGCGTCGAACGCCTTGATCAGCGCGGTCTCCTGCGCCTGCAGGAACGGCAGGATGTCCATCTGGTTTGGAAACTGGTCGCGCGAGACTTCCGGCGAGCGCGCGGCAAGGAAGTTGGAGGATGTCGCGCCACAGCCGGATGCCCTGTTCGGGCGGCTCGGCGTAGTCGCCGTTCTTCCACGCCGGATCGAGCATGATCGCCTTGCGGGTCGCTTCCAGCACCGTGACGGTCCAGGCCGGCGTTTTCGCGAGCGGCACGAGCGAAATCAGCGAATCCATGAAGTCCGGATGGCTTACGCCCCATTGCAGCACCTGCATCCCGCCCATCGAGGGGCCGATCACGGCGACGACGCGGCCGATGCCGAGATGCTCCATCAGTTTCTTCTGCGACGTCACCATGTCGCGGATCAGGAATTTGGGAAATTTCATGCGCGGCTGCGCCGCCGAGTTCGACGGCGATGTCGTGAGGCCGTTGCCGATCGCGTCGGTGCAGATGATGAAGTACTTGTCGGTATCGAGCGCCTTGCCGGGGCCGATCAGGAAGTCGAGGCGGTGATGATTGCCGCTGATCGCCGTGACCATCAGGATTGCGTTCGACTTCTTCTCGTTCAGCTTGCCGTGCGTGACGTAGGAGATCGCGAAATCCTTGATGGTTTCGCCGGATTCGAGCTGCAGGTCGCCGATCTTGTGGGACTGATGCGGCGGCTGGCTCGGCGAATGCGCCAGCGCGGGCGTGGCAGCGAGCGCAGCGGCGAGCGCAAGGCTTCGCAGGATGTTGAGCATGTGTGTCTCCCCCGGAATTTGTTTCGGGCACGGTATCCGAGGCGGCCCCGCCGCGCGATCACAAAGTCGCGCGTCTACTCGGTATGATCCCGCATCGCGGCGAGCGGCGCATCGATGGTGCAGACCAGTCCCGCCGGCGGGTAGTCGATCGTTGCTTTGCCCGACAGTTGCAGCGCGAGCGCGCGCTCGATCATGCGCGAGCCGAAGCCGGTGTGCTCCGGCACCGTGACCGGCGGGCCGCCGCGCTCGCGCCATTGCCAGTGGAAACGATCGGCAGCAGTGCTCCAGGCGATCTCCACATGGCCGCTATCGGCCGACAATGCGCCGTACTTGATCGCGTTGGTGGCGAGCTCGTGCACCGCCATCGAGAACGCGACCGCGCATTTCGGGCCGACCTGAACGTTCGGCCCCTCGACGGTGAAGCGGTCGCGGTCCGGTGCGCTGTGCGGGTGCAGCGCGGCCCAGACCACGTCGTGCAAATCGGCCGCGTCCCAGCTCTGCTTGGTCAATACGCCATGCACATTGCCGAGCGCGATGAGGCGCGCGTCGAAGGCCCGCAGCGCCTCCGGGGCGATACCCGCGGCGCGAAAGCTCTGCGATGCGATCGACTGCACCGTGGTGAGCGTGTTCTTGACGCGGTGCTCCAGTTCGTTGATCAGCAGGTCGCGCTGCTCCTCGGCGCGCTTGCGATCGGTCATGTCGCGGAACACGACGCCCATGCCGTCGCCGAGCGGAAACAGCCGGTACGAGAGCCAGCGGCTGCCGAAGAGGACCGACTCGGTTTCGGACCGGATCGTCTCGCGGCTTTCCATGGTCTTTGTGAACAGCGTTCCGAGCGCGGTTTCGCGCGCGCTCGGGAAGAGATCCCAGAGCTTGTGTCCCAGCACGTCTTCAGGCGAGTGGCGGAAGTGACGCTCGGCTTCGCGGTTGAACAGGATGATGCGCCAGTCGCGGTCGACCGCGTAGAACCCGTCCCCGATCCCGTCGAGAATGGTGCTCAGCCCGGCTTTCGTCAGAAGCGCGGCGACTTTTCCGGCAACGAGAGATTGATCGGGCATTGGCGATCGGGCGAGCCCAAAGAGATGCGGCCTTTCGCTATACGGCATTCAATCGAGAGCGCAAACCTGCTGCTCCCGCGCTGACATCGGGCCATGAAACGCTGCCATGCCGCCATTTCATGGCCGCCGCGCGGCGTCCCGGCCGGGCGGAGCCGCTCGTCCTCAACGATGCAAGCCGGCTTAACGCCGTGCTGCGACCGCAGAGCGACGAAGCGCTGATCGCGGCGCTACGCGCCGTGCTGCGCGATGCCGCTGCGGAAGGGCGCCCGGTCTGCGTCGGCGGTGCGCGCCATTCGATGGGCGGGCAGAGCCTGATGCGCGGCGGCTTCGCGGCCTCGTTGGCGGCGCCTATCCGCGGGTCGAGGAGTTCATCGTCAAGAAGCGCGATCACGATCCGCAGTTGCGGTTCCGCAACATGATGTGGGAGACGTATTTCGCGTGAGGCGCTCAAACGCCTGCGTAAATATCTGCGAGATCGAGCTCGAGGCCGGGCGGATCGAGCGCGATGCGGCCTTCTGTGACGATGCGTGTGACGATGGCGTCAGCACCACGGGAATGATGCACGACGACGGACTGCGTCGGATCGACAATCACGTAGTGCTGAACGCTCGGCAGCCGAAAATAGCCGATGAGCTTTTGCGAGAGGTCGACGCGACGCGTCGACGTCGAAAGAACTTCAACGATGATGACCGGGTTCGGAACCTCGAGCGTGGTGCTCGTCAGCTTCTCTCCGCA
>Ga0207682_10001070_pt1 | contig 12630 bp, 11 predicted proteins | sample KBSM63metaG_FD_184332 | JGI IMG/M metagenome (GOLD analysis project Ga0207682, IMG submission 184332) | Miscanthus rhizosphere microbial communities from Kellogg Biological Station, Michigan, USA - KBS M6-3 metaG (SPAdes) (version 2) | ecosystem: Host-associated > Plants > Roots > Rhizosphere >... | reverse complement strand
TCGGGGTCCTTGCGGATGGCGTCGATCAGCATGCGCCGCATCATCCAGTTGCGGCCCGACATCTCGCTCGGCTGGCAGGCCATCGGCACGACGGCGTCCATGAAGTCGGGGTACTTCACCGCCCAGAGCCACGCGTGCATTCCGCCCATCGAGTTGCCGAGCACGAGGCGCAGGCGACGGATGCCGAGCCCTTCGGTGACCAGCCGGTACTGGGCGAGCACCATGTCGTCGTAGTTGTAGCGAGGAAACTTCGCGCGCAATCCGTCGGAAGGCTTCGACGACTTCCCCGCGCCGATCGCGTCGGGAAGGATGACGAAGTACTTGCTGGCGTCGAGCGGCTGCCCGGGGCCGAACAGCTCACCCGCGAAGATCGGCGACAGCATGCCGGTTCCGGAGCCGGCCGTGCCGTGCAGGACGAGCACGGGCTCGCCCGACGGCGAGCCGATCGTCGTGTAGTGGATGCGCAGCTCGGGCAGGACTTCGCCGGTGTGGAAGCGGAAGTCCTTCATCGTCCAGTCCGCTTCCTTCGCTGGTGGGTAGTCGGCGGCCAGCGCCAGCGACGGGCCGAGCAGCGCCGCGGCGAGAAGCGCCGCGCGCCAGAGCAGACGAAAAGCTTGCATGGGTCGTGTCTCCGGTGTCGTTTGCCGTTCGCGTCGTGGCGAGGGCGGATGTGCGGGCATAGGATAGCCACATGGACCTCGAACTTCGAAACAAGCGCGCCCTGGTCACCGGCGGCAGCCGCGGCATCGGCAAGGCGATCGCGCGCGCGCTCGCGCTCGAGGGCGCATCGGTGGCGCTGCTTGCGCGCGACGCCGAGCGGCTCGCCGCCAGTGCCGCCGAGCTCGTCAACGAGACCGGTGCCACCGTCGTCGCCGTCGTCGCCGACACGAGCGACGAGTCGCAGGTCGAGCGCGCGGTCGGCGAGGCCGTCGCCGCGCTCGGCGGCGGCATCGACATCCTCGTCAACGCCGCGGCCGAGCCGGGCGGCTACGCCGCGCCACCCGCGCTCGCGGAAATCGACGCCGCCCACCTGCAACGCGAGATCGACGTCAAGGTCATGGGCTACCTGCGCTGCGCGCGTGCGGTGGCGCCCTACATGAAGGCGCAGCGCTGGGGCCGCATCGTCAGCCTCAGCGGCCTGGCCGCGCGCCAGAGCGGCAACACGGTCGGCAGCATCCGCAACGTCGCGGTGTCGGCGCTGACCAAGAACCTCGCCGACGAGCTCGGCCCGCACGGCATCAACGTCACCGTCGTCCATCCCGGCCTGACGCGCACCGAGCGCACCGCCGCGCTGGTCCAGGCGCGCGCCGCGGCGCAGGGCACGAGCGAGGAGGCGATCGAACGTCAGATGGCCGAAGGCAACTCGATCCGCCATCTCGTCGATGCGCGCGAGGTGGCCGACGTCGTCGTCTTCCTCTGCTCGCCGAAGTCGGTGGCGATCAACGGCGATGCCATCGCTGCCGGCGGCGGCGCGCCGCGCGCCATCCACTACTGAGCGGCGCCCGTGGCGCGCCTGGCGCCGCGGCCTCGCTCGTCGAGGGCGCTCAGCGCTTCGCCAGGTCGGCGGCGACGAGCACCAGCTCGGCGACGTCGAAGGGCTTGGCCAGGTGCGCCTGGTATCCCGCCAGCATCGCGCGCTTGCTGTCTTCGGCGCGAGCGAACGCGGTCAGCGCGACGGCCGGGATTTTTTCGCCCGTCCCCTCGCCGGCGCGAAAGGTCCGCATGAGCTGGTAGCCGTCCATCAGCGGCATGCCGATGTCGCTGACGATCAGGTGCGGCTTGACCCGCTTCAGTTCGCTGAGCGCCTCCTCGCCCGACGACAGCACGGTGACGGTCGCCGACTGATCCTCGAGGACGCGGCGCAGCAGCTCGCGCCCGTCGTCTTCGTCGTCGACGACGAAGACGTGCACGCCGTCGAGCCTGGGCAGCGAAGGGTTGCGCGCGGGCGCCGCAGCGGCGATCGGCGGCGCTGCCGGCGCTGCCTCGCCCCGCGCCGGCAGCGCGGCAAGGGGAAGCTCGACGAAGAAGGTGGCACCGCGCCCCTCGCCCGGGCTGCTGGCGCGGATCGTTCCGCCGTGCAGCTCGACCAGCTGCTTCGAGATCGCCAGGCCGAGGCCGAGGCCGCCGAAGCTGCGCGTGGTCGACGCGTCGTTCTGCGAGAAACGATCGAAGACACGGGGGAGAAAGGTCTCCGGAATGCCGATGCCGGTGTCGCTGACGGTCAGCACGGTGTTCGCGCCGACACGCTGCAACAAGACCTCGACCCGCCCGCCCTTCGCGGTGAACTTGATCGCATTGCTGAGCAGGTTCCAGACGACCTGCTGAAGCCGGTCGCTGTCGCCGGGCACGAGCGGCGTGTCGGAATCGAGGCGGGACTCGAGGCGGATGTCCTTGGCCTTCGCACCGGGCTCCGCGGATTCGATGACGCTTCGCACGATCTCGACCAGGGAGACCTGCTTCACGTCGAGACGGACCTTGCCGGTCATGATCCGGTTGAGGTCGAGGAGGTCTTCGATCAGCCGCACCTGCGCGCGCGCGTTGCGATCGATGACTTCGACGGCGCGCTTGAGTTCGGCGGGCTTGAGGACATCGGCCTTGAGCTTCAGGACCTGGGTCCAGCCCAGGATCGAGCTGAGCGGCGTCCTCAATTCGTGCGACAGCGTGGCGAGAAACTCGTCCTTGATGCGCGTCGCCCGCTGCGCCTCCATGCGGGCGCTGCGCTCGGCCTCGAGGATCTCCTCGCGCTGCTGGCCGGCGATCTCGAGCGCTTCCGCGCGCTTTTGCCCGGTCAGGTCGCGAGTGAGCTTGGCGAACCCGATCAGCCGCCCGTGCGAGTCGCGCAGGGCCGTGATGGTGACGGCGGCCCAGAAGCTGGTGCCGTCCTTGCGGATGCGCCAGCCTTCGTCGAAGAACCGGCCGGTCTCGGCGGCGACCTGCAGCTCGTGGTCCGGCCACCCGCTCAGGCGCGCGTCGGCGGGATAGAAGGTCGAGAAGTGGCGGCCGATGATCTCGTTGGAGGCATAGCCCTTGATCCGCTGCGCGCCGGCATTCCAGGAGGCGACGACGCCGTTGACGTCGAGCATGAAGATCGCGTAGTCGGAAACGCCTTCGACGAGAAGCCGGAAGCGCTCCTCGCTCTGGCGCAGCGACTCTTCGTGGTCGCGTCGCTGGGTCAGGTCGCGCGTGACCTTGGCGAATCCGACCAGCGTCCCCGACCGGTCGCGCAGCGCCGTGACGACGACATTGGCCCAGAACAGCGTGCCGTCCTTGCGGACGCGCCAGCCCTCGTCCTCGAAGGCGCCGGTCGCTTCCGCGACCTCGAGCTCGCGGGCCGGCAGGCCGGCGTTCAAGGTCTCGGGCGGATAGAAGCGCGAGAAGTGCTGGCCGATGATCTCGGCCGCGGCATAGCCCTTCAGGCGTTCGGCCCCGGCGTTCCAGGTCAGGACGCGGCCTTGCGGATCGAGCATGAAGATCGCATAGTCCCTGACGCCCTCGACCAGCAGACGGAAGCGCTCCTCGCTCTGGAGGAGCGCGCCGGTCTCGGGGATGTCCGGGGAGGTCTTGCTCATCGCGCCGAACCTATCACAGCGCTCGCCGGCACGCCGCCGGGGGTGGCTCGCTTGAACAAGGGGTCGGGCGCGCCTATCGTTCTTTCCGCTCGGCGCCGGATCGAGCCCTGGACTGAGGATGCATCGCCATGATCCGCAAGCTTCATCACAACGCCTACCGCTGCCGCGATTCGGAAGAGACGCGCGCGTTCTACGAAGACTTTCTCGGCCTGCCCCTCGTTCACACGATCGAGATCGGCCAGACCAAGACCGGCCGCGACACGCACGCGCTGCACACCTTCTTTCGGCTCGACGACGGCTCGCACCTCGCCTTCTTCGAGACCGGCGACCTGCCGTTCGAATTCAAGGCGCAGCACGACTTCGACCTGCACATCGCCCTCGAGGTCGGTCCCGAGACGCTGCAGCCGATGCTGGCGAAGGGGCGAGCGCGCGGCATCGAATGCCGGGGGCCCTCGGACCACGGCATGATCGAATCGATCTATTTCCGCGATCCGAACGGCTACGTCATCGAGCTGTGCGCCAAGCGCGCCGGCCACGACGACATGATGGACCCGGCCCGCAACGGCGCGCGCGAAGCGCTCGATCACTGGACGGCGGGCAAGGCCAGGACGCCGGCCTGAGCGACGCTCACGCACCGGTGGCATCATCGTTCGAGGCCGCGGCTGCGGCGGGGAGCACCGCATGATCGTCGAGCGCATCTGGACCGGCAACGCCTACCGCAACTACAACTACCTCATCGCCTGCCCCGAGAGCGGCGAGGCGCTCGCGATCGATCCGCTCGACCACGAGAAGTGCCTGAACGCGGCCCGCGTCAAGGGCTGGCAGATCACGCAGGTGCTCAACACCCACGAGCACCACGACCACACCGGCGGCAACGCGGCGGTCGTCGCCGCGACCGGCGCCAAGGTGATCGCGCATCACCGCGCCGGCTCGCGCATCGCCGGCGTCGATCGCGGCGTCAAGGCGGGCGACGTGATCAAGGTCGGCAGGACCGTCGAGCTCGAGTGCATGGACACGCCGGGGCACACGATGTGCCACATCTGCCTGCGCTCGCACGGCGACGAGCCGGCGCTGTTCTCGGGCGACACGCTGTTCAATGCCGGCGCCGGCAACTGCCACAACGGCGGCAACCCCGAGGACCTCTACGCGACCTTCGTCGACCAGCTCGCGAAGCTGCCCGACGGCACGCGCGTCTACCCCGGCCACGACTACATCGAGAACAACCTGCGCTTCACCCTCGCGCGCGAGCCCGACAACGCCGCTGCGAACGAGATGCTTCCGCGGGTGAGCGGGCAGGATCCGGCGACGGCCCGCGTCACCACCCTCGCCGAGGAGAAGCGGGTCAACACCTTCCTGCGCCTGTCGAGCGCGAGCGTGATCGCGAAGCTGCGCGAGGAGTTTCCCGATCTGCCCGAGCGACCCGACGCGAAGACGGTGTTCGTCAAGCTCAGGGAGCTGCGCAACCGCTGGTAGCCGGCGCGTCGGCGCGGCTGCCCGGCGCGCCGATCCTTCAGGCGAGCGCGAAGGTCAGGGCATCGGTGAAGGCGGCCGGGATCATCCCGGTGTGCCCGCCGCCGTAGGCCTGCGAGACCAGGGTCAGCCCGGTGTAGTGGTGCGACTGCACCTGCTGGACGAAGGTGATGTTGCCGTTCGCGTTCGCCGCGTACGACACGTGCAGGCGCACCGGGAGCGCCGTGTTGGCGGCGGCGTAGGCGGACTCCCAGCCCGAGACGGTCCCGCTCATGCAGTCGATCGACGAGTCGCTCGCCAGGTAGGAGGCGAACAGGCGGCTGGCAGGGGCCTCGTTGAAGAGCGCGTAGAGGACGAAGCTGCCGCCGTGCGAGTGGCCGAGCAGGATGCGCCGCTGGGGATTGCTCGGGAAGGTCGCCTCGACGAAGGGAACGAGCTCGGTCCCGATGAACTGATGGAACGCGGCCTGGCCGCCGCCGCCCGTGGTGCAGATGTTGGCGGGCACGTAGTCGCGCGCGCGCTGCGCCTCGTTGCCGATGGCGACGATCATGACCTGCGCCTTCATCGTCTCGACGATGTCGACCAGGGTCTGGAAACGCGACTCGCCGTCGAGCAGGTAGACCGTCGGCAGGTTCGCCCGGATCGCGACCGTGTTGGGCGGCAGGTAGATGGAGAGCGGATAGGTCGTGCCGTTGCTCTGCGCCGCGATCGTTCTCGTCAGCGTCGACCCGGCCATCGCCGGTGCGGTACTGCCAGACCCGCCGCCGCTGCCGCCGCCACCGCCGCAGCCCGCGGCGACGAGGCCCAGCAACGCGACGAGGGAGGAGCGGCGGCTGACGTTCATGTTCGTTCCGGGCATCGGCTTCGCTCTGCAGGTGCGGGAGTTGCGATCAGGCAATATCGGGGTGCCGGCCGAGCACGGTGGAGGCCTCATGCACGAGATTCCGGAGACCCGCTACGCGAAGAGCGGCGAGTACCACATCGCTTATCAGGTCGTCGGCAGCGGACCGATCGATCTGGTCTTCATACCGGGCTTCATTTCGAACGTCGAGCACGGCTGGGAGTACCCGCCGATGGCGCATTTCTACCGGCGCCTCGCCTCGTTCGCCCGCCTGATTATCTTCGACAAGCGCGGCACCGGAATGTCGGACCCGGTGGCGCCGCGACAGCTGCCGACGCTCGAGGAGCGCATGGACGATGTCCGCGCCGTCATGGATGCCGCCGGGTCCGAGCGCGCGGCGTTCGTCGGCGTGTCCGAGGGCGGTCCGATGAGCCTGCTCTTCGCCGCCACCTATCCGGAGCGGACCGTGGCCATGGTGCTCGTCGCGACGTTCGCGCGCGTCGCCTGGGCGCCCGACTATCCGCTCGGAACCCGGCCGGACGTGTGGGACGCGCTGCTGGCGCGGATGGAAGAGGGCTGGGGCAAGGGAGTCCTGCTCAGCTCCTTCGCGCAGTCGCTGGCCCAGGATCCGGCGGCGCGCCAGTGGTGGGGACGCTTCCAGCGCCAGGCATCGAGCCCCGGGGCGGTGGTGGCGGTGATGCGCATGGTCTACGAGATCGACACGCGCTCGATCCTGTCCGCGGTGCGCGTGCCGACGCTGGTCCTGCACCGCAGCGAGGATCGCCTCGTGCCGGTCGAGCTGCCGCGCTACCTGGCCGCCCACATCCCGGGCGCCAAGTTCGTCGAGCTGCCGGGCACGGACCACTTCTTCTTTGCCGGCGACGCCGACGCCTATCTCGACCGGATCGAGGAGTTCCTCACCGGCGAGCGCCACGGCGGCACGCCGGATCGCGTCCTCGCGACGATCCTGTTCGCCGACATCGTCGGCTCGACCGAGCGCGCCGCGCAGCTCGGCGACGCGCGCTGGCACGCCGTCCTCGATGCGTTCTACGGCGTCGCCCGCCGCCAGCTCGAGCGATTCCGCGGGCGCGAGGTCGATTCCGCGGGCGACGGTTTCTTCGCCGCGTTCGACGGCCCGGCGCGCGCCATCCGTTGCGCCGAGGCGATCCGCGAAGGCGCCCGGCCGCTGGGGCTCGAGCTGCGTGCCGGCGTGCACACCGGCGAGTGCGAGGTGATGGGCGCGAAGATCGGCGGCATCGCCGTCCACATCGGCGCGCGTGTCGCGGCGCAAGCCGGCGCCGGCGAGGTGCTCGTGTCGGGCACGGTCAAGGACCTGGTCGCCGGCTCCGGGATCTCGTTCGTCGACCGCGGCGCCCATGCGCTGAAGGGCGTCCCGGGCGAGTGGCGGCTTCATGCCGTCGCGGCGTAGCGGCGCGCAGCCACGGCCCTCGACCGGATCGTGGCGTGGGCGTGCGCCCCTCTGCGACTTCAGCTGCCGCCCGGGGCTTCGAGCCGAAACGCGACCTTCAACGTGACCTGATAGTGCGCGACCTTGCCGTCGACGAGGTGGCCGCGCGTCTGCACGACTTCGAACCAGTCGAGGTGTCGCAGCGTCGCCGCCGCTGTCGCGATGGCGTTGCGGATGGCGTCGTCGGTTCCGGTCGTCGACGAGCCGACGATCTCGACCATCTTGTAGACGTGATTGCCCATGTCGTCTCCTGCGCGTGAAAGACAGCTTCAGTGTGCACCCGAGAGAAGCTGTCCGCGACTGCGATTCCGGCGTCGCACCCGTCGCCCGCACCTTCTCTCGGGATCTCGCCGAACTGGAGCCGCTCAGGGGCGTCCCCTTTAGGCGTATTCCACAATGGAACGCCGTTCTACTCGTGACAGCATCCTGTACAGTACTCGTCTCGATGGAAGCATTGAACTCCGACAGCGGCGCGCGCGCCATGGGGCCAGCCTGATGGAATCCGTCAATCCACCCCGCACCGGCCCGGTCGATGCACTCATCCACGGCTACTGCAAGGTCCTCGAGGCCGTCATCGCCGTCTTCCTGCTGGCGATGGTCGTCCTCGTGTTCGGCAACGTCGTCCTGCGATACGGCTTCAACTCGGGCATCTCGATCTCCGAGGAGGTCTCGCGCTGGTTGTTCGTCTGGCTGACTTTCCTCGGCGGAGTCGTCGCGCTGCACGAGCATGCCCACCTCGGCACCGAAATGCTGGTCAGTCACCTCGGCCCGATGGGCAAGAAGGTGTGTCTCGTCATCGGCTATGCCCTGATGCTGGTCGTCTGCTGGCTCTTGTTTCGCGGCGCGCTCGAGCAGACCAAGATCAACTGGGACAACTCGGCGCCTTCGAGCGGCCTGTCGATGGCCTGGTTCTACTCGGTCGGCCTGGTGTTCGGCGTTTCCTCGGCGGCCATTCTCCTGAACGACCTCTTCAAGCTCCTCACTGGCCGCGCCACCGAAGCAGACCTGGTCATCATCAAAGAGACCGAGGACCACGCGTGACGATCTTCATCTTCGTCAGCTCGCTGCTCGCCGCGATGGCGCTCGGCATCCCGATCTCGTTCGCCCTCCTGGTATGCGGCGTGGCGCTGATGTTGCACCTGGGCATGTTCGACGCCCAGATCCTGGCGCAGAACGTGATCCATGGCGCCGACAGCTATCCGCTGCTGGCGGTGCCGTTCTTCCTGCTCGCCGGCGAGCTGATGAACGTCGGCGGCCTGTCGAAGCGCATCGTCAACGTGGCGCTGGTGATGGTCGGCCACATCCGGGGCGGCCTCGGCTACGTGACGATCGTCGCCGCCTGCCTGCTCGCGGCGCTGTCCGGCTCGGCGATCGCCGACGCCGCCGCACTGTCGACGATGCTGCTGCCGATGATGGTCGCGGCCGGCTACGACAAGGGACGCTCGGCCGGCCTGATCGCCTCGGCGGGGATCATCGCGCCGGTCGTGCCGCCGAGCATCGGCTTCGTCATCTTCGGGGTCGCCGCCAACGTCTCGATCTCCAAGCTGTTCTTCGCCGGCATCTTCCCGGCGCTGATGCTCGCGGCGACGCTGTGGTTCACGTGGTGGTGGCTGGCGCGCAAGGAGACGATGGCGTCGCCCGCGCGCAAGTCGCTCGCCGAGGTCCTCTCGGCGATCAGGCAGGCGGCCTGGGCGCTGGTGCTCCCGGTGATCATCATCGTCGGCCTGAAGATGGGCGTCTTCACGCCCACCGAGGCCGGTGTCGTCGCCGCCGTCTACGCCCTGTTCGTCTCCACCATCGTCTATCGCGAGCTGAAGTTCTCCCAGGTGTACAAGGTGTTCATCGCCGCCGCGCGGACGAGCGCGGTGGTGATGTTCCTGGTCGCCACCGCGGCCGTCAGTGCCTGGCTCATCACCGTCGCGAACATCCCGGGGCAGGTCGTCGCGCTGCTCCAGCCTCTGCACGACAACCCGACGCTGCTGATGATCGCGATCATGGTGCTGGTCATGATCGTCGGCACGGCGCTCGACATGACGCCGACGATCCTGATCCTGACGCCGGTGCTGATGCCGCTCGTCTATGCGGCCAAGATCGACCCGATCTACTTCGGCGTGATGTTCATGATCAACAACGCCATCGGCCTGATCACTCCGCCGGTCGGCGTCGTGCTCAACACGGTCGCCGGCGTCGGCAAGATCAGCATGGACACCGTGACCAAGGGCGTCATTCCGTTCATGATCGCCGAGTTCATCATCATGTTCGCCATGGTGCTGTTCCCGCAGCTGGTCATGGTGCCGGCGCGCTGGTTCTACTGACAGACGCCGGGCCCGCCGGCCACGGCGTCCGGCTCCCTTTCGCGCTCAAGCGACCGATTGCACCCTTCGATCAGGGGGGCTTGATCGTCGATCCCGATTGACAGTCGAAAGCCGATTCCTATACTGGCTGAGTCGCCTCAAAACAAAACGTAGTTCTGTCAGATAGAACGTTGCGGCGGCACCGGCCGAACACGATGCAACCACCAGGGGAAACCATGAAGATTGACAAGAGAATTGGAGCGTTCCTGCCTTCGTTAAAGGCAGTGGGTGCAGCGCTCGCGCTGGCGTGCGCGGCTCAGGCCAGCGTCGCCGCGGTCGCGACGGCGAACCTCGGGGGATTCGGCCATGCCTCCGCGGTGGTGACCGGCGGGGGAGTCATCAACTTCGTGGACCGCTTTCAAAGCTACGAGACTTTCGCCACCAATGGTCTGGTGACGCAATCATCGACGCCTTTCTCTTTCGACTGGGGCACGGCGGCGGCGCTGTCGCAGGCGAATCCCGGCGGCACTATCGCCCACGCCGGCAACGTGAATGGGACGGGCGGGTCGGACGATCCGTTCAACCCCATCGACTCGACGGGCGTGTCCGCCGACGCGACGACGTCGACGATTCCGGCTACCGGGCTTTTTAGCCAAGCGTCGGGAAGTGCCTCCAAGGAGGGAGTGTTCAACCTGGTGAGCTCGCTCGACTTGGTCACGCCCGTCGCCGGGGGCATCGATTTCATCTTCGACTACTCGCTCTTCACGAGCACGGGTGCCGGTGGTGCTGACAACGCCGAGGCGTTCGTCCTCCTGACCTTCGCCAACCTGGCCAACCCGATTTTCTCTGCGACCTTCTTCGAGCAGCTCCTCGCCGCGGGAACGCGGACCGGCACGTTCACGTACCACCTGGACCTCGGCGCTGGAGACTTCGGCTTCGTGAGCATGTCGGCGGACGCGACCGTTTCGGCGATTCCAGAGCCGTCGATGTTCCTCCTCTTCGGCAGCGGGCTGTTCGGGGTCGCCATGGTTCGACGCCGCCGCGAGAAGCCGGGCGTTGCCGCAGCGGCGTAGCCGGCATCGGCAGGGTCTGGCCGGGGCCTGGAATCCGGGTGGGTGAGACTCCCCATTGACAGGCCCGTTCCGACTCCTAAACTTGGCCCGCCGCGAAAACAAAACGGCGTTCTGCAGAATAGAACGACAGCCTAAACACCCTGCGGCCAAGGGATCGTTCCCGGACCAGCAGGGGTCCTTCTGAACGGATCAATCCGATCCTTCTTCACGACACGACAAAGCAGGAGCAACGATGACAACACCATTTTCCAAGACCTTGATCGCCGGCGCGGTGACCCTCCTCAGCGGCGCCGCCGGCGCGGGCGACGGTACCGGCGGGCCGGTCACCGGCAATCTGCCGAACGGCGCGCCGCTGGCCGCCTTCGACACTTACTACAACGTCTGCCGCGGCCCGTACCCGCAGTGCTACAACAACTGGATCAACCGCGACGCGCAACCCAACACGGTGCTGATCTACAGCCGCACAGCCGGTCCGCGCCACGCGAACCTCGGCCCGGCGCTCGCCGCCGGCGTCAACCGGGCTTCGAACCCGACCGCTGCGCCCACGCTGGTCGCGGGCAACGTCGCGCAGCTCGCGCTGCGGGAATGGCTGGCCGCCGAAGGCATCGCCGCCGACATCACCGAAGACGCCAGCCAGATCCCGGGCCTGGGCAGTTCGTACAAGGCCGTGATCTTCATGAGCCCGACGCGTGACACGCTGTGGCTGCACGGCAAGCAGTCCACGATCACGGTCAACACCACGGTCAACGCCTCGATCGACGCGCCCAGGACCAACCTGCGCCAATACATGCGCTCGGGTGGCGGCTTCGTGGGCATCCACAACGTGTTGGGCACCGAATACAACTGGCCCTACTACGAAGGCCTGATCGGCAACACCAACTACTACGATCACGGTGCCAACCAGAACGGCAACGTCGTTGTCGTCAACGCCGATCCGTCGACGGCCGGCGTCACGGCGACGTTCCCGCACCGCGACGAGTTCTACAACCTGGTGCCGTACCCCACGAAGGTCAAGTTCCTCACCCGCGTCGACGATGACTCGCTCGGTGTCCGGCGCACGGTTCACCCGGGACACGGCAATTTCCACCCGAACACCTGGTGCCAGTACTACGACGGCGGCCGCTCGTGGGTGACGACGATGGGTCACGATGCAGGGGCTTTCACACCCGGCTCGGGCTTCCCGGGACAGGCGGAGTTCCAGAGGTTGGTGGTCCAGGGGATCAAGTCGGCGATGGGCCTGACGCCTTTCTGCACCTGATCCGCGATTCGATCAGTCTCCTCGCAAGTCCCCTGAGTCGCTGCGGTGGCCCAGGGGGCTTTTTCTTTGGCGCCAACGTCACACGGTTCTTCACGCTAGACCATGACTCATCCATCCATCGATCCCACGCACTCGGGTGTTGCACCCCGCAGCGAACGCCCCCGCGCGACCGCGCCTTCGCTCATCGCCTGTGTGCTGTTGGCTCTGTGCGGCACCGTCGCGCATGCCGCGGACCCCGTCGCACCTGCGGCCAGCTCCGCCGCGCCTGCCGCCGACCACGTGCATCGTGACCGATTCAGCGAAACCGTGACCGAGACTTACGACGGATCCTGGACGGCCACGTTCGACCGCAGCGTCGGCGCGACCGGCTCCGCCAAGCTCGTCCTTGCCGACTTCGCCGGGACATGGAAGGACGTCGGCCCGACCAGTCGTCTGAAAGGCAGTCCCTGCGCCGGAAAACCGATGCCCGTGACGGTGCAGCTGAGCCAGAAGGAAGGCTTTGCCTTCACGGTATTCGGCACCTCCGTTTCGCCCCAGTGTCCCGATTTGACGGTAGACGTCAGTCACGTCGACGAGAACACGCTGGAGGGCACCGTCAAAAGCACCGGAAGCGGCGAGCAGAAGATCCGCATGGTGCGCTCTTCGAAGCCGAAGGCA
>Ga0207682_10001068_pt1 | contig 12641 bp, 11 predicted proteins | sample KBSM63metaG_FD_184332 | JGI IMG/M metagenome (GOLD analysis project Ga0207682, IMG submission 184332) | Miscanthus rhizosphere microbial communities from Kellogg Biological Station, Michigan, USA - KBS M6-3 metaG (SPAdes) (version 2) | ecosystem: Host-associated > Plants > Roots > Rhizosphere >... | reverse complement strand
CAGCCGGCCTATCTCAAGAAGCGGCTCGCCGAAGGACGTATTAAGCCATTGCATCCCGCGCCGGAATTCAACGACGCCGTGATCGACCGGAGCGCGCACATCGTCGGGATGATGGGCGCCGAACCGTGGAAGCGCGCGCTCGAAGCCGGCGCCGACGTAATTCTCGCCGGGCGCTCGAGCGATACGGCGATATTCGCCGCGATGCCCGAAATGCGCGGTTTTCCATCGGGCATGGCGTGGCACGCCGCCAAGATCCTCGAGTGCGGGGCGGCGGCGGTGGTCAATCGCAAGACGCCCGACTGCATGTTTGCGTGGGTGCGCAAAGACCATTTCGTGATGGAAGCACCCGATCCGCAGCTGCGCTGCACGCCGCAAAGCATTGCGTCGCACAGCCTTTATGAGAATTCCGATCCATTCCGGCTTATCGAGTGCTCCGGCACGCTCGATTTGACCAACAGCCGCTATGAAGCGCACGGCGAGCGCGCGGTGAAAGTCTCGGGCAGCACGTTCATCCCGGCCGAGCACTATACGGTAAAGCTCGAAGGCGCCGAGCTGGCCGGTTATCAAAGCATCGTTATCGGCTCGGTGCGCGACCCGTACTTCATCCGCCAGATCGACGACTGGACTGCACGGCTGCAGACGCGCATTCATGCGCGCGTCAAGCAGGTCTACGGCGATCGCGTCACGCCCGACCAGTACGTAATCAATATTCGCATCTACGGTAAAAACGGCACCATGGGCCCGCTTGAGCCGGTCAAGGAAATTCGCTCGCACGAACTATGCCTGCTCATCGAAGTCACCGCGCCGAGCCAGGACATCGCGAGTTCAATCGCCGGCATCGTGCGCCACCAGGGTCTGCATCTGCCCATACCCGAGTGGAGCGGTCTCATCACCGCTCTCGCCTGCCCGTACAACCCCGCGCATCTCGATCGCGGCCCGGTTTACCGCTTCAACGTAAACCATATCGTCGAACCGGACGATCCTTACGAGATGTTCCCGATGGAATTCCACGCCGTCGACGGCGCCACATCAAGGAAATTATCATGACCATGCTCGCCGAACTCGCGCGCCTGATCCGCAGCAAGAACGCGGGGCCGTTCGAACTTACGTTCGACATCATGTTCGACGACGCTGCCACGTACGAACGCGTCAAGCGCTCGGGCGCGGTGAGCCGCGAAGCGGTAGCCGCGCGCTACAATCTGCCCGCATCCGAGGTTAAATTCTTTTACGTCGACAATGCCTGCGCGATCAAGGCGTCGATTCCGCGCCCCTACTTCCAGGGCGATTTGCTCGATAGCGACGGCCACGGCGGCCAGCAGTACGCGCCGCTGATGGATATCGAGATACCGTAGACGATTACTGGATTTTGATTCCGGAATCCGCGATCAGCTTGCGGTATTTCTGAATGTCGGCATGGACCAGGCGCGTAAGCGCGTCCGGCGGCGACCCGATCAATTCGTTCGCGCCTTCGTCGACGAGCTTGCGCTTCACATCCGGCAGTGCCAGCACTTTGATCGTGTCTGCGTGGATTTTTCCGATGATGGCTTTATCCGTGCCGGCTGGAACCACGATGGCCTGCCACGCGGTGAATTCGTAGCCGCGCAGACCCGCCTCCGCTATTGTCGGCACCTCAGGTAACGAACCCGAGCGTTTCGGCAGCGTCACCCCGAGCGCGCGCAGCCGTCCGGCCTTGAGCAGCGGGATCGACGTAATCAACGTATCGAACATGAGCGGCACATCGCCGGCAAGCAGGGCCGTCAGCGCCGGCGCGCTGCCCTTATAAGGAATGGCATTGAGCTGGATGCCCGCCGCGAGCCGGAAAGATTCACCGGCCAGATGGTTCGATCCGCCATTGCCGGACGTGCCGTAAGCGAGTTCGGCCGGACGGGAGCGCGCGAGCGCGATCAACTCGGCAACCGACTTCACGGGCAGCGCTGGATGCACGACGAGCACGTAGCCGTAAACAGTCATTTGCGTGACTGCGTCGAAGTCTTTCTCCGGGTCGTACGGCAGGCTTGGATACGTGGCCGGATTGATGGCGAGGCTGCCCTGCACACCCAACAGCCACGTATACCCGTCGGGCTTGGATTTCGCGACGAGGTCCGTGCCGATGATCGTATTCGCGCCGGGCCGGTTATCGATGACGATCTGCTGTCCCCACGACTCGGACAGTTTCGCTGCTACCGTGCGCGCGACGATGTCGCCGGCGCCCGCCGGGGCTAACGGCACCACGAAACGGATCGGCCGGGACGGATAATTCTGCGCCGCTGCCGGTACGGACCCGAGCACGGCCAGTATCGCGCAGATGCTGCGGACCACGCTTATCCCCACTTGTAGAATTGCGTGACCTCGCCCAGTTGTTCGAATTTCCAGACATCCGCCAGAATGCGCTCGCAGCGCGCGCCGCCCAACAACGGCTCGCAGTTGGCGCGGAACTTCGCTTCGAGGTCCGCATCGGTCATCGGATTCTTGACCTCGCCTTTGGGCTCGAGCACGCGTTTTTCGAGCACTTTGCCGTCGCGTAACACGATGCGCGCCGACCCCGAGCGCACGCCCGGATAAATGCGCTCGCATTCGTCGTCTATCTTTGCGTCGACGCGCTCGATCAGCGCACGCACGTCCGGGCGGTCGAGAGTCGCCGGCACAAACATCGTCGCCGTCACATCGCCGAGCACGATTGCCAACGCGGCGGCAACCGGCGCGCTCATCTGCGCGTCGAGCAGCGAGTCGCAATGCTTGTAGTCGTGGCCGTTGAAACCGACCGCATACATGCCGATGTCCGCATGCTCGACGTCGTTCGCCTTGAAACCATGCTCGCGCTGGAGCTCCTTGATGCCGTCGATAACGGCGTGATAATGGCGGCAGCACGGATAAGGTTTGTGATACACGGCGTTGATTTCATAACGCTGGCCGAGCCCTTCGAACAAACGCCCCCACTTGACGTGCGGCGCCGCATGGGTCGCGAAGAACCCGTAGCGGCCTTCGAGCACCTTGGTCGGGCCGGTGATTCCGCGCTTCGCGAATTCGGCGCAGACCACACCATCGCGCGCTGCCTTGCCCGGATGAATGCGCTTGATCTCGGCGCCTTCGTCGAGATACTCGCGGATGCCCGCCGAGAAGCTGCCGGCCAGGCCCAATGCGTTCAAAGTCTGCGCCACGTCCAGTTTCAGCAGATTCGACACGGCCGCCGCGGCGCCGAACACGCCGGCTATCGCCGTGTTGTGATAGCCGCGCCGCGCCGATTCGGGATGCATAGCGGCGGCGATCCGGCACATGACGTCGTAGCCGCATACCACTGCCGTCATAATTTCCTGCGCGCTGCTCGCACGCTGCTGGGCGGCCGCCATCACCGCCGGAAAAATTACGCCCGACGGATGCGCGGAGCCTTGCGTATGGCCATCGTCGAAATCGAGGCCGTGCACGTTGGTGCCGGTGACCAGCGCCGCATTGGGCGCGGACAATTTTGCACCGCTGCCGATAACGCTCGTGGTACGCGTGGCGTCGCTCTCTTCGAAGTATGCGAGCAATGCCTGCGACACAGGCATAGCTGCGCCAGAGATCGCGCAGGTCAGGAAGTCGAGCATCGTGCGCTTGTACGCATGCACCGTTTCAGCGGGCAACTGGCTGAAAGTAAGTCTCGCCGCATGCGCCGCAAGTCGCGCGCTGGCGCCGATGCTGAAGTCGTCCGTCGTCGTGTCCATGTTTATCCTCTTGGCCTTATGTGAGCTGGCCTGCCGTCGCGTTAACGCTGTGCCCCGCCAGTGGGTGCCGCACCACCAGGCCATCGACCGCCACCACCCCATGCCCTTCTGCGCGCACGATCAACGGATTGATTTCGGCCTCGGCGATACCGGTGTCGGCGATACAGGCAAGCAGCGACAGCGCGCGAATTGCGCGGGCCAATGCTGCGGTATCGCCACGTGGCAGGTTTCGATAGCCGCGCAAGATTGCCAATTCGGCAATCTCGCCGATCATTTCATGCGCGAATTCGAGACTGACGGGCGCGAGCCGCACGCTGAAACTGCGCTTCAATTCCGCCACGATCCCGCCGAGCCCAAGCAATATCGTCGGCCCGACTTCGGGATCCCGCCGATAACCTAGGATCACCTCGGCCAGCCCGCGCTCCATGCGCTGCACGAGCACGCCGTCGATCTTTGCGCGCGGCAATTTCGCGCGCGCATCTTGCATCAGCGCCTTCACCGCCGCACGTAATTCGGCGGGCCCGACATTCAGGCGCACCATGCCGGCATCGGTCTTATGCGGCACGTCGGGCGACAGCAGCTTGATCGCAGCCGGGCCCCCGATGTCCGTGCATTGCGCAGGGTCGGTCACGACCGCGCTTTGCACGCCTTCAATGCCGAGCGCCGCAAATATTTCGAGGGCTTCAAGCTCGTTCATCGCGCCGCTATTTTTCGCCGCGAGCATCCTGGCGGCTGCGCTGGTCTCATTGCGATCCACGGCGGCTTGAGCAGTCGGAGCACGCCAATTCAGAAACGTGTTCATTGCATCCGCGCACGCCTCAGGCGTGCGAAAACTCGCCACGCCGTGCTCCTGCAACAGCAGCAATCCGTTATCGGCGCGCGGCGCGAGGTACACCGCGAGCGGCTTACTTTTGGGCTCCGCTTTGAGCACGCGGTCGGCAATCACGTTGGGATTGGTCAGCGAGCTCGAGCCGATGACCGACACCACCGCATCGCAATGGTCCGACGCAAGCAATGCCGAAAGGATTGCTGTATAGGCGCCGCGATCGCTGCCGCCCATCGGTATGTCCGTGATGACGGCATCGTTCACGGTGATGCCCTGCGTCGCGAGCGTAGTAATGACTGTGGGCGATGGCGGCACGACGTCCGCACCAAGCACGCCCAGCCGGTCGGCGACCATCGCCGCAGCACCCCCTGTTCCGGTCACCACCGCGACTCGCCTGCCTTTGGGCGGACGTTGTCCCAGCACGAGTTGCGGCAATTCGAACAGCGTTTCCAGCATGTCGACGCGCATGATCCCGTTCGCGCGAAAGAACGCTTTCGCGGTGTCGTCGGTGCCGACCATCGCGCCGGTGTGCGAGGCCGCGGCGCGGCGGCCGACGTCCGAGCGCCCCAGCTTGTAGGCGATCACCGGTTTGCCCGCCGCAAATGCGCGGCGCGCCGCCCGCGCCAGATTCGCGGCATCACGAAAGGTTTCGAGAAACAGCAGGATCGCGCCCGTTTCCGGATCGTCAACCAGCAAGTCGGCGATTTCGCCGACGCCGAGATCGCACTCGTTGCCCACCGATACCAGCTTGGAAAAACCGAGGCCGCGCGCCTGGCCGCGCGTGATCAGCGTACCGAGCATGCTGCCGCTTTGCGAGATTACGCTCAGCGGACCCGCGCGCAATTTTTCCTGATCGAGCACCGCGTTTACCGTCAATGGCGTCTTGCCCGGCACATTGACGAGTCCCATGCAATTGGGACCGATGAGGCGCAGGCCCGCAGCGCGCGCCCTGGCGACCATGTCGCGCTGCATTTTCTCGCCCGCCGGACCGATCTCGGCAAAGCCCGCGCTGAATATCGTCGCGACAGGAATCTTCAATTCGCAGCATTGATCGATCACCGCAGGCACCGCCGCCGCGGGCACCATGATGAACGCGTGATCGATCGGACCCGGCGCCGCGCGCAAATCGGGATATGCGCGCGCGCCAAATATTTCCTCGCGGCCAGGATTGATCGGCAGCACGCGCCCCGGGTAGCCGTGCGCCTGCAAAAAGCGCTGCGGCCGCGCGTTGTTCTTCGCCACATCGGCGGACGCGCCGATGAGCGCGATGCATTTGGGCGCGAACATGGCCTCGAACAGGGTGCGGTTGCTCATCGTGTCGGTTGCGGTCAATCGATGCGAATGTTGGCGGCCTGGACGACCTTCGCCCACTTGGCGATTTCGGACTTGATGAAAGCGGCAAATTCTTCGGGCGTGCTCGGCGCCGGCAATGCGCCATCCTGCGCGAGGCGCTCCTGCACGTTAGGTGTCTTGAGAATGCGCACGAGTTCCACATTCAGGCGTTCGACGATCGCTCGCGGTGTGCCGGCGGGAACCAGTATTCCATTCCACGAACTGGCGTCGTAGCCCGGCAGGCCCGCTTCCGCGAACGTCAACACCTCGGGCAAAGCCATGGAACGCTGCTGACCGGTAATCGCCAGAGCCCGTACCCGGCCTGATCTTACGTGCGGAGCGGTAATGAGTATCGTGCCAAATAAGACCTGCACTTGCCCGGCGATCAGCTCGTTCAATGCCGGCGGCGCGCCCTTGTAGGGGATATGCACAAGATTGACGCCGGTCGTCAATTTGAACAACTCGCCCGCCATGTGCCCGGAGCCGCCGGGGCCCGACGATGCGTAATTGATTTCGCCGGGACGCGCTTTCGCCAGCGCGATGAATTCTTTGAGCGACTTTGCCGGCAGCGACGGATGCGTCATCAACAGGATGGGCTGGCGCGTCGCCAGCGTGACCGGCTGGAAATCCTTTACCGAATCGTAAGGCGGATTCTTGTGGATGGAAGGCGCGACGCCGAAAGTCGTGATGCCGCCGAGCAGCAGCGTATAACCGTCGGCGGCAGATCTTGCCGCCATCGTCGCGCCTATCATTCCGCCGCCGCCCGGACGATTGTCGATCACCACGTTGTAGCCGAACGCTTCCGAGAGCCCCTGCCCCATGGCGCGCGCGACGATGTCGGTGGGACCGCCCGCCGGAAACGGCAAGATCATCTTGAGCGGCTTATTCGGGTATTGCTGGCCCCACGCGGCCGCAGCAAATGCCGCGATCGCCACGCCCAGTCCAATCCGGCGGTTGATGGCTCGTCTCACTGCTCTGCTTTAACTTGCTGCGCGCGGCGGACGTTGCGAAAAACGCCGCTCGAAAATGATCTCGGCGAGCCGGTTCTTGAGCATTTCGAGCGACCCGCCGGCGATCATCCAGCCGCGCGAGCGCCGGAAGCAGTATTCGACCAAGGTTTCGCGCGTATAGCCCAGGCCGCCCATGCATTGCATCGCTTCGTTGCAGATCTCGAAACCCGCCTTGTTGCAGAAGAGTTTGGCGATCGTCGTCTCGTCGGCCGCGGGAAACCCGCGGTCGGCATTGGTCGCCGCTCGGTAGAGCAGCAGCTGCGCAGCGTCGAGCTGGATTTTCATTTCCGCGAATTTCCACTGCAGCCCCTGGAATTCGCACAGCGGCCGGCCGAACTGCTTGCGCGTCATCACGTATTCGCGCGCGAGGTTGTAGCAATAACGCCCGTAGGCGAGCGAGCGCGATGCGTTGCCGATGCGCTCGGCATTGAAACCGCTGATTTGTTTCTTGAAGCCGCCCGCCGGCAGCAGCACGTCTTCGGGCGGCACGTAGACATTGTCGAAATACAGCGGCGCCCATTCGTTGTCGGACATGAATTTCGACGGCTTCGCGACCGTGAACCCCGGCGCGCCGCGCCGTATCATTACCGAACCGATCCCGCCGACACCCGGGCCGTACCGCACGTACACGAGATATTGGTCCGCGTGAGGATTGGGAAATACTTTGGTGCCGGAAATCCGGAAGCCTTTGCCGTCGGGCGTCGCGGTCGTCGTGAGATCGGTGGTAGCCGAGCCCGCATCGGGCTCCGTCATCGCGACCGCGATGACCTCTTCCCCCCGCAACAGCGGTTTGAGGTATCGCTCCTTCTGATCCGGACTCGCGAACTGCGCGAGCACGCGGATCGCGCCAAAATTGCCTTCCTGGATCACGTCCGCGCTGCGCGGGCAAAAAACCGCAATCTGCTCGATCGCGAGCACCGCGTCCATTAGCGTGCCGCCCGCGCCGCCGTCCTCTTCAGGCAGCAGGATGCCGAGCAATCCCGCCGCGGCCATTTTGCGTGCGACGTCGTGCGGAAATTCCGCCGAGTGCGCGCGCGCGAGCGCGCCGTCGGCGAGCTCCTTGCGCGCGAACGCGGCAACCGAATCGCGAAACATGACTTGTTCTGCGGACAGCGCGAAATCCATGCACGACCTTTGGGATTGTTTTGAGACCGGCGTATTACTGCTTACAATGCGAGACTTTAGCCGATATCGAGAAAAACTTCATGGTCAAGGCAGTGCCGCGCGGGAGATGCGCTGCGAATATTTTTTGTTGCGCACTTCTGCTGTTGATTGCGGCCCCCGCCCACCCGGCCTATCCCGAAAAACCGATCCGCATCATCGTGCCGTTCGCGCCCGGCGGCAACATCGACATTACGGCGCGCACGATTGCACCCGGCATGTCGGAATTTCTCGGCCAGCCGGTCGTCGTAGACAATCGCGGCGGCGCGGGCGGCAAGCAAGGCACGGAAATCGCCGCCAAAGCGGCACCGGACGGGTACACGCTTCTGCTCGGATCGAGCGGCGCGCTCACGATGTCGCCGGCGTTTTACAAGGTCGGCTACGATCCCATTCGGGATTTCGCGCCGACGTCTCTGGTTTCCATTGTCCCGCTCGTATTGAGCGTGCATCCTTCGTTGCCGGTGCATACGGTCAAGGAACTGATTGCGCTCGCGCGCAAGCGCAACGGCACGCTCACCATGGCGTCCGCCGGCCCCGGCAGTACGACGCACCTGACTGGCGAGCTATTTCAGTTGAACAACGGGATCAAGTTCGTGCACATTCCGTACAAAGGCAGCGGCCAAGCATTGATCGATGTGATCGGCGGTCAGGTCGACCTCATATTCGACCAGATCAGCAGCTCCAGTCCCTTGATCAAGGCCGGCAAGCTGCGGCCGCTCGCCACCTCCATGTCGCGCCGTTCGCCGTCGCTACCCGCAGTCCCGACTATGAGCGAGGCCGGCGTGCCCGCGTTTGAGGCATCGACCTATACCGGCGTCGTGTTGCAGGCGGCGGTGCCGAAGGAAATCGTGCAGAGGGTTTATGACGCCGTGTTGAAAACACTTGCCCTGTCCGCCACGCGCGACAGTTTCGAGCGCCTGGGCGCCGAAGTTATTTCCAGCACGCCCGATGAATTTACGCGCCGGCTGACGCGCGATCTCGCGCAATGGACGCGGGTGCGCGAAAAAACCAACATTCAGCTGGAGTAGAAGCCCGGTGACCCATATCCTCCGCGCGCTGACGGCAGCGGTCTGCCTCGCCGCGCATGCGTTCGCGACGGCGGCCGCGCCACCGTTTCCGGCCAAACCCGTGCGCATCATCGTGCCGTTCGCCCCGGGTGGTCCCACCGACATCGTCGCGCGCACGGTGGGACAGCAATTGACGCTCGCGTTAGGCCAGCCCGTCGTCGTCGATAACCGGCCCGGCGCCGGCGGCGTGGTCGGCGCGGACCTCGCGGCGAAGAGCGCAGCAGATGGCTATACGCTGCTCTTATGCAGCACGGGAGCCATGGCGATCAATCCGGGACTGCTAACGAGCATGCCGTACGATCCGGTGCGCGATCTGGCGCCCATCACCCTCGTCGTGACGATCCCGTACCTGCTGCTGGTAAATCCTGCGTATCCCGCGCAATCGGTCAAAGAGTTGTTGGCGCTAGCACGGGCCAGACCCGGGCAGTTGAATTATGGTTCTGCGGGCACCGGAACGACTTCACATCTCGCGATGGAACTCTTCCGCTCGATGGCCGGCATTCAGGTTACGCATGTGCCGTATAAGGGCAGCGCGCCCGCCGCCACCGACCTGGTGGGCGGGCAGCTACAACTCCTGTTCGACGCGCCGCCATCGTCGCTGCCGTTCGTGCGCAGCGGGCGCTTGCGCGCGCTCGGCATTTCAACGCTGCGCCGCACGCCGCTGCTGCCGGACATGCCCACGATCCACGAAGCCGGCGTTCCGGGCTACGAAGTGCTGACGTGGTCGGGGATTTGCGCGCCGGCCGGGACGCCGAAGGCGGTCGTCGCGCGGCTCAACGAAGCGATCGTGCAAGGGGTGACCAGCCGCGAGACGCGCGATCGCTTCGCCGCACTCGGCGCCGACGTGGTCGCGAATTCACCCGATGAGTACCGCAAATTCATTCTGGCTGAACTGGCGAAATGGTCGCGCGTAATCCGCGAGGCCGGCGTCGTCGCGCATTAGCCGGTACGGTTACTTGCCTTTGAATACGCCGGCCCGCTTGCCTTTGTATGCGGCAATCGCTTCGCGGTAATCCTGCGTCGTCTGCACGATCGTCATCTGCGAAGCGATCAATTCGAGGCTGGTGCGCAGATCGCACGTCAACGATTGATAGACCGTGCGCTTGATCATGCTGACCGCTACCGGCGGCATCGCCGCGATTTTCTTTGCATACGTGTAAGCCGAATCGAGAAACTTGTCGTCGTCGTAGAGCTGGTTGACCAGGCCGATGCGCAACGCTTCGTCGGCTCCCACGAATTCCCCGGTCATCAAGAGCTCGAGCGCGCGCGCTACGCCCACGATGCGCGGCAGGAAATAACAGCCGCCGTTGCCCGGAATCAGGCCAACGCGCACGTACGCTTCGGCAAACCGCGCCGAGCGCGCCGCCAGCCGGATGTCGCACATCAGCGCCATGTCCATGCCGGCGCCCACCGCGGCGCCATTGACCGCCGCGATGATCGGCTTGTCGATGTGCGGGATGGTGAGAGCAACGGAGTGTGTGGTCTTGCCGAACCGTTGCTTGCGCTCCAATACGGTCGGTTCATCCGCTGTCAGCTGGTGCGAGCGGCGCCCGAGGTCGCCGCCCGAGCAAAACGCATCGCCGGCGCCGGTCACCACGATTACCCGCACGTCCGGATCGTCCTGCGCGTCGAGCAGGCTTTGCCGCCATTGCGTCAGCATGCCGTCCGTGAAGGCATTCTTCTTCTCGGGACGATTCAACAATAACGTCGCGATATGATCTTTAACGCTGTATTCGAGATCGCTCATGCAAACTCCATCGGATCGTGAGGTTATACGGCGGGTTTTGTCGCGATGAAGGATTCGCGTTGCGCCAAGCGACCCGCCAGACTTTTGAGACCGGGAAATTCGCTGCGCCAATCGGTGTCTTGCAACACCTGATCGAGATATCCGAGCGCAAAGCCGGCAGCAATATCGGCGAGCGAGAATTTGCTGCCGTAACAGAATTCTTTGCGGCCAAGATCGCGCTCCATCGTTGCGAGCCCGCGCTGAATTTTCTGCCTTTGCTTCACGTACCACGCTTCAGGCTTGCGCTGCGCCTCCGGTTCGCGCAAATCATGCGAGACGGCAACCGTCGCGTCAGCGATGCCGTCGCCGAGCGCCTCCCAGCGTTTGACCTGGATGCGGTCTTCGAATGCTGCGGGGATCAAGCGCGGCTCGTCGACGAGTCCTTCTAGATATTCGACGATCACGACCGAGTCGTAAATCGTGCTGCCGTCGTCGCGCACCAGCACCGGGATTTTTCCCAGCGGATTGTATTCGTGGATGCGCGAATCGGGAGCGGATGGCCGGCCGATCACGTATTCATAATCTACGCGTTTTTCGGCGAGCACGATGCGCACCTTGCGCACATACGGACTGCCCGGTGAACCCAGCAGTTTCATGAATAGCCTCGATTTGACGGATGTAAACCGCTTATTATCTCACGCGACAGGCGATCCATCCTCAGCAAACTGGCCGCGCGAAATTATCAACTGCAACTTGGTCGGCTGCCGGCACTTTCGTATACAGCCTAACTCACAACATCAGAGAGAACCCGCTTCGCGGGTTTTATTATGGAACTCTCAGGTACGCGAGCGACAGCCCATTCTTCGTTGTACTGGGCATCAATCTTGAATCTCGTCACGGCTTTGGGTACATAGCCAAATGTTCCGTGACACGTTTTGGTCCGAAAATCGGAGGGCGTACTCGATCGCCTTTGTGCCCTTATCAGGAATGATTGGAGAAAAGTTAGTCCCCGCGCGCTGGGAGCCGCTCGGGCATTTTTATCGCCGGATCACGCTGTCGAGGCGAAGGGGGCGATGTTTAAGCAGTGGGGCCCGACGAATTACCGCGGATCTTGCCGTAAACGACGAGCAATAAGATCGCGACGATGACCGAGGCAATGAAACCGGCGCCCTCGCCCGCCTTGTACCAACCCAAGTACTGACCAATGACGCCGGCCAAAAGGGAGCCGACGATGCCCAGCACTATGGTCATGATGAATCCCATGTTTTCCTTGCCGGGATGCAGAAACTTTGCCAACACGCCGATGACGAATCCGAGCACGATCGTCCAGATAATTCCCATGATTAACCGCCTTTAAATTGGCATGTGAAACGATATGACCGTCTACTGCACCACGAATTTCTTCGTGCCGGCAGACTTGTCATTGACCCAGATCTCGACCTGGTAGTCGCCCAGCGGCCAACCGTCAGGTTTGTTGACGTGAAACTCGCTCGCCACGGGACCGCTTGCGCTGATGGTCTGCGAGCTTTCGCTCACCGGCGCGGTCTTGTCGCCTTTATGATAGGTCCACTTGGCCTTGAGCGTAGCGTTACCTGAACCGGTAGTTTCTACCACCGCATAAATCGTATCGCCTTTTGCGAAAGTGTCGGTTGCGGCGGCCACCTTTTTGTCCGGCCCCAGCGCCTTGCCGAGGCTGATGTTTGCGACGCTAACGGCATCCGGCGCGGACGGCGGTGCCTGAACCTGGGGCGCTTGTTTCGGCGCGGTAGCCGGCGCCGATGGCGGCGATTCTTTCTTGCAGCCTGCGAGGCTTAAAGT
>Ga0207682_10001067_pt1 | contig 12642 bp, 9 predicted proteins | sample KBSM63metaG_FD_184332 | JGI IMG/M metagenome (GOLD analysis project Ga0207682, IMG submission 184332) | Miscanthus rhizosphere microbial communities from Kellogg Biological Station, Michigan, USA - KBS M6-3 metaG (SPAdes) (version 2) | ecosystem: Host-associated > Plants > Roots > Rhizosphere >... | reverse complement strand
AGCATCGGCGCAGACGCTCGTCGGCCCGGTGATCGAGCGCGACTGCAGCGAGGCGTGGGAAGCGACCCAGGGCGAGGGCAAGGACAGGAAGACCGTCACCGAGCGGCGCCACTTCAAGCTGAGCGCGACGCCGGCGACGCTCGACGTGAAGGGAGACGTCGCCATCGAGCCGCGCTACCGCGGCATCTTCAAGGTCAACGGCTACGTGCTGAAGGCGCGCCTGGTCGCGGCCTGGAACGACGGCGCGACGCTGGTCCCGGAGGCGCAGCATCTCGGCTCGCGTCTGCATTGCGATGCGCCGGTGATGTTTGTCGCCCTCGGCGACTCGCGCGGCGTTCGCAGCGCGGCGATGCAGATCGACGGCGCCGGCGTGCCGGTGCTCGCCGGCACGCAGCACGCGTCGCATCCGCGCGGCTTCCACGCCGACGTCGCCGAATCGTTCGCCGGCGCGCACCGGCCGTTGCGCGCCGAGATCGGCGTCGAGTTGGTCGGTACCGGCGAGCTCGCGTTCGCGCCGGTCGCAGGCAGCACCCGCGTCGCCCTCGCGTCCGATTGGCCGCACCCGTCGTTCGCCGGCCGCTTCCTGCCGATCGATCGCCAGGTCGGCGAGACCGGCTTCAGCGCCCGCTGGCAGCTCAACGCGCTGGCAACGACCGCGCCGCAGGCGGCCGCCATCGGGGCGCCGGCGTGCCGCCTCCACGACAGCGGCGTCGACGAGGTATCGCCGCGCGAGGACGCTCGACGCACGGCCTGCGTCGAGACCTTCGGCGTCGCCTTCATCGACCCGGTCAGCCCGTACGTGCTTGTCGACCGCGCCACCAAGTACGGGCTCCTCTTCATCGCCCTGACCTTCGTCGGCGTCGGCGCGGTCGAGGTCATGCGACGCCTGCGCGTCCACCCCATCCAGTACCTGCTCGTCGGCTCGGGAATCGCCGTCTTCTTCCTCCTCCTCGTCAGCCTCTCGGAGCACGTGCCGTTCGCGATCGCCTACCTCGCCGCCGCCGCGGCATGCACTTCGCTGCTCACCTTCTACGGCTCGTTCGTGCTGCGCGGCAGCCGCGCCGGCGCGATCTTCGGCGCCGCGATCGCCGCCCTGTACGGTGTCCTCTACGCGCTGCTTCAGCTCGAGCAGACGGCGCTCCTGCTCGGCGCGATGCTGCTGTTCGCGGTGCTTGCGGCGCTGATGGTCGCGACCCGCAGGATCGATTGGTACGGGTTCTTCGAGCGCATGCGCAAGGAGCCTGCGCCGCTCGTCGCGTCCGACGCCGCGCCATGACGCACCGCCTGTCGCCGCGGATCGCCGCGCGAGCCGCGACATCGGAGCTCCAAGGTCAGTCGTCGAGCTTGACCTTCATGGCCGCAACACCGCCGCCGATCAGCGAGCCTTGGACCTCGACCGACCTGCCGGCGAGGGTCGCCGGCGTGACGCCGCCGAAGAAGGTCGTGTCGGTCCAGGAGACGGTGATCGGGCTGCGGCCCTCTGGGGTGAGCACGAACGTTCGCGCCACGAGGTCGACCGCGGACGCCTTGCCTTCGCGCTCCACCGTCGAGCCCGACGATTCGCCTTCGCACTGAATCGTGAGCGCGCGCACGCCGGTGCTGATCGTCGCGCCGTGGACCTCGACGAACAGTCCGTTCGCCAGCCCTGTCGCCGGACAGCCTCTCAGGCTCGCTCCGGCCGCATCGACCTTGACATCGCGGACCGTGAAGGTCGCGCCGGTCGCGTCGAGGGCGCTGATGTTGCCGTGCAGCTCCGCCTCCGAGTCGGAGCCGGCGTCGCGAACGGCCACGCTCGCGGCCTGCAGCGTGCCATCAGCGCCGGTCATCCCTCGCGCCTGCACGTAGACGCCGTTGAGCAACGACGTCGGCGCGGGAAGAATAGTCGCCGTCGCGTAGCTCACGGCGTGGCCGTCGATGACGAAGGTCCGGGCCAGGGCATCGAGCTGCGACACTGCGCCGCTCAGGTAAGTGTCGAGGAAGCTCTGCGGCAGCGCACGGACGCGGACCTGCGCCGCCTGGACCTGAATGCCACCGCCAGCCGGCGTCGACATCGACGTCGACCGCGCGAGCAGAGTCACCGTCTGACCGTCGGCGAGCATCGTCGCGCCGGGAACCACCGTCGCGACGCTCGCGTCGACCTTCAGCGAGGCGAGCGCGAAGCTGCGCGCGCCGCTGCTGCTCAGCGCGGCGACGACGCCGCTCACGCGCAGGAACGCCGGTGCGGCGGCGAGCTTGTCGATGCGGGTGGCCTGGATCACGTAAGAGCTGCCCCGGCGGACGATCAGGCCGTGCACGTCGATCGGGTCGCCGACGCGAACGTCGCTCGCCAGGGCGTAGCCGCCGAACGCGGTGATCGGGCCCGCGCTACCGTTCGTGTTGACGACGATCGTCTGGCCGAGCACGACGATCGCTCCGGCGCCGATGCTCGCCACCGGTCCGGAGACGGCGGCGTCGACGTGAATGACTTGGGCCACACCGGGCGTCTCGTACTCGACCGAAACGCGGTGGCCGAGCCTGACCTCGGCGATCGCGTCGGCCCCGGGCGCGATCTCGCTGACGACGGTCGCGTTGCGATCGTCGTAGCCGACCCCGTCGACGATGACGCTGCCGAAGCCGTTCACGGTGCCGGCTGCGAGGCCGAAGTCGCTCCGCCCGGTGCCGCCCGACCCGACGCCGCCGCCGCACGATGCGAGGAAGGCGACGGCGACGAGGAGGTGCGTCGAGCGGCGACAGTGCAGGGTCTTGTTCATGAGCGCTTCTTTGGCCGGGGTGCCCGGCGCACGGAGGATGAGGTGTGGGTCGGTTCGGCGGCGGCGCGACGCGCGGGCCGAGCGCCCGGCGCGGGCGCCGACGATCGCTCGGGCGCGGCGACCGGTTCGCTGAAGAAGTAGGTCCCGAAGCGCATCCGCAACGCTCCGTCGCTGGCCTGGTCGCCGTCGACGCGCTCGCGGGCCTGCTTGACCACCGCCTCGAATGCCTGCGTCCAGGCTTGCCGCGCCGCCTGGTGCAACACGTCGATCGACTCGGCCGTCAGGCCATCGGCGTAGACGCTCTGCTCGAGGAAGGGCGCGTCGCGCAGCGTCAGGTTGCTGACGGCCGCGGCGAGGTGGTCGGCGGCGTTCGACGAGAACATCGCCGTCATCTCGTCGAGGCGCGCCGCCGGGACGAACGACGCGGTGCGCGCGACGACCTGCTCGCCGTCGAGCTCGACCAGGCCGAGGCGCAGCAGCTCGTCGAGGACGGTGCGCGGATGGACGTCGTTCGACAGCTCGCGGCACAGCGCCTCGAAGCTGCGCCGCGCGCCGGTGCGAGGCAGCGGGCGCGGCGCGCCGTCGGCGCCGCGAAAGCGCGAGTCGGTGAGCCATCGCGTGAACACCTGCGACGAGAGCGGCGGCCGGCCCCGCGCCGGCGCTGCGTCCGGTGCCTCGGCGAGCTCGCGGACGTCCTTGCGGTGCACGCCCGACAGCAAGCTGAGCGCCGACTGGGTGGCCCGGGTTCCGGCGCGCTCGAGCTCGCGCCGCGACGTGTCCACGAACACCGCCTTCAGCGTCTCGGCGAACGCGGGATACGAGACACCGTTGCGCAGCAGCCAGAGCGCGACCGGCGCCATGAGCAGGCGCGCTTCGCGCAAGGCGATTTCGGCGTGCTCCGCGCTCGGCTGGACGCGCGCCTTCGGCCTGGTCGAGTGGTGTGCGGAGAGGGCTCGCTTCATGGCTGCGGAGGAATCGGTGTGCCGCCTAGGACGAGCACGCTCGCACGGATTCCAACATACGCCGGCGTCGCCAACGATTGGAAACAACTGCGACAGAACCGTCATTCACGCATGGGATTATTTCCCATATTCTGGCGGCATGCGTTCGGGATCGAGAAATTTCTTGTCTGCGCCAGCGGTTTCGGCGCTGGTGGCTGCACCGATGCCGGGCGGTGCCGCGGCGCTGCGGAAAGCCGCCATGCTCGCCTGCGCAGGTATTGCTGCCGCCGCGCTGCTGCCGCCGGCAGGGTGCGTGCTGCTGGTGCTCGCGCCGTGGGCCGAGGAGGCCGTCTTTCGTGCTGGCGTGCAGGAAAGTCTGGTCCGCCAGCTGAGCGGCCGCATCGCTGCGGCGCCGCTCGTCGCCAACGTCCTCGCGTCGCTGGCTTTCGCCGCCGTCCACGTCGCGATCCGCGAACAGGCTGCGGCCTGGGCGGTGCTGCTGCCGGCGTTGCTGATCGGCGCGGTCTACCAGCAACAGCGCCGCATCGGCGCCTGTGTCGCGCTGCACGCGCTCTGCAACCTGTCGTGGCTGCTCGCGGGGCGGGCACCATGATCCGGCGCCTGCAGCGAAGGGCTGGCGCGACGACCTGGCGCCGCCTCGTCATCGCTCTGCTCGCCGGGTTCTCTCTGCACCAGGCACGCGCCGACGATCCGGTGAACGGCGCGGCGCTGTTCGTTGCCCAGTGCCAGGGCAGCTGCCACGGCAGCACGCCGCTCACCAGCAACACCAACAAGATCTACAACGGCCGCAACGCGCGCGCCGCGATCGACGCGGCGATCAACGGCGTCTCGGACATGCGCTCGCTGCGCGCCGCCCTTCCGAGCGGCGGCAGCGCGCTCGCCGACCTCGGGGCTTACCTCGGCAACGCGCCGACGTCGCTGACCTTCGCCGCGACGCCGGTCGGCAGCGCGTCGGCGACCCAAACCGTCACCGTCTACGCGAGTCTGAAGGCGGGCAACGCGATCTCGGGCCTCGGCCTGTCGACGACCGGCGACTTCTCGCGCACCGGCGGCACTTGCGCGACCAGCGTCGCCACCGGCACGAGCTGCAGCGTGATCCTCGCCTTCCTGCCGACCGCCGCCGGCGCGCGCACCGGCACGCTCAACATCACGCACGGCGGCACGTTGACGCCGATCACGATTCGCCTGAGCGGCACCGGTTCGGCGAGTGCCGCGCCGGCGGCGACGCTGACGCCGACCGCGCTTGCCTTTGCCGCGACGCCGATCGGATCGAGCAGCGCGGCACAGAACGTCACGCTCGCCAATACGGGCAGTGCCGCGCTCGTGCCGTCGTCGATCAGCCTCGGCGCCAGCGCCGACTTCGCCATCGCCGGCGGCACCTGCGCGGCCGGAACCAGCATCGCCGCCGGCTCCAGCTGCACGGTCTCGCTCGCCTTTCGTCCCGCCGGCGGCGCGACCGGTGCCCGCAGCGGCACGCTGACGATCGCTCACAACGCCACCGGCGGCGCGTCGACCGTGAGCCTCAGCGGAATGGCAGCGGCGGCGGCCGCGCCTGTCGCGGCGCTGACCGCATCGCTCTCGTTCGGCAGCGTCAGCGTCGGTACGACGAGTGCGACGCAGACGGCAACGCTGTCGAACACCGGCTCGGCGCCGCTGGTGATCGGCACGATCTCGACCGGGAGCAGCGAGTTCCTCGTCGCCTCGGGAACCTGCTCCGCAGGAGCATCGATCGCTGCGGGCGGCAGCTGCACGGCGAGCATCGCGTTCACGCCGGCGATCGCGGGGGCGCGCAGCGCGAGCCTGGTCGTCAGCCACAACGCGGCCGGCGGCCAGAGCACTGCGTCGCTGGCCGGGACCGGCATCGCCCTGAGCCCGGTCGCGGTTGTCTCGCCGGCGACGCTGACCTTCATCCAGACGATCAACACGACTTCGGCGGCACAGATGGTCACGGTGAGCAACAGCGGCAACGCGGCGCTGGCGATCAGCGCCGTGTCGCTCGCAGGCAGCCAGGCCGCCGAGTTCCAGATCGCCCCCGGCACCACCTGCGTCGCCGGTGCGAGCGTCGCCGCCAACGCGTCGTGCGTCGTCAAGCTGACGATGACGCCGCTCGCCGCGGGCGCGCGCAGCGCCAGTCTCGCGATCGCTCACAACGCGGCCGCGACACCGTCCACGATCGCGCTGAACGGTACCGGCACGACGGCGCCCCAGCCGGCGATCTCGCTCAACGCGGCGTCGCTGGTGTTCAACGCGCAGACGCTCGGCAGCGCGAGCCCAAGCCAGAGCGTGACCGTCGCCAACAGCGGCGCGGCGCCGCTCACGCTCGGCGCGATCACGCTCACCGGCAGCGCCGCCGGCGACTTCAGCCCGTCCGGAACTTGTGCGTCGGGTGCCGTGCTCGTCGCCGGTGCCGGTTGCTCGCTCGCCGTGACCTTCGCGCCGGCGGCCCTCGGCGCGCGCAGCGCGACCTTGTCGATCGCCTCCAACGCCGTCAACGGTCTGGCGGTGCTCAGCCTCTCGGGGACCGGCGCCGCCGCCGCCACGCCGGCGGTCACCCTGACGCCGGTCACGCTCGACTTCGGCAACCAGACGATCGGCATCGCCTCGACGCCACGCGTGATCACGCTCGCCAACAGCGGCTCGGCGCCGCTCGCCCTGTCGAGCATCGTCGCGAGCGGCGCCTTCGCCGTGACGCATACCTGCGGCGCGATGCTGGCCGCGGCGGCGAGCTGCACGTTGTCGACCACGTTCACCCCGGCGCTCGCGGGCGCCGCGACAGGCAGCGTCGCGATCGCGTCGAATGCGGCAGGCTCGCCGAATGTCGTCGCCCTGACCGGAACCGGCGTCACCGCCTCGCCCGTTCTCGCTTGGTTGCCGGCGGCGGCGCCGCTCGTCTTCGGCGACGTCGGCCTCGGCGCTGCCGCGGCGCTGCGCTCGTTGACGCTCGCGAACCAGGGGCCGGGGTCGGCGACGCTGCAAGGCCTCACGCTGACCGGCGCGCAGGCGTCCGAGTTCGGGATCGCCAGCGGCGGCACGTGTGTCGTCGGCAGCGCGCTGGCCGCGGGTACGAGCTGCACGATCGCGGTGTCGTTCCAGCCCGGCGCCATCGGCGCGCGCGCCGCGACGCTGCAGGTTGCTTCTTCGGGAACCAACCCGGCCGACGTGCCCCTGTCCGGAACCGGGTCGTCGCTGGCGCTGGCCGCCGTCGGCGTCGTCCCGAGCGCCCTCAGCTTCGAAGTGACTGCGGCCGCGGCCCCGGCGAGCGCGCAAACGCTGACGCTGCAGAGCACCGGCAGCGCGGTGCTGCGCGTCACGGCAATGCGCGTCGCCTCCGGCTCGTTCACGCTCGACGCGCCGGCGACCGGCGCCTGCCCGACGGCGCCGTTCGACCTGATGCCGGCGCAGACCTGCGCCGTTGCCGTCGGCTGGTCGAGCATGACTCCCGGCACCGAGACCGGCGTCGTCGCGATCGACACCAACGCGGCCGCGGCGCCGGTCGAAGTGCCGATCGCCGCCGTGCGCGCGACTGCCCAGTCGGTCGACGGCGCAGCTCCCGCCATCAGCAATGTCGGTGCCGGCGGCTGCTCGATCGCGCGCGGCACGACCCTGCGCGATCCGACCCTCTGGCTGCTCGTGTTGCTCGCCGCGGTCGTGCTCGCGCGGCGGCGGCACGAGCGAGCGACTTCCCGATGACTTTCAACCCCGAGGACCGATCATGCCCCGACCCGTTTCCACGCCGCGCCTCGGCCGGCTCGCCCGCTCGCTCGTGCTATGCGTCGCCGTCTGCGCCGCGACCGCGGCATCAGCACTCGACGCCGGCGCCGCTGCTCCCGAGCTGAACCTGCCGGGCCTGAGCGACGCCGTCAATCTTGCGGCGCTGAAGGGCAAGGTCGTCTACGTCGACTTCTGGGCCTCGTGGTGCGGCCCGTGCAAGCAATCGTTCCCGTTCATGAACGACCTGCAGGCCAGGTACCGCAGTGATGGCCTCGAGATCGTCGCGATCAACGTCGACGCGAAGCGCGGCGACGCCGACCGCTTCCTGGCCGACGTTCCGGCCCGTTTCGCGATCGCGTTCGACGCCAAGGGCGAGACGGCGCGCCGCTTCGACGTCAAGGCGATGCCGTCATCGGTCCTGATCGACCGCACCGGCAAGGTCGTCGCGATGCACAAGGGCTTTCGCGACGAGGACCGCAAGGAACTCGAGCTGCGCATCGCCCAGGCGCTGGCGGCGAAGTAGCGCGCTGTTCGATCGATCTCGCGAGGCCCCCGATGTCACGACCCCTCCGCTTCGTTCGCAGCGCCTTCGCCGCGCTTCTCGCCGCCGGTGCCTGTTCCGGCTGCGCGTTCAATCCGCCGCAGCCGTGGGAGAAGGGCAACCTCGCGCGCCAGGAAATGACGATGGGTGGCGACCCGCTCGACCAGCGCTTCGTCCAGCACATCTACGGCAGCAAGGAGAACGCGTCCGGCGGCTACGGCGTCGGCGGGGGTGGCTGTGGCTGCAACTGAGCGAAGCGACCGCGCCGGCGCCATCATCGCCGCCGCGCTCGCGCTGCCGGGCGTGTGCGCCCACGCCGAGAACGCGCCCGAGCACGGCGTCGTCGCGGTCAAGTACCTGCACTACCAGGACTCGCAGCCGGGACTCCAGCGCATCCGCGTCGAGGCGCCTTCGCTCTACGTGCTCGCGCCGCTCGGCTCGCGCTGGTCGGTCGAGGGCTCGGCGGTCTACGACAGCGTCTCCGGGGCGACGCCGCGCTACCACACGGCGATCTCGGGCGCGACGCCGCACATGACCGAAGAGCGCAAGGCCGGCGACGTCAAGGTGACGCGCTACAACGAGCGCAGCTCGTTCGGCGTCGGCGTCAGCCACTCGAGCGAGCGTGACTACAAGAGCACGGCGGGCTCGTTCGAGGCTGGATTCACGAGCGACGACGGCAACCGGACCTGGAACTTCGGTCTCGGCTATGCCTCCGACACCATCGGCTCGACCAACGACGCGACGCTGCACGAGTCACGGCGAACCGCCGAGGCGCAGGTCGGCGTGACGCAAGCCTGGTCGGCGAACGACCTCTTCCAGCTGAACCTCACCTACGTCGGCGGCCGCGGCTACTTCTCGGATCCGTACAAGGAACCCGACATCCGGCCGAGGAAGCGCGACGAGGCGATCGTCCTGGTCCGCTGGAATCACTACTTCGACGGCGCCGGCGCGACGCTGCGATCGGCCTACCGCTTCTACCGCGACAGCTTTCGCATCAACGCCCACACGCTCGGCGCGGAGTGGGTGCAGCAGGTGGGCTCGATGGTCACGGTGACGCCATCGGTTCGCCTGTACACGCAGAGCGCGGCCAGCTTCTACTTCGACCCGGTCTACGATCCGGACGTCGGCGCGCCCTATCCGCCGGGGTATTTCACCAACCCGCCGCAGTACATCTCGCCCGACCAGCGGCTGTCGGCGTTCGGTGCGGTCACCGTCGGCCTGAAGCTCGGCGTGCAGATCACGCCCGACTGGACGACCGACCTCAAGGCCGAGCACTACGAGCAACGCGGGAGCTGGCGCGTTGGCGGCACCGGTTCGCCCGGACTCGACCCGTTCCGCGCGACGTTCGTCCAGGTCGGCGTCGCCAAGCGGTTCTGATGGCGCGCCCGCACGCTGCGCCGCAACGGCGTCGACCGGAGGAGCCGTCGATGGGCACACTCGAACCAATGGAATCGTTCGGATTCGATTTCGGCGCCATGTCGAGCACCTGCGAGATCCGTCTCGACGGCGACGACGAGGCGGCGCTCGCCGCGGCCGCGCACGCGGCTATCGCCGAGGTGCGCCGCATCGAGCGCAAGTACTCGCGCTACCGCGACGACAGCGTCGTCGCCGCGATCAACGCCGCTGCGGGCAGCGGGCACGAGGTCGAGGTCGATGGCGAGACCGCGTCGCTGCTCGACTTCGCCGCCGCGCTGCACGCGCTCAGCGAAGGAACGTTCGACGTCACTTCCGGCGTCCTGCGTCGCGCGTGGGACTTCCGCGCCGGCCGGCTTCCCGACCCGAACGTCCTTGCGACCTTGCTGCCGCTGATCGGCTGGTCGCAGGTGAGCTGGCGCGACCGGCGCATCGCCCTGCCGAAGACGGGAATGGAGATCGACTTCGGCGGCTTCGGCAAGGAGTACGCGGCCGACCGCGCGATGGCGGTCCTCGCCGGCGCCGGTCAGCGCCACGGCTACGTCAACCTGGGCGGCGACATCCGCGTCCTCGGCCCGCGCCGCGACAGCAGCTCCTGGCGCTTCGGCATCCAGCACCCGCGCCGTGCCGACGCGACCATCGCCAGCATCGATCTGAGCGAAGGCGCGCTCGCCACCAGCGGCGACTACGAGCGCCATTTCGAGCTCGACGGCAAGCGCTACTGCCACATCCTCGATCCGCGCACCGGCTGGCCGGTCCAGTCGTGGGCCTCGATCAGCGTCGTCGCGCCGGCGTGCGTCGCTGCCGGCGCCTTGAGCACGATCGCGATGCTGGCCGGCGATCGTGCGCTCGAATTCCTCACCACGCAGCGGGCCGGCTACCTCGCGGTCGATGCAGCACTGCGAATCTGTCACGACGACGGCGCCGGATCGACTCGCTTCATCACGGAGGTACGGCCATGACGCCTCGCCTTTGCGGTTTCTTTCGGCGCGGCTCGCGCGCGCTGTTAGGCTGCGTGCTCACTCTGGGCATGGCCACGGCGCTCGCCGCCGACTACCTCGACCCGGCCGACGCATTTCGCGGCAGCGCCCGCGTCGTCGCCGCCGACGCGCTCGAGATCCGCTTCGACATCGCCTCCGACTACCACCTCTATCGCGAGCGGATGACGGTCGAGCTCGATGACGGGGGCGCCCGCCTCGGGGCGATCGAGCTGCCGGCGGGCACCGTTGAGTACGACGAGACCTTTGCCAAGGACGTCGAAGTCTTTCGCGGCGCGGTGGCGTTGCGCGTGGCGGCGCGTCCCGGCGCCGGCGAATTCCGCCTGCGTGTCGTCTACCAAGGCTGCGCCGATCGCGGCCTGTGTTATCCGCCGCAGACCGGATTCGTGTCGGCGACGTCGCGTGACGGGCGCCTGGAGCGGGCGACCTGGCGCGACGAAGGCGCGACCTCCCCTGGCGCCGCGCCGACGACGCAGGCCGCGCCGCGACCGGCGCCTGCCGGCGATGCCGCGCGTGTCGAGTCGGCGCTCGCGTCCGGGAACCTGCTGGCGGTCGTCGGCGTGTTTCTCGTCGCCGGCCTGCTGCTGTCGCTGACGCCGTGCGTGTTGCCGATGGTGCCGATCCTGTCGTCGATCATCGTCGGCCAGGCCGGGGCGCCGTCGCGCCTGCGCGGCTTCGCTCTCGCCCTGGCCTATGCGCTCGGCATGGCGCTCGTCTACACGGCGTTCGGCGTCGTCGCCGGACTGCTCGGCGAGGGGCTCGCGGCGGCCTTGCAGAACGCCTGGGTGCTGGGTGCGTTCGCCCTCCTGCTCGCGACCTTTTCGCTGTCAATGTTCGGCGTCTTCGAGCTGCAGATGCCGAGCTCGCTGCAGACCCGCGTCGGCGCCTTCGCGCAGCGCCTTCCGGGCGGTCGGTTCGCCGGCGTGTTCCTCATGGGCGGCCTGTCGGCGCTGGTCGTCGGGCCGTGCGTCGCCGCGCCGCTGGCCGGCGCGTTGGTGTTCATCGGCCGGACCCACGACGTCGTCATCGGCGCCGTCGCCCTCTTCAGCCTGGCCATGGGCATGAGCGTGCCACTGCTGCTCGTCGGCGTCTCGGCGGGATCGCTGCTGCCGCGGGCCGGCGCCTGGATGGAAGGCGTGAAGCGATTCTTCGGCGTGCTGCTGCTCGCGGTGGCACTGTGGATCGTCGCCCCGGTGCTGCCCGCGCCGGCGCTGATGCTGGTGATCGGCGGCGCGCTGCTCGTCGTCGCCGTCGGGCTGCGCCTGCTCGAGCCAGCGCCGCGGTCGTCGGGACGGCAGCGCTTGGCGCGCGGCGTCGCGCTGCTGCTGGCGGTGCTCGGAACGTTCGAGGTCGCCGGCGCACTCTCGGGCGGCAAGGATCCGTTGCAGCCGCTCGGTCAATGGACTGCGGCGGCGGCGACGTCGGCCGCGCCGACGACGTTGGCGTTCCGCCCGGTCCGCACGGCCGCCGAACTCGACGACGCTCTGCGCGGAGCGACAACGCCGGTGCTGCTCGACTTCTATGCCGACTGGTGCGCGTCGTGCAAGGAGATGGAGCGCCTCACCTTCGCCGACCCGTCGGTCCGGTCGCGGCTGCAGCGCGCCCGGCTCCTGCGCATCGACGTGACGGCCAACTCGGCCGACGACCGGGCGCTGCTGAAACGCTTCGGCCTGTTCGGTCCCCCGGGCGTCCTCTTCTTCGACGCACGCGGTACCGAGCGGCGCGACGCGCGCCTGGTCGGCTACGTGCCGCCGGCCGAGTTCGCGACTTCCCTGGCGGCAGCCGGGCTCTAGTCGGGGGCCGCGCTCCTCAGACGCGGAAGATCTTCTTCAGCTCGTAGGGCGCGACGACTTCCAGCTGGTCGTACCGGCACGCTTCTGGCGGCTTGTCGGGACGCCAGCGAACGAAGGTCGTCGCGTGACGGAAGCGATCGCCCTGCAGGTGGTCGTACCGGACCTCGCAAACGCGCTCCGGGCGAAGCGGCTGCCACGCCAAGTCCTTGCCCGCGCTCCAGCGGCTGGTCGCGCCGGGCATGCGCTGCGCCGCCTCGCCCGCCGGCGCGTTCTTCGCCGCCGCGTCCTGCTCGGCCCAGCCGCGCCAGGGGTGGCCGGCGAGGGCATCGCGGCGCAGCGGCGCAAGCAGGCTTGCGAGCTCGCGCCGTGTTGCCATCGTGAACGACGACGTCACGCCGACGTGATGAAGCACGCCCGCGTCGTCGTACAGGCCGAGCAGGAGCGAGCCGATCGCCTCCGCGCCGCCTTCCTCGC
>Ga0207682_10001066_pt1 | contig 12652 bp, 16 predicted proteins | sample KBSM63metaG_FD_184332 | JGI IMG/M metagenome (GOLD analysis project Ga0207682, IMG submission 184332) | Miscanthus rhizosphere microbial communities from Kellogg Biological Station, Michigan, USA - KBS M6-3 metaG (SPAdes) (version 2) | ecosystem: Host-associated > Plants > Roots > Rhizosphere >... | reverse complement strand
CCCGCACGCCGCGCAGCGCATCGAGCGAATGCTCGAAATCGGCGGTCATGGATGCCGGATGCGCCAGCAACGCCACGCGCCGGCCTTCGAGCTCGCGCAAAAGTTTGATGTCGCCTATCAGGCGATCGATGCCGAACTGGATCACGTGGGATATCTCAAGTCACGATCAGTCGAGCTCGACCACAAAGCTGCCAGCATGGTGGAAATCGGGTTTCTCCGCGGGATGCTTGAGCGCCCAGTATGACAGCACCTGCGCTTTGTCTTCGATCACCGCCGCCAAACCGAGACGCAGTCCCCGCACCGGGAAGGCTGTCGTCAGCCACGACAGATCGAGAGATACCGCGAGTTCGAGGGTCTCACCAGCCGTGTGGCGAACGATCTCGGGTGGTGCGCCCTTCAGCAACGGCGCCATACCTTCGCGATATCCGGAAAACTGATAGGCGCCCCAAGCGCCTGACGGTGAAAAATTGTATTCCCAATAGTTTCCGGCGCCGCTGTGGCCAATGAAGGCTTCGAAACACGTGTGACGCCAGAGTCCGTCCGTGCGCGCGGCGGCGCGCGGCTCGGGAAGCTTCAGTGCTTCGAGATCTCCGCAGAGGCGGTAAGTGAGCCTGAGGCGATCCGCGCTTAGGCGCACAATGGCAACCGACAGGTCGTGCACCAGGTCCGCTTGAGCGCCGGGCTCCCAGATGGGGTGAGGCAGCAGCAGGTGGCGGCCAAAGGTGGTGTCCAGGTTCATGCTGGCGCGCAAGCATACGCCGGTTTCGCGAGCGCGTTGCCTGACTTAGGGATTTTCCGCGAGCGAAAGCAGGAACGCCTGCAATTGTTGCAATTCGACGGTAGTTAGTGGGGCGCGGCGCAGGCGAGCGTCCGCTTTCGGGTCGGTGGCCAGCCGCTCGTAGTGATCGAGCACGGCGTCCAGCGTGGCGAACCGGCCGTCATGCATGAAGGGCGCGGTCACGGGGAGGTTGCGCAGCGTGGGCACGCGCACCGCCACCCCGGTGCCCGTGTCGGCAAATATAGGCCTTGCCTCGGGATGTTCGCGGTCCACCCACTCGCCGTTGAAATTGATGCCGCTGTGACAGCCGGCGCAGCCGGTACGCTGCGAGAAGAACAGTTGCATGCCGGCCTTTTGCCGTTCGCTGAGCGCACCGTGATCGCCGGCGAAAACATAGCGGTCGAAGGGCGCGCCTCCGGACAGCAGGGTGCGTTCGTAGGCTGCAACGGCGCGAATCAGATTGTCCATGGTCACAGGCGCCGCGTCCCCGGGGAACGCCGCCGCGAAACTGCGCGCGAGCGCCGCATCGGCCTTGAGCGTTCGTTCGAGTTCGCGCTCTCGCCCTGCCAGCCCGAGCTCGCGCGGATGGTCGTTGAAGAGCGGCCCGCGCATTTGCTGCTCGAGCGTGCGCAGGTTCGGATCGTGCCAGCCAAGCGATGCGTTGTAGGCGACGTTGAACAGCGTGGGTGCGTTGAGCGGCAGTGCCTCGCCCGTGGCGCCGCGCGAGCGCGGCAATCCATCCGTGAATGCGCGCTCCGGGGAATGACAGCTCTGGCAGGAGTATTTTCCGGTGATCGACAGCCGCGGATCGGAAAACAGCGCTTCACCCAGCGCAACCTTTGCGACGTTCATCGGGTTGTCTGCCGGGACTGCGGGCTCGGGAAAACCCGCGGGCAGCTTCCAGGTGAATTCGTCGACGCCGGCGCGCGCGAAAGACACCAGCGCCATCAACGTGGCGACGGGGGCTGCGCGGCGAATGGCGTTCCGGACCAAGCGCAGCCCCGGATTACTTCCAGGCCGACGTGGCGCCTTCGCGCGTAAGTCCCACGGTCTGGCCGGCGATCTTGCTGCGCTCGCTCACCCAGGACGCGAACGAATCGAGCATGCCGACATCGACTCCCGCGGCGTCGTCGCGATGTGCACCCACCCACTCCTGCATGGCCGTGAGCAGGCTGCCCGCGAGATTTCGATTGCTGGCGTACAAGGCGAGGTACGACTCTTTGGCTTCGCTGAGCCGGTTGAGGCCGAGATACGCATGCCCGCGGTATTCGATGGCCTCGGCGTATCCGGGCTTGATCGACAGCGCGCGATCGTATGCGGTGAGCGCGTCCTGATAGTTGCCAAGCTTGCGCTGGGAATATCCGAGGTAGTTCCAGGCCTGGTACATGCCCGACTGCAGCTGGATGGCCTGCGCGAATTTGCGCAATGCGGTGCTGTAATTCTTCCGGGCGCTGTCGAGAGTTTTCTTCTGCTTGTGTGGGTCGGTCTGACGCGCCGCGTCAGCGTAGAGTTCGTCGGCCTTCTCGACCAGGCGCACGCCGCTGTTGTATGCGTTGATCGCCTGCGTTTCCGGCGACTTGCCGATTGGACGCTGGTCGGACGGCGTCGCCATGTCACCGCTTCCTGCCCCAAATGCGGTACAAGCCACGCTCAGCAGCAGACTGACGACAAGAATTCTGTTGAAAATGCGCATGGGAGCCCCCGAGAAATTGCGTTCGGTTCGCCAGGATGAGTACCCGGCGCGATAGATGAGGTTCCTAATGAGGATCGAGCTTTCGCATAATGCACCCAAGGAGAACACCATGAAAACAGTGCTGATTGCCGCCCTTCTGGCCCTCGCCGCACCCACGCTCGCCGCGGCTGCAACACCTATCGAGGCGGCCATCGCCGATCCCGCGCGCACCGACAAGGACCGCGAGCGCGACGTGCGCGAAAAACCCGCCGAGGTCATGGCGTTCGCGGGCGTCAAGCCCGGGATGACCGTCGTCGACATGTTCGCCGGTGGCGGCTATTACACCGAGTTGTTAGCCGGTGTGGTCGGCTCCACGGGCAAAGTGCTGTCAGTCAACAACGTGCCCTACGCCAACTATGCCAAGGATGATATCAAGGCGCGCTTCACCGAAGGACGCCTCACGAACGTGGAGCGGCGCCTGGTCGAGATGAGCTCCATCCACTTCCCGCCCAAGAGTGTCGACCTCATCTACATCTGCATGTCCTATCACGACGCCTTCTGGGTCGACGAGAAGGAGGGCTGGCCGGACATCGACACCGATGGCTTCATCGAATCGATGAAGCGCATGTTGAAGCCGGGCGGCAAACTACTGATCATCGATCACAACGCGCCCGCCGGCACCGGTGCCGAAATGGCCGGCAAGGCGCATCGACTCAACGAGGAGTTCGCGAAGAAGAGCCTGGCGTCCCACGGCTTCGTACTCGAGAAAACCTATGACGGCCTGCGCAACAAGGACGACCAGCTCGACAAGATGGTTTTCGATCCGGCCGTCAGGGGCAAGACTGACCGGTACGTGCACTTGTACCGCGTGAAGTAAACGATGGGGTCAGGGATCTGACCCCATTCTTTTTCAGTGCCCCGGTTTCGGCGGCTGCGGAATATCCGGCTTGCCGTGCTGCTTCTGTTCCGGGGTCATTTCGCGCCAGCGCTTCAGCAACTCTTCGCGCCGCTCGGGCGGGAGTTCCTTCACACGCTGCTGCGTGGATCTGACGCGCGCCTGCTCTTCGGGTGACAAGGCGCGGAACTGTTCGTAGCGCTGACGGATATCCGCGCGACGTTCCAGAGACAGCGACTGCCACAGCACGAACCGCTGGTGCACCTCGGCGCGCTGTTCATCGCTCAGCGACAACCAGCGGGTTGCGCCCTCGATGAGTTGCAGGCGGCGCTCAGCCGGCAGCGTCGGCCACTGCGATTCCAGGTTGCCGAGCAGCGCGCGTTGGTCGCTCGAAAGTGCCGACCATGAAGGCTCGGGGGAAGCCTCTTTCTGTTGTGCCGCGGCTTCGCCGGTCAGCAGCAGCACGGCAAACACGGCGAACAGGACTTTGCGAATCATGGCTTCGCCTCCTGCTGCTTGCCCTTGTCGGCGGGCGGAGATTTTTCCTTGGGCGCATCCTTGCTGGCTTTCTTGCGCAGCTTTTCATCCGCGACCACGGTCCAGTTGTCATCCTTGCTTTCACACGCAAGCAGATAGTCGAGGAATTCCGCATCCAGCGGTTCCGGCACTCCAGCGTCAGCGGAACTCGAGTGCACGAGGACCAAGAGGCCGGCCAGCATCACGAGCGCCGTGGTGGTTCGGGCGCCTTGGCGCCCGCGGCGTCCAGCACGCCGGGTTCCCGATCGAGCCATAAATAGAACTCCATCTGCTCGAGCAGATCCAGATTGTCGACATTCAGAAGCAGCGCGACGTCGTCCGCCGAGATCGGCGGCGGCGTTTCGATGGCGCCAGGCGCCTTGATCATTTGCACGACCACAACCACCAGCGCGAGCGCCGCTACGCCACCGAGAGGAACAAACGCCGCCCGAAGACGGCTTGCCGGTTGCGGCTGCTCACGTACCGCAGCGGCAGCCATCGCGGATATCCGTGCGCGCAACAATGGACTCGTGTCGGCCACTGCCTTTCGCAGATCATCCTTCACCCGTCGTTCGAACTCGTCATTCCCGGAGCTCATACGTCTCCCAGCTTTTCGCGTAAAGCATGCACTGCATGCGAGTAGTGAGTCTTCACGTCGTCTTCGGAGCAGCCCATCGCGATGGCGGCACCGCTCACGTCCATTTCCTCGATATTGAGCAGCATGAATGCCTCCTGCTGCTCCGCCGGCAGCTCCGCGATCAAACTCTGCAGTCTCGCGAGCCGCTCGTTGGACTCGATCCTGTGCAGATCGGACCTCAGCCTTCGTTCGAATTCGTCATCCCCGGGGCTCATACCGTTTCCAGCTTTTCGCGCAAGGCATGCACTGCGCGCGAGTAGTGAGTCTTCACGCTGCTTTCGGAGCAGCCCATGGCGATGGCGGAATCTCTCACGCTCAGTTCCTCGATATTCCGCAGCAGGAATGCCTCCTGCTGCCTCGCCGGCAGATCCGCGATGGCGTTCAGCACTTTTCGCAGCCGCTCCTCGGATTCGAGTTCCTGCATGGGCTGGGGGACTGCGTCGACTACGGCCGGTTCGCCCGCCTCCCTTTCACCGAGGTTGGTCAGCCTTCCGAACCACCCCAGGATCGAACCGCGACTCTGCCGGCTGCGCTGCTGGTCGCGCACGCAGTTGCGCAGGATGGCGTAGAAAAGCGGGGCCCATTGTTCCTTCGATCGAGTTCCATAGCGGCGAACCAGTTTGATCATGCTGTCCTGCAAGGCGTCTAGCGCGTCCTGATCGTCGCGCAGCGCCAACCGCGCGATCCTGAACGCCCGCGGGCCGACACTGCGCAGAAATGACTCGAGCTCGGGACTTGCTTCCACTGCGATCAGGAAGTGCCATGTCTTCGAATTCCCGTCAACGTGTCTGAGCAGTAACGGGTGCCGGTCGTGATCGGTTGACGTGTTTGTCGCCAATTGCCGAAAAAACGAATTGGGTCAACCAAATGCGCGCGGCGTCCGTTAACCCAGTCTCGAAGGCTCGGAGCACACCGTTATGCATACGTTTTCCGTCAAGTTCCCGCTGAGTTTCATCGCCGCATGCCTGCTGGCCGGGTGTGGGGGCGGGGGCGGCGGCGGCACGGAAACGCCCATGGGACGGATTTCCCTCGGCATCACTGACGCGCCGGTGGATGGAGCTACGGCGGTGGTGGTCAAGTTCATCGCGGTCGAGCTCAAACCCGAAGATGGCAGCGCTTTCACTATCAATCTCACGCCAGCGCAGTCGGTCGACCTCCTGGTACTGGCAGGTGGCGGTTCACGCGCTCTGCTCGAAGACTACAGCGTGCCGGCGGGACGCTACCAATCGATACGGCTGCTGATCGAGGCGCAGCAGAACCAGCCCAGCTCATACATCGACTTCGCAAGCGGCGCGCGCTATCCCCTGTACGTCCCGAGCGGCAGCGAGAGCGGGCTCAAGCTGATTCGCGGCTTCACCGTGGCGGCCGGCAGCACCAGCAACTTCACCATCGACTTCGACCTGCGCAAGTCCGTCATAGCGCCGCCCGGCCAGGCGCCGAACTATCTACTGAAACCGGTCTTGCGCATGGTCGACAACCTGCAGGTCGGTGCGATTGCCGGGACGGTGGACTCTGCGCTCATCACCTCCGGTTGCTCGCCGCAGGTCTATATCTTCACGGGCGCGGGCGTGGTACCCGACGACCTGGATCCTGCGGCCAGTCCCGACGTGGATCCGCTGGTTTCCGCGCCTGTGACCCTTGATACCGCCACCGGCCAATATCGCTTCCGCGCTGGCTTCATCGAAGTCGGCGAATACACCGCCAGTTTTACCTGTGATGGTGCGAGCGATACGCCCGAGGGCGAGGAGGTCCTGGTGTTCACCGGCACCCAGAACGTCACCGTCAACACCAATCAAACGACCACGATCGCTATCGCTCCTTCGTCCTAAGTGAGCGGGTGATCGTCGGGAGCGCCGGGGCGACCTCGCCCCGGCGTCTCGACTCTCGCGGCGTTTATAACTCGGCGGTCACTCGCAACCCGAAGAAGGTGGTGTCCTCGATGACATCGACGGCGGTGTACCCGAGCGAGAGCTCGGTGTTCCACACGCCACCGTTCAGTCGCATTCCCGCGAACGCCAGCGCGGTGGCAAAGTCGGTGGAGCCAAGCTTCTCCACATCGTGGTACAGCTCCAGGCCTCCATACCAGCGCTCGGTGAAGGGCATCATCGCGCCAAGCGAGGCGCTCGACTCCAGCAGCGTCGATTCGCGCGGCATCAGGCGCGACGCGTAGCCGCTCACGCGTTGCAGTGCTCCCGCGGCGAGTCGCCGTCCGAGCGCGCGGCCACGGCCACGACCATGGCCGGGTGGCCCACTTTCCGGCAGGTCCGCACTCACGAGTGCGCATTCGAAGTCTGCGTATTCGTACCCGCGCGCCGACGCGTACAGCGACCATCGCGGTCTACCGAGAGTGAACTGCGCTGAATAGCCGATGCTCGCCACGTCGCAGCCGCTGGTGCCGCTGACGACGCCCACTCCCGGGCCAAAATCTTCGGTGAAGGACGTGCGCGCCAATTCGGAATCGCGCGATTCGATTTCCGCAACGATCCGCATCTCGCGATAATCGTAGAAGCCGCTGGCGAACCAGCCCAGAGTGCTCGAAACGTTCTCGACTTCGCCGTGGCGCACGCCCGCCCCGAGTCCAAAGCTGCCGAAGTCATGCGTGACCCGTGCCGTCGCATACGTGGAGCTCGCCCGCCCGACCGTAAGATCCGCCTCGCCACGCGACACCGCTGCGCTGAAGATCGTTGCCGTGTGATAGCGGAACACAGCGCCTGCATCGAGACGTTGCGACTCGGTATCGCCCCACTCGCCCCCGGCGTAGATAGACGCATTGTTGGTCGGTGGAGCATCTTCCGCGGCAATCGCATTCGTCGTTACGAGCGCGACGAGCACGCCGCCAATTTGTCGAGGGCTGAACATCAGGGTGACGCGGGAAGGCTCCGCCGCGCTTCGGCCACCTCTGCCGCAGTCACGGGCGAGGCGCCGTCCCCGAACTTCTGGCGGATGTAGGTGAGGATTTCCGCGAGGTCCGCATCCGCCAGCTGACGGAACGGCGGCATGACATTACCGACGCTGCTGTCCTTGCGCGACGCGGAGTCGAAACCGCCCGACATCACGAACATCGCAAGCGGGCGCGCGTCGCCTTTCACCCAGGTGCCGCCGGCTATCGCCGGCTGCATGTTAGGCACCCCGCCACCATCGGCCTGGTGGCAACTCAGGCAATGCTCGCCGTAAAGGCGCTGCCCGGCTGGCCGGGAATCGGGCGCTGGACCCGCTGCATTGGCTGGCGCGGCGCCACCGAGGCACGCGCCCCACAGGATCGTCCGGATGCACCAGCCGCGCGGCATCATTTCTTGACGTGGGAAATGCGCCAGACCCGGCCCTTCTGCGAGTCGGAAACATACAGCGAGCCATCCGGCCCTACGCTAAGACCCACGGGACGGTACTGGGCGTTACGCGGGCTGTTGTCCTTCATCTCGCCGGCAAAACCGTCGGCGAACACTTCGTAGGCGCCGTTGGGCTTGCCGTCTTTCATGGGCTGAAACACCACCTTGTAACCAGCCTGCGGCTCCGGCGCGCGATTCCAGCTGCCATGGAAGGCGATGAAAGCGCCGTCCTGGTATTTCGCGGGAAAATTCTTGCCTGAGTAGAACAGCAGGTCGTTAGGCGCCCAGTGCGCGGGAAAGGCGACGAGCGGATTCGCGTACTTGCCCGCTTCCGGCTCCTTCTTTGCATCGCCACCATATTCCGGGGCGAGCACGCGCTTGCCGAGCGTGGTGTCGAAGAAGGTGTACGGCCAGCCGTAGTTGCCACCGTCAACGATCTGGTGGAATTCCTCGGCCTGGCGAGTGGCGTTGTCCTGCGCGTTGTAGAGCGCGGGGAAAAGTGTGTCCAGCGAATCGCGCCCGTGAATCACCGCGAACAACGCATTCTGCGCAGTGTTCCATTCGATGGCCACGGCATTGCGCATGCCAGTGGCGAATCGTCGTCCATTGGCGGGCGTCTGATTGAGCTTCGTTCCGTCGAACACCCACACGCCGCCGTACTTCTCGAGGATCGGGCAAGGGTTCTGCCCCAGCGAACCTTCCTGCCGGTCCTTCTGCTGACAGGAATTCGATGGCGCGCCGACATTTACATAAAGAGTGCCCTTCGTATCGAGCGCAAAGGTCTTGTCTGCATGCTGGCGTTCCTTGGGGAACTCCGACACCACGGTCTCGCGCGCGCCCTTCGGCGCGAGCTCACCCTTCTTGAGTGGATAGCGATACACACCCACGTCGTCGGAGACGTACAGCCAGTTCTTGAATATGCGCACCTCGGTGCCTTTGACGTCACCAAAGGGAGTGACGACATCGGCCTTGCCGTCGCCGTTGGTGTCGCGCAGCGCGGAAAGGCCGTTGCTCCCGGCCAGGTAGATGTCACCGTTTGCCGCGACGGTGAGGTGCCGGCCCGTACCCTGCCCTTCCTGCACCACCACCGCGGAGAATCCGTCCGGCAGCGTGAGGCCATCGTTATTGCCACTGCCCTGGGCGCCAAACGCCATTCCGGCAAAGGCCGGCAGCAACGCCACACTAGCTACTCGAACGAGGCACGCGATGCGCATGTTCCATTCCTTCAGTTGAACACCCGGATGGCGGATAGTGCGTGCGAAACTTGAGCAGTGCAACGGGAGGCCGTTTCACCGACTGGCGGAGCGCCTGGTCAGAGTTTTCCTGCTTCCCGGCGGCCCTCGGGACTCGCCAACCCGCGAGCAACCATGCACTATGCGGCCCGCCAGTCCACCGCAATTGCGCGCGAGCTCAACGAATGCCAATAGTCGATCCGGTCATCGAACGCGTGCTCGCGGATTACGAACGACGCGCTGAAGACGAACAGCGGCGCACCATGGCGCCCGGCGCCCCCGCCGCCAATCTCGACGACCTGCTGCTGTCGGTGGGGCGCGATGCCGGCATCCTGCTCTATCTACTGGCCACCGGCGCGCAGTCGCGTCGCATCCTCGAGCTCGGGACTTCCTATGGCTATTCCACCGTGTGGCTGGGTGCGGCCGCGCGCGCCACGGGCGGCAAGGTCATGTCGCTGGAGAACAAGGAATTCAAGATCGAGCACGCACGCCAGGCGCTGACGCGTGCCGGCCTGTCGACGCGCGTGGAATTCCACGCCGGCGACTGCCTCGACACGCTGAAGGAATTGCCCGGGCCCTTCGATTTCGTGCTGCTCGATGTCTGGAAAGACCTCTATCTACCCTGCTTCGAGCTGGTTCACCCGAAGCTGAGCCCTGGTGGCATCATCGCGGCGGACAACATGCTGCTGCCGGAAAGCGTGCGCCAGCAGGCCGAGGCCTATCGCGCGCGCGTGCGCGCGGCGGGCGACATGGATTCGGTACTGATCCAGGTGGGGAACGGAATCGAGATCAGCAGGAAGCGATGAGAGAAGGCGCACGCGCTCATGCCAACAACGAGCGCGCCACCAGCGTGACGAAGAATCCATAGAACAGCACCATGCCCACCAGCGCGACCCGCCGCCACATCGGCGGCCGCAGCGCCACCGGCAAGACACGCGTGTTGAGATAGAGCACGTGTATCGACGCGATGATGAAGACCACCCCAGCGATGTTGGCGCCGATCTGCAACAACATCACGGGCGCCGCGAGTTTGAGGGCGATGATCCCCCAGACCACCACTGCGGCCAGCACGGTGTAATACACCGCGCGAACATCACCGCCGCGCCAGGTGCGCACGCGCGCGCTGCCGGTCCAGAGGATATCGGTGATGGAGCGCGTCATACCCTCCACGCAATCGAGCTGGGTCTTGAAGAGGATCCACACACCCAGAAATGCGACGCCGACGCCGAGCCACGGACCGGCGGCGGCCCCGATGGTCTGCGCCAACACGGCGCTGATGGCCAGTCCCTTGATGTCCGTGCCGCTCGCGACAAACGTGACGTACAGCAGCGCCGGCAACATCATGCCTAACAAGGCGCCGACGAAGAAAATGCCCCATTGATCGACGCGCACGATGCGCCACCAGCCGCGCCACCGCGCCTGATTGGCGGCGTCCGGTTCGAACATGAAGCCGGTGTCGGCAAGATGCACCTTCTCTCCATGCACCGCCCCGGCAATGTGCCCCACTCGGCTGCCCATGCCATAACCCTTGTCGCGCGCCCAGTTCGAAAGCGTCAGGTTGAGCACGCCGCCGCCGCCCGAATAGCCCACCAGTGCGCCCAGCAACAGGATGTCGAGATGGTCGGGCAGGAAGTTGAAGGTGCCATGCGCAGTGTCGAAGCCCGTGAACCCGGCCAGCGCAGAAAACCACGTGCCGATGGGCACATAGATGATGCCGAGCACCAGGAAGCTGCCGAGAATGCAGGCGATGAGCACCCAGTTGAGCACTTCAAGCGTACGCGCGATGCGTTTGCCCACCAGCAGCACACCGACGCAGGCAAGGAACGTGACGATGCCGATCAGGTAGATATTCGTCGCGTCGGCCGGCGGCGTCGCGAGCCTGCCCGCGAACAGGAAGAAGATTGCCCCGGCCGCGGTGGCCGCCCACGCGGGCCAGCCGATTTGCAGGAAGTACAGCACCGCGTAAAACCAGGCCCAGAAGGTCTTGCCCGGCCGGGTACGCATGAAACCGGTCACCACCGGTTCGCCGGTGGCCACCGTGTAGCGCATGAGCTCGGTGTTGAATACGGTCTGGAAAAACACCGCGACCAGCGTCACCCACAGCAGCGACAGGCCGTGTTTGACGAAGATGGCCGGGCCTAACAGGAATTCGCCACTGCCGATCGAGAGGCCGAGCACGATGACGCCCGGTCCGCAGACACCTATCCACGACAAGCCGCGCGGCATCGGCGGCTCGGGCAGATCCGCCTTCTGCCATGGCGCCAGTTCATTGTTCTTCTGCATTCACCCCTCCGCCGGCCCAGCATACACTGCGGCGCATGATCGAATTCCAGCAGCTCACGCGAACATACGGTGATTTCACCGCCGTGCAGCCACTTTCCCTCACCGTGCAACGTGGGGAAGTGTTCGGATTCCTCGGCCCCAACGGCGCAGGCAAGACCACCACCATCCGCATGATGATGGGCATCCTGGTGCCGAGCGGCGGTCGGGCCCTGATCAGCGGACTCGACTGCCACACGCAGCGCGCCGAGGTGCAGCGTCACGTGGGCTATCTACCCGACAACCCGATCTACTACGATTTCCTGCGCGGCCGCGAAATCCTGCAGTTCGTGGCGGAGATGCACGGCATGGAGCGCGCCGAAGCCGCCCGGCAGGCGCTGCGCATGCTCGGCGAGTTCGGTCTCGAGGATGTAGTCGATGAGTTCGCCGTCAACTATTCCATGGGCATGAAAAAGAAGCTCGGGCTCGCCTGCGCGCTGATCCACGATCCGGATGTCCTCATCCTCGACGAACCCATCAATGGCCTGGATCCGCGCGCCGCACGGGACGTGCAGGAGCGGCTCAAACTGGCGGCGGCGTCGGGGAAGACCATTTTCATGTCCACGCACCTGCTCGACATGGCCGAAAGAGTCTGCACGCGCGTCGGCATCATCCATCATGGCGGCCTGGTGGCCACCGGCACGCTCGCCGAGCTCCGGCAACGCGTCGAACACAGCGCCTCGCTCGAACAGGTGTTCCTCTCCGTCACCGAGGAAGGCGCAGTGCAGGCATCAGGTCCGTGAGCCGCACCGGCGCCGCGCCGCTGTTGTCCAGCACCGCGCTGCTGGTGCGGTTGCGCCTGCGCCGCCTTGGGAACCAGCTCATGGCGGGGACGCGACCCAGGAAGAAAGCCGGCGACAAGACTCGCACCGGCAATCCTGGCAAGAAAAGCAGCAAAGTCATTCTCTACCTGGGCGGGCTGATGATGCTGTTCGGGTTCGGCACGATCGCCGCGAGCGCAATTTCCAACCTGCATCGCGCGCTCGACGTGCCCGATACGTTCTGGGTGACCGTGGAATTCAGCACGGCGCTCACCGTCGGCGTGGCGTTCCTGGTGCTGTTCCTGTGGATGTCGTCCCTGCTGCTGACGATTGCGTCGGGCGAACTCGCCAAACCCGACTGGGATCTCGAGTGGCTGATAACGCTGCCGATCCGCTCGGAAACCTTGTTGTGGGCGCGAATCCTCGAGCGCAGCGTCGTCAATCCTTCGGGCGCGATGACGTTGATTCCGGTGTGCACGCTCATCGCCTGGTTCTCCGGCTATCGCTGGACTGCAC
>Ga0207682_10001064_pt1 | contig 12664 bp, 7 predicted proteins | sample KBSM63metaG_FD_184332 | JGI IMG/M metagenome (GOLD analysis project Ga0207682, IMG submission 184332) | Miscanthus rhizosphere microbial communities from Kellogg Biological Station, Michigan, USA - KBS M6-3 metaG (SPAdes) (version 2) | ecosystem: Host-associated > Plants > Roots > Rhizosphere >... | reverse complement strand
AGCAGGGACAGGCTCTCGCGGGGCGATGGCACGACCGCCGCCAAGGCTCCGGCCAGCCCGTCCCACTTCTCCTGCTCGCTCACCCGACCCAGCACCCGCACTCCTTCCGCCCGGACGTCCATGCTCGTCTCGCCGGCCAGGACCAGGGTCGGCGCATCCGTGACCGACGCCCGGAGGCTCCGGTACGCCTCGAGCAGCCCAGGAATTCCCTTCCCGCGCTCCACCCGGCCCACGTAGAGCAGGTACTCCCCGGGAAGCTCGTACCGCCTCCGGAAGCGCCCGGGCTGCACCGCCGGAGCATCCACCCCCACGCCTACCACGCGCGCCCGGGCGTGCCCCGGGAATCGACGGTGGATGAGATCGAGCTCCTCGGGCGTGTTGACCAGCAGGACGCGGGGCCGCTCGAACACCTCGGCGTAGGCGTCGAAGGCCAGCGCCTCGTCCTCGTGCGCGGTGGGGACGAGCAGGGTGCGGTCGGCCACCAGCGGAACCGACCACGCCGTGGAGACGTAGAGCGAGGTGAAGGCGACGAAGCCGTCGTACTCCGCGCCGCGCTCCTCCAGGTGCCGCCACAGCCCCGGCAGCAGCGGCCCCTGCAGCGCCATCCAGGACTCCTCCTCGTCGAGGTCGAGCGAGCGGCCGAAGACCCGGCGCGAGAGCGCGTTCAGCTCCCGCATCGGCCGCGGCCGCGGATTCGCGAACCGGAGGACGGGAACGCCGTCCACCCGCGTCTCCCCGGGCGGCAGCGCGTTGGCCCAGGTGAGGTGGTCGGTCGCGCAGCTGGTCAGCAGCCGGATGTCCCAGCGGGAGACGAGCCGCGCCACCACCTGCGCGGCGTGCGCCTCCGCGCCGCCGGTGATCCCCGGTCCGTAGCGCTGCACGATGATGCCCACCCGGGGACGGCGCCGGCCCGTGCGACGCGCCGGCCGCGGCGGCCGATGGATGCCCACGCTCTCCAGGGCGGCGGAGAGTCGCTCCTCGGACCCATGTGGCCCCGCCACCTCGAGCCTCCGCCGCTGGCCGCGCAGGACCCGGGTCCGGAGCTTCCCGTCCGTTCCCAGCCGCAGCGACAGCTCGGCCAGGAGCGCGAAGCGCTTCTCGTCGAACGCGACCCCGGCCCCGTCGAGCGTCTCCGGAACCGCGCCCGCGGCGTAGGCAAGCACGGGTACCTCCGCGGCCATCGCCTCGAGGAGCTCGGCACTCGAGCCCGCGTCCTCGCGCATCGAGACCAAGACCGAGCCGCTGCGATAGGTCGCGACGCGTCCGGCGTGGCTCACCGCCCCGAGCAGCACCACGCCCCGCGTGCGCGACGCCTCCGAGGCCAGGGCGGCGAGGTCCGGGTCCACCTCACCGGCGATGACCAGTCGCGCGTCCGGGCGGATGCGGAGCACCTCCCGGTGGAGCGCGAGCAGGTCCTCGAGGCGGGCCTCGGCCGTCACCGGCCCCACGCTCACCAGGGTGAACGCCTTCGACTCCACGCGAGCCCGGAGTGCGGGGTCCGCCCGGTCCGCGGCGAATCGCCCCGCCTCGACGAAGAGCGGGACGGTGTGGACCTCGCGGTACCCGGCGCGGGAGAGCTCCGCCGAGGCGAAGGCGGACAGCCCGAGGCCCAGCGACACGTGCGCCGCCATTCCGGACAGCCGCGCCCTCGCGGCGAGCACGGCGCGCTCCCGCGGCGTGCCCCGGTTCAGCCGCAGGGACGGGAGTCCGCCGAACACCACGCCGCGCCGACACGGGGTGTGGAGCAGGCGGGCCGGGAGGCGGCTCCCGGGCGCATGGTGGAGCAGGACCCAGTCTTCGGGCTGCACGCGAAGCGCCTTCACGGGCTGCACCAGCGCCTCGGTGCCCGGCTCCTGGCTCTCGGCGTGGAGGCTGCCCGCGTGCCCGAGGCGCCGCAACAGCACGCGAAGCTGCACCGCGGCCCGTGCGGTCTCGTCACCGAGGCGGAAGTGAGGGACGAGCTGGTGGACGGCCATGAAGCTCGCGGTGGCTCTAGCACATGTGTCAGCGTGCGCCGCCCGTGGAGCTCACCGTGGCCCTCGACGCGACGCTGTGGGACGAGCCGACGACCGGCATCGGCCGGTACGGGCACGCGGTCGCGGGGGCACTCGAGGCCAGCGGCGTCCGCGTGCTCCGGGTGGGCGCGCGCCGGTCGGGCGAGCTGCCGCGAAAAGTGCGCAGCCGCACCCTCCACACCCTGGCCGAGCTGCCCCGCATCCTTCCGCGAAGCGGCGCCTCCGTGTTCCATGCCATCGCGAACGTCGACCTCCCGCTGCTGCGCGTTTCCGGGATTCCGTTCGTGCTCACGGTGCACGATCTCATTCCCCTCACCTCGCCGCGCACCGTCTCCCGCGCCTTCCACTGGCAGTTCCGGCTGTGGCTCGCCCGGAGCCTCCGGGTGGCGGACCACGTGGTGTGCGTGAGCGCGTGGACCCGGGAGCAGCTGCTCGGCCGCCATCCGGAGCTCGACCCGGACCGGGTCTCGGTGGTGCACAACGGCGTGGACCACGTGCAGCCGCGTGCGCTCGACGCGGTGTCGCAGGCCTGGCTGCGCAGCCTGGGCCTCCCCGAGCGGTGGGTGCTCTTCGCCGGCGCGCTGGATGCCCGGAAGAACGTGGAGCTGGTGCTGGAGGCGCTGGAGCGGCTCGGCCCGCGCGCGCCGACACTGGTGCTCGCCGGACAGCGCTGGTACGGCTCGGGGGCGATCGAGCGGCGCATCGGGGCGCTCCGCGCCGTCGGGATCGACATCCGCCCGCTGGGCTACCTCGCCGAGCCGCTCCTCTGGGCCCTGATGGCCGCCGCACCGGTCTTCGTCTTCCCCTCCCGCGACGAGGGCTTCGGCCTCCCGCCGCTCGAGGCGATGGCGCTCGGGGCCCCGGTGGTGGTCAGCACCGCCGCCGCCCTGCCCGAGGTGTGCGGGGACGCGGCGATCCAGGTGGACCCGGACGACGCCGGCGCGCTCGCCACTGCGCTGCAGAGGCTGCTCGATGAGCCGGAGGAGCGCAGACGGCGCGCCGCGGCGGGACGCGCCCGTGCGGCAGGTTTCCGCTGGGACGCCGTCGCCGCCCATCTGGTGCAGGTCTACCGACGCCTCCTGCACACCTGACCAGGGCGGTTCCGAGGAGCCCGGGGACTCCTCTGGTAGCATCCGCGCTCCGTGAACCGCCTCGCCTTCGCCCTCGTGCTCCTCCTCGGTGGCCTGGCCCTCGCTCAGCCCGACACCTACTTCGCGCCCATCATCGCGCGGACTCCGGCGGCCAACCCCGTCGGGGCGAACGCGATGGGGACGGCCATCTGGCTGCCCGACCTCGGCGTCGACGCGTCCCAGTCGCTGCTCTTCGGGACGGGGAGCGGCAGCTCGGTCCCGTTCCTCATCGTGGACCACACCTTCGCGACCGTGTCGGGGTTCCCCACGCAGGTGGACGCCCTGGCCACCGCACCCGGCGTCATCGTGAACGGACAGGAGCGGACGCTGCTCGCGCTCCTCGTCGGCGGCAACGTGACCTTCGGGACCGTGGAGTCGGGCGCGTTCGTTTCCCGACCTCCAAACGTCACCATCAACGCGGGAACGCAGATCGCCCTGTCCGCCACGCCGGGCGGCCGCGCCGCGCTGCTGGTCGCCAACGGCTTTCGGATCTTCCGCTTCGAGATCGACGCGTCCGGCGCTCAGGTCATCGTGACCACCGGCGGCAACATCTCTGCCGCTCCGAACGGGGCGACCGACGAGTCGAACACCCTCGTGTTCGACGGCATCACCAACCTCGGCTTCGTCGGCGGCCGCGTCCAGGGAGACATCTACCAGTTCAACGCCGGGCTCGACGCCGGCCCTCCCACCACCTTCGACATCGCGCAGGCCAGCCAGGGCCGTCTCGCCGCGCCCGTGACCGGCCTCGCCCTCTACGCGGTGCCCGCCGCGACCTACCTCCTGGCCGCCAATACCCAGGGCATCACCCTCTACGACCTGCGCAGCGCCACGCCTCTGAATAGCGCCGTGCGGGTGATCCCCTACGACACGGTCGGACCGATCACCGCGCCCGCGGGCATCGCCCTGACAAACCTCCCCGTGAATCCGACGTTCGACAAGGGTGTCTTCGCCGTCGGCGACCGGACCCAGACCGACCTGGCGCTGCTCGACTGGGGGCTGCTCGCGGCTCAGGTGGACGGGGGTCTCACCGTCGACCAGAGCTTCGATCCACGGGTGGTGATCGACGGCGGCCCCGTCCCCGACGGCGGCGTCCCCGACTCGGGCGTCCCGGACAGCGGCGGAGGATCGAATGTCTCCCCGGGCGGCGGTGGCCCCCAGGGCCCGGGCATCCCGGTCGACCACGGGTCGAGCTGCGCGAGCGTGGCCGGCGGTCCAGTACTGCTGCTCCTGCTCGCCGGCCTGGGCCTGGTTCCGCGGCGGCGCCAACGCCCCTGATCCACTGGCCTCTCGCGCCGGGTGTCAGGGGCTCCTGCTTGATCCGGGGGTCATGCTCTACAAGGTGACGCCCGCCCTGGCGCCGCCGGCGCGCAGGTCTCGCGCCGCGGACGGCACCCGACCGAAGAAGCGCCGGGCGAGCGCGGTGTTCGACGCCGACGGGCAAGAGGTCCTCATCACCCTGATGTGCCTGAAGTGTCGTCAGGTGAAGCCGCTGGCGCAGTTCGGGCTCCGCAAGATGCCGGACGGGGCCATCCGCAATCAGCCCTGGTGTCGCGGCTGCCGTGGCGCCGCCACCCCGAAGAAGCGCCCCGAGGCCGCAGAGACAGCCCCGGTCGAGGCCCCCCGTCTCGACCCCGCGGCGGCTCCCGAGGTGGAGGACGCCGCGGCCGCGCCGGGGGTTCTTCTGCCCGGCGGCGAACGCTGACGGTGCCTCCCCCGGAAGACCGCGTGCCCCTCCCTCCGGCCAGAAGCGCCAGGAGTGACGCACCTTTCCGTCCATCGCGTTGACGAGTTTACAAGACCTGACTCGGCCCTCAGCGTCAGAGCAGGCGAGTAAACAGGCCAGTGCCGTGGGAAGACCTCTGGCACTTGCCGACTCTTGTACGCGATTCCAGCTTTACACCGCGATACGTCATTCGATACACAGATTGACAACCAGAGCGCTGGTCCTCGGCGCGAACCGTCAAGCCCACCCCAAGGAGGGGAGAAGATGAGCATCGGGATGGTGAAGAAGGAAGCCGGCCCCAGCAGCACCGAGTCGCTTCACGCCCGCCGTTTCGAGGGAATCGTCCGGCCCTATCCGCAGGCCGACGTCGAGCGGCTGCGAGGCTCCGTCCGGATCTCGTACACGCTCGCCGAGATGGGCGCGCGGCGGCTCTGGGAGCTGCTGCACAGCGAGGACTACGTGCACGCCCTCGGCGCGCTGACCGGCAACCAGGCGGTGCAGATGGTGCGCGCGGGCCTGAAGGCCATCTACCTCTCGGGCTGGCAGGTGGCCGCCGACGCCAACACCGCCGGGCAGATGTATCCCGACCAGAGCCTCTATCCGGTCGACTCCGTCCCCAACGTCGTCCGCCGCGTGAACCAGGCCCTGCGCCGCGCCGACCAGGTGGAGCACGCCGAGGGCAAGTCCGGTCGGTACTGGATGGCGCCCATCATGGCCGACGCCGAGGCGGGCTTCGGCGGGCCGCTCAACGCCTTCGAGCTCATGAAGGCGATGATCGAGGCCGGCGCCGCGGGCGTTCACTTCGAGGACCAGCTCGCCTCGGAGAAGAAGTGCGGCCACATGGGCGGCAAGGTCCTCGTGCCGACCTCGCAGTTCATCCGCACCCTGATCGCCGCCCGGCTCGCCGCGGACGTCTGCGACGTGCCCACGCTGGTCGTGGCCCGCACCGACGCCGACAGCGCGAAGCTTCTCCTCTCCGACGTGGACCCGCGGGACCGCGAGTTCATCATCCCCGGCGACCGCACCCCCGAGGGCTTCTTCCGCATGCGCGGCGGGCCCGAGTGCGCCATCGCGCGCGGTCTGGCCTACGCGCCGTACGTGGACCTCGTGTGGTGCGAGACCTCGCATCCGGACATCGCGGAGGCGAAGGCGTTCGCCGAGGGCATCCGGGCGAAGTTCCCGAACAAGCTCCTGGCCTACAACTGCTCGCCCTCGTTCAACTGGAAGAAGCACCTCGACGACGCGACCATCGCCAAGTTCCAGCGCGAGCTCGGGGCCATGGGCTACAAGTTCCAGTTCGTCACCCTGGCCGGCTTCCACGCGCTGAACTTCTCGATGTTCAACCTGGCGCGCGAGTACGCGAAGGACGGCATGGCGGCCTACAGCCGGATGCAGCAAGCCGAGTTCGCTGCCGAGTCCAACGGGTACACCGCGACCAAGCACCAGCGCGAGGTGGGCACCGGGTACTTCGACGAGGTCGCCCAGGTGATCGCCGGCGGCGCCGCGTCCACGCTGGCGCTCCACGAGTCGACGGAGAACGAGCAGTTCTTCGAGACGGCCAAGGCGACCGTCAAGGTCGCCTGAGCGGCGGACGCGCTGGCCTTCCGGCTGCCCGTGATCGAGTCTCCGACTCGGTCATGGGCGCACGGCTCGAACGCGGCGCGGACGAGTGGCAGGCCTGAGCGCGGTCAGCCCCGAACGAGGCGGACCCGCGGTCGCGCCGCTCCGGTGAGCGGCTGCGCCGGAGGCCGCGCGACGACGTACTTGTACCCGGTCCGCGACGACGCGCTCGCGCCGCGCGGACCGATGCGCACGTCCTTCGGGACGTAGAAGATCTCTCCGTCGTCGAGGAGCCGGGCCTCGCGCACCTGGAGGTGGCACCCGAAGAGCAGCGCCGACTCGGCGCTGTCCAGCTCCACCTCGCTCTCGGGGTGGAGGATGTCGATCTCCAGATCCTCGCCGCCCGCCACCCCCATTCCGAGGGTCCGGTAGACGCTCCGGTCCGGCAACAGCGCCCAGTCGATGAACGCGCCGAACGGGCGCGCCTCGGCGTCGTCCGGATCGCCCAGCCGGCTCCGCGCGTCGTCCGCCGCGAGCAGCAGCCGTCCCGCGTGCCCGAGGAGGAGGTGCGTCCCTCCAGCGTCCAGCGCCGCCCGGAGCACCCGGACCAGCAGGCGCGTCGCCCCGGCCGGCGCCCACGGGTCGACGGCCTCCGGACCGAGCAGCCGGCGCTCCTCCACCGGGAGCACGCCCGCCGGAAGAACCTCCCACGCGATCGCCGGGAGCGCTTCACCCGACGGATCGAGCCGCCGCTCCACCCCGCTCAGGTCCGAGCCCCGTCGCTCGCGGACCAGGAGGTGGGCGCCGGGCCACCGTGCCTCGACGAGCGTTCCGCCCTCCGGGAGCGCCCGGGCAGTGAGCCGCGCTCCTGCGGGGAGACCCTTCCCCAGCGCCGCCTCCCACCGCGCGCCCGTCGCTCCGAGCTCGGACGCGGCGAGCACCGTCGCCCAGCCGAAGGGACGCACCGGAGGCGGCTCCGGCCGCGCCGGGTGCCCGGGCAGCGTGACCCGGAGCAGGGTGCCGTCCGCTGCGAGCTCGGCGATCGCCGTGAGCCCGGCCGCCGGATGAAACCCCACCGCGTCCGACCGGGTGAAGGGAAAGGTCCGACCCCCTCCATCGAGCACCCCGCGCGCACCGTCCCACTGGACGATCTGCACGGTCACGGGGCCCGGGGGACTCCCGGGCCCCGTCACGGCATCACGACGAGGTGAGTGGAGGTGGACGGGATCGAACCGACGACCTTCGCATTGCGAACGCGACGCTCTCCCAACTGAGCTACACCCCCGAAGGCAGGGACCGGGGGGCTCTATACGCCCGGCCGGGGCCGTGTCAACGGACGCCCGGCTTTCGAGGATCGGTGCTTTCCTTTAGATTCCGCAGCATTCGATGAGCCCCACGTCCGCGAAGACGCTGAGCCCTCAGGAGCTCGCGAAGCTGGAGAGTGCGTTCAATTCAGACCCGGGATCGGACGCGTACCGTCCTCTCGCGGAGGCGTATCTCGCGGCCGGCCGCTTCATGGAAGCGATGGTCGTCTGCAAGAAGGGCGTGAAGGCGCACCCCAACCGGCCAGATCCGCGCCTGCTGCTCGCCCGCGTCTACGCCGAGCAGGGCAAGGACAAGAAGGCGCTCGACGAGCTGCAGGGCGCCCTCGGCGTCGCGCCGACCGATCGCGGTGTGCTCCGCGCGCTCGCCGACGTCCAGATGCGCTCGGGCGACGCCACCTCCGGAAAGGCCACGCTGCAGAAGGTCTGGGATCTCGATCCGAAGGATGCCGAGACCGCCGCCGCGTTCGCCCGCTGGAAGGTCGAGCCCCCGAAGCCCCCACCGCCGCCCGAGCCTCCGCCCGCGCCCGTCGCCTCCACCGCCGTGCGCTCCGGCCCGCCTCGCCTCTCGGAGATGCCACCGGGGGCCGTTCCGCAGGGCGCGCCGCGCACCCGCTCGGTCAACGGAATCCCGGTGCAGCGCGCGGCCATCCCTCACGCCGCCGGGGCCGAGATCGAGGACGACGATCATCTTCCGTCCCCGGCGACGAAGCAGGGTCATGCGCTGCGCTTCGTGATCAGCGCGGTGGTCGGGATGCTGATCATCGGCGGCTGGTACGGCTACGGACAGTGGAAGGCCGCCCGGGACATCAAGCTGAAGAAGAGCCTCAAGGAGGCCAGCGAGCAGCTCCGCCACGACAGCTTCGCCTCCTACAAGAAGGCCACCGACGCTGCGACGGCTGCGCTCGACGTCGATCCGAACAGCGCACCGGCTCACGGCTACCTCGCCTACGCCTACGCCATCCGCTGGGGTGAGCACGGAGATGGCGACGATGCCCGTCGCTTCGCCGAGGAGCACCTCGCTTCGGTCCGTCGCGCCGGCGACCAGGACAGCCGCTTCGCCGATGCCGCCGAGGCGCTGCTCGCTGCCTACGCGGGGAAGGGGAGCCAGGCTCTCGCCATCCTCGAGTCCAAGGAGAAGGCGCTCGACGAGAAGGGGCAGACCAGCGCCTTCCTGAACCTCACCCAGGGCATCATCCAGATGCAGCTCGGAGACCTCGAGCGTGCCCGCGAGAGCCTGGAGAAGGCCCAGCAGGCCGCGCCGAGCGATCCGCGCGTCTATTCCGCGCTGGGCACGCTGCACCGCCGTCTCGGAGACGCGCGGGCCGCCGATCAGAACTACGGCTTCGCTCTCCGCTACGAGAGGGATCATCCCGAGTCCCTCCTCGGCCGTGCGCTCCTCGCGCTCGACTCGGACAACGCCGCAGCGTTCCCCGCCGCGGCGGTCAACCTCAAGAAGCTCCTCGACGCCGACCCGCCGCCCTCGCCGCGGCAGCTGGCCGTGGCGCACCTCGCCCGCGCGCTGCTGGTGAGCCGGGTGCAGGCGGCGATCGCCGGGGTCCCGCCGGACATGGCCCGGAAGCTCGCCGACGCCACCGGCGTCCCGGCCGACCGCGCCGCCGCATCGGCGCTCGCGGCGAAGGAGGACGAGGAGGGGTTCGCGCTCGACCGCGCCAACCCCGAGCTGCACCTTCTCAAGGGCAAGCGCCTCCTCCTCGAGGGGCAGACGGACGCGGCGGTGCGCGAGATGCGGGAGGCCGTGAAGGCGGACCCGAGCCGCGCCCAGGCCTACGTCGACCTCGCGCGCGCCCTGATGCAGAAGCCGGAAGGCGCCACCGCCGCCCAGGAGGCGCTGGTCACCGCCATCCGCACCATGGGGGAGAGTCCGCGGCTGATGGTGATGCTCGGCCAGGTCTATTACCGGCAGGGCCGGCTCGACGACGCCGCCGCTCAGTTCGGAAAGGCGCTCGGCGATCCGAAGTCGAAGAACCCCGACGCCCGCCTGCAGCTGGGCCTCGTCTACCGGGACAAGAAGGACTACCCGAAGAGCGTCGAGCAGCTCACCCGCGCCAGCCAGGAGTTCATCGGGCAGGGCTCGCGCATCGCCGAGGCCCTCACGGAGCTCGGGCGCACCTACGAGGTCCAGGGCGACCGCACCCGGGCCGACGAGAGCTTCCGGCGCGCGCTGGACACCGATCCCCAGGCGGCGGACACGTACTTCTTCTACGCCCGCTTCCTCGGCGAGGACCGCCGGACGCGAGAGAAGGCCCGGGTCGCCGCGGTCAAGTACCTCGAGCTGGAGCCGCGGGGCGAGCACGCGGCCGACGCCCAGGCGCTCGCTCGCTGAGGGCAGGCTCAGCTTCCGAACCCAGGTCTTGAAGCGCGCCTCCGGGACGGCTAATCGGGGGTGCCGCCCATGACCGTCCGTGCCCTCTCCAGGCCGGTGTCTCCCGCCGCCGACCTCCTCTCGCTCGTCAAGCCGCGCCTCTCCAGCCTCGTGCTCTGCACGCTCGCCGGCGGGATGTGGCTCGCTCCCGGCGAGCTCTCGGTGGCGCGGTGGGTGGGCACGCTGCTCGGGACGGCGGGAACGGTCGGCGCGGCCAACGCGATGAACTGCTGGCTCGAGCGGGACCGCGATCGGTTCATGGCCCGCACGCGGCTTCGGCCGCTCCCCTCGGGGAGGATGGAGTCGGGCGTCGCGCTCGCCTTCGGCATCCTGCTCGCGGTGTTCTCGCTGCCGCTCCTGGCGATGGCGAGCAACGGCCTCACCGGCTGGCTCGGCTTCCTCGCGCTGGTGAGCTACGTCGCGGCGTACACCCCGCTGAAGCCCAAGAGCCCGATGGCGATGCTGGTGGGGGCGATTCCCGGCTCCCTTCCGCCGCTGATGGGCTGGACCGCCGTGACCGGGCGGATCGGCGTCGGGGGCCTGCTCCTCTTCGGGATCCTCTTCGCGTGGCAGATGCCGCACTTCCTCGCCATCGCCCTCTTCCGCAAGGAGGAGTACCGGAACGCGGGCTACATGGCCCTGCCGCTGGTGAGCGGCGACGCCGCGACCCGCATCTGGATGCTGGTCTGGACAGTGCTGCTCGTCGCCCTCAGCGTGCTGCTGGTGCCGTTCGGCGTCGCGGGGCCGCTCTACCTCGTGGTCGCGCTCGCGCTCGGCGGCGCCTTCCTGGTGCTCGTCGCTCGAGGCGTGCTGCGCCGCGAGCAGAAGGCCTGGGCGCGGAAGACGTTCTTCTTCAGCCTCGTGTACCTCGCCGGGCTCTTCGCCGCGCTGCTGCTCTCCGCCCGCGCGCACTGACGGCCGCTTCGAATCCGGATTTTCGTGACTGAAGTTTTCCGGTGTCCCGGATGTGCCACGACACCGGACCGGGTGCGACGAGTGGGCCCTCCAGGATTCGAACCTGGGACCAATCGGTTATGAGCCGACAGCTCTGACCGCTGAGCTAAGGGCCCGGACGGTGACCACATCCTGGTACACCGGAGCCGTCGGGTCCACAGCGGATGAAACCTTGCCGCGTGACGACGGAGAGGGGAGCATTCGTGGTGCGGGGCGCGAGGATCGCTTGCTGCACCGTCCTCTCGCCCGCGTCCCCGGAGGACACCGGATGTCATTTCACGGAAGACTCGCCGCGCTGGGCCTCCTGGCCTGTGCGCTGTCGGCAAGCGCGGCGCCGAAGATCACCATCGCTCCGATCACCGGCGACAAGCGCTCGCAGGTCCAGAGCCAGATCTCGGCCACACTCTGCCGGACGTACACCTGCGTCCCGTCGAGCCGGGTCTTCACCAAGAAGAAGCCGGACTGGAACAAGATCAAGAGCGCGCAGGTCAGCGGGCTCCTGCTGGGCGGCGTCGCCAAGGCCAAGACCGGCAAGGGCAAGGAGGTCCAGCTCTCCTGGCTCGACAAGCCCGGCAAGCCTGCCCAGACCTGGGCGTTCCCGCTCACGAGCGCGGGCAAGGTCACCGGCGCCAGCCTGCAGACGCTCAGCACGGACCTGGGAAACCTGTCCTCGGGCGGCACCGGCGTGGGCGCAGTCGGTGCGGTCGCCGCAGGCACTGCCGCCGCCGCTCCGGGTGCGGACACGCTGACCACCACGCCTCCCACCGCAGCGCCGGCCGCCGGTGCTGCAGGGGCGATGGCCGCGGGCGCGGCAGCCGCCGAGCCGCTCCCTCTTCCGGTGACACCCACCCCGCCGGCGCCGGGTGAGAAGTCCCTCGCCGATACTCCGGTGGCGGTCGACGCCGGCGCCAACCAGGGCTACGAAGCGCCGCGGCACCAGTGGAAGTTCGCGGTGGAGCTCGGTGCCGACCTCCTGAATCGCAACCTCTCCTACGGGAACGTGCCGGCCGGCTCGATCCTTCGCCCGTACAGCATCGGCCTCTTCTTCGCTCCCCACGCCCGGCTCGAGCTCTTCCCCATCGCCTTCTTCTCCGACGGATTCTTCGCAGGCATCGGCCTCTTCGGCGACTACTCGATGTCGCTGGGGCTGAAGAGCAAGTTCCAGGACACCGCCAATCCCTTCGAGAAGGGGACCAGCTACACCCGGTGGCAGGCCGGCGTGGAGTGGCGGATGCGCTTCTGGCACGACTCCGACTTCGCGATCGTTCCGTTCTTCGGCTACGGCAAGCAGAAGTTCGTCACCGATGGCGATCCGACCGGCAGCGGATTCTCCGGGCTGCCCCAGTTCGATCTCTCGGGTATCAAGTTCGGGCTGCGCCTCGACATCCCGGTGTCCAGCGGGTTCTGGATCATCGTCGGCGGCGATTACGTGATGTGGAGCACCAAGGAGCTCGCCGTGCAGGACGACACCGGCGTGAACTCCACGAGGTTCACCGGGAGCGCGAAGGCCATCGAGGCCGAGCTCGGCGTCCACATCCAGCTCGTGGGTCCGCTCGCCCTGCGCATCTTCGCCG
>Ga0207682_10001063_pt1 | contig 12665 bp, 10 predicted proteins | sample KBSM63metaG_FD_184332 | JGI IMG/M metagenome (GOLD analysis project Ga0207682, IMG submission 184332) | Miscanthus rhizosphere microbial communities from Kellogg Biological Station, Michigan, USA - KBS M6-3 metaG (SPAdes) (version 2) | ecosystem: Host-associated > Plants > Roots > Rhizosphere >... | reverse complement strand
GTCAAAGGCGAAGGTCGGAAGTCAGGTCAAAGATTAACGGTCACGGTGAGGTCGAACGTTAAAGTTGTTAAGGAGGCGCTCGTACTTCCATTGCTTGTATGATTCACAGTTCATGCATACGGAGCTACAGGAAGCCATCGACCTGCACGAATCCATCGTAGCCGAGGCAGGAAACGCCCTCGTCGGCTACGAGACGGAAAAGGCGCTCGCCAACGTCGTTCTGCTCTCGGAAATCCCGACCACGTACGACAAGGACCAGAAGCGGCAGGTCAACGCCGGCAACCTGCTCCTCAGGGGAGTCCCGGGCGTCGGCAAGACATTCTTCGGGGTCATTCTCGCGGCGATCAGCAACGCGAAATTCGCCAGGATCCAGGGCCGTGCCGACCTGCAGCCGACCGAGATCGTTGGCTTTCAGATGATCAACCCCGCGACAGGTGAGTTCATCACCGAGTTCGGGCCGCTGGCCGCGGCCGAGATCGTCCTCCTCGACGAGATCAACCGCATTCCTCTCAAGTCACAGAGCGCCTTTCTCGAGGGTCTCCAGGACCGGACCGTCACCGTGGGCAAGACGACCTACGAGATGGCGCCTTTCAGCTTTGCGATCGCGACGATGAACCCGGTCGAGCTCGGACAGGGAACGTTTCCGCTCTCGGAGGCCGCGACCGATCGGTTCGCGATCATGATCAACATCGCGTACCTGCAGCCGCACGAGGAGGAGAAGCTCGTCAACTTCGATTTCAAGCAGGTTCGGCTCAAGGCTCTGGTCCCGAAGGAGCGCATCATCGATCTGCGGTCGGTCATCACACGCGAGGTGTTCCTGCACGATGCGCTGGCCAAGTACATCCGCCGCCTCGTGGGTGCGACGCGTCCCTACAACGCCGAGACGGAATGGCTCCATCGTTCGCCCTCGTCGCTGGTCGAGAAGTGCGTGGACCTGGGTGCCTCGCCGCGCGCGACGATTTGCTGGGGCCGTCTCGTGAAAGTGTGGGCTCTGCTCCTGCATCGGCGCGCCGAGGTGTTTCCCGAAGACATCCAGGATCTGGCGAGGTACATCCTGAGTCACCGCGTCTGGCTCGGGCCGCATGCCGCCAGTCACGGCGTGAGCGTCGAGATGGTGATCGACGACATCATCGCCAACGTGCCGGTGCCATGAGAATGACCCCGGGGGTGATTTTTCTTGGGGGGTGACGGAAAATCACCCCCGGGGTCTTTATAGATGGAAGAGATCAACCTCCAGGAGATCGCTGAGATCGAGCTCTTCATCCTCAAACGGATGAAGGAATTCACGCTCGGCGATCATGCGAGCGTCTTCAAGGGCTCGGGGTTCAACTTCGTGGGGATCCGCGACTGGCAGCCTGGCGACCGCCTCTCGAACATCGACTGGGCCCAGTCGTCGCTCAACAACTTCAGCCCGCTGATCACGCGCGAGTTCGAACAGGACAGCAACGCCGCGATCGTGGCCGTGGCCGACGCGTCGCTGTCGACCAGGTGCGGGATCGAGGGCGATCTGATTGCAACGGCCATCGCGCGCGCTGTCGCGGCCGCCGGACTGTCTGCGACGTTCTTCCAGGATCGGTTCGGCGTGGTGATCTTCAACGATCACTTCGAGCAGGTCGCGGCCGCCCGCCCGCGAATCGGCCGATCCCACCTCTTGTACTGCATTGATTTGTATCGACAATCGGTGCTCGGGAAGGACGATGCGACCGAGCGCGACGTCATCATGGGCATCGAAAGCCAGGTGCGGAAGTCGTCGCTGATCCCGGTCATCTCGGATTTCCTGTTCCCGGACGCCGAGCACATTCTCGGCGAGCTCTCGAAGTTGAATGCAGTACATGATGTGTTCCTGCTGATGGCCGACGCCCGATTTGCGTACGATGTTCCCCGGGTCTCGGACGGCTGGATAGATGTGTTTGATATCGAATCCGGCCGGACGCGCGTGCTGTCCCGGAGGGAGGTCGGCCGACTGGCCGACCGCGCCAACACGTGGCAGGATGAGGTCGCGCGGATGGCGAAGGATGTGGATCTCGACGTCGTGCGCGTGGGACTGGATAGATGGGAGATGGAGACAGCGCTGGTGGAATTTGCCGCCGAGCGTCGACTCCGAAAAATGTGATGAGCAGAACCTGGTATTTCGCGCGGGTATTGGCGACGGCTGCGGCAATCATCGCTGTTCTTCCCGCGTTGGCGACTGCCCAACCGGCGGCGGCGCGTCCCAGCGACGCTCAGACGCCGGCAGCACTGCGCCCGAGCGCCAAGGACGCTCAGACGGCGACGCCTTCGCGACCCAAAGATGGTCAGGCCGCGACGGCGGCGCGCCCGGCACCGAAAGAGGGAGAAGTGCAGTCCGATCCGATCAAGTGCTGGTGGAAAGCGGACCGCACGGCGGTAAGGGTGGGCGAGCGCTTCGGGCTCGTGCTGACGTGCGCCGTCATCGAAGCCGGTCCCATCACTGTCGTCCCCGTACTCAATCAACTCGAACCGGGAGCGCTGTCAATCACGCCGTTCGAAGTGGTGAGTGGCGTGCGGGGCGACGACATGGTGGCGCCCCCATGGCGGTACGTCCAGTTCGATTACGCGGTGCGACTGCTGAGTGACGGCTTCTTCGGTCAGGACGTGATGATTCCCGGCGTGACGGTTACCTACAACCTGCAGACGGCCGGCGGCACGCAGGGGCGCGATCAGACATACGTGCTCCCTTCATTGCCGATGCGAATCCTGTCGCTCGTGCCCAAGGGCGTCGCCGACATCCGGGATGCGTCGGGTCAGACGTTTGCGAGCATCGAATCCCGGCGTTTCCGTTCCTCGCTCGCGAGTGTGCTGGCGTGGGTGTCGTTTGCATTCGCCGGCGTACTTGGCATCTTCGCGCTGGTGCGCGTCGTCGGACACTTCAGGTCGAAGAGTACTGTCGCAATTCGGCGCCTGCCGGTGCCGGCGGTACTTAGTGGGTGCCTCGACACAATCAGCGAAGTCTCGGCCGATGCCTCGAAGACCGGCTGGTCGCCTGGCCTGGCGCGTCGTGCGGTCGCGGCCATGCGCATCGCCGGCGCCGTGGCGCTCGAGCGCCCGATCGCCCAGGACTTCGTCGGCGCCGACGCGGTCGAGCGCGACGGACAGGTCACAGTCCGCAAAGGCTGGATTAAACGGCGACGCGTGCTGTTGTCTGCATCCGTCACGTCGAAAGTCATTGCCAGTCACCTGGGGAACGGTCGCCGGCTTCGCCCGAACGCGCGGGTGAGACTCGAAACGATCTCCGACGCGCTCGGTGTGTTCAGCACCGCGAGCTATGGCCGCAATGGCAAGCCGGATGCATCGGCACTGGATGCCGCCGTTGACTCCAGCAAAGACGCGATCCGCGGCCTGCGGTCGAGCGCCCGCTGGCCGATGCGGACGGCGGGCGCCGTCATGCGGTCGTTCACTATAGGTGGGTAAGAGTGCCGCCACTGCACGACGTCCTCATCGCGTTACGCACCACCTGGGCTGAGTGGGCCCGCACCCCGTGGGTCGACCTCGAGTTCGGCGGAGCGCGCACCGCGCTGCTCGTGTTCATCGTCCTGCTGGGAATCGCGACGCTCGTCCTAATGGTCAGCTTCATGCGGCGGGGATCGCTGCGCGGGAAGATCGGATTGCCCGCCATCCTGCCGGTCATGCACCGATCGCCGCTCAGTCTCGTACGCCACGTGCCGCTGATGCTATTCGTCGCCGGCGTCCCGTTCTTTGCGATTGCGCTGGCGGATCCGCAGACCGGCTTTGCGCGCGAGGAAGTGTCCTATCCGGGGCGACGCATCGCGCTGCTCGTCGACGGGTCGACGAGCATGGTGATCCGCTTCGAATCGGCGGCGAAGCGACCGGGCGAGTCGACGTTCTTCACCGCCGTCGCCGCGGCGGAACAGTTCATCCGCCGCCGGATGAACGGACCGTATCGTGATCTCGTCGCCCTTATCCAGTTCGGTAACTTCGCGTACGTCGTCACGCCCTTCACCAACGACTATGAAAACGTTCTGTTGAGCACGCGCCTCGTCGGCGATCCTGCCGAGTGGGGGCGGTTCCCGGATTGGGGCACGACGATCATCGAAGGCATCGACCAGGCGACGCAGTTGTTCCGGACGTTCGATTTCACCAACGCGTCGGGCAACCTGATGATCGTCTTCACCGACGGCCGCGATTCACAGTTGAACCAGCAGAAGGCCGACCTCGAACGCGTCGTCGGCGACGCGCGGCGCTGGAAGATTCCGGTCTACATGTTGCGAACGGCCTACAACCGGCGCGAGGGTGAGATCCTGCAGGACAAGATCTGGAAGTCAACGGTCGAACAAACCGGCGGCCGCTTCTATGCGGCGTACGACGACGAGTCGATTGGGCGCGCGTTACGCGAAATCGATCGCTTGTCGCCCGGGCGAATCGAGACGCGCGAATACAGCGTGCGTCGTCCGCGCTTTGCTGGGTGGGCGTTGATCGCCGTGGGCCTCTGGCTCACGGGCGCGCTGCTGAAATTGAACTTCGGGATATTCAGAACGTTTCCGTGACGGCGGGTCTATAAAACAACCCGCCCTACGGTTGCGTAGAGCGCACGCTTCAGCGTGCGCGGAGATGGAAGATGCGAAGCACCATAGCGTTTGTCATCGTTGCCGTCGTGTTGGCACTGTTTGGCTTTGCCTTCCTGGGCGTGGCGCGCCTGGATGCGCACATGGCGGATGCGGCACAGCGTCTCTCGACGCTCGAGTACACCGCGGCGCAAGAGAGCCTGACACAGGCGGAACAGTACGCCAATCACGCGCGCTTCGTGCCCTGGCTGGGCAGCGATGCGCGGCAGGAGATTCGGGCGCGCCAGGCGGCAGTCCAATACTGGCAGCGGCAGTATGACGCCGTGTTGCCTGCGGGCGCCGAACCCGTCGCCGCCGTCGACGATCAGAACGTCGAGCTGCAGCTGGTGGTGGCCAACGCCGCGTTCCGCGTGCACCAGACCCAGTTCAAGGACAAGCAAGCGACGATCAAGGCGCTCGAAGAAACGGCCGCCGGGTACCTGACGGTGCTGAAGAACAACACGTGGCATCCCGATGCGGCGTTCAACTACGAGTACATCATCCGCCTGCGCGACGCCGCCGCGAAGGGAAGCCAGCCGCCACCACCGCAAAAGAACGAAGAGGAGTCCGACAACGGCGATCAGGGCGCTCCGACGCCCGCGACCAGCCAGGAGGGCTTCCAGATCTACATCCCGCTCGAGCAGGGTGAGAAGAACCCAACCGGCGGCGAAGCAGGCAAGGCATCGGCGAAGGAACGAAAGGGCTGATGTTCAACATTCCGCGCATCTCGTTCGAGACGTTCCGATTCGCGGATCCGCTGTACCTGTGGCTGCTGATCGTGCCGGCGGCGCTGTTCATCGTGTGGATCTGGCGGTTCGCCCGCCGGCGTGGCGATCTCAGAAGGCTGCAGGCGCGGCGTGCACTCCCGGTGCGCGAGCGTCTCGGCGCGATTGGCGATCTGGCGTTCTGGGCGTCGGTGCTCCTGGCGGCCTCACTCTGCATCATCGCCCTCGCACGGCCACAGGCGCTTGTCTCCGTCGTGCGCAAGGCCAGCGCCGATGTCGTCGTGCTGCAGGATGCGTCGGCGTCGATGTATGTGTCGGACGTGAGACCCGATCGGTGGCGGCGGTCGGTGCAGTTCCTGCGTACGTTCGCCGAGACGCTCAGCTGGCAAGGCGACCGCGTGGCGCTCGCGCTCTTTGCGCAGCTGGCCGCCCCGCAGGTCCGCCTGACCAAGGATCCGAACGCGTTGTTCTTCTTCATCGATCACCTGGGCGAGCACTCTCCCTTCAGGCTCGAGAACACGACCACGTGGGATACCAACATCGAAGAAGGTATTCGCTGGGGCCTGCGGCTCGTGGAGAAGGACGAAGAGGTGTTCGGAAAGAATGGAAACCCGAAAGCCTTCCTGGTGATCTCTGATGGTCAGGCGTGGAGCGGCACCGTGGCGAACGCGATTTCCAACGCGCGCGCCATGAAGATTCCGATTCATGTTGTCGGCATTGGTACCTCCACGGGAGGCATGATTCCTGAGCCCGCGAGGCCTGATGGCACGAGACCACCTCCCGTGATTCGTTCGGTGCTCGATCGCGCCTCGCTCGTGCAACTCGCCGTCGCCGGCGGGGGTGAGTACTTCCAGATCGGCGACGAACCAGACCGCATCGTCGCGTTTCGTATCGTCGATCGCTTGCGACGCCGAGCTGACGTCGTCAAACAGGTCGAAAGCTTCGACGACCTCTATGGCCGCTTTCTCATGGCCGCCGCTGTCGTCCTCGTGATCGGCACCGCGTTCCTGCGCAAGCGCGCCGAGTTGGGATGGCAGGTGGCGGGCGCCCTCGCGGTGGTGCTCTTGCTCGCGAGTCTCGTCTGACTTGGAGGCGTCACTCGCGTGGTTTCACGCCAGCTTCATCACGCGCGCGATTGCCGTCGACATGCGTTCCCACTCACCGGCTTCGACCGCCAGTTGCCGGCGGCCTGATGGTGTGAGCTGGTAGTACTTCGCCCGTCGTCCCAGTTCCGATACGGCCCACTCGGCTTCGATCCAGCCCTGGTGCTCGAGACGATGAAGCGCCGGGTACAACGATCCCTGGTTGATTTGAAGGACATCCTGCGAGATCTGCTGGATGCGTTCGGAGATCGCCCAGCCATGCATGGACCCCGCCTGGAGCGTCCGGAGGATGAGCATGTCGAGCGTGCCCGGCAGCAGGTCCGGGACCGGTTGGCGTGCCATAGTGTCGACAGTCGACACTATCAACAGCTGGTGTCGACTGTCAACACCAACACGCGCGTGCACCTCGGCCCGCCCGAACCCGGACACTACGTACGAACTGGCGCGCGCTTGGGGCGCCGCGCGCGATGGAGCTCCGGCCAGAGGCTCATCCACCATTCGAGCCACGACTTCACCAGATCGTTGACGCCGAGTCCATCGACGACCTGCGTATGAGCCAGCCGGTCACCGAGTCGCTGACCCTGCACATCACGGACGAGGGTGATCGTTTCGAGAAACGCGGCTGCCACGTTGGCGCCGGGGAGCAGGAACAGCAGGTTGCGTCGCACCGAGCTGCGCAGCGTGGCAGGCCGGCCCGTTTCGAGGTTGATGACGACCAACCCGACCACGAGCTTCCCCAGACTCTGTCCCTGCATGCTGTCGCGGAGCAGGAGATAGAGCGCGCCGAAGGCGAGCCACCACGGCGACTCCAGGATCTGCGCGAAGACTCCACCGCTGGCAACGACGAGACTGTCGATCGCCGCCGCGTACAAGCGCTTTCGGACATCGGCTCTCGCGTACGGCGAGACGAACGCGACCGTGAGCCGGTTCAAAGCCGGAAAGTATCCCAGCGAGAACGCGAGTGCCGGGAGCACGAAGAACCCGAGGAACACTTCGGGAGTCACTGGTCCATCTCTTTGAGATGTCGGCCTCGGACGCGTCAGCGGGTCTGCCTTCGCACCGAGCTCAGGCCAGGACAGACCCGCCCCTGCTAGATGGATATCGAGCCCCCAGTCCCGAGTCAGAGGCTGATTGGTCCCGTGCTGTCGCCCAGCTTGTCCGTTGTGACCTCGAGCGTGTCGAGCATGGCTACGAGCAGGTTCGCCATCGGCGTGTTCTTCGGATGACGCAAGTGCCGCCCGCCCTTGAGTCGGCCCGATGCGCCGCCGGCGAGCAGGATCGGCAAGTCGGTGTGATTGTGCTGGTTGCCGTCGCTCATGCCGCTGCCATACAGGACGAGCGAGTGATCGAGCAGCGTGCCGTCGCCATCCTGGGTCGCGCGCAGCTTGTCGAGGAAGTAGGCAAACAGCGCGACGTGATACGTGTTCAGCACCGCGAAGCGATTGATGTTGTCTGGTACGTTGGAGTGGTGTGACAGCGTGTGGAACGCATCACGCACACCGCTCTTCGGGTAGACGGCGGTACTGAGCTCCTTGCACATCAGGAACGTGGAGACGCGCGTGATCTCCGCCTGCCACGCCAGCACCTGCAGGTCGTACATCAACTTGATGTGCTCTTCGACGTCGCGCGGCACGCCGGTTGGCGCGGTCGGGATCGGAAGATCGTCGGAGAGCTGTTGTCCGGCTTTCTGCACCCGCCGCTCGATCTCGCGCACGTCGGTCAGGTATTGATCGAGACGGCTGCGATCTGACGCCGGCAGCTTGCGCTGGAGTGTCGATGCTTCCCCCATTACGGAATCGAGCAGGCTGATCGATTGATCGCGGCGAGCCTTCCGCTGAGCGGCCGTGTTGCCGTCGCCGAACAGCCGCTCGAATACGACCTGCGGGTTGTTCTGCATCGGCAGAGGCGCGTGCGGCCCCTGCCACGAGATCGTGTCGCGATACGAGCAGCTCAGGCCGTCGCCGCAGTTGAGGCTTGGCTCCTCGATGGTGAGCTCGAGCGAGGGAAGTGGCGTGTCCTGGCCGATCTTCTGCGCCGCAATCTGATCGACGGTGATACCAAGCGACGGCTGCGCACCGACCTCCGCGAATGCGCCGCTCAGAAAGGCGGCGGCAGATCGATTGTGGTTGGCGGTGGCGCCGCTGCCGTAGGCGTTGGCGTGCCGCAGGTCGCTGATGATGCTGACCTGGTCGTAGAACGGCTTGATTGGCTGGAGGATCTCCGTGAGCTCGTAGCCAGCGCCTTCCTGGGCCGGTGTCCACTTCGGCATGATCGCGCCGTGCGGAAAGTAGATGGCGCCGAGTCGTGTCCGCGGCTTCGCAACTGTCTGTCCGAAGGCTGTCGAAGCGGGAATCATCGACTCGAGAAGCGGCAGCGCCATGGTGACGCCCATTCCGTGGAGGAACGTCCGGCGCGACAGGTGCATCTTGGTAATGAATGCCATCGTGATCTCCGGGCGGGTCTAAAGGCCCGCCCCTACCTTTCCGTCCTAAGACCCGCCCTACTTCTTGACCCGCTTCTGGAACGCGTCGCTCTCGATGATTCCCATCACCAGCGATGAGAATCGATTGTCGTTCGCTGCGGCGCGTCGCACAATCGCGCGAACCGTCGGCATGTCGTACGAGTGCACTGGCCGTCCCAGCGCGTATGTGTACAGCTTTTCCGTTGCCGTCGTCATGAACGCATCCGAGCGGCCCAGCACCGCCCGGCGAAGGTCTCCGGGGCCTTTGACCGGCGTCCCATCGGCCAATTGACCGGTCGAGTCGATGCGAGAGGGCCCATCGAATTCACGCCACTCTCCGATGAGATCGAAGTTCTCCAGCGCAAACCCCATCGGGTCCATGATGCGGTGACAGGACGCGCAGACCGGGCTTGCCCGGTGCGCCTCGAGCCGCTGTCGCAGTGAGCTGGTCTTGGCCGCTTCGGCGCCGCCAAGGTTCGTCTCGACTCCGGGTGGCGGCACTGGCGCCGGCGTGCCGAGCAGGTTTTCGAGGACCCACTTGCCGCGCGAGACCGGGGACGTGCGCGTCGCGACCGACGTCACCGTCAACATGCTGCCCTGACCGAGCAGGCCACGGCGCGGGCTGTCTGGTGGGAGCGCCACGCGTCGGAAGTAGCTTCCCTGAACGTTTGGGATCCCGTAATGCCGGGCCAGGCGCTCGTCAACGAAGGTGTAGTCGGCGTCGAGCAGATCGATGAGGCTGCGGTCGTCGCGAACGATCGTGGTGAAGAGGAGCTCCGTCTCGCGACGGAATGACTGCCGCAGGTTCTCGTCGAAGTTCTTCGCCTCGCTCTGCACGTGATCGAGCTCGCGCAGATAGAGCCATTGACCCGCGAAGTTTTCGACAAGGGCATCCGCCTTCGCGTCCGCCAGCATGCGCTTGACCTGCTGATTGAGCACTTTGGCATCGCGCAGCCGCCCCTTGGTCGCGGCCTCGATCAGCTCGTCATCAGGAATGCTGCTCCACAGGAAAAAAGAGAGCCGTGACGCGAGGTCGATGTCGCTGACTCGATAGGCCTGGCCGGATGCGATGGTCGCAGGCTCTTCCTCGGCACGGTAGACGAAGCGCGGTGCCACCAGCACGCGGGCGAGCGCCTCCTGGATTCCCGAATCGAAGTCTCCCGGCTGCCGCCCACGTTTGTAGAACTCCATCAGCGTCTCGATCTCGCCTGGACTGACGGGACCACGATACGCGCGCCGCGCCAACGTCGTCAGGATTGTCCGCGCGCAAGCCGTTTCATCGCCTTGCGATGTTGGCCGGCAGAGAAACAGCTTGTGCCGGCTTGGTGTATCGCCCACACCCGTGATGTTGAGCGGCCCGGTGATCACCAGGTTCGGCACGCCACCGGGAGTTGTGAACACCGCGTTCGCTCGGAAGTCAGAGTAAATCTCGTCAACGCCAGCTCCCCGCTGACGATCCGGCAATGACAGGCCGATCGTGTGGGGTCCGGCCGTGACCTTCAATCGGAAGCTGCGTGGGTTATCGACCTTGACCTGCTCGCCATCGAGTGTGACGTCGATGCCCGGACCGCCGCCGCGGCCGCCGAGTGCGAAATCGTATTCCGCGTCGAGAGGGAACGTGTGATGAACCAGCATCCCTCCGCGCGTGCCCAGTGGCAGTCCGTCGATGTGTCGATCCTGGGCCAACCCGGGTGGCGGCGAATACGTCACCTGCAAGGGGCCCATCGTTTTGTCGCCGACCGCGAGCCGGCTGATTTTCATGGCCGCCGACACATAGCCCTGGATGAGTGAGGGCGACACCGCGAGTGCTTCAGCGAGATTGTCGAAACCCTGACTCGATCCGTCTGCCGGCAGCAATACGTTGACGTCGACGTCCAGCGCCAGGAGATCGCGAATGGCGTTCGCGTATTCCGTACGATTCAGCCGATGGAGTGCGGGAGTGACCAGCGCCGAGTTCGGATCGACTGCCTTGTCGAGTCGCTCCTCGAGTTGCGCCGCAAAGCCATCGAGGGCAGCGCGCTCCGGTCGCCGCGCACCGCTCGGGGGCATCATGCCGGTGCGTACTTTCTTGATGACCTTTTCCCACGTCTCCGCGTCGGCTCCCGCGTGCGAAAGGTCCAGGGCGTCGAGCGCCAGGCCGGCAATCTTGGCGCGTTCGTTGTGGCAGCCGAAGCAGTACTGGGTCAGGAACGCGGATTCAGGTGCTCCTGCTGCGGAGGGCTGACTCGACGCCGGCGCCTGCGGGGGCTCTGCGTCGACTCTCGCGCCGGAGCTCCACACGATGGCGATCGCGGCGGTCCACATGAAGGCCGCGACCGGAACGGCGCCACGAAGGGTTCGCTTCCTCTGTGTCATGGTTTCGTGACGGGTGCATTCGAGACCAGTTGCTTGAGCAACTCGATCGAGGCCGGCTTCGGCCGCGCGGGATGCGTGGCCAGAAAGACGCCCTCCGCCCACGTCAGCGGCGTGCGTCCTTCCGCATCTTTCGCATCGATCTTCGCGCCTTGCTGGACCAGGTAACGAATGATGTCGTCCGAGCCTCGATTCGCCGCGCCATGCAGCGCCGTCAGCCCCATCGAGTTCACGGCGTTGATATCCATGCCGAGCTCGACGCACAGTTTGACCGCATCGAGCAGCGCCGGCTGACCCTCGTCGTACGTCTGATCCACGACCCAATTCACGCCCGCGGCGGCCATCAGCGCCGTCGTGCCGGCGAACGTGGGGATATTCGGATCGGCGTTGTGCTTGAGCAGCAGCTTCATCACGGTGAGATCGCCCGCGAGCGATGCCGTCAGGAAGGGCGTCTGACCGGTGAAGTCCACCCACGCCAGAGATCCCGTGATGCGCAGGAATTCGCGTCGAATTGGCGGCACCTCTTTCGTACGAACGTTGGGGTCGGCGCCCCGCTCGAGCAACACCTGTATGAGATCGAGAAACGGCGCGCGATCGATGCTGTTGACGAACGTGGCGTTGTCCACGTCCATGTTGCGCGTTTCCACCGCCGCCCACAGCGCCGTGCGCCCGTACCAATCGACGGCCTTGATGTCCGCACCACGATCGATCAGGTCACGAGCAACGTCGGGATGATTGTTGGTGATCGCGATGATGAGCGGCGTGATCTCGTTCGCGTCGCGCTGATTGATGTCCGCGCCGGCTTCGAGGAGCATGCGGACGATATCCATCCTGCCATCGCGCGCGGCGTAGAGCAGCGGCGTCATTCCGCCCGGGACGGGTGCGCGCGATCCGCGGGGCGGTAGTCCGCCGCGGACGATGCCAATGCCGTGGCCGAAGCCGGGTACCGAATTGGGCAGGATCCATTGCGGCGCGCGCCCGACTCGTGTTCGTGCGTTCACCGAGGCGCCGCGCGCGATCAACAGCTTGACGATGTCGGGGTGGTTCTCTCGAACGGCCACCATCAACGCCGTCTGCTGATAGGTGCCGTCCGCGGCGTCGATCGTCGCGCCGCGATCGAGCAACAGCGTCACGGCATCGGCGCGCCCGACGCGGGCCACGTTCATCAGCGGCGTGTCGCCAGCTGGATCGGGCGCATTTGCGTCAGCGCCGGCGTCGAGCAGCACACCAATCATGGCCGCGCTGCCGTTCGCCGCGGCGATCGACAGCGGGGTGAGGCCATACCGGTTTGCCAACGTGGCCTGAGCGCCTGCACCCAGCAGCAATTTCGACGTCGCGACATCGTCGACGCGCACCGCCCAGTGCAGCGCGGGAGTGCCGTCTTGCCCGGGAACGTTGGCGTCGACTCTCTGGGCGATCAAGCTGCGCACCATCGCGACGTCAC
>Ga0207682_10001062_pt1 | contig 12666 bp, 12 predicted proteins | sample KBSM63metaG_FD_184332 | JGI IMG/M metagenome (GOLD analysis project Ga0207682, IMG submission 184332) | Miscanthus rhizosphere microbial communities from Kellogg Biological Station, Michigan, USA - KBS M6-3 metaG (SPAdes) (version 2) | ecosystem: Host-associated > Plants > Roots > Rhizosphere >... | reverse complement strand
CCTTTCGAGGAGCATTGTGCCATGCGTCCACGAATTGCCTTCATTTGCGTTCTTCTTCTGGCGTCGGCCTGCTCGAGGTCCGAACCCCAGCCAGCACCGGCTCCTGCCGCAACCCCGACCCCCGGCGCCGAAAACGCCAGGCCGGCCGGCGGACGGCTGTTTGTCACCAACGAAGTCAGCGGCGACATCAGTGTCATCGACGTCGCGGCGCAGAAGGTCATCACGACGATCCCGGTTGGGAAGCGACCCCGCGGTATTCGTGTAAGCCCCGATGGCTCGACGCTCTACGTCGCGCTGAGCGGTTCACCCATTGCGGGACCGGGTGTTGACGAGAGCAAGCTGCCGCCGCCGGACAAGCGCGCGGACGGCATCGGCGTCGTCAGTGTCGCCGATCACCGGTTGCTGCGAATCGTGAAGGCGGGATCCGATCCGGAGCAGACGGCGGTCAGTCAGGACGGCATGCGTCTCTTCGTCGCCAACGAAGACGTCGGCGAGGCGAGCGTCGTCGCCGTTGACGATGGACACGTGTTGGCGAGCCTGAAGGTCGGCGGCGAGCCCGAAGGCGTCGAGATGCGGCCCGATGGGAAGTTTGTCTACGTCACGTCCGAAGAGGAAGGGCACGTGGCGGTCATCGATGCAGAGGCGCTCAAGGTACTCAAGACGCTCGAGGTCGGACCCCGCCCGCGCTCGACGGCATTTCTGCCGGACAGCTCACGTGCCTACGTCTCGTCAGAAAACGGCGGAGCGATCGCCGTCATCGATTCGATGAAACACACGGTGCTCGAGACCGTCAAGCTCACCGGCGGTCAACTCGTACGTCCGATGGGCGTCGTGGCATCGCCTGACGGCAAGTTCGTGTTCGTGACGACGGGTCGAGGCAAGAACGTGGTCATCCTCGAGACTGCCACGAACAAACAGATTGCGTCGATCGAAGTCGGCGAGCGTCCCTGGGGCATCGCCGTATCGGCTGACGGCAACACGGTGTTCACGGCGAACGGACCATCCAACGACGTCTCCATCGTCGATGTCGCGTCGCGCACGGTGAAAGCGAAGGTCACGGTCGGCGATCGACCGTGGGGCATTGCGTTCGTTCCGTGAAAGTCAACGGACAGCAGGCCGAGGGCCTGGCCGGATGCCGATGCACTGACTGATCAAAACGTCGTCGTGACGCGCGCATTAAACGTCCGGTCACGCACGCGCCAGGTGGGGCGCACCGAAAAGCGTCCGACACGGAGGTCCGTACCGACGGCGACGTCGGCCATTTGACGCTGGGAGAACCAGCCGCCGCCAATCACGACGTTGGTGATGGCGTCGATGGTGTACGACGCCCAGATCGTGCCCTCCACGTGCGGGCGGCTGCCGATCGAAAAGAGCCCGACGGCTTCGGCCGCCACATCCGGTGCCCGGCGAGGTCCCATGTTCCAGAAGTATCGGTGGCCAACGATGATGGCCGGGGCGTCGGCCGCCCCGGTCATCCCCGCGATGAAACCGGTCTGGCCCCGGATTCGGCGGCGCTCCATCGCGTTCAACACGCTGCCGTCCGGCGGATCGGGCGGCACCATGAGCGTATCGAGCCGGACATCGCCGAACGTTCGAACCCACCACGACGATCGCCCGAGGACGTTCTGGCGTTCGTCAGGCGACAACTCGAAGCCCTGAAACCAGGATTGAAGATTGTCGGCTGGATACAAGGCATAGCGCGGGCACGCCTCGAGTTCGTCTCGAGGTGTTTCGGTAGGACCGCACAACCGCGGGGCCAATGTGTCGCGGACGTCCATGAATGAAGCACGGTAACGGCTCCCCGTGGCGCCGGTGTCCCGGATACCCCATTGCAGCTTGGGAGCGTCGGTACTATCGATGCCAGGCGTGAATCGGCCATCCTCGTTGACGTCTGGCGCCATGGCATGTGAGCCGCGTTCGACGAGCACGCTCACAGTCGGCGCGAGCACCGTGTCATCGGAGACGATGTACTGGTTTGGAGGAATGCTGCCATCGTGGGCGTTGGCGACCACTCTGCGAATTTGGAACGCACGACGTGCCCACGTCTCGTCCGCGACAGCGTCGACAGAGCTCTCGGCTGCTGTCGGAGTCAACACGAAATATAGGCGCTCGAGGTCGTGCGGATGATTGTCCCGCACGCGGTATGGGAGCCAGGTACCGCGGACAGTGAACTCGTTGTAGACGTAGTAGCACCAGTACTCGACGACAATCTCGGTCTGGCCCTGATCGACGCGCGAAAACACTCGATAGCCGAGTGCCGCGTGTCGCATCTTTTCTGCCAGAGACAAAGTCCGATAGCCGGCAACGCGTGATTGCCACGTCTCCAGCCCCGCGGGCACGGCCGCCTGATCGTCAGCGTTGACCTCCTGCGCGACGCCACCGACGCTATCGGTGCCCAGGCGAAGCATCGAGCTGATAGGGAAGTAGTGCTCGAGGGGGTGGAAAACGAGAATCGGCGCGAACGCACGCGCGATGGCCGCCTTTTGATCTGCCGCGAGGCTGAGTGGAGCAGGCGAGTCTGCCGCCTCCACACGGACGAATGCCAAGGCTACCGCCACGGACACCAGAAGCGCGCTGAAGCAAGTGCGCCGGATGACCATCAACCGCGGGGAACCCGACGAAACGGGCATCGACGCCAAGCGCCGACAGTATATGCAGACGCCGACCTTCCCGCACGGTTAAAGGGAAGGTGCTGTGAATTACACAGAACTGCAGCGTCGCTCGAGGATCTGGCTGCGTTTCTCCCTGAACGCCGCGACCCACTCGCCGATCGTTGGGAATCCGGACGTGGCCGTGCCCGGAGCGCGAAGACGCAACTCCACTCGAGCCACTTCGAACAAATCGAGTAGCTGACGGTCGGAGAGTTGCACGAGCAGGTTCGCGAGGAAGCTTCGTCCCTCTTCGCTGATGACCGGATTGTTCAAGGTCCCTGTCAGCGATTTCGGAAGGTTGCCTTCGCACGTCGTGCCCTGCCTCCACACCGGCGTGCTGCGCCAGGCGAGCAGATTCACACCTCCTGTGTCGTTGCCATTGGTGCGAGTCGCGCGACCGAAGGTCAGGCCGACGTCGTTCAGCATCAGGAATGGATTGCGGCAGGAGTCGCGGCTGGCAGGAGTTCCCAGGCAGAGGATGCGCTGCTGTTGTGGTTTCGAGTCGGTGTGTTGAAGGAAGACTGCCAGCAGCTTCAGCGCGTCTCTTTGCGAACGCGGTGCGCCCTTCGATTCGGGATCGATGCGATCCAGTTCCTCCCACGACCATCCCTGCTTCCCTTCGCGAGGCCACTCGGTTCCTTCCATCTTGCGTTCGATGACGGCTGGATCGAATCGGCTCTCTCGACCCGGCCGCTCGATGCCGCCCAGCGTTTCCGGACAGCCGTGGCACACGACGTTGACCGGATACATGCGATCCGCGCCAAATCCCAGCGCCCACAGGAGCCGCGTCGTGAGGACCTCGCCGAAGACCTCGCCGTTGTTGCCACCGAATTTCACCTTTACTTCATCGTCGTTGCCGATGACACACGCGAACTTTGGAGAGTCGCCATCGAGTTTCTTGTCGAGGTAGTTGCACTCGACAAGCGCGCGGAAAGGAAAGGCTCCTGCCCCGCGAGGTCCCTCTTTCAAGTTCATCGCGGCGACGTTGGTGGCATTCCACAACGCCGCTCGCGCGATCGTTGCGTTACGACTATCCGGCGCAGCAGCACGAGCACTGGCGTCCTTGCCGAAGGTGGCGCACGCTCCGGTGATCGAGCCGATTAACAGCGCGACAAGGCTCAGCCGCAGGCATCGCTTCATAGGCTTCGGTTATGCAACAACTCGTCCGCCCGGGACGCCAAGGATCGCTCTGAAGTCTGATAAACTGCCCGGCCGAACCTCTTGCATTCCGGAGATCACGCCTGATGTCTCGAGTGTGGATTGCACTCCTTGCCGTTTTTCTTTGCTTCGTATGTGTGGCCGGCGCCAGCGCCCAGAAACGTGGTGGCGATCCCAAGGCTCGCGCCGTCAAGAACCCGGTGCCGTCGACCCCGGCGTCGGTGACTGCCGGACGGGCTGTTTACAACATGAATTGCCGGCAGTGCCATGGCCTCCGGCTCAAGGGTGATGGCCCGCTCGCGCCGAAGAACCCGAAGCCTGCGGACCTGACCGACGCGACCTGGGATCACGGTGCGAGCGACGGCGAGATCTACGCGGTGATCTGGAACGGCGCTCCGGCCCCCATGTCCGAGATGAAGCCGATGAAGGACACGTTGAAGGAACGCGACGTGTGGAACGTCATCAACTTCATTCGGAGCATGGGACCCAAGCCGGCTGCTCCTGCGAAGTGATTCCCCGGTGAGGATGCCGCTCGTCGGTACCGTGTTCATCCGCCTCTGTCTGATCCTGGTTTTGACGCTGGCGGGCGGTCTCGGCTGCCGCGTCTTCGAACGGAACGTTCCGGCACCGGCGACGTCCCAGTTACTCCCCGGGCAAACGGCTGACGTGTTCACAACGGCGCGTCCGACGTTTGCCGCCGCACTCAACGACTTCCTCGGACGGCATCCTGTCGTCGTCGAGCAGCCGTTCGAGTTCCCACACCTCACACACGCAGGTCGCGACAGCGCGTGCACCGAGTACTGCCACGAGAGTGTGTCAGAGGGGCCTGTCGCCGGGCTGCCGAGCGTGCGGACATGCATGTCCTGCCATCGCACCGTCGCCACCAATCGCCCGCGCATCATTCAGATCACCCAGATGCGCGAACAGGGTCGCGACTTCGCGTGGAAGCGCGTGTTTGGATATCCCGCGCAGTCGCATGTCCGCTTCAATCACGCGCCGCACATTCGAGCCAAGGTCGAGTGCTCGACGTGTCACGGCAACATCGCCACGCAGCGCACCGCGCAGCGAAACGTCGACATGACGATGGGCTTCTGCGTGAACTGTCACCGCGAGAACAAGGCTCCGGATGATTGCCTCACGTGTCACTTTTGAGATTCGGCGCGCAATTCAACATGCACGATTCAAAATGCAGACTGTGATCCGCACGTCAGAAAGGCGAACCGTCCCGGGGAACGGCGCGCCAGGAATGCGTTTGCATTTTGCATTTTGCATTTCTCATTACAGAGTTCTGCGGTAATGGATCGCCGCTCCTTCATCAAGCTCACTGCCGTCACCGGGACCAGCGCTGCTCTGGCGAGCTGCGGTAGTCCCGAGAACGAAATCATCCGCTTCGTGCCGGACGAAGACATCATGCCGGGCATTGCCACGATGAAGCCGAGCGTGTGCACGCTCTGCGCGTCCGGCTGCGGCCTCAGCGTTCGCATGATGATGGCGGACGCCGACGTCGTCCGGAACGGACAGGCGGGTCTCGTTCGCATTCATGCCGCCAAGAAACTCGAAGGCACCTCCGAGCATCCGGTGAACCACGGCGGGTTGTGCGCGCGCGGTCAGGCGGCGATTCAGGTCACGTATCCCCCGGACCGCATCACGCAACCGTTGAAGCGAGGCGGCGATCGTGGCCAGGCCAAGTACGACGCGATCTCCTGGGACGACGCGATGGAGGAGCTCGTGTCGCGCCTGGACGCGCTTGCGACGGCCGGCAACCAGAAGTCGCTCGCAGTCCTCGCTCGGCATCGTCGTAGTCACCGAGCCGCGCTCGTCGATCGATTCCTCGCAGCGTATGGCGCACCCGGAGCGATCACGTACGACTTGTTCAACGACGACGTGCTGCGTCGTGCGAACGCGCTGAGTTTCGGGCGCGAGCAAGTGCCGACATTCGACCTGCCGAACGCGCGATACGTCGTGAGCTTCGGCGCCGATTTCCTCGGTACCTGGAACTCGCCGACGTCTCAGGGGCACGGCTATGGATTGATGCGACAGGGCCGCCCCGGTATCCGTGGCATGTTCGTGCAGGTCGAGTCGCGAATGACGCAGACCGGCGCAAACGCCGACCAGTGGGTTCCGGTGAAGCCGGGCACCGAAGGCGTCCTTGCACTCGGACTCGCGCACGTGATCGTGGCGGCCAAGCTGCGTCCGGCGAGTGCGGGTGGCAGGGCCGGTGCACTCATCGACGGCTGGTCGGCAGGACTCGCCGGCTTTGCGCCCGAGCAGGTCGAGATGATCACTGGCGTGGCCGCGGCACGCGTCGAGCGGCTGGCGCGCGAGCTCGCGGAGCTCAGTCCGTCGGTCGCGATCGTCGGTGGCGGACCGCTGGCACAAACCAATGGTTTGTTCACGGCGCTCGCTGTCAATGCGCTCAACTCATTGCTCGGAAGCGTCGAACGACCTGGCGGCATGTTCTTCACGCCACAGATCAACCTGGCGTCAGCCGCGAAGGGGTTGTCGGGCAAAGCGGCGGCGTCCTTGCCACTCGACAAGATCGCGGCAGGAATCCTGGATGGTTCGTCGGTTCCGCAAGTGCTCCTGCTCGATGGCGCCAACCCGGTCCACGGCGCACCCAAAGGCTGGCGCGTGCGTGAAGCGCTCGAAAAGGTCCCCTTCATCGTCAGCTTCGGTCAGTTCCTCGACGAGACGGCGGCGTTGTCGGATCTGATCCTCCCGGACCATTCGTTCCTGGAGACGTGGGCCGAGGCGTTGCCTGAGTCCGGATCGATGACCGCCGTGGCCAGCGTTGCGCCCGCAGCGATGATGCCGCTGCATCAGACGAGGGGAACAGAGGATCTGCTCCTCGATATCGGGCGACGGCTGGCAAAGCCGCTCAACCTGCCCTGGGAGAATTTCGAGGCGCTGCTCACCGAGTCCGTCTCGGCGCTGCCGACAACGTCGACGTTCGATACGTGGACAGAGGCCCAGGAGAAAGGCGGGTGGTGGGGAACGCTGCCGGCTGCGCTCACGACGCCTGCCGCCTCCGCCGCGCAGACAAGGCCGTTCGCGTTTCCCGAGCCGCAGTTCGATGGCGATGCCGGTCAGTTCCCGCTGCACTTTCTGCCGTATGCCTCCAGCGCATTTCTCGATGGCTCGCTTGCGCACCTGCCGTGGCTGCAGGAGATGCCAGATCCGCTGACGTCGGCAATGTGGAGCAGTTGGATCGAAATCAATCCAACGACTGCGGCCAAGCTCGGCATACGCGACGGCGACATCGTCGAAGTGGCGTCGTCTCAGGGCTCGCTCAGGACGGCTGCTGTCGTGTCGCCTGGCATCGCTCCGGATCTCGTCGCGATGCCGGCTGGTCAGGGACATCAGACGTTCACGCGTTACGCGAGCGGCCGGGGTGAGAACCCTGTGGAGTTGCTCGCTCCGCTGACTGACGCGGAGACAGGAAGCCTCGCATGGGCTGCCACCCGCGTCCGCGTGACGCGCGTGAGCGATCCCGACGGAAGGTTGATTCTTTTCGCTGGCGGTTCGCGCGAGGAAGAGGGACACCGATGAAGTGGGGCATGGCAGTCGATCTGGATCGATGCGATGGGTGCAGCGCGTGCGTGACCGCGTGCCACGCCGAGAACAACATCTCGACGGTCGGCGCGGATCAGGCGTCGCGAGGACGCGCCAAGCACTGGATCCGCGTCGAGCGCTATTGGGAAGGCGAGTTTCCAGACGTGCGGCTGAAGTTTCGTCCGGTGATGTGCCAGCACTGCGAGAACGCGCCGTGCGAACCGGTCTGTCCGACCTACGCGAGCCACCACACGGAAGATGGTCTCAACGCGCAGGTCTACAACCGCTGCATCGGCACCAGGTACTGCGCGAACGCGTGTCCGTACAACGTCAGGTTCTTCGACTTCTTCAATCCTTCCTGGGATAAGCCGCTGCAGCTGCAGCTCAATCCCGACGTCTCTCTTCGCGAAGTGGGGGTGATGGAGAAGTGCACGTTCTGCGTGCAGCGCATCAAGGCGACGACAATTCAGGCGAAAGCCGAGGACCGCCCGGTGGCCGATGGCGAGATCAAGCCGGCATGTGCGCAGGCCTGTCCCGCACAGGCGCTCGTGTTCGGCGATCTCGACGATCCCGAAAGCGCGGTGTCTCGACTGTCGCGCTCGTCTCGAGGCAGCAAGCTGCTCGAAGACCGCGGCACGAAACCAGCGGTGACGTATCTGAGCCGGCAGTCATGATCTCGATCTCTGTAATGCGGCAGGATGGCCAATGACCCCGTCTCACTCTCAGATCAACAGCGATCTTCTCCGGCCGCTCTTGCGCACTTCGTGGAAGTTCTACGTGGTCGTGACGATCTTTCTTGCGATCGTCGTGGCGGCGCTCGTGTCGTGGCTGTCGCAGATGTTCTATGGCTTCGGGATCTCCGGTATCCGCTGGCCGGTCTACTGGGGCTTCTACGTCACGAGCTTCGTGTTCTGGATCGGGATCAGCCACGCCGGAACGTTGATCTCAGCCATTCTTCGTCTGGTCGACGCGGGCTGGCGCCGGCCGGTCACGCGCTGCGCCGAGGTGATCACGGTCTTCGCGCTGATGATCGGTGCGATGTTCCCGATCATTCACCTGGGCCGTCCGTGGCTGGCGTTCTGGCTGTTTCCGTATCCGAGCGAACGGCTGATCTGGCCGAACTTCAGATCGCCGCTCGTCTGGGACTTCTTCGCGATCAACACGTACCTGACCGGCAGCCTGCTGTTCCTGTTCCTGCCGATGATTCCCGACTTCGCCGTCGTGCGCGACAAGTCCACCGGGCTTCGCCGTCGCATCTACACGTTGCTTGCGCTCGGGTGGCGAGGCACGCCGAAGCAGTGGCATCGCCTGGAGTCAGCGATGGCGATCATGGCGATTGCGATCGTGCCGGTCGCCGTATCCGTTCACACGATCGTGTCCTTCGACTTCTCGATGGCGCCGGTCCCGATGTGGCAGTCGACAATCTTCGGGCCGTACTTCGTCGCGGGCGCGATCTTCAGCGGCATCGCAGGCTTGCTCATCGCGATGGCCGTTCTGCGGCGGGTGCTTCACCTCGAGCAGTACCTGCACCCGATCCATTTCGAGAACCTGGGCAAGCTGCTTTTGGTGATGGCACTCCTCTGGGGCTACTTCGTCTTCAACGAGCGACTCGTCACCTATTACGGCAACGAGCCGTCGGAGATGGCGGTGTTCTGGCGGACGCAGCGCGAGTCGTTCGCGCCCCTCTACTGGACGATGGTGATTGGTAACTTCGTGCTGCCGCTGGTGCTCATGGGTATCAAGCGTTTCCGCACGATCACCGGCTGCGTGATCGCGTCGCTCGGCGTGGTGGTCGGCATGTGGCTCGAGCGCTTCCTCATCATCGTCCCGTCACTGGGTCACAAGTATTTGCCGTATAGCTACGGCATCTACCGGCCGCAACCGGTAGAGATCATTATTGCCGGCGCGACGTTCGCGGCGATGACGTTGCTCTACGTGCTGTTCGTGAAGATCGTTCCGATCATCTCGATCTGGGAGCTCAAGGCCGGCGACCACCAGCCGCCCGACGGCTCGCATCCGATTGCCAAGAAGCAAAGTCTCCGGGAGGTCGAGGGGTGAAGGCGGTCTACGCTCTCTATCCGGATGGCCACTCGGCGCAGCAGGCGGTGAGCCGGTTGCACGCCGCAGGGGTGAACGACCGCGACATCACGATTCAGTCGGCGCAGCCGATGGAGGACTTCGAGTTCGGCCATCGGGACAAGGCGACGTGGATGTGGTGGATTGCGTGCGGCGGGGCCCTCATCGGCATGGCGTCGGCGTTGGGCCTCGCGTGGCTGACGGAGATGTCCTGGCCGATCAACGTGGGCGGGCTTCCGATCTTCGCGTGGTGGCCGAACCTGATCATCACCTTCGAGATGACGATGCTCGGCGCGATTCTGGCAACCGTCGTGACGCTCGTGCTCACCGCGCGCCTGGGTCGTAGGTCGGATATCTACGACCCGGAAGTGTCCGACGGAAAGATCCTCGTCGGCGTCATCAATCCTTCAGAGTCGGCCGTGGCGGGTCTTGAAGCCGCACTCACCGCGCCGTCCGGCGCGCAGTTCAAGAGGATCTGAGCAAACTCCCAAACTCCAACTCCCAACTTCCAACGCATCTGTTCAGCTGCGACATGTCGGTCTTCTGGAGTGTCTTTCATGTGGATCACTCTTCCCGCCCACCGGTTCCTTCGTGTCGCCGTCACTGCAGCAGCGGTAACAGTCGCCGTGACGACGACAGTCAGCGCTCAACAAGCAGCCACATACGAGATCGTCTCCAGCTTCGAAATCTCAGACGGAAGACCGAACGGCGTGATCCAAACACGCGACGGCCAGTTCTATGGGACAACCCGTGGCGGGCCGGGGGGCAGTCTGCCGTTGCAGACGGGGGCAATATTCGCGATGGATGCCGTGGGCGCACGCACGACGCTGCACACGTTCTACATCACCAGCACTAGCGGTCCCATCATTGCAATTGACGGCACACCGATGTCGAACCTGTTCGAGGGGGCCGACGGAACCTTATACGGAACTACGTACAACTTCGTCGACGGATCTATACCTCTTGGGCAGATCTTCAGAATCAGCCCCGCTGGGGCCTTCGCGAGGCTGTCCGGTGCCTACGAGCTGCGAGCGGGAGTAATTGAAGCGCGTGACGGCAGGCTGTACGGAACCGCGGGCGGCTCGGGAGACCGTACGGATCGCTTTTTCGGGGATGTCTTCAGAGTCGAAACCAACGGTACGCGCACGATTCTCCATAGGTTCGACGGGATTGAGAGTGCGTTCCCCGTCGCAGAACTCCTCGAAATCGACGACGGCAGCTTGTACGGCACAGCCACGGGCGGCATCGTGTTCGCGCCAGGTTCAGGCATGCTGCAGTCGGTACCGCCCACGATCTTCCGAGTTGACCCGGTGACCGGGGCATTCAGCATTCGCTACACCTTTACTGATCGGTCCGCGCCGGTCGGCCGGTTGATTCAAGGCAGCGACGGTCTCATTTACGGAACCACCGTGAACGGCGGCGACTTCGGATTGGGTACGGTCTTCTCGTTCGACCTCGCGGGCACTCTCACCACGCTGCATCACTTTGCTGGCGACGACGGCGCTAACCCCAACGCGGGGGTGATTCAGGGCGTCGATGGGCGGCTCTACGGCACGACGACGAACGGCGGCGCATTCGGCCAGGGCACCGTGTTCGTCATCAATGTGACCGGCGGCCTCACGACCCTGCACGATTTCACGTTGAGCGAGGGCGCGAATCCGGTCAACGAACTGATACAGGCGAGCGACGGCGCGTTTTACGGCGCAGCGCCAAATGGCGGACCACTCGATGGCGGGGTAGTGTTCCGCGTTCGGCTCGAGACGTCACCACCGACTGACGCGTACTTCGAGATCGTCTCGCGCAACAGCGGCAAGTGCCTCGACGTGTCCGGCGCTTCGACCGACGCGGGCGCATCCATAATTCAGTGGGGCTGCCATGGCGGCCCCAATCAACACTGGCGACTCGAGCCGGCCGGCGGCGGCGCGTTCCGGATCATCGCGCGCCACAGTGGCGAGGCGCTCGATGTGTTCGGCGCATCGCTCGACGACGTCACGCCGATCATTCAGTGGCCGGTAAACAGCGGCGACAACCAGGCGTGGACGCTCGTCCCGGCGGGGAACGGCTACGTCAGCTTCATCGCCCGGCACAGCGGCAAGGCGATGGACGTCGAGTTCGCCTCACCAAATGACGGCGCAGGTGTGATCCAGTACTTGCCTCACGGCGGTGAGAATCAGCAGTGGCTCCTCCACGCAGTCCCATAAACGTCAGGTGCTGTGTCCGCGCTGAGCGCCCGCTGAACGGTCGCACCACATCACTGTGGTTCGTGCCAGTCAGGGTGTTACTGGACAGCGGCCGGCGGTCGAGGCCGCGCTGGCTGCGACGACACCAGCGCAAGTAAAGAAGATCCAGTAGAGCTGTCGTTCGAATTTCTCGGTTCTGGGCTTCTCACGTTCGTGTTCGCGTTCGGTTCCAGGTTCCAGTTCGTTACCTGGAGCCCGAACGACGAACGCTGAACCGAACCTGAACACGCCCGAGCGGTGAGAACGTCGAAGTGTGAACGGTTCTACAGTCCTGGTACAGGCCCCACATACGCGATCAGTCGCCCGGCGACGATGGCGCAGAACCAGCAGGCGAGCGAGGCCCACGCCAGCATCTTCATCCTGCCGGTCACTGGAGCGGTGTCGAGGTTCGGGTCGGCGAAGACCTGCGTGCGCATCATCCTGATGAGCGCGACGCCGCAGATCACGAAGAACAGTTTCACGTAGAGGTCGTAGTTCCGGCCGTAGATGCTGGCGTCCTTCAGGAAAATCGAGACGCCGGTGAAGAGGTTGATCGCGAACCCGAACCACATGATGGGATAGAGACGCTCGAGCGGCTTGAGCGCGGTCTTCGGCCAGAAGCCGAGGAGCGCCATCGAGATCACCGCGGCGCCGCCGGCGACGAGCGACATGCCCAGCGTGTGGACGAAGAGCAGCGCCGGGAACGCCCACAGGCTTGGAGATTCACGCACCCAGGTGCTGTACGACAGCGTCTCGAGCCAGTTCAGGAATTCCATCGTCAGCGACCCTCTTTGCCTTCGTGACTCGCGCTCCGGTCGATCAGAACTCCAAAGATCGCCACCACGACGGTCACTCCAAGAACCACGGAAAACACAGTCAGCGCGAGCTCCATCTCCGGTTCACCTCTCCTGCGTTTAGAAGGCGTTCCCGATGAATGGCAGCATGCTGCCCCAATACATCACGCCGACCCAGAAAAACATGGCGCCGACGGCGGCTGCCTTCGAGAGCAA
>Ga0207682_10001061_pt1 | contig 12670 bp, 11 predicted proteins | sample KBSM63metaG_FD_184332 | JGI IMG/M metagenome (GOLD analysis project Ga0207682, IMG submission 184332) | Miscanthus rhizosphere microbial communities from Kellogg Biological Station, Michigan, USA - KBS M6-3 metaG (SPAdes) (version 2) | ecosystem: Host-associated > Plants > Roots > Rhizosphere >... | reverse complement strand
ATGGGTTCACGGCCTAGTCTAGTACCCGACCTTGCGATCGACGACGTTCGTCAGCGTCTCGCCGCGCTCGAACGCCGCGATCTGCTCCGCCACATAGACCGAGATCGCATCCGGATCGGTGTCGGCGGCATTGTGCGGCGAGAGCGTCACCTTCGGATGCGCCCAGAACGGGCTGTCCGCCGGCAGCGGCTCGGTGCCGAACACGTCGAGCGTCGCGGCGGCGAGCGTGCCGTCGTCGAGGCTGCCGAGAATATCGTCCTCGATTTGCAGGCCGCCGCGCCCCGCATTGATGATGACCGGTCCGCCGAGCTTGCCGTCGCGCGCAAGCCTGTCGAACGTCTTGCGGTTGAGGATACCGCGGGTCTGCGGCGTCAGCGGCAGCAGGCACACGAGCACGTCGGTGCGGGCGAGAAACTCGCCGAGTTGCGGGCCGGCATAACACGCGATGCCCGGAACGGACTTCGGCGTATTGCTCCAGCCCGCGACATCGAAACCGATGCGCGCCAGAACCTGCGCCGCATCGCGTCCGAGCACGCCGAGCCCCATGACTCCGACGCGCAGGTCGCGCGCGGCCCATTGCAGCTTCGGCGCCCACACGCGGTTGTGCTGGCTCCCGGTGTAGTAGCCCTGGCGCCGGTGATGCATCAGCACATGCATCACGACGTACTCGGTCATGCGCCTGGTCAGGTCGTCGACCGCGACACGCACCAGCGGCACGTCCGGCAAGGTCGCATCGGCGACCACGGCATCCACGCCGGCGCCGAGATTGAAGATCACTTCAAGCCTTGGAAACTGCCGCAGCGCGCCCGGCTTCGGCTTCCACACCGCCGCGTAACGCACCAGCACCGGATCGATCGCGTCGTCCGGGATCAGCGCCACCCGCCGTTCGGGACACACGCGGGTAAAGCGCTCGCGCCAGCGCCCCGGCGCCCAGTTCTCCGTGCCGCCCGTGATCAGCAGCGCCAGCGCACCCTTCACTGTTTCACCACGCCCACGGATGCGGCATCGATATTGAACGCCGCAGCAAACAGCTCGCGCGTGTAGTCGCTTTTCGGTCGCGCGAAAATCTCCGCGGCCGGACCTTCCTCGACCACCTTGCCGTTGCGCATCACGATCAGCCGGCTTGCGAGCGCCGAGACGACGCGCAAATCGTGCGAGATGAACAGATATGTGAGATTGCGCCGCTTCTGCAGGTCGCGCAGCAGATCGACGATCTGCGACTGGATCAGCATGTCGAGCGCCGAGGTCGGCTCGTCCATCACCACGAAGGTCGGCTCCAGCACGATCGCGCGCGCAACCGCGATGCGCTGGCGCTGCCCGCCGGAATACTCGTGCGGATAGCGAAAGCGCGTCTCGGGATCCAGCCCGACGTCGCGCAGCGCCGCGATCACGCGTTGCTCGCGCTCGCCTGGCGAGAGCTGCGGGTGATGCACCCACAGGCCTTCCTCGATGATGTCGGCAATCGACATACGCGGTGAGAGCGAGCCGAACGGATCCTGGAACACGATCTGCATGTCGCGGCGGAACGGCCGCATGTCCTTGAAGCGCAACCCTTGCAGCGATTTCCCCATGAACACGATCGGGCCGTCCGACGAGATCAGCCGCAGGATCGCGAGACCGAGCGTGGTCTTGCCCGAGCCGGACTCGCCGACGATGCCGAGCGTCTCGCCCTTGCGCACCGCGATCGAAATACCGTCGACCGCCTTGATGTGGCCGACGACCTTGCGCAGTACGCCATGCTTGATCGGAAACCAGACCTTCAGCGCGTCGGTCTCGACCACGACCGGCGCCTCCGGCTGCAACGGCGCCGGATCGGGCTTCGGTTCGGCGGCAAGCAGGGCGCGCGTATAAGGGTGCTGCGGGCGCTCGAACACGTCTGCCACCACGCCGGTCTCGACGATCTTGCCGTCCTTCATCACGCAGACGCGGTCGGCGATCCGGCGCACGATCCCGAGGTCGTGGGTGATGAACAGCATCGCCATGCCGAGCCGCCCTTGCAGTTCCTTCAGCAGCTTCAAGATCTGCGCCTGCACGGTGACGTCGAGCGCGGTGGTCGGCTCGTCCGCGATCAGCAGGTCCGGTTCGTTCGCCAGCGCCATCGCGATCATCACGCGCTGACGCTGGCCTCCCGACAACTGGTGCGGATAGCTGGCAAGCCGGCTTTCGGGATCGGGAATGCCGCACAGGCCCAGCAGGTCGATCGTGCGCGCACGCGCGGGCGCGCCGGTGATGCCGCCATGGAGCAGCAGAATTTCGCCGATCTGCTTCTCGATGGTGTGCAGCGGATTGAGCGAGGTCGTCGGCTCCTGGAAGATGATCGTGATGTCGTTGCCGCGCACCTCGCGCATCTCGCGCTCGGAGAGGCCGAGCAGCTCGCGGCCCTTGAAGTAAATCTGACCCGACGGATGGCTCGCCGCCGGATAGGGCAGCAGCTTCATGACCGAGAGCGCGGTGACGGATTTGCCCGAGCCGGACTCGCCGACCAGCGCCACCGTCTCGCCCTTGGCGATGTCGAACGACACCCCATCGACGGCAAGCATGCGCCGCTCGCCCTGGCGGAAGGCGACGGAAAGATCGCGAACGGAGAGGAGCGGCTGGGTCGTGGCGGCCATCAACCGAACGCCTTTCTGGGATCGAACGCGTCGCGCACCGCCTCGCCGATGAAGATCAGCAGCGAGAGCATGAACGCCACGGTGAAGAAGCCCATCAGGCCTAGCCACGGCGCCTGGATGTTGGCCTTGCCCTGCGCCAGCAGTTCGCCGAGCGAGGGCGAGCCGGGCGGCAGGCCGAAGCCTAGGAAGTCGAGCGCGGTCAGCGTCATCACCGACGACGACACGATGAACGGCAGGAACGTCATGGTGGCGACCATCGCGTTCGGCAGCAGATGCCGGAACATGATGGTGCGATTCGAAACGCCGAGCGCGCGTGCCGCCTGGATGTATTCGAAGTTGCGGCCGCGCAGGAATTCCGCGCGCACGAGGCCGACCAGCGACACCCAGGAGAACAGCAGCAAGATGCCGAGCAGCACGAAGAAGCCCGGCACCAGCACCGAGGAGATGATCAGCAGGAGATAAAGCGAGGGAATCGAGGTCCAGATCTCGATCAGGCGCTGGAACAGCAAATCGGTCCAGCCGCCGAAATAGCCCTGCACGGCGCCGGCCGCGACGCCGATGATCGAGGAGAAGATCGTGAGCGCCAGCCCGAACAGCACCGAGATGCGGAAGCCGTAGATCAGCCGCGCCACCACGTCGCGGCCCTGATCGTCGGTGCCGAGCCAGTTGGATTCGAGGTCGGCGCAGCCTTTGCCGCCGATCTTCTCGGCCGCGACCTTGCATTGCTCTTCGGTCAGCATCCAGGTCGGCGGCGACGGCGCAGGCGTCGGCAGGTTGAGATTGTGCGTCGAGTAGGAGAAACGGATCAGCGGCCACCAGACCGATCCTCCCTTTTCGGCGATCAGCTTGCGCAGGTAGGGATCGCGATAATCCGCCGCGGTCTCGAATTCGCCGCCGAACGCGGTCTCCGGATAGTTGAACAGCACGGGCACGAAGGTCTTGCCGTCGACCCGGATCAGGAACGGCTTGTCGTTCGCCAGGAACTCGGCGAACAGCGTAACGACGAACAGCACCATGAAGACCCAGAACGCCACGTAGCCGCGCCGGTTCGCCTTGAAGTTCAGCCAGCGGCGGCGGTTGACCGGCGACATGATCATCGAATGCCGCTCGGGCGGTACGTCGAGACCCATCACGCCGACGGCGGTCGTGTCGGGAGTATTGGGTGTGCGCGCGTCCACCTCAGACCTCCCGGGTCTCGAAGTCGATGCGCGGATCGACCCAGGTGTAGGTGAGGTCGGCGATCAAATTCACCGCGAGCCCGACGAGCGAGAAGATATAGAGCGTCGCGAACACCACCGGATAGTCGCGATTGAGCACGCTCTCGAAGCCGAGCAGGCCGAGTCCGTCGAGCGAGAAAATCGTTTCGATCAGCAGCGAACCGGTGAAGAAGGCGTGCACGAACGCGCCGGGAAAGCCCGCGATGATGATCAGCATCGCGTTGCGGAAAACGTGGTTGTAAAGCACCTGCCGCGAGCTGCAGCCCTTTGCGCGCGCGGTGAGCACATATTGCTTGCGGATCTCGTCGAGGAACGAGTTCTTGGTCAAAAGCGACATGGTGGCGAAGGCCGCGAGCGCCATCGAGACGAGCGGCAGCACGAGATGCCAGAGGTAGTCGAGCACTTTCGCATACCAGGGCAGCGTGGAGAAATTGTCGGAGGTCAGCCCGCGCAACGGGAAGAAGTCCCAGAACGAGCCGCCCGCGAACAGGATGATGAGCAGGATCGCGAACAGAAAGCCGGGGATCGCGTAGCCGACGATGATGATGCTCGACGTCCAGGTGTCGAACGGCGAACCGTCGCTGACCGCCTTGCGGATGCCGAGCGGGATCGAGATCAGGTAGGTCAGCAGCGTCATGAAGATGCCGAGCGACATCGAGACCGGCAGCTTTTCCTTGATCAGCTGCAGCACGCTGACGTCGCGGAAATAGCTCTTGCCGAAATCGAAGGTGGTGAAATTCCACAGCATCAGGAGGAAGCGTTCATGAGCCGGCTTGTCGAAGCCGAACTGCTTCTCCAGCGACTTGATGAACTCCGGATCGAGCCCCTGCGCGCCGCGATACTTCGAGTTCATCTCGCCCGCGGCGCCGCCCGGTTGCGCGCCGCGCGAACCGAAGTCACCGCCGGATGAACCGGAAATGCGCGAGGTCGCGCCGGTATCGGAGCCGGACAATTGCGCGATCACGCGCTCGACCGGACCGCCGGGCGCGAACTGCACCACGGCGAACGAGACCAGCATGATGCCGAGCAAAGTCGGAATCATGAACAATATGCGGCGGATGATATAGGCGGTCATTGTCTGAACTTACCTCACGGGGACATCAATGCGAAATCAGCGCCCCCGTTCGAGCTTTGCCGCCTTTTCCTGATCGTACCACCATGTCGAGGGTGCGCCACGGCCGTAGCGCGGCGGCGCCGAATGGGCGAACACGTCCCAATAGGCCATCCAGTGGGAGGCCTTGTACCAGTGCGGTATCCAGTAGCGGCCCGCGCGGATCAAGCGGTCGAGCGCGCGGCAGGCGGTCGTGAGTTCCGGCCGCGTCTTGGCCGCGATAATGATCTCGATCAGCGCGTCGATCGCCGGATCGGCGATGCCGGCGAGATTCTGCGAACCCTTGATCGCGGCCGACTGCGACGAGAAATAGGCGCGCAGCGAGTCGCCCGGCGTCGAGGAAAAACCCATCCGTGACACCGTAATGTCGAAGTCGAAATCCTCGGTGCGCTTCTTGAACTGCACCGGATCGACGATGCGCAAGGTCGCCTCGATGCCGAGCACGCCGAGGTTCTTGATGAACGGCATGTGGTGCGGCTGGAAGGACGGCTCGTCGATCAGGAACTCGAACGTGACCGGCACGCCCTTCGCGTCGACGCGCTTGCCGTCCTTGATGACGTAACCGGCCTGCTGCAGCAGTTGCGAGGCCTTGCGCAACAGCGCGCGATCCTGTCCCGACCCGTCGGAGACCGGCGGCACGAACGGCTCGCCGAACACCTCGTCCGGCACCTTGCCGCGGAGCGGCTCGAGCAGCGCAAGCTCCTCGGCGGACGGCTTGCCCTTCACCATCATGTCGGAATTCTGAAACACCGAGTGGGTGCGGTCGTAGGACCCGTACATGATGTTCTTGTTGGTCCACTCGAAGTCGAACGCACAGATCAGCGCTTCGCGCAGGCGGCTGTCCTTGAACTTCTCGCGCCGCGTGTTGATGAACCAGCCCTGCGCGCCGGAGGGGGTATCGTCGGGGAGAACCTCGCGCTTGACGCGGCCGTCCTTGATCGCCGGGAAATCGTAGCGGGTCGCCCAGACGCGCGAGGTGAATTCCTCGCGAAGCAGATAGGCTTTCGCCGTGAACGCCTCGAAGCCGACATCGCGGTCGCGGAAATACTCGTAGCGAATGATGTCGAAGTTGTTCTGCCCGCGCTGGATGGGCAGGTCGGCGCCCCACCAGTCCTTCACGCGGTCGAACTCGATGTAGCGCCCGGACTCGAAGCGCCCGACCTTGTAGGCACCGCAGCCGAGCGGCGCCTCGAGCGTCGACTCGTCGAACGGGCGGCTTGCGTAATAGGCGCTGGAGAAGATCGGAAGACCCGCAACGAACAGCGGCACGTCGCGGCCCCGCTTCGGCGCGAACGTGATGACGACCGCGCGCTCGCCGTCTTCCCGCGCGCCTGTGAAATCGCGCAGGAGCTGCAGGATGATCGGATGTCCCTTCTCCTTCAGCGCGGTGAGGGAGAAAACGACATCCTTCGCGGTCAGCGGCGTGCCGTCGTGGAATTTCGCCTCCGGCCGCAAGGTATAGCGATAGGTCAGCCCGTCCTCGGAGATGGCGACCGATTGCGCCGCAAGCCCGTACATCGCGTCCGGCTCGTCCTGCGCCGCCACCATCAGGCTGGCGAAGGTCAGGTCCATCCCGAACACGCCCTCGCCCTTGAAGATATAGGCGTTGAGCGAGTTGAAGGTGAGGAACGAACCGTTGTAGCCGCGGCTGCTGACGACCTCGGAATAGAGGCCGCCCTTGGGCGCCGATGGATTGACGTAAGCGAGGTTCTTGAAATCGGCCGTATAGCCGAGATCGCCGAACGCCGAGATGCCGTGCCGTTCCGCGCCGGGCTTTTGATCCTGCGCCGACGCGATCCTCAACGCCGGAAAGGCTAGCGCAACCGTTCCGGCGGCCAGAACGCCGCGGCGCGTGAGAGCCACTAGCGCGAGCCCGTCTTGGCGGCGCGCGCCGCATCCCACCACCAGATGGTCGGGAAAGCCGCCGCGCCGTATAGCGGCATCGTCTCCGGTCGCGCGAAGCGGTCCCAGCGCGCCGTGCGCTGCTTGCCGTAGGTCCATTGCGGCACGACGTAGTGATTCCACATCAGGACGCGGTCGAGCGCCTTGGTGGCGGCGACCAGCTCGGCGCGATCCTTGGCGAAGATGACGCGATCGATCAGCGTATCGACTGCTTCGTTCTTGATGCCGACCAGATTCTCCGAGCCGACCTGATCCGCCGCCTGCGAGCCCCAGTTTCCCCGCTGCTCGTTGCCGGGTGAAAGCGACTCGCCCCAGACATTTGTCATCATGTCGAAGTCGCGGTTGCGCTCGCGGTTGATGAATTGCGTGTTATCGACGGAGCGGATGGAAATCGTCATGCCGATCCGTTCCAGCGAAGGCCGATAGAACGAAACGAAGCGCTCGCCGTTCGGATCGCCGGCCGAGACGAGAAACTCGATCGAGAAGATCTCGCCGGTCTTGACGCTGGTGAGCTTCTGGTTGCGCACCTCGTAGCCGGCCTCCTTCAGCAGCCGCAGCGCCTCGCGCACGTTTGCGCGCACGTTCTCCGGCGTGCCACCGACCGGGTTGATGTAGGGCTTGGTGAAGACTTCCGCCGGCACCTTGTCGCGCACGGTTTCGAGGATTTCGAGCTCCTTGCCCTCCGGCAGCCCCGTCGCGGCGAGTTCGAGCCCCTCGAAGTAGCTCGCGATGCGCTTGTACTGGCCGAAGAAGATCTGCTTGTTCATCTCCTCGAAGTCGAACGCGTAGTTCAGCGCCAGCCGGACGCGCGGATCCTTGAACTTGTCGCGCCGGATATTGAAGACGAACGCCTGCATCACGCCCTGCGAGCGGATCTCGAATTCCTCCAGCAGGACGCGCTTCTCCTTCACAGCCGGGAAATCGTACGCCGTCGACCAATCCTTCGCGGAGTTCTCGGTGCGCCAGTCGAGCGTGTCGCCCTTGAACGCCTCGCGCGCCACGATCGTGTCGCGGAAATACTCGTAGCGCAGCTCGTCGAAATTATCGCGTCCGATGCTGACGTTGAGATCCTTCGCCCAGTGGTCCTTGACGCGCTCGAGCACCACGGTGCGGCCCGCGACAAACTCCTTGATGCGATAGGCGCCGCTGCCGAGCGGGGCTTCCATCGTGGTCGCCGAAATGTCGCGCTTCTTGCCGGAGGCATCAGTGCCTTCCCACCAGTGCTTCGGCAGCACCCCGAACTGTCCGACGATCTGCGGCAACTCGCGATTTCCCGGCGCGTCGAACGTGAAAGTGATCTCGCGCTCGCCGGTCATCTCGGCCTTGGTGACGTGCTGGTAGTAGGCGGAGTACTGCGGGTGATGCTTCTTGTACGCTTCGAACGAAAAGATCACGTCATCCGTCGTCACCGGCTTGCCGTCGTGCCACTTCGCGTTGGCACGCAACCGGTAGGTGACCGAGGAGAAATCCGCCGGGTGGCTGACGGCCTCCGCGAGCAGACCGTATTCGCCCGACACTTCGTCAAACGCGGATGTCATCAGCCGCTCATAGATCGCGTCGATGCCGCCCGCGATCGCTCCCTTCACGCCGCGGATCACGACGTTGAAATTGTCGAACGTGCCGGGCACCCCGAGGCGCACCACGCCGGCCTTCGGCGCCGCCGGATTGACGTAGTCGAAGTGCTTGAAGCCGGCTGGATACTTCAGGTCGCCGAACAGCGACAGCCCGTGACGCCACTGCTTGTCGTTGGCCAAAGCGGTCGGCGCGAACGCCGGAAGTGCGGCAGCGACAGGCGTCGCGAGGGCTGCTGCGCCGCTGCGCAAAAGGGTCCGGCGGGAGAGCTTCACGGATCAACTCCTGATAACGATCGTCCCCACCTGCCTGCACTCAATTCGCGTGAATTATGTCAGTTTTCCGGTATCTCGTCAGACATCTCACGGTGTCGTTATTTGCCACCACACCACAGGCGCGAATCGTCGCACGGGCAGCGCATCGAAGCCCGAACGGCCCGGAGGCGCTTTATTGCTTCTGGCCGGCCGGCGCTTCCGCGGCCTTCGGCAGCGGCGCCGGGCTATCCGACTTGGAGTTCAGGAAGGCGATCAGGTCGGCGCGCTCGCTGCCGCGCGGCACGCCCGCAAAGCCCATCGAGGTGCCGGGCACGAAGCCCTTCGGGTTCTGCAGGAACGCGTTCAGGTCCTCGACCGTCCATTTGCCGGGCTTGCCCTTCATGCCGGCCGAATAGTTGAACCCGGCATGCGAGCCGCGCTCGCGTCCGACCACGCCGTACAGGTTCGGACCGACACGGTTCGGCTCGCCCTTGCCGAACGTATGACAGGCGGCGCATTTCTTGGACGCGGCCTCGCCTTTGTCGACCGCGGCGCTCGCGAGCAGTTTCTCGATCGGCTCGTCCGGCGCGGCCGGCTGGGCAGCGCCGCCCTTGCCGGCCGGCTCCTGCTCGGCGACCTCGAATCCGGGCTTGGCCGGCTTGTGCGGCGCGAACACGGCACCAGCCGCGATATTGAGGGACAAGAGGCACAGGCAGCTGAACAGCAAAGCGCCCAGGATCTTGTTGAGTTCGAAGGAGTCCATTGCGGCTCGGCTCCCGGAGGCGGGGTTTTCGCTTGTGAATCGGGGCTGGAGCGGCACCCGTTCGGTCGGACACATAGCCGGTTTGCCGCCGGGCTGGCAACCCGTGTAGACAATCTGCGAGCAAGTTTGCGACGTCCGAAAAAGCCGCCGCCGAGCCGGCAATTTTCCATGGATTCCAGCGTCCTGATCCTGATCCCGGCCCGCATGGCGTCGGTCCGCCTGCCGGGCAAGCCGCTCGCCGATATCGGCGGCGCGCCGATGATCGTGCGCGTGATGCGCGTGGCCGAAGCGGCAGCGGTCGGGCCGGTCGCGATCGCGACCGACTCGACCGAAATCGCCGCGGCCGTAACGGCAGCCGGCGGACGCGCCGTGATGACGCGGAGCGATCACGCGTCGGGCTCGGACCGGATTTTCGAGGCCCTGGGAAAGGCAGACCCGGACGGCAGGGCGAAGATTGTCGTCAACGTGCAGGGCGATTTCCCGATGCTGCAGCCCGCCGACATCAAGGCGGCGCTCGGCCCCCTCGCCGATCCGGCCGTCGATATCGCGACCTTGGCGCTGGAAATCACCGAGCACGCCGAGCGCACCGATCCGAATGTCGTGAAGGCGGTCTGCTCGGCCGTCGCGCCGGGGCGGATGCGCGCGCTCTATTTCACCCGTGCGACCGCGCCGACCGGCGACGGGCCGCTCTATCACCATATCGGCCTCTATGCTTATCGGCGCGAAGCACTCGCACGTTTCGTCAAGCTGCCGCCCTCAGCCCTCGAACAGCGCGAGCGGCTTGAGCAACTCCGCGCGCTCGAAGCCGGCATGCGCATCGACGTCGCGCTCACGAAAAATGCGATCTTCGGCGTCGACACGCAGGAGCATCTGGACAAGGCGCGTGCCCTGCTCGGGCGTTGACCCAAGCTAAACCGGCGCCTAACGGAAAGACCCATGAGCAAACTGAAAATCGCGTTCCAGGGCGAGCCCGGCGCCAATTCCGACATCGCGGCGCGCGAGGTCTATCCCGACTGCGAGCCGCTCCCGTGCGCGACCTTCGAGGACGCGCTGGCGGCGATCCAGACCGGCAAGGCCGAGCTCGGCATGATCCCGATCGAGAACTCGATCGCCGGACGCGTCGCCGACATCCATCACCTGCTGCCTCACGCCAAGCTGCACATCGTCGGCGAGCACTTCCTGCCGATCCATTTCAACCTGATGGCGCCGAAAGGCGCGACGCTGAAGACCGTCAAGTCGGTGGAAAGCCATATCCACGCGCTCGGCCAGTGCCGCCGCTTCATCCGCAAGCATGGCTACAAGGCCGTGATCGCCGCCGATACCGCGGGCGCGGCACGTCACATCTCGGAGACGGACGACGTAACGCGCGCCGCGCTGGCGCCGACGCTTGCGGCGAAAATCTACGGCCTCAAGGTGCTCGCCGAGCGCGTCGAAGACGAGGACCACAATACGACCCGGTTCGTGATCCTCTCGCGCAAGCAACGACACGCCAGGCCGAACAACGGCCTGGTGGTGACGACGTTCGTCTTTCAGGTGCGCAACCTGCCGGCCGCGCTCTACAAGGCGCTCGGCGGCTTCGCCACCAACGGCGTCAACATGACCAAGCTCGAAAGCTACATGATCGAGGGCAATTTCTTCGCCACCATGTTCTACGCCGACGTCGAGAGCCACCCGGACGACCTGCCGCTCAAGCGCGCACTGGAGGAGCTGGAGTTCTTCTCGCAACCCGGCTCGCTCAAGATCCTCGGCGTGTATCCGGGCAACGCGAAGTATCGGTCTTCAAATAAAAAACCGGGCTGATGATCCGCCGCGCCACGCCCGCCGATGTGGACAGCATCGCGCGGGTGCACGTGCAGGCATGGCGCGAGAGCTATTCGGCGTTGATGCCGCAGGGCGCAATCGACGCGCGTTCGGTCGAAACTCGCGCGAACCAGTGGCGCGGCACGCTCGCCGGGCCCGACGGCCCGACTTTCGTTTACGTCGCCGAGCAGGACGGCGCGATTTGCGGCTTCGGGTCGGCCGGAAAGATCCGCTGGACCGGGCTTTCGACCGGCAGCGAGGTTTCCGCACTCTATCTGCTCGACGCGGTGAAGCGGCGCGGCATTGGCCGCGCGATCTTCGGCCGCCTGCTCGGCGAACTGGCGGCACGCGGCTTCACATCGACCGGCCTTTGGGTGTTGACGCAGAACGCGCCGGCGCGGCGCTTCTACGAGGCGCTGGGTGGCCGCAGCGGCGAGACGCGGGTCGAACGCCGCGGTGAATATGTGCTCGATGAGATCGCCTACATCTGGGACGACCTTGGCGCCTTCGCGTTAGTGTAGCGGACGCGAATCACGGAGTTGCCGATGGCCAACGCAGAACGGAAAGTCCGCCGCACGCTGCACTTCCGCTTCACCATGCCGTCGGCCGACCCGGCGCAGATCCTCTCCTTCGTCAACGCGTCGAAGCCGTTCTACGAGATGCTCGGCGGCACCGAGGTGCGGCTGTTGCAGAACGTGGACGACCCGGGGAAGTTCATCCAGGTCATCGAGTACGAGACACCCGAGTCGATGGAGATGAATCGGTCACGTATCGCGGGCGACATGCGGCTGCAGACCTACCTGCAGGCCTGGCGCGCGATGCTGCCCGGCGGCGTCGAGATCGACGTGTTCAAGGACGTGGAGCCGTCTTGAGGAGGCCGCGACGCGCTTGCGGCTTGTCCGCCGCTTGCCGGGAGCCAAGCGGCCGTCAGCGACCGCGCGAACGAACCTGCCCGCCTCAAATCGTCTGATTGTACTCCCCGACCTCCGGATGCGTGCGCAGCACCGCGTCGACCGCCTTGAACATCGCGCGCATGTTCGCCTCGGAGGCCGGGCTTTCGACCACGACCACCAGCTCCGGCTTGTTCGATGAGGCGCGCAGGAGGCCCCAGGTGCCATCCTCGACGGTCACGCGCACGCCATTCACGGTGACGAGATCGCGGATCGGCTGTCCGATCACCTTCTCGCCCTTCTGCTTTAGCGCCTCGAAGTGCTTCACCACGTCGTCGACCACGCGATACTTGATCTCGTCGGCGCAGTGCGGCGACATCGTCGGCGAGCCCCAGGTCTTGGGCAGCGCGTTCTTCAGGTCCGCCATCGTCTTTGTCGGATTGCGGTCGAGCATGTCGCAGACCGCGAGCGCGAAGATCAGCCCGTCGTCGTAGCCGCGGCCCATCGGCTTGTTGAAGAAGAAGTGGCCGGACTTCTCGAAGCCCGCGA
>Ga0207682_10001060_pt1 | contig 12671 bp, 9 predicted proteins | sample KBSM63metaG_FD_184332 | JGI IMG/M metagenome (GOLD analysis project Ga0207682, IMG submission 184332) | Miscanthus rhizosphere microbial communities from Kellogg Biological Station, Michigan, USA - KBS M6-3 metaG (SPAdes) (version 2) | ecosystem: Host-associated > Plants > Roots > Rhizosphere >... | reverse complement strand
GAGTCCGCGAGCGGCGCGTCTTCGGAGTGCGCGCCGTTGCCGCCGCCCTGAATAAAGAGAACGCGAGTGGTCGTCATGTGTTTACCCAGCCGAGACGCGGCACTCGTAGGGCCTAACGTTCGAGGTAACCGGCGCGCCGACGGATTGGTGAAGAGAACGAAGGGACGTAGCGGCGCGTCCGGTTGACCGTAAGGTTAGGCGTTGTTGCTCGCATCGCCTGGCTGAGCCACTGGACAAAGAATTTCCCGCGCAATTCTCCACGCTCCGTCGGCCTCCTTGCGCAGCACCATCAGAAAGTAAAGCGAAGTCGGTATTCCCGGGCTTGTATGCGTGCGGCCGGCCATGCAAGCGAAGTCGCCATAGACGTAGGCGAGACGGCCGTCGCCTTCGATCGTGTGCGGCGTGATCTTGATCGAGGACAACACCGTGCCGGTTTCAAGGCGACGAAGCATCTCTTCGCGACCATGGACCGGAGCAGCTCCGAACATGACAAACGTAGCGTCTTCCGTGTATGCGTAGGCCCGCTTGCTGAAATCGGCGTCCTCAAGGATTCCGACAAGCGAATGCAAGGTCTCGCGGATCTCAGCTTCATGAAATCCAGGCTGCGCAGTCGAGGTCGTCATTGCGGGTGCCCCTTGCTTTGCAGGATGCCTTACACACCTAGTTGGTGATCGTACATTTCCCGCTTCACGCGACTGCGGGCGGCGCAAATATACCGGCGCTGCGCGCGACTGGAGTTGGCAGTATGGATTCCCGGCCGACCGTCGTTCGGTCGATCGGCGCAGTGGCATCGTGCGTCGCCATCACATCAGCGATCAGTCGTTCCGGCGCGCGTTGCCTGCTCGAGTCGGGTCACGACATCCGCACCGTGCAGGAATTGCTCGGCCATTCGGACGTCAGGGCGACGACAATCTACACGCACGTGCTCAAATCGTGGCGGCCGCGGCGCGATCAGTCCGTTCGACCGCCTGGCGCGCTACGACGGCAACAATCACGAATGACGAGCCGGATGGGCCCATCGCCCGTTGATTAAGCCGCGTGCTCTCCGGGAAGATCGGTGTCCCGCCCCGTCACGATCGTCAACAGCGCGAAAAGGAGCATTCCAACGCCGACTCCCGCACTTGCTGCGACCAGTAACCACCACGCTGACACCATAGCGCTTCCCTCCCATCGAGCGATTCGTTGGACGGTTGCTTCGCCGCCCACTTGCGTCGCGTTCAATCCCAGCTGAGCGCGCCTCCGGTCTGGTACTCGATTACGCGCGTCTCGAAGAAGTTCTTCTCCTTCTTGAGGTCGATCATCTCCGCCATCCACGGGAACGGATTGTCGGCCTTGTCGAACAGCGGATCGATGCCGATCTGCTGGCAGCGGCGATTCGCGATGAAGCGCAGGTATTCCTTGAACATCGGCGCATTGAGCCCGAGCACGCCGCGTGGCATCGTGTCCTCGGCGTACGCATACTCGAGGTCGACGCCTTTCTTCATCAGCGCGCGGATCTCCTCGCGGAACTCGGGCGTCCACAGATGGGGATTCTCCATCTTGATCGTGTTGACGAGATCGATGCCGAAGTTGCAGTGCATCGACTCGTCGCGCAGGATGTACTGGTACTGCTCGGACGCACCGGTCATCTTGTTCTGCCGGCCCATCGCGAGAATCTGCACGAAGCCGACGTAGAAGAAGAGACCTTCCATGATGCACGAGAACACGATCAGGCTCTTCAGCAGATCCTGGTCGGCCTGCATCGTGCCGGTCTTGAAATTGGGATCGGTCAGCGTCTCGATGAACGGAAGCAGGAACTCGTCCTTGTCGCGGATCGACTTCACTTCGTGATACGCGTTGAAGATCTCCGCCTCGTCGAGGCCGAGGCTTTCGACGATGTACTGGTACGCGTGCGTGTGGATCGCTTCCTCGAAGGCCTGGCGCAGCAGGTACTGCCGGCATTCCGGCGCCGAGATGTGCCGATACGTGCCGAGCACGATGTTATTCGCCGCGAGGCTGTCGGCGGTGACGAAGAAACCGAGGTTGCGCTTGACGATCAGCCGCTCGTCGTCGGTGAGCCCGTTCGGGTTCTTCCACAGCTCGATATCGCGCTGCATGTTGACTTCCTGCGGCATCCAGTGGTTCGCACACCCCGCCAGATACTTGTCCCACGCCCACTTGTACTTGAACGGCACGAGCTGGTTGACGTCCGCCTGGCCGTTGATCACGCGCTTGTCTTCGACGCGCACGCGCTTGAAGCCGTTCTGCATCGCCTGCTGCTCGGCGTCGAGATCGTGCACCGGCTCGCGCGCAAGCCGTGTCGACAGCAGTCCGCCGGTCGCGGCCGGGCGCGCGCCGGCGGGCGCAGGCGGCACCTTGAGCGGGGAGGGGAAATCGTCGTCGAAACTCAGCATGGCGGGTGTCTCCGAAACTCGTTCTTATATTGGGGCAAATCTTGGGTTTTCACTTGGAAGAACCACCTCCGGCCCGCTTGTTTTGGCAGGCGCGGAGGCGGCCGATTTTCATCGCGTCCTAGTTCATGGCCTTGAGCTTGTCGTAGAGGAATTCCGGCGTGAAATCCTGGCCGTCGAGCCAGGCGATCGACGCGAGTCCGTAGTCGAGGTAGAACGCCGAGAAGCGGTCACGATCGCGGAGCGGCTCGAGCTCCTCGCCGTGCAACTCGTCGGACAGGTCCACCACTCCCTTGCGTCCATCGTTGAATTCCAGCCAGACCTTGTAATCGCCGAGGTAACGCGCGTCGATAACGTGCCTTGGCGCAAACTCGTACCGAGCCAACAGGTGCCTCCTTTCGCGAAGTGGACGTTCCGTGCCTGCCGTGGCTACCGACGCCAAACGCTCGCGACGGCTCCCGCAGAGGCACCACACTGGGACCCCATCCTGGAGAAAAATCGGCGCGCAGCGGCATGACGTTCCGCGAGCTGCGCGCCCCCAGGAAAACAACTGCGAGCCGTTGCCGGCCCTTTTCGGTCTTGCTGGTCCCTGGCGCGTACACGCCAACTTCGCGTCCTGTCTGGGTCCGCGCGGGTCCGTCATCCCGGTATCGCCGCGCAATGCTCTTGGTGTCATCGCTGCTGTCGCTTTACCGGTTCACCGAATTTGGTCGGGTGCCATGCCGGTCAGGATCCACCGGGCCACGACATCCACCACCTGAAAATCCTTGCCGCTGAAGCGCGGCCTGTTCGCTGCTTCGCTGTAGGTGCTCTCCGCGTGCTGCGCGCGCTCGTCGTGCACCGTCACGAGCGTCTTGCGGCCCCATGTGCGCGCAACGGTTGCGCACGTCAGGCTGGCATCGCGCCGATACCGGACGGCGAGCATGCGCATCTGGTCGGACTTCTGCGGCTGGTCGAACGCCTCGTCGGAACAGGCGAGCAGGATTGCGCCCGCAAGATCCCCGATATTGGCCGTTGCGACGGCAGCCGACAGCGCGCCGTTGTTGACGCCGAGCACCCACGTTTTCGCCAACGGCCACTGCGTCTTCACCCAATCCACGGCGGCCTGCAGATCGACGACATGCCGCTCCGACATCCGCCATTCGCGATCCATCACCGGCTTGTCGGAGGGCGGTGACAATGCCATCACCGGACCGCCGATCGACAACGCCAGCCGCTCCCGCTGCGACAGCGGCAATCCACCCTGCACGCGCGGCACGCCGTCGGGACACGTCACCGCAAACCCGCCACCACCGCCGGAGAGCACGATCACCGCGTGCTCGTCCTCCGCCGGTGGCGCGCCTCCCGACGTCACCAGCAACACTTCGCGTGCGCCGGGTCGCGCTTCCAGCACCTGAACGCGTTCGCGTATCGCCTCCGCGGGCACCGTCGCCGGTGCGGCAGGGACGACGGCGGCCGCCGTCATGGCTGCGCTTTGCAAGAGCGGGTGCTATTGGCACGCCTCACAACTCGGGTCGTCGATCGCGCAGAACTTCGGTTCCGGCTCCGCCACAGCCGCAGGCTTCGCACGACCTTTCGCGCCGACTGCCGGAATCCCACCCGACTCCGACACGGCGTTGAGCTCGCCGCCCAGGCCGGTCGATTTCTCGGCGGACGTAGCAGCCAGTGTGCGCAGGTAGTACGTCGTCTTCAAGCCGCGCATCCACGCGAGCTTGTACGTGTCGTCCAGCTTTTTGCCCGACGCACCCGCCATGTAGATGTTGAGGCTCTGTGCCTGGTCGATCCATTTCTGCCGACGCGCACCCGCTTCGACGATCCACCCCGCGTCGATCTCGAACGCCGTCGCGTACAGTTCGCGCAGCGGTGCGGGCACGCGGTCGATCTTCGCGAGCGAGCCGTCGAAGTACTTCAGGTCGGACACCATCACGTCGTCCCACAGACCGAGTGCCTTCAGATCCTTGACGAGTTGCTCGTTGACGACCGTGAATTCGCCCGACAGGTTCGACTTCACGTAGATGTTCTGGTAATCGGGCTCGATCGACGCGGCGACGCCGATGATGTTCGAGATCGTCGCCGTGGGCGCGATGGCCACGCAGTTCGAATTGCGCATGCCGTGCGCGGCGATGCGCTCGCGCAGCGGCGCCCAGTCGAGCGACGACGATTCGTCGATTTCGACATACCCGCCGCGCTCGTCGCGCAGCATCGGCAGCGTGTCCTGCGGCAGCACGCCGCGATCCCACAGACTGCCGCGATACGACGGATAGCGGCCCCGCTCCTCGGCAAGCTCGGTCGATGCCCAGTACGCGTGGTGGCACACGGCTTCCATCGACGTATCGGCGAATTTCAGCGCCGCCGCCGATCCGTACGGAACGCGCATCAGGTGCAGGCAATCCTGGAAGCCCATGATGCCGAGCCCGACCGGCCGGTGCTTGAGGTTCGAGTTGCGCGCCTTCGCCACCGCGTAGTAGTTGATGTCGATCACGTTGTCGAGCATCCGCATTGCCGTGGTGATCGTGCGCTTCAGCTTCGCCTGATCGAGCTCGACGCGCCCGTCCACCTCATGCATGTGCGCGAGCATGTTCACCGAGCCCAGGTTGCACACGGCGATTTCGGTTTCGCTGGTGTTGAGCGTGATTTCCGTGCACAGGTTGGAGCTATGCACGGTGCCGACGTGCTGCTGCGGCGAGCGCACGTTGCACGCGTCCTTGAACGTGATCCACGGATGCCCGGTTTCGAACAGCATCGACAGCATCTTCCGCCACAGCTGGTTCGCCGGAATTCGCTTGGCCAGCTTCAGTTCGCCGCGCGCCACCTTGTCTTCGTAGCGCAGGTACGCCTCCTCGAATGCGCGGCCCCAGCGATCGTGCAGGTCCGGCACGTCCGACGGCGAGAACAGCGTCCAGTCGCCGCCTTCGACGACGCGCTTCATGAACAGGTCCGGAATCCAGTTCGCCGTGTTCATGTCGTGCGTGCGCCGGCGATCATCGCCAGTGTTCTTGCGCAGCTCGAGGAATTCCTCGATGTCGAGGTGCCAGGTTTCCAGATACGTGCAGACCGCACCCTTGCGCTTGCCGCCGTTGTGCGCGAGCCCCGCGGCCGTCATGTACGACTCGTCGACATCCACCTTCAGGTCGACGACGAGCGGCTTCGGTGCGATGGGCGTTACGGCGCGCACGCGCGAGAATATGGTGCCGCCGAGCGTGATCCAGTTGCGCTTGCCGATCGGCTTGCAGCCCACGAGCGCCGCGATCTCGGGAACGGCGGGCACGCGCAGGTCGAATGCGCGCGTGGGCTTGTGGAACGAGACCGTGGCGAGTGCGTCGCCTGCGGCATCCTGCGGATGCTCACGCTCGCGCACCTGGCCGCTGACCGGCACGCCGAGGCGCAGGCACTGATAGCGAAGACCTTCGGCGAGCGGCTGCGATGCCGACGTAAAGTAGATCTCGGCGCCGCGCGAGACGCCGCCGTCGGATTCGAGCAGCCCGCGCACGAGCGCGAGCGTCTGCGGACGTGGCAGGTGCGCAAGCCGCGGCGCGATCCGCTTGCGGTGCGAATCGTCGTACAGATCGTCGCGCGAGAACGGGATGGTGTGCGGTCCGGCGCCGACAATGCCGCCCGTCGTCGCGTTGCGCACGACACCGCGGTCGGCGGCCCATTGCACCTGCAGATGCGTCTCGCCCCGCGACGCCGTGCGGAACTGCACGCCGTGCTGCTGCAAGTATTCCTGAACGAAGGCAAGGTGCTCGTCTCGCGCCGGATTGCCCGACACGCTCCACTGCTTGCCGTCCTTGGCCAGGTGACCATCGCCGAGCAAGATGCCGTAGAGGCGCGCATCGTCCTCGGCGATGCCGTCGACGGGCACGACTTCGGTCGGAATCGTGAGGCCGATGTAATCGCCGACCTTCAGCTGGCCGGCATCGGTCCACTTCGGCGCAATCTTGCCCTTCGCGATCCAGTCGTGCGTACGCTCGCTTGATTGCTCGAGCGGCACGCCGCACAGCGCCCAGAACGGATGCGCGTCGGTCACCTCGATCGGCGCCAGCGAGTGCTTGACATCGACAGCGACCATCGGCTCGGTTTGTTCGTAGACGAGCTTGTCCGTCACTTCGCGATAGACGCCACTCTGGCCGAGGACGAGGTCGCCGGTCTGCACCTGCCGAATGGGCAGCACGCCGCGCGACGTGTACACCTGCGTGTCCGGCGCGAAGCACTGGTTGACCGCCACCGCCGTGTCGTTGACTACCTTGAGGAACGGCACCACACCTTGCGACTTGCCGTTCGTCCCCTTGATGTGCGAACCCATCGCGCGGACGTTCGTCCAGTCGTTGCCCAGGCCGCCGGCGAACTTCGACAGGAGCGCGTTCTCCTTGATCGCCTCGTAGATGCCGTCGAGATCGTCGGAGACGGTCGTCAGGTAACACGATGACAGTTGCGACCGGTGCGTGCCCGAATTGAACAGCGTCGGCGTCGAGCTCATGAAGTCGAACGTCGACAGCACGTCGTAGAACTCCATCGCGCGCGCTTCGCGGTCGACCTCGTTCAGCGCGAGGCCCATCGCGACGCGCATGAAGAAGCATTGCGGCAGTTCGAACCGGCGTCCGCCGACGTACTGGTCGATGAGGAAATAGCGGTCGTACAGCGTCTGCAGGCCGAGATACCCGAACTGCAGGTCGCGCTCGGGCTTCAGCGCCGCGCCGAGCTTCGCGAGGTCGTACTGGGTGAGCGCATCGTTCAGCAGGCCGACCTTGATCCCGTGCTTGACGAACTGCGGGAAGTACTCGGCGTACTTCGATTGCATGTCGGCTTGCGTCGCTTCCTCGCCAAGCGCTTCGAAGCGCAGCGCGTCGAGCAACAACCGCGCGGTGACATACGAGTAGGCAGGATCCTTCTCGATCAGCGTGCGCGCGGCGAGCACGACGCACTTGCGCACTTCCTCCATCGGCACGCCGTCGTAAAGGTCCTTCAGCGTTGCTTTCAGGATGCGGTTGGGCTCGGCATCGGCCAAGCCTTCGCAGGATTCCTTGACGAGCGCAGTCAGGCGCTCGAAGTCCAGCGGCTTGCGCACGCCGTTCTCGATGACGTGCAGCGTCGTATCTTCGGCCGGTGGCGCCTTCTGCTGCTTTTCCTGCGCGCGTTCCTGTGCGCGCTTTTCGCGATACAGCACGTATGCGCGCGCGACTTCGTGCTCGCCGCCGCGCATCAGCGCGAGCTCGACCTGATCCTGGATTTCCTCGATATGGATCGCGCCGCCATCCGGCTTGCGCTTCAGCAGCGCGGCGACGACCGCGTCGGTGAGGCGCGTCACCTCGTCGCGCACCCGCGCGGAGCTCGCACCCTGGCCGCCGTTGACGGCGAGGAACGCCTTGGTCAGCGCGATCGTGATCTTCGCGGGCTCGAACGCGACGACGGCGCCGTTGCGGCGGATCAGCTTGAACTGCGCGAACCGCGGGTCGGCGCTGGTTGCGACCGGGCTTCCGGGTTCTCCCACCATCAGGTCTCGTGGCGGCGTTGCGGGGGAGGATGCGGAAGTGGTGGCGATACGCATGAAATCGGCTCCTGATTGATGCCTTGTTGGTTGCTGCTCGTGGGCAGCGTTATTCGGGATTTGGCGCGCCCAGTGGCGCGACTTTCCGGGCAGCAGCCCACGAAAGCGGGCGGCGGATTCTCCGTATCCATACGCCCCTTGGCGCCAGGCGGCGCCGAATGTGACATCCCAGTGAAATCTACTATATGTTGTGTCGCACAGCGTTTTCAATACAAAGCATAGTAGCTCGATGGGGCAAGCGCAAGCCTTTTTTACTCCACAGCGGGCGGCCCGAAAACAGGCGCAAAAACAGTCCGCTACCGCGGTATTCGCAAACGATCACCGTTGTGCGCACCGGGTATCCACTGGTTTGTCCACAGCGCCGCCAGATAATTCGTTTCCCGACGAACGGAGCCTGCGGGCGTTGCAGTTTTACGACACCGTCATCCGGGCCGATGATGGCAAGGTGAACAGCGCACCGCCGGCGATCGCGACGATTCGCTCGTTCGTCTCCCGCTCGAATTCGGCAAGCCCCGTGAAGCGCCCGAACGCCGGCAGGATCGCGCGCCGCGCACCGAGGACGAAGCAGGGCAGTCGCGCCGATTGCTCGCCGCTGCCCTGAATGCGCACGCCGGGGTGAAGATGTCCGCAGAGTGCATAGCCCGTGGGCGGCGCATTCGTCTTGTGGCACGCGAGGAACGGCGGTAGCGCGTAGGGCTCGTCGACGCAGCGAACGTTCCAGTCCGCTGGTGGGTCGCCTGCGCGCGCGTCGTGATTGCCGCGAACGAGCACGACATCGGTGGTCGCATGCCGCGTTCGCCACGCGACAAACGCGTCGGACAGCGCCGGAACGCGCCCGGCCCTGGCGTGCAGGAAGTCCCCGAGAACGACCAGACGTGCGGCACTCGTGCGCTCGATCAGGCGCGTCAGGCGCGCGAGATCGGCGGCCGTCGAGCCGCGGGGCAGCGGCACGCCGCCCGCGCGGAACGCCGCGGCCTTGCCGAGATGAACGTCGGCGACGAACACCGTGCGCTCCCGCAGCCAATGAAGTGCGCGCTCGGCGTGCAGCGCGACGCGCTCGCCACCCACGACGGTGTCGAGCACGCCGTCGTCGGCGCGCGCCGTCACGGGTGCGTCGAAACCAAGGAGGAGGGACACGAGAACGAGTGGAGTTGCGAGGCGTTTGCGCGGCCGCGCGTCGACGGCGCACAATCAGAGGAGAATTGTAGCCGAGCCCGCGCGGTTTCGACGTAGCTGATCGCCGCGCCGACGAAATCAACGATGCCACGCTTCGCCGCCAACCTTACGTTCCTGTTCAACGAAGTGCCGTTCCTCGAACGTTTCGGCGAGGCGGCGCACGCGGGATTTCGCGCCGTCGAGTTCGCATTTGCATACGAGTACCGGATCGCGGAGATCGTCGCTCGGCAGCGCGAGCATCGCCTCGAAGTTGTGCTGATCAATGCACCGTCGGGCGATTGGGCGGCCGGCGATCGCGGCCTCGCATCGCTGCCGGGGCGCGAGCACGAGTTCACGGCGGCCATCGCCAACGCGCTCCAATACGCGCGGGCGTTCGGATGCCCGCGTATTCACGTCATGGCCGGCGTCGTTCCCGAAGGGGCAGATGCGGCCGAACGCGAGCGACGCACGCGCACGTACGTTCGCAACCTGCGCCTTGCCTGCGCCGAAGCGGCGAGCCAGGGCGTGACGATCATGATCGAGCCGATCAACGCCCGCGACTTCCCGGGTTATCTGCTGAACACGCAGGCGCAGGCGCACGCGATCAGGTCCGAGATCGGCGCGAAGAACCTCAAGGTGCAGATGGATCTCTACCATGCGCAGATCGTCGAGGGCGACCTGACCGAGAAGCTGCGGATGTACCTGCCACATATCGGCCATGTGCAGATCGCGAACGTGCCGGGGCGCACAGAGCCCGACGTCGGCGAGATCAACTATGGCTACCTGTTCAAGGTGCTCGACGAGTTGAAGTACGACGGCTGGGTAGGCTGCGAATACCGGCCTGTCAAGGGCACGGCGGCAGGCCTGACGTGGCTTTATCGGCTGCTGGACCGAAAGCCGTCGACGTTCAAGGCATCGGACTGATCGAGCGGCGGGAAGGGGCCCGACTCATGGCATTGTCGTTCACGTGGCTTGCAGCGGATTTCGCGACGGCACCGCAACTGACGGTCGAGAACATGGCCGAGGCAGCCGCTGCGGGATTTCGCAGCGTCGTCAATAATCGCCCCGACTTCGAGGCCGGGCCATCGCAGCCGGCATCCGACGCGATCGAGCGTGCGGCGCAGTCCGCCGGACTCTCCTATGCATTTCTGCCGGTGCAGTCGGCGTATCAGTCGCCCGCGGAAATCACCCGCATGCACGAGTTGCTGCAGCAATTGCCGAAGCCGGTGCTCGCATTCTGCCGCTCGGGCGCGCGCACTGCGAATCTCTATCGCGCGGCCCAGGCGCTCGACTCAGGATCGCAGCGCTAAGGACCGCGCGGGGCACCTCGTCGCCCGCTTACAGCGCCGGCCTCTTTGCACGATCGCGCCGTCGCACGACGTCCGCGTGTCGGCCTCCCGCGCTGATTCGCGATTGCCGTCGATCCCGCTCGCGGGTCCCTCGCCGGCCGCTCACAGCGCGGCCTCGTTGCACTGAACTGCAGATGCGCAGCGCCAGCGTTGTCGGCCTTCGGCGCTGATTCGCGATTGCCGTCGATCCCGCTCGCGGGTCCCTCGCCGGCCGCTCACAGCGCCACACTCATTCCGCCATCGATCATCACCATCTGCCCGGTGACGTAGTTCGCCGCCGCCGACGCTAGGAACACGGCGAGTCCGGAGATCTCCTCGGGCTCGCCCCACCGTCCCGCGGGCGTGCGCGCCTTCACCCACGCGGTGAACTTCTCGTCGTCGAGCAGCGCGCGATTCATTTCGGTGGCGAAGTAGCCGGGCGCTATCGCGTTGACCTGGATGTTGTGCGGCGCAAGCTCTACTGCCATCCCGCGGGTCAGTTGGCGGATGCCGCCTTTTGCCGCCGTGTAGGGCACCACGCTCGGCCGCGCGAGTTCGCTCATCAGCGACGCGATGTGGATGATCTTGCCGCGCTTGGCGGCGATCATGCCCGGCAGCACTGCCTGGGAGACGAGGTAAGGCGCCGTCAGGTTGGTGGCGATGATCGCATCCCAGTCGTGCTGCGGAAAGTCGACGAACGCATGCCGACGCTGAATGCCGGCGTTGTTGACGAGCACGTCGATCGGACCGCTGCGCCGCGCCGCATCGGCAACGCCTTGGCGCACCGCATCGGCGTCGGTCACGTCGAAGAGCGCGACATCCGCCGCCAGGCCTTCGCCCGCGAGCACGCCGACGGCGCCGCCCAGTGCATCGGCGTTGCGCCCGTTCAGGATGACGCGCGCGCCGGCTGCAGCGAGTCCGCGTGCGATCGAGAAGCCCAGGCCGCGGTACGCACCGGTCACCAGCGCGACGCGGCCAGTCAGGTCGAATGGATTGGGGATATTGGGCATTGGTTCGTTCCCGGACGTTGGGTCAGCAAAGGGGTGCGCTATCGTGTGCGCGGATGTCGGCGAACGAATCCGTCATTGCGTGCGCGGCGTTGCGGCCGGACACTGTAGCGGATTGCGCGGCGCGCGCCATCCCCTTTGATCATGCGAGGATTGCTTTCCCGGCCGCGACGGCCACGCTCACTTCTTCGCGGCGGCCTCGAGATCGGCGACCATTCGTGCCACGCGCGCCTCCAGCGCTTCGGTAGTCAGCTTCTCGCGGAAAAGCTCGACGATCAGCGGAAACGCGAAGGGCGTCGGTCGCATGGGCTGCGTGACGATGGCGGCGCAGCTTCGCATCCGAGCGAGCGCGGCGGTAAGTCGCGGTGCCTCGAGCTGGCGGTCCAGCACTTCGTGCGTTGCCTGGCGCAACAGCAGATTGCCCGGGTCGTACTCGTTGAACACGTCCCACAGCAACCCGCTCGACGCCTGCAGTTGGCGGTTCGATTGCGGCTGGCCGGGGTACCCCTGGAACACGAGTCCCGCCACCCGTGCAATCTCGCGAAATTGACGGCGACCGAGCTCGGCGGCGTTCAGGCCGGCAAGGATATCGGTCGCAACCCCCGGTGCTGCGAGCAATGTGCCGATGTCCCGCAGCGTCAGCTCGAATGGCACGGGCGAGAGGAGCCCGAATCCGTAGTCGTTGATCATCATGCTGAAGCTGCGCGGCTGCGCGCGCGACAGCCGATAGCTGAACAGCGTCGCGAGGCCGAGGTGTGCGAGCCGGCCTTCGAATGGATAGAAGAACGTGGCGTAGCCGTCGCGGAGCTTAATCCGTTCGCACAGCCATTCGCGCTCGTCGGGCAGTGCGGACCAGCGGCGCTGCAGCTCGAGCAGCGGCCGGACGAGCGCAAGTTCGGGCGACGCGTAGACGCCGCGCTTCGCTTCACCGATCAAGCGCCGCGTGCGCTCGGACAACAGCGACGACAGCGGCATTTTCGTGCCGAGCCACCGTGTGACGATCGCCGCCTTCTGCGACGCGAGCTTCACCCACGCCGTCATCTCGCGCACGCGAACGAATTCGAGCACGCGTCCGGCGAACACGAAGCAGTCGCCCGGCGACAGCCGCGCGATGAACGATTCCTCGACGTTGCCGAGCCGCCGGCCGTTGCGAAGCTGGACGACGATGCTCGCATCCGAAACGATTGTGCCGATCTGCGCGCGATGCCGACGCGCGATCTGCCGGTCGGGCACGCGCGCGACGCCG
>Ga0207682_10001059_pt1 | contig 12677 bp, 7 predicted proteins | sample KBSM63metaG_FD_184332 | JGI IMG/M metagenome (GOLD analysis project Ga0207682, IMG submission 184332) | Miscanthus rhizosphere microbial communities from Kellogg Biological Station, Michigan, USA - KBS M6-3 metaG (SPAdes) (version 2) | ecosystem: Host-associated > Plants > Roots > Rhizosphere >... | reverse complement strand
GATCGAATTCATCCGCCACCACCATGCGCCGGTAGCGGTGGTGATGCGGACGGCGTGGGGCTGGCCGATTGCCGAGAGCGTCCACTTCATCGGTCTGTGCCTGCTGATCGGATCGATCGGGGCGTTCGACCTGCGCCTGCTCGGCCTGATGAAACGCGTGCCGATTGCCGCGATGCATCGGTTTGTCCCGTTTGGCATCCTCGGCTTCGTCATCAACATCTGCAGCGGCGTGCTGTTCCTGCTGACGGAACCGGATCAGTACGTCCTCAACGCGTCGTTTCACCTGAAACTGCTGTTCCTGACGATCGCCGGCCTCAACGCCGGCATGTTCTACCTGACGTCGTACCGCGGTCTTGCCGAAAGAGACACCTTCGATGCGCCGCGGGCGGCGCGCGAGATCCTGGCCCTTCTCGGGGAGGCGAGGTTTTCGTCGGCGGCGGCGAAACAGCTCGAAACGCTTCCGGCCGTCGAGCTCGCGATCACGGACTCCAACCGGCCGCCCGAGACCTTCGAACGGGACCTCGCCGCCGCGTTCGACGAACAGACGCGCCCGTCCGTATTCGACTTCCGACGGGTCCGCGACGACCGCGCGCGCTGGCAGGAGTTGATCGCCCTGATTTCTTCGCGCGAAGCGGACTTGACCCGCATGGCGTCGGATCGAGCCCGGGCGCTCATTCCGCCCGACCGCCCGATTTCGGTGACGCTCCCGATCTACCTGACGTTTGGTCTCGCGAGCCGCGCGGATCACATCGCTTTGCCGGGAGCCGGCGGCACGGAGTGGGGAGTCGTGATCGATCTTTCGCGCGCGCTCGCGGACAGCGAGGCGTCGGCGCCGTCCGACCAGATCAAGAGCCTCTCGCGGCTGGTGGCCGCCGAGGCCTACCAGCGCGCGTGGGCGGAATACCGGAGGGACAGCCCGGCATGGCACAAGCCGGAACCGGCGCTCGGCCAGCTCGAGCCGCTCGTTCGGATCGTGGCCGAAGCGGGGCCGGTGGCGCTCTACAACGTGGACGAGAACTTCTTTCCGCTGTCCGTGTGGCTGAAGGGCCCGATGAAGACGTCGATCGACGAGCTCAACCGGGTCGCCGACAAGCTCGCTTCGGCGGACGCCGAGCTCGATCAACGCATGGCGATGGCGGGCGAGATCAAGAAGCCGGAGTTCGTCTCGACTGTCGCCGGGCCCGCCGGAGCGTTTCTCGCGGACGGCATCGTCCAGAGCTTCGGCGTGGATGGCTTCCGCAAGGCCCTCTCGGAGGGCCCGCGGGCGTTCTTCGATGCGTACGACCGGGCGGCGGACCAGCAGGGCAAGGCACTCATCCCGCTGAGCAAGGCGATCCAGGACCGCCTCGCCGGACCGGCAAAGCCGTAGGATCCGGGCCGAAGGAGCCGTCGTTGGACTCGTACCTCGCCCTCGAGAAGATGCTGCTGCTCCTCTGCGCGGACCTCGCCATCATCATCGGGGCGGCGCGTTTTTTCGGATGGATGTTCGGCAAGATGGGCCAGCCTCCCGTCGTCGGCGAGATCCTCGCGGGCGTGATCCTCGGGCCGTCGCTGCTGGGCCGGCTCTATCCCGGAGCGATTTCCACGATGCTGACGCCGCAGACGACGGGCGTCCTCTCGGCGATGGCCCAGGTCGGACTGATTCTTCTGATGCTCCTGATCGGACTCGAGTTTCCCTTCGACCGACTCGGCCAGGCCGCCCGCGCGTCGAGTCTCGTGGCCGTGGCCGGGATCGTCGTTCCCTTCGCGTCGAGCTATGCCCTGGCGGGATGGCTGTACCGGATCGCGCCCGTCGCCGCGCCCGAGCTCGCCTTCAAGCTCTTCTTCGCGACGGCCGTTTCGATTACGGCGATCCCGATCATGGGCCGGATCCTGATGCACACGAGATTGACGCGCACGCGCATGGGGTTGACCTCGATCACCGCGGCGGCGATCGACGACGTCCTCGGCTGGATCCTCCTCGGCGCGGTCGTGTCGATGGTCAGCCATGGCCGGGCCAATCTCGGCACGCTCGCGATTTCCTTCGCCGGGGTCACCGTCCTCGGCGTGTCGTTCTGGGCGGCCGGCCGCTGGGGCCTGTCGCGGCTGCGCGTGCCCCGAACGCCGGGCGGGGGGCTGACTCCGGCGTGGCTCGCCGCCGTTCTCGTGATCGTCTTCGTTTCGGCGACGGCGACGAACGCCCTCGGCGTCTTCTCGATCTTCGGGGGCTTCCTCTGCGGGATCGCGGGTTCCTTTCACAAGGATCTTGCCGAAGGCGTCCGCAACTCGATCGGAGATCTCGTCTCGGTCCTGTTCCTGCCCATCTTTTTCGTCTTCTCGGGGCTGCGCACCGACATCGGGTCGCTCGGCTCGGACGGGCGATTGTGGCTCGCGCTCGCCGCCGTCATCGCCGTCTCCTGCGTGTCGAAGTTCGGCGCCACGACCCTGGCCGCCAAGGCGGCCGGATTGCCGTGGAAGGAGTCCGCGTCGATCGGCCTCCTGATGAACACCCGCGCGCTCATGGCCCTGGTCGTGATCAACATCGGCGCCGACATGGGCGTGATCTCGCCGGCCGCGTTTTTCTGGCTGGTGACGATGGCGCTCTTCACGACGGTCATCACGACGCCGATCCTCGTTCGCGCCTATCCCTCCCCGGAGGCCGCGGAGGGCTGGAGCGAGAAAAGAGCCAGCGTCTGATGTCTAGGGGCGGAGCGCTCGTTCTGGCGCTCAGCTTCGCCGCGGCGGCCGCCTCTGGGGAGGAGCGGCCGATCGTCCTCGTCGTGGACGCCACCGACGCGCCGCGGCGGATCTTTCACGTTCGCGAATCGATTCCGGTTTCGCCCGGGCCTCTCACGCTCGCGTACCCCAAGTGGATCCCGGGCGAGCACGGGGCGGAGGGCCCGGTGACGGATCTCGTGGCGCTCAAAGTCACGGCGCTCGGACGGCCCGTCGCGTGGAAGCGGTCGGCGACGGAGATGTGGAACTTCGAAATCGTCGTCCCCGAAAGCGCCACCGATCTCGAGGTGACGTTCGACTATCTGGCCTCCGCGTCCGCATACACGAGCGCGACGGCGAAGCTGGCCTGGATCAACTGGTGGTCGCTGCTGCTCTACCCGCGGGGGCCGGAAGCCAACGACCGGATGTACCGGGCCTCCCTGACGCTTCCCCAGGGCTGGAAGTTCGGTACGGCGCTGCCCGTCCTGGCCACGCAAGCCCGCGGCGAGATCGCCTTCGCTCCGGCGTCACTCGTAACCCTCATCGACTCCCCGCTGCTCGCGGGACAGTACTTTCGGACCGTGGACCTCGCGCCCGGAGACCGCGTCGGGCACTTCCTGGACATCGCGGGCGACAGTCCGGGCTCGATCCAGATCGGCTCCGAGGACATCGCCCGCTATCGGCGCCTCGTCGCCGAGGCGCGGGCGCTCTTCGGTCCGGGGCACTACCGCAGCTACCACCTCCTCCTCTCGCTCACGGATCAGCTGCCGTCGACGGGCCTCGAGCACCACGAGTCCAGCGACAACCGGGCCGCGGAACGGGCGCTCCTCGACGAATCGGCCCGACGCGTTCTCGGGGTTCTGCTCTCGCACGAGTACGTCCATTCCTGGAACGGCAAGTATCGGAGTCCGGTCGGGTTGGTCTCCGGGGTTTCGGACGACTACCAGGTTCCGGTCGACAGCGAGCTCCTCTGGATTTACGAGGGGCTGACCGAGTACTACGGCGAAATCCTCGGAGCACGGAGCGGCATCCGCTCGCCGGAGCTCTCGCGCGAGGCGCTCGCCCTCTTCGTGTCGCGCATGGACCGGCAGGCGGGCCGGCAATGGCGGCCTCTCGTCGACACCGCCGCGGCCGCGCAGCTCCTCTACTACGGCCGGCCCGAGTGGGCGTCCTGGCGCCGCGGAGTCGACTTCTACTCCGAGGGAGCGCTCGTCTGGCTGGACGCGGACGTCCTGATCCGCCGGAAGTCGGGGGGCCGCAAGTCGCTCGACGACTTCGTGGTCGCCTTTCACGGCGGCCCCGGAGGAGCTCCGGCCGTCAAGACCTACACGGCGCAGGACGTCTACGCGGGGTTGAACGCGGTCGTCCCTCACGATTGGGCGGCCTTTTTTCGCGAGCGCGTCTACGAAGTCGCTCCGCAGGCGCCTCGTTCCGGCATCGAGAACGCCGGCTGGAAGCTGGCCTACCGCGAGGAGCAGCCCGCGCTGATCGCGGCGACCGAGGAAGAGACGGACGAGTACGACTTCTGGGACTCGCTCGGGATCGTCGTGCATGGCGACGGCACGGATGGCCCCGGCGTCGTCGTGGACGTCGTCCCCGGAATGCCGGCGGCCGCCTCCGGCGTCGGGCCGGGCATGAAGCTCGTCGCGGTCGGGGGCCGCCGCTACAAGATGGAGCTTCTCCGCGACGCGCTGCGGCTCGCGCGCCAGAACGGCGAGCCCATCGAGCTCCTGGTCGAAAACGCGGAGATCTATCAGACCTTTCGCATCGACTACCGCGGCGGCGAGAAGTACCCCTGGCTGGAACGGGATCCGTCACAGCCCGATCTCCTCTCGGCGATCGGGCGGCCGCGCGCGCCCGCGCCCGGCGCTCCTTAGGACCGCGGACACCCTCTTTCCGGGCCGGAGACTGGTCTATGATCGCCTCGCTCTTCCCAGGCGCATGAGCCAGACGGCACCACCTCCTCGGCCGGAGAACGAGTCCCAACGACTCGCGGCCGAAGCCGTGCACGAGAAAGAAGAGCGCCTCCGCATCCTCGTTTCGCAGCTGCCCGCCATCCTCTGGGCGACCGACCGGGAGCTGCGCTTCACGGAAGGCACGGGCGCCGGGCGAGAAGCGATGGGCGAGACCGACGACGTGCGGGGGGTCAGCCTCTTCGCGTACTTCAAGACCACCGACCCCGAGTTCCCGCCCATCGCCGCGCACCGGCGGGCGCTCGAGGGCGAGTCCGTGACATACGAGGTGGAATGGAAGACGCGCACCTTCCAGGCCCACGTCGAGCCTCTCTGCGACGCCGACGAAAGCATCCGGGGCGTCGTGGGCGTCGCCTTCGACATCACGGAGCGCAAGAACGCGCTCGCCGAGCTCGAGCGGTCGGTCGCGCTGCTCCAGGCCACGATCGACTCGACCGCCGACGGCATCCTCGTCGTCGACGCCACCGGAAAGATGGTCCACTTCAACCGTCGCTTCATCGACATGTGGAAGATCCCGCCGGAGATCGTCGAGAGCCGGGACGAGAACCGCGCCCTCGCCTTCGTCCTCGGCCAGCTCAAGGACCCCGCGGCGTTCGTGAAGAAGGTCATGACCGTGTACGCGCAGCCCGGATCCGCGAGCCACGACGTCGTGGAGCTCGCCGACGGGCGCATGATCGAGCGCGACTCGCTGCCGCAGGAAGTCGATGGGAAGACGGTCGGCAGGGTGTGGAGCTTCCGCGACGTGACCGTGCGGCGCGCGGCCGAGCAGGGCACCGAGGAGACCCTCTCCCTGCTCAAGGCCACGCTCGAGGCCACGGCGGACGGCATCCTCGTCGTCGACCGCGATGGCCGGATCGTCAGCTTCAACAAGAAGTTCGTCGAGATGTGGCGGCTCCCGGACGACGTCATCCTCTCTCGCGACGACGAGAAGGCGATCGGGTTCGTGCTCGACCAGCTCCGCGACCCCGAACGATTCGTGAAGAAGGTCCGCGACCTCTACGACGAGCCCGAGGCCAAGAGCTACGACTGGCTGGAGTTCAAGGACGGCCGGATGTTCGAGCGTTACTCCTCGCCGCAGAAGATCGGCGGCGTGACCGTGGGACGTGTCTGGAGCTTCCACGACGTCACGCGCCTGCGCCTGATGGAGGACACGATTCGCCGGCACGCGCGGGCTTTCGACCACATCTCCGACGCCGTCATCACGATGGACCTCGAGGCGCGCATCGTCGACTGGAATCCGGGCGCCGAGAGAATGTTCGGCTACAGCCCGGCGGAGATGCTCGGCAAGACGCCGGACGTGCTCCGGCCGGCGGGCGCCAAGAAAACCGCGGTCGAACTGCTGGCGGAGATGCGCCGGACGGGCCGCTGGAACGGTGAGATGCGCTTCGTCCGTAAGGACGGCACCGCGGGCATCGTCGACACCGTGGTCGTGCCGCTCTACGACGACTTCGGCCGCACGCTCGCGGCGCTGGCCGTCTGCCGGGACGTCACCGACAGCAAGCGTCTGGAAGAGTACCGGCGCCGCGAAACGAATCCGTAGCCGACGCCTCGGCGTCGACCCTCAGAAATTCTGCAGGGCCTCGACCGGCGCGTAAGCGTCCGTCAGCTCCGGAATCCCTTCCGGGGCTTCCGGAGAGTGCACGAGAGCGCCGAGGTAATGGTCGGTATTGCGGAGGTCCCACCGCTTGGCGAGCTCGGACGCGCCGTGACGCAGCGTCTCGAGGTCCAGCGCATCTCCCGAGATCGTCGCGAAGACCAGGATGTTGCCGGCGATCGGCGGCCGTCCCTCGGCGATGTAGTTGCTCGCGACCCAGACCTGCCCGAACTGGCGCCGTATGGTCTTGTACGTCGCCCAGAAGAGCCGCCCCTCGCCGCCCATCAGCTGTCCTACGAAATTGGCGGCGAAGATGCCGTTGGGAGTCAGACGACTGCGGACGATCTCGAAGAATTCTCGCGTCGTCAGGTGGAACGGCACTCCGGTGGAGTTGAACGCATCGAGGATGATCAGATCGTAGGCCGGGCCGGGACGACGGAGGAACACGCGACCGTCCGCGATGATGGTCCGCAAACGGTCGGACTCCTGGTAAAGGAAGTAGTTTCGCGCCACGTCCCGGACGACCGGATCGATCTCGACCGTGTCGATCTCGGCATCGGGCCGCAGGCGCGCGAACGCTCGGGGAAATGCTCCCCCGCCCAGACCGATGACGCAGACGCGGTGGATGCCGGGTCGAAACGCGAGCGTCGCGAGCAGGGCCTCGTCGTAGCCGGTGATCGAGCGATTCGGTCGGGAGATGTCGACGCCGCTCTGCACCAGGGTGTCGAAACGCAGCCAGCGGGACGAGTCGAGCTGGGTCACGACGAGGTGGTGGTACGGCGTGTCCTTACGGAACAGGACCTTCTCGCCTCCGACGGGAGCCGGCGTGAATCGCCCGGCGATCGCCGCGGCGACGGCGGCCGCGGAGAGAACGACGATCACCGCGCTCGGCCGGTCTCGCGCCAGGACCACCGCGCACGCCAGGAGCGTGACGGCGAGTCCGACGAGGAGCGTTCCGACCGGAAACGCCGGGATGAGGAGAAACGTCGCGGCGAGCGTCCCGGCGATCGAGCCCGCCGTGGACAGCGCGGAGTAACCGCCCGAAACGGTCCCGGCCGCTTCCATTTTCCGGATGCCGATCCGCACGGCGAAGGGAGTCACCATCCCCATCGCCAGGGACGCCGGGAGAAAAAGAACGACCGCGGCCGCGAGAGCCGACCAGCGCACGTCCCACTCGAACTTCGCGATTCCGTCGAGGATGCGTTGCGGCCAGACGATGCTCGGGAGCATCAGCGCCGCCGCCAGCGCCAGGATGAGCGAAAGCGCGGCGATCGTCGGCTTTCGGTCCGCGAACCGGCCGCCGAGGGCGTACCCGGCCGAGAGAGCCACGAGGAAGGTCGAGATCAGGCTGCCCCAGACGTACACGGACGACCCGAAGTTCGGCGCGAGCACGCGGGAGCCCAGGATTTCGAGGGCCATGAGGACCGCGCCGGCCAGGAAGACGACGATCTTGAGCAGACCGATCTCGCGCGGCGAGGTGACAGGGGCGTGCACGCGTCATTCTAGCGCAGCGGCGCGAACCCGCCGGTCAGAACAGGGTCGGGATCGCCGGAGAGCGCGCGCCCTCGATCTCGAGAAGCCGCAGCTTCGTCGAAACGCCGCCCGGCGCGGAGAATCCGCCGCTGCGTCCGTGCGCCGCGAGCACGCGATGGCAGGGCACGACGATCGGAAACGGATTCCGGGCGAGCGCTTGTCCCACCTCGCGCGCACGCCGAGGCTCGCCGAGCTTCGATGCGACCTCGCCGTAGCTGAGAGTCCGGCCCGGCGGGATCATCCTCGCGACGGCGTACACGCGCCGGTGGAAGGCGGGGACGGCCTCGAGGTCGAGCTCGACGTCCCCGAGATCGCGGCGCTCGCCGGAGAGCAGCGCGACGATCTTCTCGATCGCGGCGCGCACGCCGGGCGGCGGAGCCGACTCGAGGGCGTCCGGCCGGCGGCGGAGCAGACGAGCGCGCGTCCGGCTTTCGTCGGTCTCGGGAAGCCAGACGCCGACGATTCCGCGCTCGCCCCAGGCGATGCCGCAATGGCCGATGGAGGTCGGGAAGAGGGTGAAGAACGTTTTCATGACGTTCTCTTGAACACGCTTTCCGGAGAAAAGGATGCTTCAGTGGCCTGCCGCATACGCCTCCACCCCGGCGAGGATCCGGTCGAGATCGGCTCGCGAGAGGAGTCGGCCATTCGCGACCACGGCCGCGATGCGGCGGGTGTTGCGGATGTCGGCGGTCGGGTCCGCGTCGAGCAGCAGGAGATCGGCGACGCGGCCGGTCTCGACCGTTCCGAAGTCCTTCGTCCGGTCGAGGAAGATCGCCGGGTTCAGGGTGGCCGTCCGCAGCGCCTCCATCGGCGTGAAGCCCGCGTCCACGAATCGCTCGAGCTCCTGATGGAGGCTGAAGCCGGGAAGGACGCCGACGCCGGCCGGCGTGTCCGTGCCCGCGAGAAATGGAATCTTCTCGCGGCGCATGCGGCCGACGATCTCGAGCTCGTGACGGACGAATCGTTCCCGCACCGGAAGAGGATCCGTCGCGAGGTCTCTGAGGATGCCCTTCGCGAATTCGGGCCAGGACTTCTCGCGCCAGGACACCGGGGCGTAGCGCCGGTGGGGGTCCTTCGACACGTCGACGACGTCGACCAGCCACTGGCCGCGCTCCCAGTAGAGCGTGGGGCACTGCCAGGTCGGCTTCTCCGCGAGGCGGCGCAGCAGGGCACTCTCCTTCTTCGGGTCGAAGGTGTCGAGGAAACGCGCCGGGGTCTTTTTCTCCGAGAGGAATTGCAACTCCGCCGTCGAGCTCCCTTCGAAAACGCCGATCAGATGCTCCCAGCTCTTCTGGCCCGAGTCGCACGCTTCCGCCGGCCGCACCTTGTCGGGAACGTGTCCCGCGAAGACCAGGTTCCGCTTCCGGCACTCGTCGGCGACCGCCATATAGGCGTCGTGCGGGACGTAGGACTGGATCTTGATGAAGTCGACGCCGCGGCCGGCGAGCATCGCGACCGCTCGTCGGCCGTCGTCCGCGGTGGCGAGCGAGATCGACGACGGAAACTGGCTCTTGGGCCCGTCGAGCATCGGCCCCGAGACGATCATTCTCGGGCCGAGAAGCTTTCCCGATTCGACGTCCCGCCGCGCCTCCAGGATCGGATCGAGGTCGCTGCCCATGTCGCGGACGCCCGTGACGCCGTTTGCGAGAAAGAGAGGCAGCGTGACCTCGCGCCCTCCGGGAACCCACTCTCCGAAGAACGTGTGGATGTGCATGTCCCACAAGCCCGGGATCAGGTACTTGCCCGTGCCGTCGACGACGCGCGCGCCGTCCGGCGGGGAGAGCCGCCCCGTTTCGCCGACCGATCGGATGCGATCGCCCTCGACGACGACCGTCATCGCCGGCCGGCGCTGCCCGGCGGTCATGTCGATGACCGTGACGTTGGTAATCGCGAGCGGGGGAGAGGGCGATACCGCGAGCAGGATTGCCAGAATCGCGGACGACATGCTCGAAGGATGCCTCGTGGCCGGCAGGTTCGCAAGATTCCGAGTCGCGTGTCTCCTGCAGGTGTCACCCAATGACACGGCATGCCGAACGCGTTAGAGTGGTTTCAGTTTCTCGGGCGTAGATCCCGGGTGGGATTCTGATTCGCGTGTGGACAGCGATCGGATTCGGGGCCGGAGAGTTCTCGACGTCGGTGTCGACAGGGAGAAACTCATGGACGAGCCTTCGGACGACGTCAGGGTCGAGGGTGAGCCGCGCGCTTCGGTGAAGGGGAACGGTTCACGCGGATCGGGAGCGGTCAACCGGAGAGACCTGTTGCGGTTGACTCTCGCTGGTACCGCGGGACTCGCTCTCGATGGCCTGATCGACGTTCCCGCGATGCGGGCCGCCACGCAGAACCTGAAGCTCTCGAGCATCAACGAGTTCACAACCTCCTGCAACTTCTGCTCGTGCGGCTGCGGAATGATCGCCGCCGTCCGCGAGGGCAAGCTCATATCGATGGAGGGCGACTACGACCACATCGTGAACCGCGGATCGCTGTGCGTCAAAGGCATCTCCATGTTCGCGACCCACGCCTCGCCAAAGCGGCTCCAAACCCCCAAGTACCGGGCGCCGGGCAGCGACCACTGGGAGGACATCTCCTGGGACGATGCAATCAAAAGCGTCGCGCAGAAGATCCGTAAGACCCGCGACGAGACGTGGATCGCCACCGAGAAGGTGGATGCGCCCGACCTCGTCGTGGACCGCGCTGCGGGCGATCGGCTCCAGAGCGCCCCACGGCTCGTTCCTCATGTGGGTCCCCTCGCGGAGGTGCCGGTCAATCGCACCGACGCGATCGGCTTCATGGGCGGCGCGCAGAACACGAACGAGGAGTGCTACCTCTTCCAGAAGGCGGCCCGGTTGCTCGGCCTGGCGTACGTCGAGCACCAGGCCCGACTTTGACATAGCCCCACGGTCCCCGGTCTGGGGGCCACGTTCGGGCGGGGGGCGATGACCAACCACTGGATCGATCTCAAGAACTGCAAGACGATCCTGGTGGAAGGCAGCAACGTCGCCGAAAACCACCCCATGGCGTACAAGTGGATCCGGGTGGCCCAGGAAAACGGGGCGAAGCTCATTCACGTCGATCCGCGATTCACCCGGACCTCCGCGGGCGCCGACATCTACGCGCGCATCCGGCCCGGCACCGACGCGGCGCTCCAGAACACGATGATCAACCACATCCTCGCCAACAAGCTGTACGACGAGGACTACGTCGTGACCCATACCAACGCCCTCTACCTGGGCGACGAAGCCTTCGACTTCAAGGACGGGGTTTTCAGCGGGTACGACGAGGAACACCACAAATACGACACCAAGACCTGGGGATACCAGCTCGATGGGAAGGGCAAGCCGCGCGTCGCCAAGAGCCTGGATGACCCGCACTGCGTCTTCACGCGCCTGAAGACTTTCGTCTCGCGCTACACGCTCGAGACGGGCGAGCAGATCACCGGCATTCCGGCGGCGCAGATCCAGGAAATTGCGGAGACGATGGCCAAGAACCGGCCCGGCTCCATCCTCTACGCGCTCGGGATGACGCAGCACACGACCGGCGTTCAGGGAATCCGGTCGTTCACCATCCTGCAGCTTCTGCTCGGCAATATCGGAAAGCCGGGCGGCGGAGTCAACGCCCTGCGCGGCGAGCCGAACGTGCAGGGCGCGTGCGACATGGCGGTGCTCTACAACTACTACCCGGGCTACCTCAACTCGCCGACGAATGCCGAGCCGACGATCTACCACTATGCGAGCAAGAACGGCATCGCCGACACCCGCTACCTCGTCAACACCCTCAAGGCATTCTACGGAGACGCGGCGACCAAAGAGAACGATTACGCCTATGCGTGGCTGCCAAAGCGCAACGCCGTCAAGGACTACGGCACCCTGCCGATGTTCGAGGATGCCCTCGCCGGCAAGCTGAAGATGCTCTGGATCGTCGGCCAGAATCCCGCGGTCACGCTGCCCAACCTCAACCTGACGTTTGCCGCGATGGCGAATCTCGAGACGCTGGTGGTCCAGGAAATCTGGGAGACGGAGACGGCGATGTTCTGGAAGCGGCCAGGCGTCGACCCGAAGTCCATCAACACCGAGGTCATCCTGTTGCCGGCGGCGTTCTTCATGGAGAAGAACGGAACCATCTCGAACTCGGGCGGCATGGTGCAATGGCGGCACGCCGCGGTGAAGCCCCCCGGGCAGGCCAAGCCGGATGGCCTGATCGTGGATCTCGTCTTCCGCGCGGTGCGCGATCTGGTCCAGGACTCGAAAGAGCCGAGGGACGAGATCATCAACAAGGCCTTCTGGACCTACACCACGGCCGAGGACGTGCTGCGCGAAATCAACGGCTACGCGTTGCGCGACAACCCGGAAACGGGTCTCAAGAAGGGCGACCTCGTGCGCAAGATCTCCGATCTCCGAGCCGACGGCTCGACGTCGTCCGGCTGTTGGATCTACGCGGGCGTCTTCGCCAACGGCGAGAACCTCTCCAAGCGCCGCGATTCGACGACCGATCCCGGCGGGCTGGGACTGTACCCGGGCTTCGGCTGGACCTGGCCCAACAACATGCGCATCCTCTACAACCGGGCCTCGTGCGACCGGAACGGCAAGCCCTATCCGGGCTCCAAACCCATCGTCTGGTGGGATGCGGAGGCGAAGCGCTGGGCGGGATACGACGTGCCGGATGTCCCCGTGTTGACGGATGGCCCCGACACGCCGAACGGCCAGCGTCCCTTTCACCTGGGCGCGGAAGGCGTCGGGCGGCTCTTCGCCGCCGTCTACTCGGACCCTGACGCGAGGTTCACCGATTATTGGCGCGACGTGGCCTACGTGCCGAAGGACGGCCCGCTGCCGGAGATGTACGAGCCCGTCGAGAGCCCGGTGGAAAACGTCCTTCACCCGAGCGTCAAC
>Ga0207682_10001058_pt1 | contig 12677 bp, 10 predicted proteins | sample KBSM63metaG_FD_184332 | JGI IMG/M metagenome (GOLD analysis project Ga0207682, IMG submission 184332) | Miscanthus rhizosphere microbial communities from Kellogg Biological Station, Michigan, USA - KBS M6-3 metaG (SPAdes) (version 2) | ecosystem: Host-associated > Plants > Roots > Rhizosphere >... | reverse complement strand
CTACAATATCAATTGTCCGAGACAGCTCGGAAATTACATCTGAATTCATTGCATTCAGCGCTTCAGGTCTGTTTATTCTCAGCAGAGCAATTTCGCCTTGAGGTTCAAGTTGAATGTATTTCATATTAGACATTGTGAAAATTGGAAGTTGCATTCAATTAAATCTTATTCTGATTTCAGTCCAAAATTATAGAATTCTAAAAAATTAACTTGCAGAAAGTAAGGTATACTATAGACTAAAATGTGAAAAATAAGAATGGGGGTGAAGTAAAAACTTTAGGCGCCGGCCATTCCGTTTCTTAATTCAACGGCCTTGTGGTCATCATTTTCCATAGATTCGGCAGCTGCCTTGTGCATTTCTGACATTGCACATCCCATTTGGGCCTCCGGTTTACCCTTTCTCATAATACCACGATACAAACCTGCTTCAAGTGTTTGTCCATGAACATTTTCCCATTCTTCGACCGGAATGCTGTATTTCTTTTGTATTCTATCCCTATACCATTCTGGAATTACGTTAAATGCACAGAATGGAATAATTCGCAAATCAGGAGTCAAATAATGAATATCGCATCTCTGCAGTCTCTCAAGATCTTCGTTATATTTATCCTGGAAGTGCATCATTCCCAAGAAGAGCGAACGAACATGCCATGAACCTACTGAGTCAAAATTACGCTTCAGCAATATACTCGAGAACATCTTTGCGAGATTCAATCCGTGAGGTTGTTTGTCTCTGTCTATAAATTGATTTAGTTTCCTAATTACCTGCAACATTGACCAGTATCTATTTGCACCTGATTTTATTTCGTCAGCTTTTTCTTCAAAGTATTCCAAGACTCCTTTGAGATCAACAAATGACGTAAGAGGAATTAACTTCTTGGTTTGAGTATCCTCAAATACATACGTTCCAGCACCACAAGCAAAGTGAATCGAAAGTTCGTATTTTGGTTTTTTACTGAATGCCTCAATAACATTTGTCAACGGCATACATGATGGAACAGGGAACCAATCATCGACTGATACTTCACCATTTGTTTGTTCTTGGATTCTTTCTATACAGTCTGGAATGGTAATTCTATATTTTTCTCGCTCTTTTTTGCCCATTCTACCGGTTAATGAAACGGGTTGGAAGTTTACTGCGTGAACTACATCAAGATGTTTTTGGGCATATCGAATAATTGGGCCTAGCTCGTGATCATTAATGGACTTTATTACAGTAGGTACAAATACTACAGTGGTTCCGGATTTTCTTGCAGATTCCAGGGCATAAGGAACTTCCCAATGATTCTTTGGATTAGTTCTTGGAGTTACTCCATCAAATGACAAATAGAGATTACTTACACCAGCATTTCTTACTTGGCGCATTGTTTCTGGTGAAAGTGCCAATTTAATACCATTTGTATTCATTTGCACGTGGTCCACACCCTCTTCTTTCATAATTCTAATGATATCAGTGATATCATCCCTTAGCATGGGTTCACCGCCAGTGATTTGGATTGAATTTCCAGCAATTGGTTTTTCCGCCTTTAGGGTTTTCATCATGGCTCGAACTTGCTGATGTGTAGGTTCATACAAATATGCACCTTCTAGGCCCTTTTTGACATAAAAGAAACAATACCAGCATGTAAGATCGCATCTATTTGTAACTATCATATTAGCAAGGCCAGAGTGTGACAAATGGTTTGTACACAATCCACAATTAGTCGGGCATGCACACTTGTCCACCATTACATTTGGCGCATGTGCTCCTTTTCCATCCATCCAATATGTGCTAAATTTATTATACATCTTGTAGGAACCAAAGTATAGCTCCTCACATTCTCCGTGTGTCGGACAAGTTTTTGTCATAAAGACTTTACCTTCTCTTTCAAAAACTTCTGCATCAAGAATCATATTGCAATCTGGGCAAATGCTCTGAGTAAATCGTATGGTTCGCTTGTCTGTATTAACTTTATTTACGGTACGGTTAGATATTTGTATTAATTCCACTATAATTTCACCTAGGTTTCATGTCGACTTTGTATTTTTCCTATATAAGTATAATGTAACTAATAATAGGGTGAATAGTTTGCTTATATAAGCACTGCAAATTACATTTAAAATATATAGTATGTTTCTGTAATCCAGTTCAATTATTATTATGAGTTTATCTGATAAGACCAAGAAAGCGATGGAAGAAATAGGTTTAGGGAGTTATGAAATAAAAGTCTACATTTCATTGCTTGAGAATGGGTCGATGCCAGCTTCTGAGCTAAGTAAAAAATCCAGCGTTCCGTATTCAAAGATATACGAAGTTTTAAATTCATTAGAAGAGAGAGGCTGGATTGAATCTAATAGCTCAAGACCGCAGAAATTCTTTCCAAATTCACCTCAGACGGCAACAGAAGCAACAAGGACATTGAGTGAGAAAAAGATGGATTCTAACAATGAGTTAATAATACGAGAACTAATGCCAATTTATGAAAAAACAGGGATTAAAGAGCGGCCTGAAATATGGGTAGTAATGGGTCTATTCAATATCGCAAATAAAGTACAAGAAATAATTCAAAATTGTAAGAAGGAATTACTCATTGCATTGCCCCAGGGGGCAGAAAATATTGTTGGTATCATTCAGGCTACCTTGAGAACGTTATCTGAGAAAGGAGTAAAGATAGCAGTGCTTGTTTCTGAAAATACCAGTAAAGAAACTATCCATACCATTTCAAGAGTTGCTGAAGTTAGAGTAAAGAACAACATGTTTGGAGGAGGCGTGATAGGCGACATAAATGAGGTTATGATTCTCCTTGGAAATGGAAGAAACGAAAGAGGTGCTGTGGAACCGATTGCGATTTGGGCCAATCATATTGGACTTGCTGGATTTGCCAAGGAATACTTTAGCTATTTATGGTCCGATGCAAGCTCAAAGTAAAAATTAAGTTTCAAAGAGGTATTTTTGTGCGTTTATTTACAATCTAATTTTTAAGTGTCGATAAAAGTAATACTAAAGGACAAACAATGACGGAATAGCCCTACTGAAGTCAAAATGAAGTAGATCTTGAGTTAGGAGTTTGTCCTCCCTAATTTTCGAATAACGCTTGTGACTGCAGGGATATTTACCTGCCAATAAAGAATTTTATATATCAACAAATTCCACCTTCTGAAATTTACTTGTCAGAAACTTGATAAATAGCAATAGCAATTAATCCTATCAACACATTGGTACTAATAGAAGCCGCTTGCTCACTTGAGAGTTTTAGAAGGTTTATCATTATAAGTACATGTAGATCCTTTATTCCAGAAAGTTACATGCATGACTTTGAAATATTTCCTGAGCGTGAGGAGGGACCCGGAGCAATCTATATTGAAGCGGCTGACAAGGTAACCCTAAAAAAAATTCGTGAAATGACGTTTGTAAATGCTAAGGAAGTGCTCGGCATCATTTATTCCTCAAAGACCGGAAACACCCAACTTAAATGGAGACAGACCCGAAGGAAAAATGGAAAGGTAACAGGGGAGGCATCTCCCAACGCCTTAGTAAATTTGGTTGAATCAGGAGTAATAACTCAGGAATGGGTAAATAGTTACCTTGAATCTTCAAAACAACAAGGTCAAAATGACAATAGCTCAAAATTAAGTACTGAACCTAATTCGCAAGATAACACTTAGACAATGTGAAAGATAATACAGATGATTGTTCGTGATTCGAAGCATTCTGACAAATCCAAGGCAATTATCCCAGAAGATCTGGATGACCTTTTTTCGTTAAGAAGGATAATTGAGCTAAATGACAACATTATCACAGATACCACTCGATCAATAAAACACAAGTCTGAATTTTCCAGACCAGATAAGGGTGAACGAGTAAAAATAAGAATATTACTAAGAATTGATAACATAAAGTTTGATGGAACAGTAGATAGAATAAGAATTGGGGGAATGATACTGAACAGCGACAATCAGTTAGTTCCGAAGGGCGTTCACCATTCTATATCGATCAAGGTTGACGATATGATTATACTAGAAAGAAACAGTGGAAACAAATTCAAACTGACATATTAGGAAATTCTGGTAGTAACACTATCTACATCCTGATTTCAATTGATATTCAGGAAGCAGCCATAGGATTAGTAACAGGTACTCATGTAAAGATCCTACCCAATATTTACTCTGGTCAAAGTGGAAAAAGGTTTCAGGGTTCTAGGGCCGTAAACGCAAATATAGATAGTTTTTTTGATGAAATTCTCACAGGAATTAAGAGTGTTACTAACCTACACTCACAAGAGCAGATGATAGTCCTATTTGGGCCTGGAGAAACCAAGAGGAAATTTTTTAACTATCTTGCCAAGGAAATCAATGACAAAATTTCCATTCTAGAAGGCATAGACGTTGCAGGCGAAGATGGTATTTTTGTATCTCTGCGTTCTGACTCACTAAAAGAGTTATTGAAGACTAGTAAAATAGGAATTGTCTCATCCTTACTGGACAATTTAATGTACCTCATCCACAAAGGTGATCCTAAATATGCCATTGGTGTAAATGAAGTTAAATCTGCTGTGATTAACAAGTCAATAGACAGTCTAATCTATTCTAACGCTATCTTAGAAAAAATCAACGAGGATGAATTCATTGATTTATTGAATTCAACAGAAACTTTTGGAGGAAAGATATATGGAGTTGACGCGTCTACCGATATAGGACTGCGAGTCTCTTCTTTAGGCGGCATTGTTGGCCTTCTAAGATATGCAATAAGGTAAGACAGACAGTCGGAATTTAAGAAATAGGATTAGTTAGCCATCCCAGGTAATCTTTATCAGCGTTATCCAGTCGTAGTTCCACGATTTCGGGTACATTGTATGGATGGATTTTCTTTATTTCTTTACTCAATTTAGCAGAAGAAACAGTCTTAAAAAAACAGAGATACTCATCATCATGTTGGATTTTATGTTTCCAATAGTAGAAAGAATTTATTTTTATGATATTTACACAAGCACAAAGCTTCTTTGAAATCATAGCTTTTGCTATCCTATTTGCAGTTTGTCTGGATTGAAATGTTGAGATTATTATTGACCCTTTACCATGAGTCACTTTTGTTTTGGTCACTGTCATTGCGTTTTTCTATTTGATACATGCATACCAATTGCGGGACAACAATTTAGTGATTATTCAGTGTGTTCTCCGACGGAGGACCTAGCATTTCGATTGTATGTCCCCATGGGCACATCTGGAAAATTGTCTGTGACCCTCTGCTCCGCAACCATGCTTGCTTCTGCAAGTATATTAGTCACATCTCCACCTGATGGATTTAGTGCAAGGCCAATATCCGAAGTGCTATTAGCATTTACCATTATATCACTAAAGACATCATTAATTTCTCCCAATTCTACGTCGACATTGGGCATAAGTCCAGATAATCCAGTTTTTACTTTTGATAACGTTCCAACTGCCGGTTTTAGTGCAGTAAGGGCATCTCCAATATCAATGGTAGATTCTAGTCTCATATGCACCTGCTCAAGGGACATTTTTAATTGGGAAATAGTCTTTATCGTTCTTCGAACTTGCGAGAGTTCATTTGAAAGCATCTTGCTCTGTTGGCTATCATGATTTTGTAAATGTGTAACAATTTGATTAAAAAGTGCTCGATCTTTTGATTTTAATTTCTCCAATAGTGTATCTAGTTTTTGAGTTTGAATTCCCAGTCTATTTTTTGCAGATTCCATAGTAGGTTTTAGAGGTTTTTGTGATTTCAGGCTTTCTCTAATTCTTTCCGTGGGATCTTTTTTGGCCTCCTTATTCCACTGGTTTGTAAAGCTAGTCATAGGATCTAGACAAATCACTAGTCGTTAAATCAAAGTGTCATATTTGAATAACCTGCTGGTAATATTTTCTAAACAAATTCACACCAACTTATTGTATTTTTTCTATCGTACTATCTCAATATGGCAAAGGATTTTCCTAGCTGTCAGTTAAGCAACTTAAATATCTTTTTAGCTAGTGTTATGTTGTTGAATCTAGAAGAATGGTGTAAGATAGATGAGACTCTATATTCTGCCGAAACTAATGAACAATATCTACAATTTGCCGGTTATGATTATGATAGGAAAAATATAGAATATTTGGCCAAGATGAAGTTACTCATTTCAGAGATATTTGTAAGGACATTTTGTCAACCTAAAACATTGCTCCTTTCCTCAATTGAAAATATTTCTGAATCTAAAACAAAGCCTCTTGAATTAAAATTGCATGAATTGAGAGGAACCAAGGTTAAAAGTAAAGATTTCAAATTCAATGGAAAACAAGTGAACTGGAATAATTGGAGACAATTCAATAGTAACGAAAAAGATCACAACAAGAGAAAAATGGTATTTGATGAGTTTGTCAAAAAGACAAAATATATTTCTCCGCTCATCAATTTACGTTTTAAAAAAATCAGAGAAATTTATTATAACTTTTCTGACAGAGTAAATGAGACTTCAAAAAAACCAATTAATCCCATAGACGGATACCTATTAAGTGAAAAAATAAGCCTATCGGATCTCAAGAAATTGGTTACAGATTTGGGACAACGTGCAGAATCACCGTTTAGAAATGAGCTGCGATATGCTAGTGAATTGATCGGAAAAGATGCCGAATACTATGATGATTTTTATTTTTTTCGAAACAGAATTTTTCTAGATATTGAGAAATATTTTTCCAAAACCAATCCTGTACGCACAGTTAGGAAGACCCTAGAATCAATTGGGTTTGATTTTTCAAGAATTAAGTTTGATATCTCTGACCGACCAAATAAATATCCATCACCGATTTGCTTCTTTGTAAAAATTCCTGATGACATACGGGTATTATACAAGAGTGAAAGCCCGTACTTTAATTTGCAAAGCTGTTATCATGAAACGGGACACGCGATACATGCCTCTTCGATTGATAGGAAACTAAGCTATTGGGAAAAATACAAATTTCCAATGGGAGTGGCCGAAATATTCTCAATACTAATTGAAAGATTAACAAGAAATCCGTTATATTTGAAGGACATTGGAATCACAAACGATAAGGTGTTAACGGAGATAGTATTGAGAGACAAATTCATGGAGCTATTCTTCATCGTTTTTTATGCTGCAAATTCCTTGATGAAAATAGAGTTCTGGAACAAGAACCTCACAATTTCTGAAACAAGCAGGTTATACGAAAAACTAATCAAAAGGTATATGGGTCTTGAAGTGCCTGGAGAATATTGGATGCTACATCATATCCTTCCGGAATCAATAATGTATGTACCCAGTTACATGATAGCTGCGATACGAGCTGCAGAACTAGAAAGATATCTAATCAATTGGTTTGGTGAAAAATGGTGGATTGAACCCGCCGCTGGAGAAAAGATTAAGCAAATAATGTCAAAAGGAGACGACATAAATTTGAATGAATTTTCCAAACTTGATCAAAATATCTTTATGAAAGAGATAATTTCTCGCTAAATCTTTCTTAAATCAGAATATGAGAAAAGGAGGATAATTTTTGGTCGGAAGTTCCAAGAGGGCCGTGTATGCCGCGCTATTTGGCAACTTGGGAATCGCGATTGCAAAACTAATCGCAGCATTATTGACTAACAGTAGTGCAATGTGGTCTGAAACATACCATTCATTCTCTGATACTTTTAACCAAATCTTATTGCTAATCGGAATTAAGACAAGTTCAAAAGTACCTACAGAAAGACATCCGTTTGGTTATGGAAAAGAACAATTTTTCTGGTCATTCATTGTAGCGACACTATTATTTGGAATTTCAGGAATTCTGTCGTTTGAAAAAGGATTTGCTTCCATATTTGATCCAGTACATCAAATTGTAAACACCAATATCAGTTATGTAATACTATTAATCTCCGCCGTCTTTGAAGGTAACGCCCTAAGAATTGCTTTCAATTTATTTAAGGGTACCATAGAAGCGAGAGGAGAAAAGGTTAATCTCCATAAGTTATTCACAGAATTTCAAGAAAGTAAAGACCCTACAATTTTGACTGTCATAGTGGAAGATTCAGCAGCGTTACTTGGTATAGCAATAGCGGCAATAGGCATCTATCTATCCGACGTTACTAACAACATGATCTATGATGCATTAGGTTCAATATTAATAGGTGCAGTTTTAATGTTATTTGCCTTCTTTCTGGCAAAAGAAAATCGAGCTCTTCTTATCGGAGAGGCAATGTCTAAGAAAGATCATGTTAGAATTATAGAATCCGTACTAAAGATTCCTGAGGTGAACAGGGTCATCACACTTAGAACTATGCATTTTGGACCCAACGATGTACTTGTTGCTATGGAAGTAAGTATTGTAGATAACATAACCACGGACCAAATAGAACAAGTAATAGACACAATTGAAGATCGAATCAAATCCGTAATTGATGTAAAAACATCATCCAAGATCTACGTTGAGGTGGAAAGAGATAGCTGTCCTGTTAATTCCAAAAATCATGATGGGACTAAAAAGAACGAAGGTAGATAGTATTAATTATTTCAATATGGCCTAGGAATATAGTCAATTTTGCTAGAAGCACAATCTACGCAGTTATCAACCTATCTTTGATATCCAAATAGGTGTTTCCTTGTGACTCATGAGCCCTTTCATGTCTATGACTTACTTCCTCTACTTGCTGGCAATAATTACAAATCCATGATACATACTCTTTGCACAGTTTACACTTTGAGACAGGGGACAAAATACTACCACACGACCTGCACGATTCCTTGTTAAACAATCGACACACACCTATTTGTAATTATTATATTATATTGCATCCTTGCATATAAATTCTACACTCTATCGTTACGGATCTTACATAAAAAAAGTTACATTATTGCAATTATCATATCACGGGAGAAATAATTCTCATCGTACGATAAGAGCAAGGTTTTATTCCTTATCAACAAATTCATCAGCCGTCGGTGGTTCTGGATTGAGACCCTTTCTCTTCCTAATGTCATTTACAAGTGATTTGAAAATGGATTGAGGTACAATTTGCCAGGACTTGAAATATGTATTCCACAAAGCTTTGCCAGCCGTACCGCCACGCATTACTTCAGACAAGTCGAATGTTTCAGAAGCTGGAACTTCACCTTGTATTATGCTAATTACTCCCTTTTGTTCGACGTTCAATAGTTTTCCACGTTTTCCAGATAGGATTCCCGCCACAGTTCCGATTTGTTCTTGTGGACACTTTATTTCCATACCAAGTATAGGTTCTAGCAATGCCGAATCTGCCAAAAGCATTGATCCTAACATTGATCTTCTGGTGGCTGGCATTAATTGTGCCAAGCCACGATGAGCTGGATCTTCATGGGGGACAAAATGGTGTAAAACAAATTTTACTCCTCGAACTGTTTCATGAGCTATAGGACCAGAATGTATCACATCGTCGAAACCTGATCTGATAGAATCCATTGATTCCTGAATAAACTGTACACCCTTCGTTTCGTCCACCAGTATGTTTCCACTGATATCCACTGCAGCAACATTTTTTGCTTCATCTGCACTCCATCCCTTTTCCCTAAGTATTTTGGCCATCTGTTTTCTTTCTAAGTCCTCATGAATTTGGCCGTTCTTTATTAATTCAATTATCTCTTCCCCTAGTGGTTCAACTCTCATGAAAATCTTATTGTGCTTATTCGGAGATTTACTCATAATAGGACCAGCAATGTTTCGTATTGTCTCTCGATAATTAATAAGAGGTTGAGTGGTTGTTATTTCTAAACCTGTTTCCAATATTAGAGATGTAGCTATCTCTAGGTGTAATACACCCATGCCTGAAAGTAAAGTTTCACCAGTTTCTTCATTGATTTTTACGATTAGATTTGGATCTTCAACAGTAATTCTCCTTAATGCTTCAACCAATTTTGGTAAATCTTTTGGATGTTTTGGTTCGATGGCTATTGTAACAACTGGTTCTGAAACATATTTTATTGATTCAAATGCAGGTACATTTTTGACTGATGAGAATGTCTCTCCTGCAATTGCATGATCTATACCAAGCAGAGCTGGTATATTTCCAGCAGGAAGCATGTTTACTACTTCTCGAGTGTTACCCATGTAGATATTTACTGATTGAACTTTACCCATTCTTTTACCATCTATTAGATAAACTTCGTCACCGTCCTTAATCGTCCCTGAAAACAATCTACCCGTAGCTATTCTACCAGCCTGAGGGTCCACATTAATTGTAGTAACCATCATTAAAATTGGTCCTTTGTCGTCGCATGTTATAAGTGATTTCCCTATATCAGAATCAAGATCACCGGGCCAAATTTTTGGTATTCTGTAACGCTGTGCCACATGGGGTGGAGGGTGGTGTTGGACAACCATCCCAAGTACAGCCTCATGCAGCGGAGCCTTCTCAGAGAGGGCCTTAATTAAAGACTGATCTTCTGAGTTGTATGCGTCATAAACATCTTTAAAGCCAACTCCATTCCTCTGAGCAATATTGAAGTTAAATCCCCACCTATCCTTTGCCGATCCAAAGGCTACACTGTTTCCCTGAATACTTACCTTCCATTTCTCTTTTAATTCAGGTTCAGCATAGATATCGACTAGTTTGTTAAATTCTGCAATAATATTTGAAAGCCATTTCTGCATAGCAGGTGCATCTAATCTCAGTTCCTTGACAAGTCTATCAATTTTGTTTATGTAAAGAACTGGTCTTACACGTTCTTCAAGTGCTTGTCTGGTCACAGTTTCTGTTTGAGTCATTATTCCTTCAACAGAGTCAGAGACTACCACTACTCCATCTATTGCCCTAAGTGCTCGCGTAACTCTTCCTGTAAAATCGATATGTCCAGGAGTATCAATCATATTAATCACATATTCTTTTCCTCCGAGTTCATAATACAGGGTTACATTGGCTCCTCTAATTGTCATTTGTCTATTTTGTTCAAGTTTCATTGAATCAAGAGCCAGAGCCTGACCAGCAACAGACGGAGAAATAATTCCCGAAGCAGCCAATAAACTGTCGCTCATCGTTGTCTTTCCGTGATCAACATGAGCAATTACGCCGAAATTACGAATTTGATCTTTATTTCCTATAATTCTCAAGATATCCTGAGTGGACTTGAATTTTGGCATCTTATAAACGACAAAAAATCTATGCAGCATTATTAAATCTTCCTTAATTTACTAAGAGACGTATCGAATCAAAATGAAGACGCCTTAAAATAATAACACAGTTGTTTTGAATATCATATTCCTTATTTGCGCGAGAATGGCTGCATTTCAGACTCTAATACTGTAAAATAAAAATACCGTTGGAATATTCAATTTTATATGAAACATGTTACGCTAGGACATACGCCTGATGCAGATGACGCTTTTATGTTTTATGGGATTGCCTCAGGCAACGTTGATTCACCTTATTTTCAAATTGAACATGTGATTGAAGACATTGAAAAGCTAAACAAGCGTGCGATTGATCATGAATTGGACATTACGGCCATTTCGGCTCACGCATATGCATTCATCAAAAACTATGTGATTCTAAGTAGCGGCGGAAGTTTCGGGATCAATTATGGTCCTGTGGTAATTTCTAAAAAAAATATCGAATTGAGCGATCTGCCCAAGTGCAAGATCGGGATTCCGGGGAAAATGACATCGGCAAATCTACTACTTAATTTGGCTGTTGGAAAATTTGATGGAGTGGAAATGATTTTTAGTGAAATTCCAAAGTATGTTTTGTCCGGAGTAATAGATGCAGGGCTAGTTATTCATGAAGCACAAATTTCATTTGGAGATGAATTCCATAGAATACTGGACCTCGGGCAATGGTGGCATCACCTAACTAATGGCATGCCAGTTCCTCTAGGGATCAATGTTATTAGTAATCGTAATCTAACAACTAAAGAAATAATTGCTTTTGACGAATTATTTAAGAGTTCAATAAAATATGGACTTGAACATTTGGATGAGGCATTAGACTATGCAATGCGATTTGGAAGGGGTAATTCTAAATCACTGATTGAAAAGTTTGTCAAGATGTACGTAAACGATCTTACTATCAGCATGGGAGAGGAGGGTAAGAACTCTATACTAACACTGCTTCAAAAAGCCAAGAGTAATAATATTATTTCATATGATGAAATTCTCTTTGCAGATAGTAACAGTCAGAAAATCCAAAAATACTGATGATGACTTTTAATCAAATGCATATGCTATAGAATATTGAAAAACGTATCTCTTTGTAGGGGAACATATTTTGCGTCTTTAATCAAAGATGCTAATTCTTGAATCGATGTTCCCGTGGATTTGCCTGCGGCCTTGAAGATCTCTTCTGAAAAAGCAGTACCAACTAGATCGTTCCCTCCATATGATAGTGCGACCTGAGCTAATTTTTTTCCAAGTGCAACCCAATATACAGAAATATTTTTCATAGCAGTAGCCAGCATGAGCCTTGATAGAGCAATTACTTTCAAGTCATATAGTGATGAACTTTCCTTGTCAATTAATCCCTTTTGCTCAAGTTCTGTGTTATCAAGGCTAAACTTCAATGGGATAAAAGTGATAAAACCTCCCGTTTTTCTTTGTAATTGTCGAACCTTAATTAGATGATCAATGATGTGCTTGGGTTCCTCAACATGGCCAAAGAGCATAGTACAATTTGATTTTATTCCCATTTCATGTGCGATTTCAGCTGTCTTGAGCCATTCATCTCCAGAACACTTGCC
>Ga0207682_10001056_pt1 | contig 12682 bp, 14 predicted proteins | sample KBSM63metaG_FD_184332 | JGI IMG/M metagenome (GOLD analysis project Ga0207682, IMG submission 184332) | Miscanthus rhizosphere microbial communities from Kellogg Biological Station, Michigan, USA - KBS M6-3 metaG (SPAdes) (version 2) | ecosystem: Host-associated > Plants > Roots > Rhizosphere >... | reverse complement strand
TAGAGGTGCGCCGAGCGGCGACGAGTGGCAGAGCGGAGCAGCGAGCAGCGGGGCGTTGAGTAGCGGCGAGCAGAGCCGAGGTGCTACGCGGTGCGGCGCGAGGCGTCGCAAGGCGGCGCGAGGCGACGTAAAAGGGATAAATGAAAACGTTGCGTGGCGTTGCGAAGAGCGGTGACGAGCGGAGCTGCGGCACGGCGAGGCGAGCAGAGCTGCGTCGAGGGGCGGAGCGCCGAGTTGCGTCGCGGCGCGAAGCGTGGCGCTGCGTGGAGTAGCGTTGAGGAGCGAAGAATCGCGCAGAGCGGAGAGGAGCGGCGTTGCCGTGAGCGGAGCCGAGTTGCGGTGCGAAGGTAAATTCATAAACCAAAATCGTTGCGTTGTGTCGAGCAGAGGTGAGTAGCGCCGCGTGGCGTAGCATCGCGAAGAGGGGCGTAGCGAAGCGTTGGCACGCCTTAACCCCGGTGAGCCTTTCGGCTGCCGAGGGTAAGACCGTTGCGGCGTGATGAGATGAGATGCGCTGCGACGCGTAGCGGCGCGATGCGGGGCGCAGAGGGGCGCCGCGGTGTTAAACTCGGAAATCCTCCCACTGAATCTTGGTGATGACGAAGCGGCCATTGACGCCACCTTTCTCAGCCCTGAACCGGCCGATCCCGACGATGATGCCGGCGGCCTTGATGGTGTCTTCGAACACCAGCTCAGTGATGATATCGTCAGTGATCACAAACGAAAACTCGGCTTCCCAATTCGGGAATACCGGGAACGAGCGCGGCACCCGCTTGCCGGAGCCGCGGACGCCGTCGGCGTTGGCCTGGATCGTAACCTTCTCGGCCTCGGCCGGCTTGATCGGCTTGCCCTTGTGCGTCAGCACGGCGTTGCCCTCGGACAGCACGCCGGAAGCGAAGTAGTTCTTGTAGGTGGCGCCGCGGCGGCCAGGCACCTTGGTGCCGAGCTTTTGCGCAGCCGTATCAATGGCTTGCTTCATGCCCATACTCGGGATCACGACGTTGCCGTCACGGTCGACTGTGCATTTCGACAGCCAGGTCCGCTGCTCGTAGTCGTTGTGGCTCTCGCGATCGAGGAACGGCTCGTCGTGCTTGGCCGACTGGGAATAGGGTGATCCGGTCATGTTCTGAACAGTTACTTTACAGCGTTTCATTTCAAACTTCCTTTGCGTTGATCCTGAATTCTTGCTATCGAGATCTCATGAAAGAGTCAACAAAAGAAATCAAGAAATCGCGCGGCAGGCCGGCCACCACCGGTTCGGGTAAGCCCGTAATGGTTCGGCTGCACGATCACCAGATCGCCGTGCTCGATGCCTGGCGCGTCAAGCACGGCGGCATCACCTTGCAGGAAGCTATTCGGCAGCTTGCCCTGCGCGGGGCAATGCGCGCCCGTTAGCACGGAGGAATTTTTCAAACGCTTCTTGAGCAGACATTTTACTGTAGACGCGGTCGAGCTTCATTTCGTCGACCGTATTCGTGGCGACACAGATGCGGACTACAACAGGCTGGGTTTGGCCGGAACGGAAGATCCGAGCGATCGTTTGTTCGTGGTTCTCGGGCGACCAGGTCGGGCTGATCCAGGCCATGTCGCTGCCGCCAGATTGAAGATTTAAACCGTGTCCGCCGCTCGCAGGATGGAGTGCCATGAACGGTAGTTCGCCCCGATTCCAGGCCGCGATATGAGCATCAGAATCCACGTTGGTGACACCGCCGCCGAGATAAGGCAAATCCTGGCCGAGGATGTCGCGCAGCATTTCCAAATCCTGGCGATATTCGTAGACGAGCAAAGTCGGCCCGACCGCGTTGTCGACAATGTCTTGGACCCATTGCCTTTTCTCATCGTGAATGAGTTCGGTCGTACCGTCATTACCGTAGACGAATCCAGCGCTGATCTGTGCCAGTTTACCGGTTGCAACGGCTGCCGAGGCGGCCAAGATTGTAGTGTCGTTCGCGTGCGCGAACAGCTTGTCGAACATGTCCGCGTACGTCTTGCGGGCGGTCGGTGGCAACTCGACGCGATCAATGATGACATTCAATGGCGGCAACTGCGGCAACTCGTCGTCGCGGAGGATCGAGCAGATCGGTGCAATCTCGCGATTGATGACTTGCTCTGCGCCGTCCCGCGGCGCCCATGCGTAGCCATTATAATCAATCGGAAAAAATCTTTTCGCCCGCCACTCGTAAAACGATCGACCCCACAACTTGCCGTCAGTAACGACAGCCGCGGGCATGAATAGATCCTCGGCTCCGCTCGGCCGCAGCGTGCCCGACATGCCCCAGCGCATACGCCAGCGCTTGGCACGGCGCAGGATCCGCTTGACCCTGACGCCGGTTGGATTGCGCAAGCGGCTGATTTCGTCGATCACCAAAAGATCGAACAAGCAATGGTCGTCAGGATACTGCTCAAGCTCCTTCATCAGCCACTCGGTGACGTCGAGACCGACGATCGTCAGATCATAGTCCGGCGCCTGCGACAGCATCTCGGCACGCTGTCGCGGCGTGCCAGACAGCACTTGATAGCGCAGGCCGGCGAGGTGGCTCCAGTTCTTGAGTTCATCCGGCCAAACGATTCTGGCGACGCGCTTCGGCGCCAAAACGATCGCATGCCTAATGTGGCCGTCGCGTTTCAATTCCTGAAAGGCGGTTGCACCGACCACAGTCTTGCCGCCGCCTGGCCGAGCGACAACGATACGCTCGTCAGTCTCATACAGCTCGCCGATCATGCGGTTCTGATAGTCGCGCAGCTCTGATTTATTCCGCATTGTAAGCCTCTGCTCTTTTCCTGAGATCCTGAAACCAAACCCACTGTCGATCGGAAAAGAAAACCTCACCGTAGATATCAGCGCGGTCGCGCATGCTGGCGAGAAACTGGCGCGCCCGCGTGTTGAGTGGGCTGCGCTCGATCGTGTGGATCAGCGCGCGCAACTCTTCGGAATCCATGTAGCCAGGATTCCCGTTACCGCGCGGCGGCGGTTTCGGCGCCTCCGGCTTGGCTTGCGCTGACGGCTGGCCCATCGAGCCGATGATGTCATGCCAGTCGAGGCCGTGCTCTTTCAGAAGCGTGGTTATCATGCCGGCCGCGGCCGCGCGCTCGCCATCAGACGGCGCGCCGAGCATCAGCATCAGCTTGTTGAGCCGCTCTTTAACGGCCGGCGGCAGCGGCCGGACATTGGTGTAGGCGGCCATCACTTCTTCGCCTTCCACTTGGAATAATACGGCATCACCTTCTCGTCGCTCATCAGCGGCAGGCCGTCCGACCACTCGAACGGCTGGCGCATGATGCGACGCAGCTCGCGGGTGGCATAATCGGCGTCGCCCTCGGCGACTTCGATCAGCACCTCGTCATGGGATTGCAGCCGGGCACCGGGGCCGCTCTCCTCCAGCCGGACCAGGATCCCGCGCAGCACATCGGCCGCCACCGCCTGCACCGCGTTCTCGCACAGCGTCCCGTGCCAGATCTTGGCGCGGTGGCGGCCCTTCCAGAACCGCAGCTGGCGCGATCGGCCGATGACGTTGTCATCGTCGTCCAACTCGTCAACCATCTCAAACCTGATGCCGCGGTAGGTCAAATGGCGGCCGCTCGGTAGCCGGCACAGCAGCGAGCCGCCGAGGTATTCCTTCAGGTAAATGTAGCGGATCCGGCCCGCGGTCTGCTCCTTGCCGGGGTTCTCCAGGGCGCGGCAGGCGGCCCCCCAGAGGCCGTAGGACTGCTCTTCGTCGTGCTTGCCCCAAAAGCGTGTGCACCAGCCATTAGCGCCGCGCCAACGCTGGACGGTCTCCCTGGCCTCCTCCTCGCTGATGTAGAGGCCGTAGCCTGAGGCCATCGCCTGCAAGGCACCGACGGAACCACCAAACAGCAGCGCCAGCTCGGCGATCTTGCCACGCTGGCGGGTGTCCTCGTCGACCTCCTCGACCGGCAGGTTGGAAATGGCGCTGGCGGCGCGGACGTAGATGTCCGGCAGCGACTTGTCGGCGTCGCAATCGCGCATGACCTGGAGTGCGACGTCCGCCTCCGGCGTGTTCGGGAGCCAGCGGCCGATCCTGGCCTCGATCTGAGCTAGATCGCTGCCGACGAACAGGTTGGTTGGTTTACTCGGAACGAACACGGTCCGAATCAACAACGCCAGTTTCCGCATCACCGGCGTGAGGTCGCCGAGGACCGCGAACTCGTCATAGGTACAGCCGTCGAGGATGCTCTCGATCGCGTCGTGCTCATAAGGCAGGAAGCGCCTGACCAAATTTTGAATTTGGATTCCGCGGGAAGAGGCGCGGCCGGTCATGGCGGCGCCGCCGGGGACATACTGGCCGTAGACGTAGCCGCCGACCTGCTGCCGCAAAATTTTTCCGTATTTTGCAGGCGCGGCCGAGCCGCCGTACAGCCGCAGCTCCAGCACCCGCCTGGCAGCGTGCTGCTGGACCGATTCGCAGTACGGGATCAGCTTCTCGACGCGAGCGCGGGTCAGGGAATACTTCGCAGGCCGCGTGATCTCGCCGGTCTCGTCGTCTTCTTCCTCCTCGCGCTTGGTCATCAGCTTGACGCCCTCTTCGGGCAGGACGTCGAGCAGATACTCGCGAATGCCCTTGACGCCGTTGACGCTCTTGACGTGGCCGTCGGTCAGCCGGACCAGCTCGGCGCCAGCGCGGACCTTGGCTTCCTGGGATAGCCTGTCGGCATGCTTGGCAAACTCGACATCGACCCGCAGGCCGCGCTCGTTGATCTTCTCCTGGCTCCAATATTCGACCCATTCCTGCGGCGGCAGCTGCATGGTGCGGAAGAACAGCGAGCGCATCGCCTCGACGTCCCTGACCGCGTACTGGCACAACAGCGCCCATTCCGCGGGATGGGATTGCGGCGTGGCCCAGGCCTTATGGCCGCAGAACATCGCGACCAGCTTCTTGCCCTCGGGCATCTTCTCGACTGCGCCGGCAGCCATGCAGGCGGCGGCCAGGTCCGGCGGCAGGCCGCTGGCGGTGGCCTGGAACGCGGTGTCGATGAACATCTCGGGTGGCAGCTCGGGGGCGCCGTCGACCGCGTAATTGAGCATGCAACGGTCGAACGCCGCGTTGTGGGCGGCGAACTTGTGACGTGGATCCTGGCGGGCCAGGTCGGCGAAGCGGTGGAAATCCGCGGGGAAGTCCGACCAGGCCATCGGCCGACCAGCCACTGGTGCAGTGAACAGCTTCACCGGCTCGCGACCGATCGCGAAAGTCAAAATTTGAACTCGCGCGGTAGGGTCGCAGGCGTAGCGGTAGGCGCCGGTGTCTTTGAGGTCTTGCTTGCAGCCGGTCTCGGTATCGAACCAGCAGATCCTGTCGGGGTCGAAGGTAGCTCCGCGCGTGCGCATGGGATCTCCGGGATGGGAGGGGTGCAACATGGGACCGGCCCCCGCAGGGGCCGGTCAGGGTTGGATTAGGCGGCCGGCGGGCGGCGCCGCGGGCCGCGAGGCGCTTCGGCTACAGGCTCCTCGGCGGGCCCCTCCTGGGGCCCTTCCTGGGGCTCCTGGACCACCTTCAGGGACGGCTTGGCGACCTTGGGAGCGGCCTTGGCGGCTGGGGCAGGCTTGTTCGGCTTCGGCTCAGGCACGGCGCCCTGGCTCTCGTCGGACTCGGAGAGGCGGTTACCCTGGAGGTCGGCCCAGTCGACGATCACGAAGATCGGGTTCTGGATCCAGCCGTAGTCGCCGTGCTTGTACTTCTCGGATTCGAACTCGATCACCGGGCAGGGGTAGTTGCGGTTCTTGCGCAGCTGGACCTTGACGGCGTCTTCCAGCTTCTTGAAGGCTTTCAGAGTTCCGACGCTGCCATTGCTGAACTTAACCTTGCGGCCGGCGTCCTCGCCGTTCAGGCAGATGCACTCGAACGAGCGCTGTTCCTTGAACGGGAACCCGTCGATCGGCTGCGGCTTGGCCGGCTTGGGGGCGGACATCGGCGCCATGATCTCGCCGAGACGCTCGTTCTTGCGCTTGCCCTCGTAGTTGGACCAGCAGACATGGCCGTGGCACATCGAGAGGATGTTGAGCCAGAACTGGGCGCCGTCCTGCACCGGGTCGGTGGACTGACCCATGCCCCAGGAACCGTCGGACTTGTCGAGCTTGATGAGGTCTACGCCATCACCGGGGACGGCGGTTTGGGCCTGGCTCTCTTCAATGCCCGCGAGCAGCTGGGCTGCGGCGTCGTCATCGAAGGTTGTCAGGGAGGTCGAAGCGAAGGACTTCTTTACCAGATCATTCATCTTAGATTTCCAATCAAGTTAAAGGTGACCGGCGGGGATCGCCGGCACCACATTGCTATCGAGATTTCAGCTCGCCTGCAATAGCTTTAACGCGGCGGCGAACTCGGCCTCCGCGGTTTCACGGTCGACGATGCGGCCGACCGCTGTTCCGGTCGGCACGATCGTGGTCTCGGTGCTCTCCGGCGTGACGCGCAGGTGATCCGGGATCTTGACGCCAAGCCGCTTGGCGGCCTTGTCCGCGACCGCGAAAGTTTGCAGTCTGTCCTGCCAGATCTCGTTTTCGCGGAAGCCGAGTTCTTCCAACGTGTCGGCGACCAATTCCATATCAGCCCACTGCCGTAGTTTCTTCTTGTAGGCGAGATCCCAGCCGGGGACCTTGCCGCCGTTCTCCATGTAGCTGTGGATGGCTTCGTCGACCTGCTTCTTGTAGCCGTCGACCATATCGACCAGACGCTTGGCCTTGGCCAGGAACTCGCCGTAGGTGCCGTCGTCGGCGTTGGCCGGCACCGGCCGCGGCGGGGTCACGCCCAGCTCACTGATTTCGAACAGGGCCGCAGACTTCAGCGGGCAGATCGGAAACGCAGGACACCATTTGCAGTGATCGCCCTCGCCGAGCGGCGGGTTCTTTTTGAGGGCGTCGACGACGGCCTTCTCGACATCCTCGATGAAGTAGCTGATCTCGGCGCGCGAGATCGGCGTGTGGGTGAGGCGCTGGGTCTCGTCCGGTACGCGCGGCTGCACGATCGCGACCGCGAACCGCTTCTTGGTGAACAGCTTCTTCGGCAGTGAGTTGATGGCGCCGGCGAAGTAGAACAGCAGCTGCGCGTTGACGCGATCGCCCTTGGGATCCTTATGCAGCGCCGGCACCGGCACGCCCTGGCCGAATTTCCAATCGACCAGCACCACCCAGACATGGTTGCCGATCAGCAGATCGGTGGTGCCGAAGCCACCGGGGATCGAAGGAAATTGAACGCGGGCCTCGTTGGCCAGGACGCTGAAGCCGCCGCCGTATTCGGTCATCAGCTCGTCGAGTGATTCGAGCGCGGGGACGATCGAATCCTTGATGTGTTCGCGGGTTAGCTCGCGATCGTAGAAGAAGTCTCCGACGAATTCCTCGGCAGTCTCAATCATGACGCCGATCGGCGGCAGGCCGTCGGCATAGAGCGCCATCAAGCGGTCCATGACCGCGTGCATGGCGCTGCCATAGTTGGCGTATTCGCTCGGGGCTTCGATTTGATCCGGGAGGGATTGGATCAGTTGGAATGATCCGGGGCAGTGTAGCAAGCGGTCTGCTGTCGAGCCGCCAATGAGCGTTGAGTGCTTTGTCATGTCATCCTCTGCTATGTTCAATGGATCAACAAAGGACATAGATTTGTATGACTGTCAAATTATCTGATCGAGAGAGCGCGGTTGAGACAGAGTTAGTGCGGCGGGTGCGGGCGCTGGGCGGGCGGGCCGAGAAGGTTCGCGTCGACGGCGCCAGAGGCTTCTTCGATCGGCTGATCGTGCTGCCAGGGGGCAAGGTGATTTTCTGCGAATGCAAGCGGCCGAAGGGCGGCCGGCTTAGTCCCCACCAGATATCGCGTATTCGAATCTACGAGCTACTAGGGGCAGTAGTTGCGATCGTTACGAACTCGGCGGATATTGACCGACTCCTCGGAATGCAAACGGCCGCGCCAGCGTGAACTGGGCGGCCGTTATTTCCATCCCATCCCGGAGAGGAAACGCCAACACAAACACCCCTGAAGGGGAGCAAGGCTTGCAAGTGACTGATAACCAAAACGACTATCCGGCGCAATACCAGATCGGGAACCACCTGATCGCGGTAACCATGTTTCCGAACTTCGCAGCGAAGACGCTGGAGACCTGGGATATGACCCTGGACGGAATCGGCGCCGAGATCCTGGCCGAAAACCGTAAGCGCAAGAACCTGTTGCCGTGGCTGAAGCTGGCCGAATTCGGTGATGTGAAGACGGCCAAGGGTTCACTGCGGCACGACGCGAATGTTTTAAAGATAAGCGGCGTCGAGATCGACAGCGACAGCGGCCGGCCATTTGCCGAAGCGGTAGCGTTACTGAAGGCGGCCGGGATCCGCGCCCTGGTCTACACCTCGCCCTCGCACATGATCCCTGACGAGGACGGTACGGTTAAGGAAAAGTGGCGGGTGCTGGCGCCGACCTCGGTACAGCTGGAGCCATCGGAGCGCGCGCAGCTGACGGCGCGGCTCAACGGTGTACTGAAGGGGGCCGCGGCCGCGGAATCGTTCGTGCTGTCGCAGAGCTACTATTACGGCGCAGTCGATCGCAATCCAGCGCATGCGGTGGAGATCGTCGACGGCGCCTTCATCGATCTTTGCGATGACCTCGACGCCGGGGCGATCGACTCGCCGGGTCCGGCGGCGAAGAAGCGGAAACAGAAGGCGAAAGCGACGCCGGACGCTACGCCTTCCTACTCCGACGCCGACATCGCGCAGCTGGTCGAGGATGCGATCAAGATCAGCGACGACGGCGAGAACCAGTGGCATACGAATATGCGGACGGTGACGGCGTCACTGGTCGGCAAAGGCCGGAGCGATGCGGAGATCCATGAGATTTGCGAGCCGGGGTACGGGGACGATCGCGGCTATGACGATGTGCAGAAGCTGATCGACACCGCGCGGGCCAAGTTCGATATGCCAAACCCGGACGAGGTCGATACCGAGTTTGAGGAACTGATGCGCGGGGTCGAGGCCGACGCCGCGGAGGCGGGACTGCCGCCGTTTCGGGCGGCCGAGGTAAAGGCGCAGCACAAGTACAAGAAGGAAGACTTCTACGCCTTCCTGCGGACGCATCATTACATCTACAAACACACAGGTGAACTGTGGGTGGCGGTATCGATCAACTCGGTCCTGCCCCGCGTCGTGGTCGGCCACAAGATGGTGCCGGATCCTGATGGTGGGCCGCCGATACGGGTGGACATCACGATATCGCCGTCGGCCTGGCTCGATCGCCATGCGTCGGTGGCGCAGATGACGTGGGCGCCGGGGCTACCGCAGCTGGTCGAGGGCAAGCTGACATTCGAGGGCGGCTGGGTCGCGAAGGAAGGCGCCACGGTGTTCAACCTGTACCGGCCGCCGGTGCGGGTCGCAGGTGATGCTGCCGCGGCTGCGGCGTGGGTGGACTTCATTCGGGATGTTTATCCGGATCATGTCGAGCACATCCTCGACTTCATGGCGCATCGGATCCAGAAGCCACATGAGAAGATCAACCATTGCCTTGTGCTCACTGGTAGCCCTGGCATCGGCAAGGATACGATGCTGGAGCCGCTGAAGTACGGCGTCGGTGCCTGGAACTTCGCGGAGATATCGCCGCAGGATCTGACTTCGAATAACAACGGTTTCATGAAATCGGTGGTGCTGAGAATCTCGGAAGCTCGCGATAGCGGCGAGGTTGACAGGTACAAGATGTACGAGAAGATGAAGACGGTGACGGCGGCGCCGCCGGACATGACGTATATCAATATCAAATATGTGCCGCAGTTCTGGGTGGTGAACGTCACCGGGGCGATCGTCACCACGAACTACCCGACCGATGGCTTGTATCTGCCGCCGGACGATCGCCGGCACTACGTCTGCGGCACCGAGGCCAAGAAGGACGACTTCGACCCGGACTACTGGACGACACTGTGGACCTGGTACAGGCGGGGCGGGCTGGCCGCTGTGGTGGCCTTCCTGGCAGCTCGGGACATATCCGGCTTCGACGCCAAGAAGCCACCAGAGAAGACGGCAGCGTTCTGGCGCATGGTCGACGGCGGGCAGGCTTCCGAGATCCCGGAACTGCGGGACGCTCTCGACAAACTGGGGCAGCGGCAGAAGGACGGTTCAGTGGTGCTGCCGACGGCCATAACGCTGGAAATGGTGATCGGCGCCTGCGCCAGCGACGAGAGCGGGCTGTACTCCTGGCTCAAAGACCGGGCCAACCGGCGGGCAGTTCCACACCGGATGGAGACTTGCGGCTACACTCCGGTGCGCAATCCAGACGCCGACGATGGGTTGTGGAAGATCGGCGGAAAGAGGCAGGCGGCGTACGGTTTGATGAGTACGGATATGCCCACGAGGATCGCTGCCACTACCGCGCTGGCCGTGGGATCTCGCACGAAAGGTACTAAGGTGTAGGATTATGTGAGTTTTGGTCAGTCTGATCAGTATGATCAGTGGTTTTTCACTCTCCGTACACAAGCACGTACACACGCAGTAGTCCCTGAGGCTTTATGTTTGGAATTCATGTGTTGAAGTGTGGAATATGGGGTGAAATAGGGGCTTGTGTACGGAGAGTAGAAAACCACTGATCATACTGATCAGACTGACCAGACGGCAATCGAAAGCCCCGGCCTCTCGGCCGGGGCTTTGCTTTGTGGCTACCCTTTTATCAGTACCGGGCAGGTGGTCGTGGTGCCCCATTGCACTACGGGACTGTAGCGGTGGACTACGGTGAAGGTGCCGGCACCGTTGAAGTAGACGCAGGCTAGTTCGGTGTGGCTACCGAAATGGCCATGGTTTCCGACTTCGCTACCGATCAGGACTGCGCGCGAGGTCGCGATCATGGCGACTACGGCGAGGACTACGGCCAGGGTGATTGTCTTCATAGCTTGTGCTCCGGCGGGACACCATGTCGGTGATACATATCCAATAATCTGACTACGGTTTCGGGCACCTCCGAGGTTCCCCTGGAAATGCGGTAAGCCGTCGACCGGCTAAGGCCCAAGAGGCGATGCGCGGTGCTGACGTTGTATCCTTGGGCTTCGACTAGCTGAATAAATCGCTCTTTCGAAATCATGGGATGGGCTCCTTTCTGTTTTCCTGCGCCTTCAAGCGCCGTAGGCTTTCGCCGCGGCGCATGAACGCAATGTGGTTTGGTCTAGTCCTGGCGTTCTTTCGCGCCGTAGTATCCGGCAAGCCAGGCGGTGCAATCTTCGCCATGCCAGCCGTTGATTTTGGCGAGTGTGGTTAGGGCGCCGCGGGAGGCATGTGCGGGACGATTGTTGCGCCAATAGGCGACACCGGCCTTATGTGCGGCGATCATGGATTGCTCGTTTGTTTCTCTCAGGCCTTGCGTAGTCATGGTCCGGTTTCCTTTCATGGTTTCCTATGCCTTCAGGCGCCGTAAGCTTTCGCTGCGGCGCATGATGGCTATGGGGTCGACCTATCAATGTTTGTGATAGGACACGTTCGCGACATCGCGAGACCAACACGCGCGGCAATCGCCGCATTTGTTCTCTTGCTTCGGGGCGGGGCAAACCTGGCCGCGCGCTTCCTGCTCATGGTGAACGGTAGATGTCGTTTCCCATGCCTTCGTCGGCGAACCATCGATCATGGTTGCGGAAACGCGAATCGTCAGGTTTGAGGGCACCTGACCGCCGGCCTTGATAAAGCGGTGCAAAATGCCAGCCTCACGAGTCGGTAGCCAATGGGCCAATTCAGGCGTTGCGGCCGCGACGTCGCAGATCTTTTGCAAATGCTCTTCGGACTGTAGATCACCCGAATCGTGCCAACGGTGATGCGGCGAAAGCTTAAGGCCAACGGTGCGGGGCTTGTGCGCGGCCTTAAGCAGCGTCACCATGGCCACAACCCATTTATCGTTCGTGATACCGGCAATGCGCTTTTCGTGCGCTTGCTGCACTGATTTGTAGAGGTAATTGGCCTTCAAGGCGTAGCACCCGTGACAGGTGGAACCCTTGACGAGGTTAAGCTTGGCGCCGGTGATGCAAGCCTTTGCCGAAATGCCGTAGGACGTGCCAGGCATCTTTGAGGGATAGCCGATGGATCCGGCAATGGCGTGCGCTTCTTTAATCAGCATGTTATGTTCCGTTTCATGTCAGGTTTTACTAATGGCTTAAGCCCCGTATCCTTTCGGAGCGGGGCATAAGCGCGTGTTTGGAGGGTTAGGCGAAATCGTCCATCAATACAGTCGCGGGAGATTCAATCGGCAGCCAATGCCAAAGCACGCCTAGCGGGAGATTGCGAAATGCCCAATTGGCGGCCGCGTCACCGGTGGCGAAAGGGCCGATGATGCGGTGCTCGTTATCGTGAGCGGCGTTTTCGATAATGACGATTGCGGGAGTGTCGTACATGTTCTTGTTTCCTTGTTTTGATGTAGCCTTAATTCCGAATTGCGTTGTGCCATGTGACACAATAGGGAGTCAAGCGATTTGTCAAATAATTTGAAAAATAAAACGAGCGGCCGGCCGCAAGAGGGAAACGCGGCCTGGAAAGCCGCGCGCGATAGCATCAAGCCAGGATACGTGAACCGGATTCGGTGCAAGGCCATAACGAAGTGGCACGGCAGGCAATGCGGGCGTTTAGCGTTATCGGGCGTTAGTGTTTGCGAGTGGCACGGTGGGCGTATGCTGCAGGCAAACAAGAAAGCATTAGAGGCAAAGCGCAATGGCAAAGCGACAAGTGGCAATGGTGCAA
>Ga0207682_10001054_pt1 | contig 12698 bp, 14 predicted proteins | sample KBSM63metaG_FD_184332 | JGI IMG/M metagenome (GOLD analysis project Ga0207682, IMG submission 184332) | Miscanthus rhizosphere microbial communities from Kellogg Biological Station, Michigan, USA - KBS M6-3 metaG (SPAdes) (version 2) | ecosystem: Host-associated > Plants > Roots > Rhizosphere >... | reverse complement strand
GTCGCTGAACGTTCCCGCAACCCCTTCGACTAGCTCAGGGCAGGCTCCAGCCCAGGCGGCTCCAAAGCCCGACGCGCCGCCGCGCGTCAGCGAGCTCGGCTTCATGCATGTGATGGACGTCAACGGCGATGGACGCAACGACGTCGTCACCTCGCTGCAGGCGCATGTGTTCGGGCTGGCGTGGTTCGAGCAGAAGCGGGATGCGGCTGGAGCGGTGTCGTTCGAGCAGCACATGATCTCGGACAACTTCGCCAGTAAAAATGCCGGCGGCGTGGTCTTCTCAGAACCCCACGGCTCCGCCTGCGCCGACATGACCGACGACGGCGTCACTGATTTCGTCATCGGCAAGCGGTTCTTCTCGCACAACGAGAGCTACACCGATCCCGATCCCTATGGCGCGCCGGTGCTGTACATCTACCGCACGGTGCGCAACAAGCAGGCGCCGGGCGGCGCCGAGTTCGTGCCCGAGCTGGTGCACAACCAGTCGGGAGCGGGCTCGCAGGTGACCGCCGTGGATCTCAACAAGGACGGCGTGACGGATCTGGTGACGTCGGGCGAGCTGGGCGCGTTCGCGTTTCTCGGCAACCCGCGCGCACGAAGATAGCCGGAGGACACGTGAGAAGGGGCATTCGAATCGCCGGCGTGGTGGCGGTGGCGACGTTGGCCGCCGTGTGGGTGGGCGCGCAGGGACCGGCGAATGATTTCGTGCCGGACTCGACCTTCAGCGGATCCACGCTCGCCGGCTGGCACACGCTCGGCGCCGCTCAATGGAAAGCTCAGAACGGCGAGCTGGTCGGCACTGCCTCGGGTGGCGGCGGCTGGCTCGGCAGATGCCGGCGGCGGTGCCGATGTCGGCTCAGGCTCGCGGGAGCCGCAGGCGGTCAATGCGAGGGCGAGGGCGGCGCACCACGGAAGGTAGTTAGTGAGGCGAATTCGCATCGGTAAGCCTTCGATTCACTGGCAGACCGCATGCTAGGGTTGGCGATACTTCGCCGCAATGCCGCAGCTTCCGAAACGCTGCGCTTTCTCGATAGTCCGCGCGAGAGCAGGGCCTGCTCAGGCGAACATCGCGCTCTCGGTGGCCGGCATGTTCACAGATGGGGAGTGCGGAAATTCGCTGTGGTTCAACAACTGCACCAGCGCGGCCGCGGACTTGACCTGCATCTTGTGCATGAGGCGACCACGGTGAACCTTGATGGTCTTTTCCGCGGTTCCGAGTTCACCGGCGATCTGCTTGTTCAACAGGCCACGCGCTACGAGTTCGAGCACCTGGCGCTCACGCGGTGTCAGCGACTCCAGCAGGTCGCGCACGCGTTGTCGTTCGGCATGCACGACACGGGCTGAGGCGTCCTTGGACAAGGCTTCGCGCAGGGCTGCGACCAGCGCGCCGCGCGATACGGGTTTGGGCAGGAAACTTACCGCGCCAGCGCGCATGCCTTCGACGGCGGTGCTCATGTCACCACGGCCGGTTATGAAGACGATGGGGCGCACACAACCCTGGCCTAGCAATTGGCGTTGCAGCTCCAGGCCGCTCATCTCCGGCATGATGAGATCAGTCACGAGACAGCCCGGCATCGAGGCGTCGTGTTCTGCGAGGAAGGCCGTTGCCGATGTCCAGGTTCTCGTTTCGAAGCCCTCGGCGCGCAAAAGTCTATCGAGAGCGCGCACAAAAGATTCGTCGTCGTCGAGGACAAACACCGTGGGTATCGCTTCCATATCCTCTCCTGCTTCCGCGGGCGTCAGGGCCCGGAAATCATCGCGATTCATGTCGCTTTTATGATGCCGCCGGATTATGAATCCGCGACGACAGAATAGACACAACTATCTGGATTGCGAATGGAGCAGGTAGGACTAACGTCCTATATGGCGTGCGTCTAATAGCTCGTCTTAAGGGGTGCGGCGAATTGCCTGATCGACCGCCGCAATGAGCGTATCGCGGCGCAGCGGCTTGGTGAAATAAGCCACTGCGCCGTCGGCGAGCACTTTTTCGCGCAGGGAAGGCTGATCGTGGGCCGTCACAATGATGATGGGCAGAGGCAGCTTCTGCAGTGACAGCGCCCGCTGAACGTCGCGCCCCGTCAGTCCGGGCATCTGGAAATCCAGCACCACGCAATCCGGCAAAACGGTTTTCAGCGATTCGAGGAAATCTTCTCCACAGCGGTAGATAGACACCTCGAACGATGACGCGCGCAACATGCGCGCGAGTGCGAGACGAACGGATTCTTCGTCGTCGACGACTGCGATTAGCGGCAGGCGATTCGCCATTCGATCATTTGGCGTGTCGCGTGCCCGGGTCGGTAGTGGACCTTTGTCCTACGACCCCATCCGCGCGGTGAAATTGAACGTGGCTCCGCCGCCCGGAGAATTTTCGGCCCACAGCCGTCCGCCATGCGCTTCGATGATAGAACGACAGATCGCGAGCCCCATGCCGAGGCCTTGCACTTTGGTAGTGACAAACGGCTGAAATATGCGCTCGAGATCATCGCTCGCGATGCCGGCGCCACGATCGCGAACCGCACACATGACCTCACAGCTGCTGCTTTCGAAGTGCGCGGAAATGGAGATCCTGCGTTCGTGAGCGTCGATCGATGACATGGACTCACACGCATTCACGATCAGGTTGAGCACCACCTGCTGCAACTGGATGCGGTCGCCGAGCACCAGCGGCAGGTATGGATCGAATGCCATGTCCACGGACACGTGCCGCGTCGAGAGGTCGATGCGCGCGAGGTCGAGCACGTCCTTGATGACATTGGCGAGGTCGACGGGCTCGCGTGAAATCTCGCCGCGCGTGAGCATCGCCCGCAGCCGCTGGATCACCTCGGCGGCACGGACGTCGTCGGAGACGATGTCACGCACCATGTTGCGGATCTCGCGTAGATCTGCGTCCGGCTTGGTGAGCAGTTGCAGCGCCGCTTCCGCGTTGCCGAGAATCGAAGTCAATGGCTGGCTCAACTCGTGTGCGAATGCGCCTGACAGCTCGCCGAGCACGGCGGCGCGCCCGAGATGAACCAGCTGTTGCTGCTGCGCGCGTTCCTTGGCTTCCGCCTGCTTGCGATAGGTGACGTCGGTCCATACCAGGACTGCGCCCCCGTCGGAACGACGCAGGGGTTCGATGGAGACCTCGAACCAGACGATGCCCCGCGCCCCATGCGCAGCGTATTCGAGGCGATGATGCAGCGCCCCGCCGGCAATCACCTCGTTCGTGCAGTGACCCAGGCGCGTCGCAAGTGCATCGCCTTGCGAGCCAAGTTCAGAGCAATGACGCAGAAGATTTTCTCCGACCTTGAGGTTGACGAAAGGCGCGGCGGGAATGCGCTGGGCAAGCAGGCGCCACGATTCGTTGGCATCCACGATGTGGCCGGAGCTTTCGAGAATCACAATCTGGTCCTGAATCGACGCCAGCACCGCGCCGTGCAACGCATCGCTGGCGTCGCGCGCGCTCTCCAGAGAGCGGCGTTCGTCGAGCGCGGCGCCGAGCAGCAGCAGCGGTATGCAGGTGATGACCAGGAACAGCACCACGGACAGCGCGTTGTGCGCGTCGCCCTGCGCGGAAAAGGGACCGGCGCCATTCAGTGCGCCGATAACCGCGAAAACGCCAAAGAGCAGCACTGCGGCGGAGCTCCCGACCACGCCAAACCGAGCGGCCGCCCACAGCAGCATGGGCAGCGGCAGGCACAGCATCGCCGCTGCTGACACGGCCTCGAATGGCGGAGCGAGCAGCGTTGCGACGCTGGCCGCCGCCAGGCAGACGGCCAGCGCTGTGCCTTCCACCAGCCGGGATAGTTCGACGAGATGGTGCCGTTCGGTCAGGCGGTCGGCGATGTGCACCATGAGGGGGACCACGGTGAGGATGGCGAACGTATTCGTGAGCGCCCTTGCTACCGTGGTCATCCAGAAGCTTCGATCGATATCGGTGGTGAGAAACACCCCGGCCATGAGCACGCTGGTCATGAACGGGGCCACCAGACCCCCAAAGAACACCAGCCGCCAGGCGGGCAGCACGCGATCGAAACGGTGTGTGCCCGGCTCGAAATGCGCAATCGCCAAGGCACCGATCAGGGCGGTGGCGCAATTGAGCACGTACTGGGTCAGCACGCGAAGCAGCGCCACGTCGGGCAGCGGTAGCTGCGCGATGAGATGCGCCGGCAAAATGGCAAGCAGATAGAACCACCAGTAGCGGCGGGGTGCGATCAGCAGGGCGCCCATGACCAGGGCATTGGGAAGCCAGAGCGCCGATACTGGTGCATGCGGAAACCCGAGCGCCTCGCCGAGCTGTGCCGTCGCATAATAACCAGCGGCCAGAGCCAATGCGCCGAGCCCATGAGCCGCCGCCGGAGTTCCTAACAATCCGTCGCGGCCGTCGTCGCGCGCGCGCGGCGAAACCGTCGTACCGGACTCGGTGGAATGGATGGTTTGGACGGACATTCTGACCCTGCTGCGCCCCGCCAGTATGCCCGCCCGGCTCGTCTGGCGATCCCTTCCAAGGATCGGACCAAGGTCCCATACACAAGCAGCGCGCTGCTTTTCATAGTCGTGGCGTGGATCACATCCCGAAACGTCGCCCGCAAGGCACGCGCGGTTTCGCGCGGCTGTTGCGCTGGTCGGAAGCTACGGCGTACGTCGCCGGTGCTCTGCTGTGCTCACTCTTTGCAATCGCACAAGCCGACAGCGCACTAGGTAGTGCCCATGCGCTCGAGGATTTCGCCGCCGCGCTGACTCCGCCGGACCAGACTCTTTGGGCTGCGGGTCGCGTGCGTGACTATGAGAAGGCGAAACACGCGCCAGGAACTGCGGTGGCGGTGCTCACGGTGCCGTCGCTGAAACTCGAAGTGCCGGTCTTCGAGAAGGATGACGACCTCAGCCTCAATCGCGGCGCCGGACTCGTCGCCGGCATGGGAACTCCCGACCAGGGTGGCAATGTCGGCATCGCCGGCCATCGCGACGGGTTCTTTCGCGTGCTCAAGGACATCAAGGTGGGTGACCTGATCGAGGTACGAACTCACATCAAGGTGCATCGCTATCGCGTCACCTCGATCGATATCGTCGACGCGGCCGACAAGCGGTTGCTCGCCGACACCGAACTACCATCCATCACACTGGTTACCTGTTACCCGTTTTACTACATCGGCAACGCGCCTCAGAGATACATCGTTGCCGGAAGTTATCAATGGTCGAGCGAAACCTAACAAACGGAGAAAGATCATGAGACGTTCCACTTATCTGTCATTCATTGGTGCTACTGCGCTGCTCGGTGGCGTTGCAGCCCCGGCGCTGGCGGCGGACTGCGCCACGGCGCAATTCAGCCAGGAAGTTCTCGACCGGTTCCCCAACATCCGCCTGGTCTGTTCCGAGATCATCGAAAAGGAAGGCCAGCAGTATGCGGTGGTGAAGGGTGACCTCGTGCGCACCGGCACCAATTCGGTGTACATGAAGTTCAAACTGGCGGATGGCACGAAGAGTGACACCCGCAAGATCGAGGTCAAGCCCGAGTTCCGCGCGAAAGTCGACGGCAAACCCGTCAGCGTGCGCAATCTGGCCGTTGGCCAGGAGCTCACGGCGTACGTCAAGGTTTCCGAACCGGTGATCGCGCTCGAGCCCGCCGCCGATGAAACGCTGGTGCTCACGCCGATCGAGCCCGCTGCACCGATGGTTGCTGACACCAGCGCGGACATGCCGCACACCGCCAGCGCACTGCCGACAGCGGCGGGCCTGGGCGCGTTGCTGCTGGCGTTCGCGGGGATGCTGACGTTCCTGCGGGTTCGCCGCGAAAGCTGAGAGTCGATCTGCTCCGTGTTAGTCGCGACGGGCGCCGCGTTGGCGGCGCCCGATCGCGCGCACTCGCTTCGACGCACGGACGTACGTCGATGCCCGTGGCGCGATACCGAGGGAACTATTCGTTCGCGCTGCGCTCCGTAGTTAGACGGTGACGCATTTGTTGGGCGAGGCGATTGCTGTTGCGATCGTCACGTCGAAATCGGGCCAGACCTCAAGGCGGGCATCCCTCCCCGACGCCTTGTGGGCTCTACGCCTGAAGATGTGGCGACCGCTGACGGCTCGCAGGCACATCGCCGACGCCAGTGTCTTGGCGCCGGCGGTGATGCTTGCGGTCTCAAGCCACAACGAAATCTCGAAAAGGAGTCTTAGTGATGAAAGCAGGCGTAATTAGTTTATTGGTGGCCGGATGTTGCGCGATATCCGCGGCAGCCGGTGCGCAGTCGCGCGATACGGGCTGGGAGTTCGGTGCAGACGTGGCCTACCAGTCCAGCAAGGATTCGAACGTCGACACCACTTCGACCTCGTTCGATGACGACATCGGCCTCTCGTTGTATGCGGGATATCGCATGAGCTCACGGCTCGAATTCCAGTTCGGACTCGACTGGCAGACGATCGACTACCAGTCGACGTTTCCCGGGCTCACTCCCGGAACGACGATCGAACTGGATTCCGAACTGGAAGCATTCACACCGTTTGCCAAGGTCAACTTCAACTTCATGGAGGGGCCCATCACGCCGTTCATATCGGCCGGCATCGGCTGGAGCTTCATCGACACCAACATTCCGGATGCGCCGCCCCAGACTGGGTGCTGGTGGGATCCGTGGTGGGGCTATATCTGCGACACATTCCAGAGCACGAAGAGCACGGATGCATTTACCTATGATGTGGGTCTCGGAGTGCGTTGGGACGTGTCCCCTGGTTACTCGCTGCGCCTGGCCTATGAAAAGCATTGGTACGACGCGGAATTGGACACGGTGGACTTCGACCGTTTCAAGCTCGGAATCGTGTTCGTCTATTGAACATGCGGCGGGGCATGGAACGACATGAGTTTCTCCTGCCGTTCCTTCCTCGCCCGCTTTGGGCACTGACTACTGGAAGCCGTGGGACCAAGGTCCGATATCGGCTCGATTACGCCCCTAGGTAAAACTAAGGTCATCAGCCTGGGAGTTGGAACATGAAAATGCCTCGCCTGAGTCTTGCACTCGTGGGTTCTATGGTCGTTGCAGCGAGCCTCGTGTTGAGCGCCTGCGCGGCGCCGAAGATCAAGACGCGCTCGCAGACCGATCCGAACGTCAATCTTTCCAGCTTCCATACCTATGGATTCGTGTCGGAGCCGGGAACGAACCGATCTGGCTACTCCACGCCAATCACCACCTACTTCAAGACTGCCATCACACGCGAGATGAATGCGCGCGGTTACGTCTATTCGGAAGACTCGCCCCAGCTGCTGATCAACTTCAATACGAATGCGCATGAGCAGGTCGACATTCGCAGCACTCCCTCGATGAGCTACGGCTATGGGTACTACGGCTATCGCGGTGGAATGTACGCGGCCGGTCCGATCGGGGGCACGGATGTGGAAACGGTGCGTTACAAGCAGGGCACGGCCAATATCGACGTCGTCGATGCCGCCAAGAAGCAACTCGTCTGGGAAGGAGTCGCCGAAGGCAAGATCACGGACGAGATGATGAAGAATCCGCAGGCAACCATCGATGGCGTGATTACGGACATGTTCGCCGCATATCCCGTCAAGGCGCCGGGCCAATGAAATTCCCGCCGGCGTCCGCGGCGGCGGATGCCGGTCGTTGACGCCGACTAACAAACTCGCGCCAGGATCCAACGATGAATATCAGCCGCCGCTTGGTACGCTCACTCGTGATGACGCTGCTGGGCGGCCTCTCATTCATCGCGCTCCCGGCGGCGGCTCAGGATCCGCTGCCATCCTGGAACGACACGGGTCCCAAGAAGGCCATCATCGCGTTCGTCGCGCGCGTCACGAAGCCTGGCACGCCGGACTTCGTGCCGGTGAACCAGCGCATCGCCACCTTCGACAACGACGGCACGCTCTGGGCAGAACAGCCCGTCTATTTCCAGTTCGAATTCGCCATCGATCGCATCAAGCTGCTCTCGGCCGGACATCCGGAGTGGAAGACCCAGGAACCCTTCGCTTCGCTGATGGAAGGTGACATTCCGCGGGCGCTCGCGAGGGGCGAGCAGGACGTCGTGGATGCCATCTCGGCGACCCACGCCGGTATGACGACGGAAGCGTTCGATCGCATTGCGCGCGATTGGATCCGCACCAAGCGTGATGCGCGCTTCAAGCGAACCTACATCAGCCTGGTCTATCAACCGATGATCGAGCTGCTCGACTACCTGCGCGCCAATGGCTTCAAGACCTTCATCGTTTCGGGTGGTGGTGCCGAGTTCATTCGTGCTTTCGCCGAGGAAGCGTATGGCATACCGCCCGACCAGGTCGTGGGAAGCTCCGGTCGTCTGAAATACCAGATGCGTGGCGACGTTCCCGAGTTGCTCAAGCTGCCGGCGGTCGACTTCATCAATGACAAGGATGGCAAGGTAGTCGGAATCCAGAAGTTCATCGGGCGCCGGCCCATCGCGGCTTTTGGCAACTCCGATGGAGACCAGCAAATGCTCGAGTGGACCGCCGCCGGCAAAGGGCCGCGCCTCGCTCTGCTGGTGCACCACACCGACGCGACGCGCGAATGGGCTTACGATCGGGATTCGCGCATCGGCACGCTCGACAAGGCACTGGACATGGCCGTGGAGAAAAAGTGGACCGTCGTCAGCATGAAGGACGACTGGAACGCGATATTCCCGAAGCAGTAGTTGCAGATCCTTTATGGCGTCATCTGGCGCTCGAGAATGTGAATGAAGCTTTCGGTGCGTCGATTGGCACTGCTGGCGTGTCTTCCGTACGCCGCCGCTGTCGGAGCGCAGGAGCTCGAACCGCGCGCCTATTCGCCGAGCCCTGTGGGTGTGAATTTCTCGCTGCTGTCGCTCGTTCGCTCGACGGGCGAAGTGCTGACGGACCCTTCTGTACCCGTCCAGGATGTGGAGGCGAAACTCGATCTCGGCTTGGCCGGCTATGGGCACACGTTTGGTGTCATGGGTCACCAGGCCAGCGCCCTGCTCGTGGTGCCTTATATTTGGGGCGACATCTCCGGGAATGTCTTCGAACAAGCACGCTCGGTGACTCGCTCGGGAATCGGAGATACCAAGCTGCGGCTGGCGGTCAATCTCATCGGTGGTGAAGCCATGACGCCGAAAGAGTTCATCAAGCGCACGCCCAGGACTACGCTCGGCGCGAGCCTCAGCATCTCCGCGCCCACGGGCCAATATGATCCCGACAAGCTCATCAACCTGGGCACCAATCGCTGGGCGTTCAAACCGGAAATCGGTCTCACGATTCCGCATGGCCGCTGGATGTTCGATGCGTTCGCCGGAGTCTGGCTCTTCAGTGCCAATCCGGACTTCTTTGGCGGGGTGCATCGCGAGCAGGATCCAATGCCGACTTTGCAGGGACACGTGAGTTACACGTTTCGCCCGCAGCTGTGGCTGGCGCTCGACACGACGTATTACTTCGGTGGAGAAACCAGCGCGAATGGTGTTCCCGCCGACGACCGAAAGGAAAATTCCCGCGTCGGGCTCACGCTCTCTCTGCCGGTGGGGAAGGGCAATTCGATCAAATTCAATTTGAGCAAGGGTGCGACCGCGCGCCTGGGCAGCAACTTCACCACCTACGGAATCGGCTGGCAGCACACCTGGTTCGACAAGCAGCCCCGCTGACTATTTTTCCTTGCCGTTGATGCGGTCGAGGCTCTCGCGCAGTTTGCGCGCCCAGTCCTGCATGATCCGGCGCGCGGCGTTGGAGTTCGAAGCTTTCGTGGTCCACTGGAACTGGCCGCCGGGCGTATCGTCGGAACGTCCGTCGACCGCGCGCGCCAGCAGTTGGCCGGTTGGCCCGTCGCGCATTTCGAGCACGAGTGTCATCGATCCCGAACTCGTGGTGTAAGTGCGCGTGATGCCGGGATCATTGGAATCCGGCGCGTTGACCCACAGATCGATGATGGCAGTGCGCACATGCAGTGTGTCTTCCGCGGCGGTATCGACCACCGTGTAGCCGTGCTTGGTGAGCTCTACAAGGAACACCTCGTGCATCAGTTCCGCGAGCCCGTCCTTGATCTCCTGCATTTCCTCCGCGGTTGGCTTGTTCTTGAACCCAGTGCTGTTGCTGTTTACGTCTTTTTGCCAGTTCTTGGCGAATTCGACCTCCACTTTGTCGAGCATCACGCTTTTGTATGCCGTGAACACCACATCCGGACGCACGTAGACGGCGTCGAGTCCCTTCACCTTCTTCAGGCTCAGTCCATCCCAGCTTTCCGGCTGCTTCTTGGCATGCGCGATCGGAACCATCAGGCAGGTGAGAAGCGCGACGAGGGTGAGGCCGCGGGCGATGGGATTTTTCACTGTTTTTCTCTCATGGTGAACGGATCAGGCGGGCATGGCGTCGCCCGCCCGGACGGCGACTTGGCACAGAGCCTCGCGCGCGACCCGCTCGCTTGCGATGGGACCAAAGTCCGATGGGGAGTGGGTTCCCCGGGCAGTACAACCGGATAGACAAGAAACGGAGTGTTCCCGATGAAAGTATTGCGACCGGCGTTCCTGCTTCGCGGGTCCTTGTTGCTGTGCGTCGCCGTGCTGAGCGCCTGCGCTACTTCCGGCCACGTTCCGAAACTCAAGGTCCGAACCAACGTGGATCCCGAGGCGAAATTCGATACCTATCGCAGCTACGGTTTCGTCGCACAGCCCGGAACCAATTACGACGGCAAGACCACTCCGCTGACCATCTATTTCATGCAGGCCGTTCGCCAGGAGATGGACTCTCGCGGTTATCGCTACACGGAGGAGTCTCCGGATCTGCTCGTCAATTTCCACACCAATGGGCGCGTGAACGATGCGCAGACCTCGGTGTCGCCGACCTACGGTTACTCGACGGGTTACTACGCCTACCGCGCGGGGCTGTACGGACTGCCGGTCGTCATGGCCGAAGGACAGGAAACCATCACCTACAGAGTGGGAACCGGAAATGTCGATGTCGTCGATGCAAGCCGAAAGGTGCTGATCTGGGAAGGTATCGCTGAAGGGCGCCTCTCCGAGGAAATGATCGCCAACCCGGGCCCGGCCATCGGCGAAGTGATCTCGGACATGTTCGCGCAGTACCCCGGCAAGGCGCCGAAATGAGGGCAGTGCTAACCGTATGGCTGGTGCTGGGAGCCTGCACGACAGGCACCGCGTTGGCGCAGACCAACCTCGGTGACGTGGCCGACGCGCCGTCGGCAAAATTCCAGCCGGCGGATTTCGACCTCTTGTGGGCCACCGTCGATGAAGTGACCCGCGGGAAAGTCGGTGCCACGAAAGCCTGGGAAAACTCGGCGACCGGCAACGGCGGTTCGATCAAACTACTGAAGGTATTCACCAGTACCGACGGCCGCGATTGTCGTCAGCTGCGCATCGACAACCACGCCAAGTCGCTCAAGGGTTCCACGAAGCAGATCGTATGTGCGACGCCCGAGGGCAAGTGGATGCTCGACGCGGGAGCCCAGCCCGCGTCAAATCCCAAGCCCTGAATCACCAGGAGTCTCCGCGTTGGGAGTTCGAGGCCAGAGCAGCGCCATCATTCCCATCGTGAACAAGCCGGCAAGGAAGAAGAGGCCGACGCGCGTCAGCCAAACCGAGAACGTCCCCGACTCCGAATGCAGGCTGCTGCCGAATACGATCAGGTAACCGTTGCAGGCCACGATCAGAAGTTGCCCCATGGGATCGCCGTGAGAAATTCTCCAGCCGAACAGCAGTGCAGAGGCCAGCAAGAGCAGGGTGAATGTCGCGAGAGTGGGATGGATGGCAAGCAGCACCAGTACGATGACACTGGAGACGCCGCCGGCGAAGTTGGCAACGACATTGAGGAACGCCTGTTTGCGTCCGAGCTGAAAATCGAGACTGGTGACGATCAGGACGGTGCCGACCATGGCGGGTATCGCCGTGTACAGGCCCAGCATCAGATAGGCGAGCATGAGTGGCGCGAGAATTGCCGTTCCCAGCAGCGCAATGCGCAGCGCGAGCGCAGGCGGCGGTGGGACTGGCTTCGGAGCGGCGCGAGGTGGCAGCGCCTTCGGAAAGACCAGCCAGCTCACCCAGGCCACGAACATGGCGAAGCAGGCCCCGCTCGCAAACGCCACCGCAAAGCCTTCCGCGGCGACCAGTGTTTGCAATCCGATCACCGGGACAACCGTTACGCAGACCAGGATGAACAGCGGGGCGAGCTTTGATGCGCCCTTCGCCAGTGCATACAGCGCGAGGAAAACGATGAGAGCGCTCGCGCCAAAGAGAATGTGCGGCACACCGCGAAATGCGTAGGAGAGCATCAGTCCGAGGAACGCGGACACGCCGATGACCAGGCAGAAACCCAACGCAACCTTGATCGGCGGCCGCATGGGGATGTTGGCGAGCACGACGCAGGTGAACACGGGGGCGAGGTAGGGCGGATTCCATTTCATGATCTCCGCGACGACGAACGACAGCGTTACGCCAAACGCGAAACGCAACACCGTATGGCTGTGCGGAGTGTCCATGGCCTCAGTAGAGATAACTCAGCCAGGACACGATGCGTAACCACAGCCGGCCGATGGGGTTCATGATGGAATCATCTTCGGTGAAGATCATGACATTGGCCTGCGCGCCGCTGCGCCCGATATCGATACCGGCCTCCTTCGCATCCTCAGGATCGAGCAGGATCCGCACCGGAAACGTTTGGGGATCCCGCAGCCATCCCTGGTCGGGAGGATTGGCGGCAAGTTGGCCGGTCGGTGCTTCGTCGCCCTGGCTCACGCCCCAGCCGACGCTCT
>Ga0207682_10001050_pt1 | contig 12713 bp, 14 predicted proteins | sample KBSM63metaG_FD_184332 | JGI IMG/M metagenome (GOLD analysis project Ga0207682, IMG submission 184332) | Miscanthus rhizosphere microbial communities from Kellogg Biological Station, Michigan, USA - KBS M6-3 metaG (SPAdes) (version 2) | ecosystem: Host-associated > Plants > Roots > Rhizosphere >... | reverse complement strand
CTGAAGCGTCCGGCGCTCTTTGCGGCCGATCACGCGAAATCGCTGGGAGGGCGGGCTTATAGAGGATCGGTCCGGCTGTGGCTAGACCCTGGCATGATCCCGAAAAGCATGTCCTCGACGCCGATCGGGGATGGGCACCGGTTTTCGGAAAAGACCATGCCATGCCAATAAGTTTCAGCGCCGGACGCAGTCGGCCACGGACCCGGATTTGGCGGCTCTCGCTTGGTAAATCCCGGCCAGCCGGTTCACGCCGGCACCGGGACGCTTGGCGTTGCGGCGCGCCGGATTGGGCAGGATGGCGGCGAGCAGGGCCGCCTCGCGGGCATTCACGTCCCTGGCGGATTTGCCGAAGGCGTGCCGCGCCCCGGCCTCGGCGCCGAACTCGCCGCCCGGCCCCCACTCGGCGATGTTGAGGTAGATCTCCATCACACGCCGCTTGCCGACCGCGAGGTCGAGCCAGAGCGCCAGCGGGAACTCGAGCGCCTTGCGCACGACGGAGCGTCCCGGCCAGAGGAACAGGTTCTTGGCGGTCTGCTGCGCGATGGTCGAACCGCCACGCATGTCGGAGAGATCGTCGGCGTCCTCGATGGCGGCGCGCAGCTCGCCGAAGTCAACCCCGCGATGGGTGCAGAAACGCGCGTCCTCGGCGACCAGCACCGAGCGTGGCAGCGCAGCCGACATCGCGGCGAGCGGCACCCAGGTCCGCTCGACCCGCTTGCCCGTGACCCAGCGTCCGAGCATCAAGGTCGAGACCGGATCGACGAAACGATACAGCGGCGCCAGCAGGTAAGGCAGCAGCAGAGCCACGAGAACAATGGTGGTCGCCGCCCGGAACAGGCGGAACGCGAGACTGCGCGGCGATCCGGTCGGCATGCGGATGAGCTAGCATATCGCGGCGACCGGACAAGAACAGCGGTCGCGCCCTTGTGGCGGGGCGCATTTGTCGCTCGAATGCCCGCATGGCGCGCCAGAAATCTCAAGAATCGAAACCTCAAGTCCCGAGCCGTCGCCCTCCCCGCGTCGTGCGCATCGTGAAGCTTCGCCCGCGCCTGTTCATCTCGGCCGCAGTCGGCCTCGCGGCGATCGGCGTGCTCTTCATCGTTTGCGACGATTGGCGTGCCGCAACCAAGTTGCTGATCGGCTGGGACGTCGCTGTCGCGCTCTACCTCGTTCTCGGCCTCGAAATGGTCGTGCGCTCGGACATGAGCCATATCCGTTCGCGCGCCTCGATGCAGGACGAGGGCGCGATCGCACTGCTGTTGCTCCCCGCTGCCGCCGCGATTGCGAGTCTGGTCGCGATCTTCGCCGAACTCGCATCTGCGAAGGGTTCGCCGAACTACGGCTGGCATGCGGCGCTTGCGGTCACGACCATCGTGCTGTCGTGGACATTCATCCACGTCCTGTTCGCGCTGCACTACGCGCATGACTATTACGGCAGCGGAAATCGCGCCAACGGCCTGATCTTTCCGGGCGACGACAAGCCGGACTATTGGGATTTCGTTTATTTCGCCTTCGTCGTGGGGATGACGTTCCAGGTCTCTGACGTTCAGGTCTCAAACCGCCTGATCCGCCGCCTCGTGGTGACCCATGGCGCGCTGTCGTTCGTGTTCAACACCGCGATCCTTGCGGTGAGTGTCAATCTCGCAACCAGTGCGATCAGCTGACACCGCTCACGCCGGCGGGATGAACCGCTGCGCGATCGTCTGGAATACCGGCAGCGCCTCGAGCCGCGCAGCATCTGCGCCGAGCGCCGGAAAGTCCGCCATCGCGATCAATCCCGGATGCGCCTCCGGGATGAAGCGCAGCGCGCAGGCGATCGCGATATCGGCGTGGCCGATTGCGTTGCCGAACCAGTAGTCGCCGCTTCGCTTCTTGCGATGGGTTTCGAGCTCGGTGAGCGCGCCATCGATCTGCACGCCGCAGCGCTTGGTCCAGACGACGGAGATTTCCTTGTGCAGAGCCCGTTCATAGAACAAGCTCACGGCCTTTTCCGACACGCCGGTCGCGAGCGCCGTGACCTTCAATGCCTGGTGCCGCGTCGGCTCGGCGGTCGGAAACATCCGCTCGACCGCCGGCACCAGACTGTCGAGATAGTCGAGAATGCTGTGGCTCTCGATCAACACCTCGCCGTCGTCCAGCACCAAGGTCGGCACGCGCGTGAGCGGATTATACGGCCTGATCTTCTCGGCATCGCCGAAAGTCGACCACGGCCTGTGCTCGAACGGCATGTTGTAAAGCGTCAGCGCAATGCCGACGCGGCGCACGAACGGCGAGTCGTACTGGCCGATCAGGATCATGAAAAAGCTCCCGCGTCAGACAACGCGGGAGCTTGGGTCCGGCGGCGGCGCGACATCCAACGAATTATGCTGATGGATGCCTTGCACGGCGCTGATGACGACAGCCTCAGTTCTTGTAGTCCGGCTCTTTCTTGTCGAGGATGCGCTTCATGGCCTCGAAGTGCCAGACATGCGGCTTCTTGTTGCCGTATTGCGGCGCGGTCTTGAACTCCGCGATGGCCTCGTCGATCACGTGCTGCGGCAGGATGTTCAGCTCACGTCCCGTCTGCATGGCCAGGATCTGCTGCTGTGCGGCGCGCTCGGTGTAATAAAGCAGGTCGAAGGCTTCGGAGATCGTCGGCGTGATGGTCGCGACGCCGTGGCTCGCCATCATCAGGACCTTCTTGTTGCCGATGAGGCCGGCGAGCCGCTCGCCCTCCTTGGGATCGAACGCCGGGCCGCCATAGCTGTCGTCGTAAGCGGTGTGCATCGCGATCGCGATTTCGGTCTGGCCGATCGGCAGGATGCGCTGGTCTTTCAACCGGGTCAGCGCGCTCGCGAACGGCATATGCGTGTGGAACACCGCGCCGGCATGCTCCGCAAGACGGTGGATCGGCGCGTGGATGCAGTAGCAGGAGCGTTCGATGTCGCCTTCGCCGGAGAGCCGCTCGCCGTCATAGCTGACTTCCATGAAGCAGCTTGCCGTCACCTCGGACCAGTAGAGGCCGAACGGAATCTGATAGTAGCGGTCGTTCGTGCCCGGCACGCGGTAGGTCAGGTGATTGAAGATACCCTCGTTGAACCCGTGCATCACGCAGACCCGGTGCGCGGCTGCCAGATCGACGCGCGCCTGCCAGCGCGCGGTCTCGAGGTCGACGCCCTTCTCAATCGCTTCCTGCAGCATCATTTCCCTCCTGTGGCCGGGGATTCGGCACAGGTTCCGCCAGCGCGGCCCAAACGTCAATCGGGGTAAACGCAATGCAGGGGTGTGACGGCCGCGCCCTCAATCCGGCTGGAAATTCATCGCCACGCCGTTGATGCAGTAGCGCTGGTGGGTCGGCGGCGGGCCGTCCGGAAACACATGACCGAGGTGGCTGCCACAGCGGCTGCAATGCACCTCGGTGCGCACCATGCCGTAGCTGCGGTCCGAGGTGGTCTCGGTTGCGCCGGGCTCGGGGTCGTTGAAGCTCGGCCAGCCGGTGCCGCTTTCGAATTTCTTCTTCGATACGAACAGCTTCTGGTCGCAGCCCGCGCAGGTGAACGTGCCGGAACGCTTCTCGAAATTCAGCGCGCAGCTGCCCGGCCGCTCGGTGCCGTGCTTGCGCATCACGTCGTATTGTTCGGGGGTCAGAAGCTTGCGCCACTCGGCATCGGTGTGGGTGACGGGGTAGGTTTTCACGTCCATGTGTTCGGCTCCTCTTTTTTGGCTCGCGCGCCCGGACGCAAAACCGGTATCCACCCCGGATCAGGTCCGGGGCAGGCTTTTTGCTGGTCGCGCTCGCGCTTACTGCGCCCTGATATTCCCTTCCTTGACCACCCGCCCCCACTTGGCGATCTCGGCCTCTATATAGGAAGCGAACTCCGCCGTGCTCATGGTCACGGCGGCGGCACCTTCGCGCGCGAAGGCGGCAGTCAGCTCGGGCGATTTGAGCACCACCTGCATGTCCTTGTAGAGCCGGTCAATGATCGGCTGCGGCGTCCCGGCGGGCGCGACGATGCCCCACCAGTTGTCCGCCACGTAGCCCGGCACGCCGGCCTCCGCGATGGTCGGCACCTCGGGGAGCACCGGATTGCGCTTCTCGCCGCCGGTGCCGAGCGCACGCAACTGGCCCGACTGGATGAACGGCGTGGTCTGCACCAGCGAGGAGAACATCACCTTCACGTGTCCGGCGATGACGTCCTGCATGGCGGGACCGCCGCCCTTGTAGGGAACGTGCTGCAAGTTCACGCCGGCGACGAGCTTGAACAATTCGCCGCCGAGATGCTGGAAGCTGCCGACGCCGGCCGAGGCATAGTCGAGCGTGCCGGGTTTTTCCTTCGCGAGCGCGAGCAGCTCCTTCACGTTCGTCACCGGAAGCTGCGGGTTCACCACCAGCACGTTCGGCCCGGTCGCCATGATGGAGATCGGCGCGAAGGATTTGATCGGGTCGTAATTGAGCTTGTAGAGCGCCGGATTGACCGCGTGCGCGATGGAAATGACCAGCAGCGTGTAGCCGTCCGGCGCAGCGGTCGCGGCGGCTTCCGTGCCGAGCACGCCGCCGGCGCCGCCGCGATTGTCGACGAACACCTTGTGGCCGAGCTTTTCCGAAAGCTGGTTTGCGACCAGCCGTCCGACCACGTCGTTGCTGCCGCCCGGCGGGAACGGAATGATCAGCCGCACCGGCCGGTCCGGATACTCCGCGGCCGCAGGCGACGCGAACGCCAGCAGCAACGCGACCGCGAGAAGGCGATTCATTTTGCGGCGCGCTCCAGCACTTCGATCGAGACGCCTTCCGGACCGCGGATGAAGCAGATCTTGATGCCGGGCCGCGGCGAGTTCAGCTCCATGGTGAACTCCGCACCCTTCGCCTTCAGGTCCGCCACCACCTTGTCGATGTCCTTCACCCGCAGGCCGAAATGATCGAGCCCCTGATAGGGCGTGACCGGCGGCGGATTGACGTTGCTCTTCTCCGGCACCGGCGCGATGAACACGTCCTGGCCGCCGATCTTCATGTCGATGCGCGGCTGGCCTTCCTGCACCGAGCGGATGATCTCCGCATCGAACATCCGCTCGTAATAGGCGGCAGTCTTCTCCGGATCGCGGCTGCGGATATGAATGTGATCGTAGGTGAAGGTCGACATCGTGGCTCCTCGGACGCGTTCTGGTTCTGATGCCGCCAGCGTAGCGCGGACGGCGGTCGAGTTAAATCGCCCTAAGGCGACCCCGCCATGCGCTCAAGGCACAGCGCGGAAGAATTCGATCACCTCATGCGCCAGTGCGTCGGGCTGCTCCAGTGCGGCGAAATGGCCGCCCTTCTTCATGGTGGTCCAGCGGCGGATGTCGGTATACGTCTTCGCCGCCAGCGAACGCGGCGGGCTCAGGATCTCCCGGGGAAATTCCGCATAGCCCATCGGCACCGCGATCGGTTCGCCGTCCGGGATCGGCCACGGCCCGTGCATGCGCGCATGATACGGCCAGAACGATGAGCCGATCGCGCCGGTGAACCAGTAGAGCGAAATGTTCGCCAGCATTTCGTCGCGGCTCACCGCATCTTCGGGATTCCCCATGTTGTCGGTCCAGGCATGGAATTTTTCCACGATCCAGGCGGCGAGCCCGGCGGCTGAGTCGGTCAGGCCGAACGCCAGCGTCTGCGGGCGCGTGCCCTGGATCCATTGATAGCCGGTCTCTTCCTTGAGGAAGTTCTTGAGCTGATCGAGATAGACCTTCTCTTCCGCGTTGGGGTTCGGCAGCATCGCGGGATCGCGCCGAACGGGGAGCAGATTGAGGTGGATGCCGGTCATGCGCTGCGGGAAGCGGTGGCCGAGCACCGACGTGATGAAGCTGCCCCAGTCGCCGCCCTGCGCCCCGAAGCGCGTGTAGCCGAGCGCGCTCATCAGCTCGGCGAACATCTCGGCTACCTCGACGATGCCAAAGCGTGGCTGACCGGGCTTGAACGAGAGCGTGTAACCGGGCAGCGAGGGCGCCACGACGGTGAAATGTTCGGTGAGCAGCGGGATGATCTTGTGAAATTCGAACACCGAGCCGGGCCAGCCGTGCGACAGCAGCAGCGGCATCGCATTCGGCTTGCGCGAGCGCGCGTGGATGAAATGCACGTCGATGCCGCGGATCGGCAGCGTGAACTGCGGGAAGCCGTTGAGTTTCGATTCCCAGGCGCGCCAGTCGAAGCCGTTCTGCCAGTAATCGATGAGCGGTTTCAGATACGCGAGGCTGGTGCCGGTGGACCACGGTTCAAGCGGCGGCTCGTCGGGAAAGCGCGTGCGAGCGAGCCGCTCGCGCAAATCGGTGATCTCGACGTCGGGAATATGCAAGGTGAAGGGTTTTGCGGCGACCATGCGTCATTCTAGCCCGGAATGTGGCGGCCGCAGTAACCCGCTCGAAAGCTCGCCGCCTTATTGTCAGCAAATCAGCCAGCGATGAACGGTTTCCGCCTGCAGGAACCGTCGAAATGGCGAGCCCGAACCGATGAATGATGTGTTCCAACCGGGGCAGGTGCGCCGATTGACGGCTGCATGAAGCAACTGCGGACAACCTTGCGACATTTCCTCCTGCTCCTGACGGTTTTGGCCCTCGGCAGCTGCGCGTCGATTGCGCGGGTGCCTTTCACCAAGGAGCAGCAGTCCGTCGCCACGGTCCCCGGCATCCCGAACGCACGGGTCTGGTCGGACGACCGCGCCGATACGCTGCTGGCGCGTGCCCGCTCCGAAGTCCTGGCGGGTCCCGCCGGCCGGGCCGGCGCCGTCAATGTGCTGGCGATTTCGGGGGGCGGTTCCAACGGCGCCTATGGGGCCGGCCTTCTCGCCGGCTGGTCCGAGCGCGGCACGCGCCCGGAATTCGCGGTGGTGACCGGCGCGAGCGCGGGCGCGCTGATCGCGCCGTTCGCGTTCCTCGGGCCCGCTTACGATCCAGTGCTGAAAAGTCTGTTCTCCGAGGGGATCGGCGAAGAGCTTCTGCAGATCGACGGGCTCTCGGCCATTTTCGGCGCCGGCGTGTTCAAGACCGAGCCGCTCAAGCGCCTGATCGCGCGCTACGTCGACGACGCGCTGCTCGAGCGCATCGGCACCGAATACCGCAAGGGACGCCGGCTGCTGGTGGTGACCACCAATCTCGACGCGCAGCGCACCGCGGTGTGGGACATGGGCGCGATCGCATCGAGCGGCGCGCCCGGTGCGCTCGACCTGTTCCGCGATGTTCTGGTGGCCTCCGCGAGCGTGCCCGGCGTCTATTCGCCGGTGCTGATCAATGTCGAAGGCGAAGGTCGGCGCTTCGAGGAGATGCATGTCGACGGCGGCGTGCGCGCCAACCTTCTGGTCGTGCCGGAATCGCTGCTGCTCTCCAGCGTTCCGCCGCCCGCTTCCGGCGTGCATCCACGCGTCTACATCGTGATGAACAACAAGCTGGAACAGGATTTCGAGATCGTCGAAGGCAAGGCGCTGACGATCGTGTCGCGCTCGTTCACCACCGCCGTGAAGGCGAACACCCAGAACACGCTGATCGCCACCTACGATTTCGCGCGGCGCAACAAGTGGGATTTCAATCTCGCATCGATCGATGCCGAATACCCGACCACGACGTCGATGGGCTTCGACCGCGGCTACATGCTGCAGCTCTATCAATACGGCTACGAACAGGGCCGCGCGGGCCCGTCATGGCGGAAAAGCCTGCCGGCGGCCTACACGGTGCCGAGCGCTTCGCCGCCGCGGCTGCCGATTCCACGCACGGCGCGCATCACACCGGCCGCTCGCCCTTCACCGTGACACGCGTGCCGGAGCGCGTGTGCGGCCAGTAGTCCCACATCGCGCGATGCTGCGTGCAGCGATTGTCCCAGAACGCGATCGCGTTCTCGGTCCAGCGGAAGCGGCACTGGAACAGCGGGTTCTCGCAGTGCTGATAGAGGTACGCCAAAATCGCGTCGCTCTCGTCGCGCGGCAGGCCGACGATGTGGCTGGTGAAGCCGCGGTTGACGTAGAGCGCCTTGCGGTTCGTCACCGGATGCGTGCGCACCACCGGATGTTCCGCGCGCGGATAGGCCGGCCGGTCCGCGACGCCGTAGTTCGCATAAAGCCCGCGATAGGCCGGCTCGCCGTCGTGTAGCGCGATCAGCCCGTCGAGATAGGCCTTCATGCGGTCGGACAATGACTCGTAGGCCGCATACATCGAGGCGAACAGCGTGTCGCCGCCGCGCGGCGGGCACTGCTTGATGTAGAGGATCGAGCCCATCGGCGGTTCCTCGTCGCACGACACGTCGGTGTGCCAGCCCTCGCCGTTCGCGCGCGGCGAGTTCTTGTCGGCGTAGATCCTCATCAGCGCCGGATCGTCGCCCTCGTGCGGCGCCGCGGGGTGGATATGCAGGTCGCCGAACTTGCGCCCGAAGGCGAGATGCTGCTGCGGCGTGATGGTCTGGTCGCGGAAGAAGATCACGGAGTTTTCCGCGAGCGCGCGATGGATCTCGTCCATCGTGCGGTTCGAGAGCGCGGCACCGAGGTCGACGCCGGATATCTCCGCACCGATGATCGGGGTCAGTTTCTCGACACCGATCGTTTCGTATGTCTCTTCCTCGCCGGCGGTGTGGCGATAGCGCGGACCTTGTTTGCTCGCGAGTGAGCTCATGGCGTTCCTCCGAAATGGTTGCCGGCATGGTAGCCCGGATGGAGACAAGCGCAATCCGTCAGGTGACGGCGCCTGGTTTCGGAACCGGAACCACTTTCCAGGTTTCCGTCTCCAAAATGTCTTCCAGCGCCACGACCGCGTCGAAAATGTCGACGTAGCGCACATAGAGCGGCCCGAAGCCGAAGCGCATCACGTCGGGCGCGCGGAAGTCGCCGATCACGCCGCGCGCGATCAGCGCCTGCATGATGCGATAACCCTCGGGGTGCGTGAGCGAGACATGATTGCCGCGCCGTGCGCCGTCACGCAGCGAGGCGATGCCGACACCGAGCGGCACGAGGCGCTCGTCCGCAAGCTGGATCATCAGGTCGCCGAGCGCGCGGCCCTTGTGTTGCACGTCGCGCATCTGAATGCCGTCGAAGGCGTCGAGCGCGGCCTCAAACGCCGTCATCGAGAGCATCTGCGGCGTCGAGCACAGCATCGCGCGGATGCCCTCGGCGCGCGCGAAGTCGTCTCCGAAGGCAAACGGCGCCGCATGGGCGAACCAGCCGGTGAGCGGCTGATCGAGCGCCGCGAGATGCCGCTCGGCGACATAAACATGCGACGGCGCGCCGGGTCCGCCGTTGAGGAACTTGTAGCCGCAGCCGACCGCGAAGTCGGCACGGTCCGCCTCGAGCCGCAGTTCGACCGCCCCGCTCGAATGCGCGAGGTCCCAGACGATCAGCGCGCCCTTGGCGTGCGCGGCTCTTGTCACGGCCGCCATGTCCTGGATCTCGGCGGTGCGGTAGTTGACGTGGGACAGTTCGACCACCGCCGTATCGTCATCGATGGCGGCAGCGATCTCCGACGCCGCGACAAAGCGTGGCGTCAGCCCCGTCATGCGCGCGACGCTCTCGACGATATGGTTGTCGGAGGGAAAGTTGCCGTGCTCCGCCAAGATGGTCTTGCGATTTGGCCGCATCCGCGCGGCGGCCACCAGCAGCTTGAACAGGTTGACCGAGATCGTGTCGGTGACCGTCACCTGATGCGGCGCCGCGCCGAGCAGCGGTGCCAGTTTCGCTCCGATGCGCCCCGGTGACTCGTACCAGCCGGCCTCGTTCCACGAGCGAATGAGGCCGGTGCCCCATTCCTGCTCGATTGTTTTCGCGACGCGCTCCGCGACGCCCTTCGGCCGCGCCCCGAGCGAATTGCCGTCGAGGTAGATCACGTTGCCGGGCAGCACGAAGCGCCCGCGCGCGTGAGTGAGCGGGTCGGCGCGGTCGCAGGCGAGACAGGAGCCGCGGTTCATGTATGGTCGTTCTATACCTTCTTCGGCGACCTGTGATCGCCATCACAGCGGACGGCCCGTCAATTGCCTAAGCCTGGATTCACGCAACCAACGCATTGATGAAGCGGAATGCCATGGACCTCAGCGCACAACAGACCGCCTTATTGTTCAAGCCCGTCGCAGGCGGATACGTATTCCGCATGCCTTACCAGATGGGGCTTGCGAAAGCCCGGCACTACCTCGTCAGCGAAGGCCAGAAAGCCGAACTCACGGCGACAATCTTGGGAAAACGCGCTGGCCTCACGCGCCTTGGCCTTGTGCTTGCCGCTGTTGGCGCAGTCCTGATCGCGGCGCTTCTGGTCTTCTCCCTCTCGCCGCACCGCAACCCCGGAACTTCCGACACGATCGCGATGTTCGTTCTCGCAACGGTGCTGATCGCCGCCGGCTTCGCAGCGTGGCGCTGGTGGAAACTGCGTCAGCTTGAGCCCATGCTCGCGCAGCTTGCGCCGACGGATCTGCAGATCACGCGCAGCGAGATGCGCGGAAGGATGCTTTCCGGCATGTCGGTGAAGCAGCTCTGGCTGGTCGTCACGCTGTCCGTCCTCGCGGGCGCGGCGAATCTCGCCAGCGGCGCGTACGCGCTATCCCTCGGGCAGTCCGGTGTTGCCTCGATAATCTCGGGTGTTATTTTCGTGGCGGTCGGCTTCTATTACGCGCTTCACCTCGTGAGCCGCATGAAGGCCGCAGCTTGATTCAACCGCGGCCGCCTTGTCTCGCGTTTCGCGTCAGCGACGCCGGCTCATGGCAACCGCTAAGTGCGGCCCTCGGTGTTTGACCAGTCACTCCGCCGCGGTCTGCCTCGCGCCCGCGCCATACCGCCGTTCGATGTAATCGATCACCATCTTCTTGAAATCCGCCGCCACCGTCGGGCCGCGCAAGGTCACGGCCTTCTTGCCGTCGATGAACACGGGAGCTGCCGGCGTCTCGCCGGTGCCGGGCAGCGAAATGCCGATGTCGGCGTGCTTGCTCTCGCCCGGACCGTTCACGATGCAGCCCATCACGGCGACGTTCAGCGCTTCCACGCCCGGATACTGCGTCTTCCAGGCCGGCATCGAGTCGTGGATGAAGCCCTGGATGTCGCGCGCGAGCTCCTGGAACGTGGTCGAGGTGGTGCGCCCGCAGCCGGGGCACGCCGCCACCAGCGGCACGAACACGCGGAAGCCCATGGTCTGCAGCAATTCCTGCGCGACCTTCACTTCGAGGGTGCGGTCGCCGCCGGGCTCGGGCGTGAGCGAGATGCGGATGGTGTCGCCGATGCCCTGCTGCATCAGCACGCCGAGCGCGGCGCTCGAGGCGACGATGCCCTTCGAGCCCATGCCGGCTTCGGTGAGGCCGAGGTGAATGGCGTAATCCGAGCGGCGGCCGAGCTCGAGATAGACCGCGATCAGGTCCTGCACGGCGGACACCTTCGCCGACAGAATGATCTTGTCGCGCGGCAGGCCGATCTCCTCGGCACGCGCACCCGAAATGAGAGCCGACTGGACCATCGCCTCGCGCGTCACCGCGCGCGCGTCCATCGGGTTCGCCGACGCGGTGTTCTCGTCCATCAGCTTGGTGAGCAGTTCCTGATCGAGCGAGCCCCAGTTCGCGCCGATGCGCACCGGCTTGTTGTGCTTGATCGCCATCTCGACGATGGAGGAGAACTGCGTGTCCTTCTTCTTGCCGAAGCCGACATTGCCCGGATTGATGCGGTACTTGTCGAGCGCCTCGGCGCAGCCCGGATGATTGGCGAGCAGCGTGTGGCCGATGTAGTGGAAGTCGCCGACCAGCGGCACGTCCACGTTCATCTTCAGCAGCCGCTCCTTGATGTGCGGCACGGCGGCGGCGGCCTCCTCGCGGTCGACCGTGATGCGCACGATCTCGGAGCCGGCGCGCGCGAGTGCGGCGACCTGGCCGACGGTCGCGTTGACGTCGGCGGTGTCGGTGTTGGTCATCGACTGCACCACGATGGGCGCGCCGCCGCCGACCTGCACATTGCCGACGCGGACGGGAACCGACTGGCGCCGTTCGTTCGGGGCCGCGGACTGGGTCATTGAGGGTGCTCCTGAGGTCGGCCGTTCAGTGCCAGACCGGGGTGTTTTCGTCAATTTATGCGCTACTGGAGGCTCTTGCGAGTAGCGCATGATCCGGCGAAGTGGGAACCGGTTCGCCGACAAGATCATGCGCAAAGTTAATGAGTTAGCGCGCGATCGGACGCAAAACCGGTGCCCACTTTTGCTGATTCGCGCGCGGGAACCGGTTAATTCGGCCGGTTCACCAGCACCAAACCGGCGATGACCAGCGCCACCGCCGCGCCGAAGCCCCAGGAAACGGGTTCCCCGAGCACGAAATGGCCCGACGCCACCCCGAACAATGGGGTGAGGAATGTGAAGGCCGAAAGTCGGCTCGCCGAATAGCGCTGCACCATGGCGAACCACACCGCGAAGGTGAGGCTCACCACCCAGAACGTCTGATAGGCGAGCCAGCCGAGCGACCAGGCGCTCGGCATGGCCGTCATGCGCTCACCCGCGAGCAGCATCCCGAGCGCGAGCATCGGGATCGAGACGCCGATCTGGTAGGCGAACACCTTCTCGGGCGGCGCCGTGCGCAAGTTCGTGCCCTTGATGACCAGCGTGGTCGCGCCCCAGGCGACGCCCGCGCCGACCATCATGATGTCGCCGATCAGCTGCTTGCCGCCCGACGCGTGGCACGTCTTGCCGGTGCACCCGGCCACGCTGCGTCGCTGGCAGCGGGAGTTGGCTGAGCGACGGTGGGGCCACCGAGCCCGCCGGCGGCCAGGGCGAGC
>Ga0207682_10001049_pt1 | contig 12716 bp, 12 predicted proteins | sample KBSM63metaG_FD_184332 | JGI IMG/M metagenome (GOLD analysis project Ga0207682, IMG submission 184332) | Miscanthus rhizosphere microbial communities from Kellogg Biological Station, Michigan, USA - KBS M6-3 metaG (SPAdes) (version 2) | ecosystem: Host-associated > Plants > Roots > Rhizosphere >... | reverse complement strand
CCCGAAGAGTCGGCATTTAACCTGGTTGTCTTTTACGGAAAAGATGCAGTGTGGAGTGAAGTTATAAATGCCTGCAGAAGGTACCCCATGTTTGCAGAACGGCAAGTAGTATTGCTCAAGGAAGCGCAACAAATGAAAGACATTGATAAACTGGAGCCTTATATAGACCAGCCATTATCATCAACGATTTTTGTTGTAGGTCATAAAGAAAAAAAACTCGATGGCCGTGGATCAATGTCAAAGACCCTGAAGAAAAAAGGAGAAGTGCTGACTACCAAGAAATTGTATGATAACCAGTTACCCGAATGGACTTCGCAATTGGTACACCATAAAGGATTTTTGATAGACCCTAAAGCACTTTATCTGTTAGTAGATCATATTGGCAATGACCTGAGCCGGATTTCCAATGAGGTTGATAAATTAATAGTCAACCTTGGAAAGAGTAGAGAAATAAAAGAAGAGGATATTGAAAAATACATCGGGGTAAGCCGGGAATTCAACGTATTTGAATTACAGAATGCTATTGCCAAAAGGGAAATGACTAAGGCGGTAAGAATCATCCGCTATTTTGAAGACAATCCAAAAGCAGGACCTATCCAAATGGTATTGCCTGCAATTCATGGATTTTTCAGTAAAGCTTATATGATGTTTAGTCTGCCCCAGAACGACGAGAAGTCGACAGCTGCAGCATTAGGTATCAGTCCTTTTTTCATAAAAGACTACCAATTGGCGGTAAAAAATTACTCACTGGAAGGTGTGGAGAGTATATTATTGTTGCTTCATGAATATAACCTGAGAAGTATAGGGGTAAACGATTCAGGTACGGAAGATGCTTCGCTGCTAAAAGAAATGGTAGTGAAAATGATGGATCAAAGAAACTGATACTTAGGTCATTGTTAACAGGTCACTGATTTTTTCTTTATCCATGCTGATCTGTTGTTGCAATTCGGCAAGTGACCCGAATTTTATTTCTTCCCTGACATAGTAATAAAGCCAAACACGAATTGGCTCTCCATAAATCTCCTTTGTAAATTCAAACAGGTTGACTTCCAATACTCGTTTGCTTCCATCTACAGTAGGTCTTACACCAATATTCATCATACCGTTGTAAAGTTGTTTATCTCCGCCGACGTTGACCCTTACTGCATATACACCATTGGAAGGAATGCATTTTTCAGTATTATTAAGGTCAATATTTGCAGTGGGAAAACCGATGGTCCTTCCTCTTTGATCCCCTCGTACAACTTCACCACTTATCATATACGGGTAACCGAGATTTTCATTAGCTTCTTTTAATTTTCCTGCCAGCAATGCTTTCCTGATATTGGTTGAACTTACAGTGAGACTGTTGATCACCTGTTCGGGTATCTCTTTAACCTGAAATCCATGAACCGGCCCCAATGCTTCTAACAAACGATAATTTCCTTTTCTGTCGTTACCGAAATGATGGTCATAACCTATGATAAGAATATGGGGATGAATTTTGGCTACAAGGAATTGTTCAACATATTCCGCGGCACTGAGTTGAGAAAATTTATCTGTAAATGGAACTACAACCAAATGGTCAACTCCATGTGCTTCCAGCAGTTCAATTTTTTCTTCCAGTGTATTGAGTAATGAAACGACCTGTTGGCCGGCTTTGACCACTTTCCTCGGATGGGGATGAAATGTTACAATAACGGATTCCCCGCCACAGGCTATTGATTCTTCTTTCAATTGGCGGATGATCCGCTGGTGACCAAGGTGTACCCCGTCAAAAGTGCCGATGGTTACGACTGCATTGCGAAAAACCGGAAGATCATCTATGTTACGGTGTACCTGCATAAAAGCGGAGGCAAAACTAACTAAAAAAACATCCCTTGTTTATAAAAATCCTCCCGCAGTTGGAAGATGATTGGTTAGTTTTGCGCCATTCAAACGGTTACATGAGTCTATATCAGCAAAGGGGAGTATCAGCCCAGAAAGAAGATGTTCACGCCGCAACCAGTAAACTGGATGCGGGTTTATATAAAAATGCTTTTTGTAAAATTTTCCCTGATTACCTCGGAGGAGATGAAAATTTCGTGTCCCTGATGCACGCTGATGGTGCCGGCACAAAAAGTATCCTGGCATACATGTATTGGAAAGAAACAGGTGATATTTCTGTATGGAGGGGTATCGCCCAGGACGCCATTGTAATGAACCTGGATGACCTTCTCTGTGTGGGAATTTATGATAAGCTTGTATTCAATTCCACCATTGACCGCAATAAACACCTGATCCCAGGCGAAGTGCTTAGTGAGATCATCAATGGCTCCCAGGAACTATTTGACCTGCTCGCAGAAAAAGGTATACATATCCGTTATCTCGGTGGCGAAACTGCTGACGTGGGTGATGTGGTGAGGACGATAGCAGTAAATGGAACACTAACTGCCAGATGGAGGAAAGATCAACTGGTCACCAATGATCGCATTGCGGCCGGTGACGTTATTGTTGGAGTGGCTGGTTTCGGTAAGGCATCTTACGAACAAAAATATAATAGCGGAATCGCCAGCAATGGACTAACCAGTGCACGACATGATGTTCTAAGTAAATGGTACGCGGAACGTTTTCCTGAATCTTATGACCATGGTACTGATCCTTCGGTTGTATATATCGGTAAACACCGGCTTACTGATCCCATACAGGTAAACTGGAACAATCAGCTGTTTGATCTTAATGTTGGACAACTGTTATTAAGCCCTACCCGAAGTTTTGCTCCGCTGGTTAAAGACCTGATGGAACACCACTTTGATTTGATTCATGGTATGGTTCATTGTAGTGGCGGCGGGCAATCGAAGTGTATAAAATATCTGCCTGATAACCTCGCCGTGATCAAAGACAACCTTTTCACACCACCTGAAGTATTCAGGTTAATACAGGCTTCCAGTGGTGCAGATGACCGCGAGATGTACCAGGTATTTAATATGGGTTGCCGGTTAGAGTTGTATTGCTCCGCAAAATCAGCAGATCTTTTAATTGAAAAAGCTGCGGGTTTTGGTATAGAGGCAAGGATAGTAGGAAAGGTAATTGCCTCTTCAGAAAAATATGCTGAGGTCCATACACCGTCCGGAATTTCTAAATATTCATGATTGTCAACCATATTGAATTAATTTTGTCCCATGGCTGAAAAAATTCTGTCGCTGCAAAAAGCAAATATTTACCAGGGTAATTCTCTTATCCTGCAGGATGTAAACATTTCTATAGATAAAGGTGAATTTGTATACCTGGTCGGTAAAACCGGTACCGGGAAGTCGAGCCTGCTGAAAACGCTTTATGGTGAACTGCCGCTTACTGAAGGTGAAGGTGAAGTAGTAGGATTCAATCTTAAAGGCCTTACCTGGAAAACTGTTCCCTTTTTAAGAAGGACAATAGGTATTGTATTCCAGGATTTTCAATTGCTGACAGATCGTAACGTCCATGATAACCTTGAGTTTGTTTTGGAAGCAACCGGCTGGAAAGACAAAAAACTCATGGAAGATAAAATTACTGATGTGCTGGATAAAGTCGGACTAAGGACAAAAGGATTTAAATATCCATTTGAAATGTCGGGAGGTGAGCAGCAAAGGGTAGATCTGGCAAGGGCTTTGTTGAATTCTCCCAAATTAATCCTGGCAGATGAGCCTACCGGAAATCTTGATCCGGAAACCAGCGATGAAATTATGAATCTCCTGTTCAGGATCTCCAGGGAATTTGGATCTGCAGTTGTGATGGCAACTCATGATTATATGGTGATCAATAAATTTCCCGGAAGAACTATTAAAACTGAAAAAGGAAGGGTTATTGATAATGCCACTATATCAATAGATTGATCATTACCAGATCCACTGGATCAATCGTTTTGCATTTTCCCCATTATTATAATAGTGATGCATCAGGTTTTCCCTTAGATTGATTTCCTCGTCTTCAAACGGTTTTCGATACAACTGTAATAGGATTGATTTAAATGCATCTGCTCCGGAAGCTATATGGCAGGCTGATTCCAGCTTGGTTCCCTCTATCATTTCTTCATTCACAATGCAATGCCTTCCACAAAAAACTGAATACAGGAATTTAAATTTAATTCCTGTTGTAGTAAAAGAAGGAAGTATGTTGACCTGTGCTTTTTGAATGAGATCAAACATTTCTTTTTCCGATGGATTTGCTACAAGGCAGGTATTCTGCTTTTTATGTGCGAGGTTTTCTAAAAGCGGAGAAGGATTTTTTCCTGCAATAACAAAAGGGATCTCAAGATCACTGAAAATTTCTTCTAATAACCATACTGCGACTTTCTCGTTTTCCGGCACAGAAAGGTTACCATGATAAAGACAGAAAGTTCCGATGCCTTCCTGGCATAACGGAAAATTCCAGCCAACAAAAACCGGTTGATAAGCAATTTGCCTGGCATCGAATATGGTTTTGTAATCACGAACATCATTTTCAGTGACGGCCAGTATCAAACATTTATTGGCGATGGAGCGTTCGTATTTTTTCAACAACCTGCTTTCATTCCAGAAGTGTATTTTTTTTAGCCAGGATCTTGTTTGATTTGCCAATTGACGGTAGTACCGGAATTCTACATTATACAATCGAAGAATCACTTTTCTGTCATCCAATTTTCCGGTCGATAAAAAATAACTGCACTGCAATCCTTCCAGAAGTATGGGATGATCGTCTTTCAGAAGATTGGTAAGCAGGTCGTCATTAGCCCTTGAACTCACCATATAGGGTATCGACATCGACATACCTTTATGTCCTGTATTTCGCGTATAGTAAACTACTTCAACGCAATAAGTTTCAAGTTCAGTTTTCTTACCACGGCCATATTCAAAACAATGCAGGTGAATTTTAATGCCGGCTTCAAATAATGATTTTATGGTATAGAATAAATCGAAGACCCCTCCGTAATCAGGAGGGTAGGGCACGTCCAGGCATACTATATGTAAGTGCTTGTCCAATCAGGCAAATATATTGTTATAGAATAGCTTGAGCTTTCTTTCTTCATTCTGCCAGTTATAAATGGATGCAGCTTCCGGGCAGTTCATAATCAGCCTGCTATACAAAACTTCATTTTGAAGCAAATTGTTCAGTGCTGAGGAAATAATCTCCGGACTTAGTTGGTCAATTAGAATGGCTGTTTCAACCATATCGTTGATTTTTTTGTATTCCGGAAAATCCATTGTTAGCTGAGGAATTCCGGCATGTATATAATCAAAAAATTTATTGGCCAGTGAATAGATCTGGTTTAGACCCAGAGGTTCTACCAGGTTTATTCCGGCATAAGCATCAGTCGCAATAATCCTTAATTCTTCAGGAGTTTTCATGCCCAACATGATCACCTTTTTTTCTAACCCATATTTTTTGATGAGTTGGCGACATTGGTCTGAATAATTTCCCTCTCCACAAATCCACAACTCAATCGCAACATCTTTCATTGCAGGAATCAACCATTCAAGTCCACGCCCTTCATTTACTGCACCCTGGTATACAATATATTTTTTTGAGCTGGTATTTTTTGTCTTGGGGTTTTCCAATATTGGTGCATTCATGATCACTCCAAACTGAACACCATAACGTTTCTGAAATTCGTCGGCAATGGATTGGGAAACGGTATATCCATGTTTGAATTTTGGCACCATCCGTTGTTCTATGGACAACCATATCCGGTGAATAGATGGTCGGGTGATAACCTCTTTCATTTCTGTAAACAGCTCATGTGCGTCGTATACACGGGGAATCCTGCGCAGTATTGACACGAGGTAGACGGCGAGGATTGAATCCAGGTCAATTGCCGTGATCACACCGGCTTTTTTGAAGAGCAGATAAAAAAATAACCTGGTGTTATATTCCAGGTACATCCATTTGCCTTTCTGGAAAAAACAATTCAGTCTTACCTGCCTGTAAGGTTTTTGAGCAAGTCCGGTATTGTTGTCATTATTCCTACCTACAAGGGTAACCGAATATCCTGCTTCCTGTAAAGAATTACAGATCCTTGCCATTCGTTGATCGAACCGCAGGTCATTAGTGACACAAAAATAAAGTTGCTTCATTGAGGTCGGGGAATTTCGGACTGATTCATTTTCCGTGGGGTAAAATAAAATGATTACTGGCAGATAAATCATTATAATTGTTCCCTAAATAGTCACATGGAAACTTCTGCAGTATCCAGTCCGAAAAAACGGCCGGATTTCCTCACGGTTATTTGTATTCTTACCTTTATTGGGAGTGGATTCGGAATAATTAATAACGTCACGAATTACCTGAATGCAGATGTATTAACAGAAATGGGCAAACAGGCAATTGACCAAAACAGGGAAAAAGTCGATTCAGAAAGTTCCGGGGAAGGAAAAAAACTGGCCGATCAAATGATGTCCGGCGCTTCCGCAATAATGGATACCAAGAAATTAAAACAGAACTATCTTCTGACGGTGATTTCCAATATTATGACACTTGCCGGCGCATTATTAATGTTCAGGCTCAGGAAATCGGGTTATTGGTTATATGTTGCTGGTATTGTGGTACTTGTAGCAACACCGGTAGTGATTTTTGGAACCGGGAATCTGCTAAGTATGAGTATTACCATGCTATTCGCTGCCATAGGAATCCTCTTTATTATCCTATATTCGCTGCAACTCAAACACCTCCATTAGCACTGGGTACCGGAAAACGCTGTGGTATTTAAGGTTTTTTTGCATCCTTTTACGGGTATCATACGTGAGTTTTGGATAAATTTCCTTAGTTTTGCGCTCTATTTATAATAGGGTCAATTTAGGATGCAATAAAAATTAATTAGATGCCAGCTTTAACTTCAGAAAAAATTTCAGGAATCTTCGCAGAATTTGGTGGTGCAGAAAAAAACACCGGATCAATTGAAGGTCAAATCGCATTACTTACGGAAAGGATCAATCATATCTCTTCCCATCTTCAGAAAAACAAGAAAGACTTTTCTACTCACCGTGGATTGATGGCCATGGTAGGCCAGCGCAAGAGCCTGCTTACCTACCTTAGCAAACATAACCTCATGGTTTATCGCCAGCTCATCGAGAAACTCGGTTTAAGGAAATAACTTCAGATATTATTTTGCTATTCCCAACCCAGTGTTGGGAATAGTTTTATTAGTTCCCTCCGTTTAAATTTTAATTATGCTTTCACAACCTATCAGTTCCGTTATTGACTTAGGGAACGGTAAAAAAATTTCCCTGGAAACAGGAAGACTCGCACGCCAGGCAGACGGTTCTGTAACCGTATCCCAGGGTGGATGTGTTTTATTAGCCACCGTTGTTGCCAATAAAGAAGCCCGCGAAGGCCAGGATTTTTTCCCCCTCAGTGTGGACTACATGGAAAAATTTGCTTCTGCCGGTAGGATTCCGGGTTCTTTCTTCAAGCGTGAAGCAAGACTAAATGATTATGAGATCCTGACCAGCCGTCTTGTGGATCGCGCGCTCAGGCCGCTTTTCCCGGAAGATTATTATTGCGAAGTACAGGTGATCATCACCCTGATCTCTTCAGATCCTGAAGTTATGCCTGATGCTATGGCCTGTTTGGCTGCATCTGCGGCACTTGCTGTTTCTGATATTCCTATTAAAGAAATTATTTCTGAAGTCCGTGTGGTACGTGTAGACGGACAATATATCGTTAACCCGGTAAGGGCTGAAATCGCTAAAGCTGACCTTAATTTCATCGTTGCCGCAACAGAGAAAAATCTGATGATGGTAGAAGGTGAATCACAGGAATGCAGTGAAGAAGACCTGATCAGGGTTCTGGAAGTTGCACATGATGCGATTCGGATCCAGATCAAAGCACAGGAAGAATTGAGGCAGAAAGTTGGTGTTACAGGTAAGCGTGATTATGCGAAGCCGGTACAAAATGATGAACTTCTTCAAAAAGTAACTTCTTTCGCTTCACAAAAAATATACGAGATCTCTAAGGCTGCCAGCGCTAAATCAGTAAGGAGCCAGGCTTATGACACACTCAAACAGGAACTGGTTGCCAGCCTTGGTGAAGAAGCTGCTGAAGCTGATGTGAAACTTGCCAAAAAATATTTCGAAGACCTGAAATGGGAAGTAGTAAGGAATATGATGGTGGATGATCGTGTAAGGCTTGATGGCCGCCAGCTCGACCAGGTGAGACCACTGAATATGGAAGTAGACATTCTTCCTTCTCCACACGGTGCAGCTTTGTTCACACGTGGTGAAACTCAATCACTTACAACAGTTACTTTAGGAACTCCTTTAGATGAATTGTTAGTAGAAAGCGCTCATAAATCTGATTATACCAAGTTCATCTTACATTATAATTTCCCTCCTTTCTCTACCGGAGAAATTAAATTCCTTCGTGGACCGGGTAGAAGGGAAGTAGGACATGGTGCACTTGCACAGCGTTCATTGAAACAAATGATGCCGGGAAGTGAATATCCATATACGGTAAGGGTAGTAAGTGATATTCTTGAATCGAATGGTTCATCTTCTATGGCTACAGTTTGCGCTGGGTCACTTGCACTTATGGATGCCGGTGTTCCGGTACCCAAGCACGTTAGTGGAATTGCGATGGGACTGATCACCAGGACCACCGATGGAAAATATGCGATCCTTTCAGATATCCTCGGTGATGAAGATCATCTTGGCGATATGGATTTCAAAGTAACGGGAACGCGTGATGGAATTTGTGGTGTTCAGATGGATATTAAAGTAGACGGCCTTAGTATGGAAACCATGAGACAGGCGCTTGACCAGGCTCGTCGCGGACGTCTTCATATTCTTGAGGCGATGTACGGATGTATTGCTGAAGCACGTGCTGAGGTTAAACCGCATGCACCAAGAATGGAAAAACTGTTTATTGATAAAGAATTTATTGGTGCTGTGATCGGACCTGGTGGAAAGATCATCCAGGAAATCCAGCGCGAAACAGGAACTACCATCAACCTTGAAGAAGTTGGCAATTATGGTGAAGTAAGTATATTCAGCAAGGATAAAGAAGGACTGGTAAAAGCAGTTAACTGGGTTAAAGGCATAGTTGCTGTTCCTGAAGTAGGCGAAGTGTATGAATCAAAAGTGAAATCCATCATGCCGTATGGTGCATTCGTTGAATTCCTTCCCGGCAAGCAAGGTTTGCTTCATATCAGTGAAGTAAGTTGGAAGCGCCTGGAAACAATGGAAGGTGTAATGAATGAAGGAGATATGGTAAAAGTAAAATTGATCGGACTGGATCCGAAAACCGGAAAATTCAAGCTAAGCCGAAAAGTGCTGATGCCTAAACCTGAAGGCGTTCAACAGCGCCCGAGGGAATCTGAATCTGACCGGCCGAATCCATCTAACTAAAATACTAATCCCGCCACCGAGCGGGATTTTTTATGAATACCTATATCGAACTACATATCAGATCGGTTACTCACGCATTCCGTGATATAATTATGGCTAAACTGGCTGATGCTGGTTATGATGGTTTTTTAGAAGAAGAGGAAGAGCTTAAAGCATATATAAATAAACTTCAATTTGATCCGGGCGGTATAGATGAACTGCGAAAGGAATTTCCCTTTAGTTTTATCATCAATGAGATCCGGGAAGAGAACTGGAATGCGATCTGGGAGTCTTCTTTTGAGCCTGTTCTTGTAGATAGATTTGTGGCCATAAGGGCTGAATTTCATGATGTTGTGGAAAATGTTGAACATGAAATTGTAATTACGCCAAAAATGAGTTTTGGTACAGGTCACCATGCTACAACCTTTCTGATGATCCTCGAAATGGCTGATCATAACTGGCACTCAAAAACGGTTTTGGATTTCGGCACAGGAACCGGTGTGCTGGCTATTCTGGCGGATAAACTGGGAGCAGCAGAAATCCTTGCTATCGACAATGATCCCTGGTGCATTGAAAATGGCAGGGAGAATATGGGTCGAAACAATGTAAAAAACATGAGTATCCTTTTAGCTGGGGAAATACCTCCACGGAGATATTATGATATAATACTGGCTAATATTAATAAGCACATTTTGCTCGCAAATGCCAGTATTCTTATGGAAAGCCTCAATAATGACGGAATTTTGATAATGAGCGGGCTATTAATCGAAGATCTGGCCGATATAAAGCAGGCTTATAAAAACCTTGGTGAACCATTGAATACCAGGGAGAAAAATAATTGGCTGTTAATCTCGTTTATGAAATAGGACCGGTATTTTAGTGTTATTTTTACTTTAAGTATATTTGCAGCTAAAGCCCATTCCTTTGAACTAATGAACGAACTCGGACTTGTAATACTAGCTTACTTTCTTGGATCTATTCCCACTGCTGTTTGGGTGAGCAAAGGTGTTTTCGGCATCGATATTCGCGATTATGGAAGTGGAAATGCCGGAGCTACCAATACTTTCAGGGTCTTGGGTTCCCGCTGGGGTACGGTGGTTATGCTGGTAGATATGCTTAAAGGATTACTTGCTGTCAAACTCGCTCTTCTTCTCCCATATTATGTTGACAATGATTTTGCAAGAACGAATTTCCAGATCGGACTTGGACTGGCTGCTGTTGTAGGCCATATATTCCCGCTCTGGGCTGAGTTTCGCGGAGGAAAAGGTGTTGCAACTTTATTCGGTTTGGTATTGGGAATTTCACCGTGGACCGCTTTGAGTTGTGTAGGTGTTTTTTTATTAGTGTTATATGTAACACGGTTTGTTTCGCTGAGTTCTATACTTGCCAGTCTGGCTTTTCCGATATTTATTCTTGTCATTTTTAATGTTCATAATGAAACCTATCGCTTTTTTGCCATAGCTGTTGCTCTGATGGTGATACTCACTCATCAGAAAAATATCACCAGATTGTTAAGGGGAAGTGAAAGTAAAGCCCCAATTCTTAAATACAGAGATAAACGCCGCGAAAGAAGATTGTAAAAATTTTCTGCAATTTTTTTTCATAACCTGCCTGTTTTTATTTCCATTTTTAACGAATCTTCAATAAACCTGCCTGAATTTTTCCATTCTATTTAAATGGGGTATGCATGATTGGTATCTGTCTTGCATACATAAAAGTAAAATCAATAATTATGTTTAAGAATATTTTGATATTGTTCACCTCGTTTATGTTTCTTCAGTCATGTCAGAAGAACTCAATAACAGGTAGAAAACAATTGATACTGGTTCCTGAATCGGAACTTCAGGTGATGGCATTTCAGCAGTACCAGTCTTTCCTCCAGGAAAATAAAGTGGTTTCTGCAAATGACAATAACGCCGCAATGGTGAAAAGGGTGGGTAGTCGTATTGCTTCCGCAATTACAAATTTCTACAAGCAACAAGGCAAATCTGATTTACTCAGTGGTTACAAATGGGAATTTAATCTGGTAGTTGACTCGGCAGTTAATGCCTGGTGCATGCCCGGCGGAAAAGTTGTCGTTTATACAGGACTGTTACCTGTAACCCAGAATGAGGCTTCGCTCGCTGTGGTCATGGGTCATGAAATTGCGCACGCTCTTGGTTTGCATGGAAATGAAAGAATGAGCCAGGCCCTGGTTCAGCAAATGGGCGGCGTTGCATTAGCAGTGGCTGTATCCAGCCAGCCGGCAGAAACCCAGGATCTGTTCATGCAGGCATATGGTATAGGAACCACAGTAGGTGCAATACTTCCATATAGTCGCAAACAGGAACTTGAGGCCGACCGGTATGGATTGATTTTTTCGGCCATGGCCGGATATAACCCTCAGGCTGCCATTAGTTTTTGGGAAAGAATGGCGAAGGCAAATGGTGGAAATCAGCCACCAGAGTTCCTTAGCACGCACCCGTCAGACGAAACTCGTATCGAAAAAGTTAAGGAATATGTGAAGGAGGCAGAGAAATATTACAAAAACCCTTCGAGATAATCGTAAAATCTCTTGGATTTAATGGTAATTTAACGTAATTTTGCCCTCTCAAACCCTTAAAATTGTTGAAGCATGACGCAAACGGTGTTAGAAAAACTTCAACTCAAAGAAGAGAAAAATCTGCTTATTCAGGGTTTACCCTCCTCTATTGAGAAGCAATTTACTAAGATCTCGTTTTCGAAAAGTGTCACTCCATTGTTAAGGAGTCGAAAAATCGACTTCGCTCTCGTTTTTGCAGTAAACCAGAATCAACTGAACGGAATTATGATGGAAGTACTTCCGGCGCTGCATGAAGGAGGAAAACTATGGATTGCCTACCCAAAGGCAACTTCCAAAATTGTAAGTGACCTTAACCGGTCCTGCACCTGGGCCTGTCTGAAAGCTAAAGGACTTGAATCCATTTTTGAAACCACGCTAGACCATGTATGGACAGCCGTAAGGTTTGGCAAGAAAGGCGAATTAATGGATGAAGTTCAGGAAGCAGTGATGGAATTGGAAGAAGAAGGCTAACCTATTTTACTATTACAGTACCCATCTGTCTGACCAACTGCATTTCCAGTTGTTTCAGATGCTGATGTGTTTCTACCAGGTTGATCAATTCCTCCCGGTCAGAGCTTTTTTCCATGTCCCGTTGGTTTTCCGAGATCAGCCGCTTTATTTTCCTGAGTTTCAGGTAATTCATGCAGGATATCACTTCTTCCCGGTATAGATCTTCCCGTGTAGGGACTTTACGTTCATATTTATCATCCCAGTTTGGACTTATCTCAAAATTAGAATTGTCCATCAGAGATACGGCCAGTGTATTCAATTGCTGATCCTGGTGATATAGAAAACTTTTGGCATTCGGTTCAATTCCCTGATCATACCATTCTTTATATACT
>Ga0207682_10001043_pt1 | contig 12787 bp, 11 predicted proteins | sample KBSM63metaG_FD_184332 | JGI IMG/M metagenome (GOLD analysis project Ga0207682, IMG submission 184332) | Miscanthus rhizosphere microbial communities from Kellogg Biological Station, Michigan, USA - KBS M6-3 metaG (SPAdes) (version 2) | ecosystem: Host-associated > Plants > Roots > Rhizosphere >... | reverse complement strand
ATTTTTCTCGCGCTCGCGGGCGTGCTGTATGTGGGTGTCGTCCATTCACCCAACAAGAGCACCATGCAATCCGCGTTGCTGGGCAAACCCGTGCCGGATTTCAACCTGCCCGTGCTTGGTAAGCCCGGCATGACGCTGACCAAGGCGCAGCTCGACGGACGGCCCTGGGTGCTCAATGTCTGGGGCACCTGGTGCGTGGCATGTCGTGAAGAGCACGCGACGCTGCTCGAGATCGGGCGGCAGAACGCGCTGCCACTGGTGGGTCTCAGCTGGAAAGACGAGGACGAAGCGGCCCTCGACTGGCTGTCGCAGCTTGGCAATCCCTATTCGGTAGTGGCGGTCGATCATGACGGCCGCACGGCAATCGATTTCGGAGTCTATGGTGCGCCGGAAACTTTCTTCATAGACGCCAGCGGCCGCGTGCAGTACCGGCACGTGGGTCCCATGACGCCGGAAGTCTGGGAGCGCGAGTTCCTCTCGCGCGTGCCGCGCGGAGGTCTTCCTTGAAAATGCATTGGCGAGCAAGTGTCCTGGCTCTTTTGAGCGCGTTGTTGCTGGGCGTGGCGATTCCGTCCGCCGCCTTCGACATCGAATCCATGCCGACGCCGGAAATGCAGCGCCGTTATGACGGGCTCACGCACGAGTTGCGCTGCATGCAGTGCCAGAACCAGAGCATCGCCGACTCTCCCGTGGGACTGGCCGAGGATCTCCGTCGCGACGTGCGCGAGCAGATCATCGCCGGCAAGACGGATGCGCAGATTCGCGATTCGATGGTCGCGCGCTACGGCAACATCATCCTGTTTCGACCGCCGTTCACCCCCTCGACCGCCTGGGTGTGGGTGCTGCCTTTCCTGCTGCTGCTCGTCGGCGTGTTGATCGCGGTGCGCATCGTGCGCCATCGCACCACGCTCGTGGCGAATGATGACAGCGTGATCGAACCCGAAGACGTGACGCGATGATGCTGACTTTCGTGCTTGTAGCCGGTTCGCTGGCCGCTGGTGCTGCGGTACTGCTGCTGTTACCGCTGATGCGGCAGCGCGCGGACTCGCGCCCGGCCGCGGGTCTGGCGGCCGGTGCTATGCTGTGCGTGCTGTTGTTAGGCGGCGCGGGGTTGTATGCGGCCTTCAGCAACTATTCCTGGGTGGCGTCCCCGGCCGCGATGGAATCGCCCGCGGCGATGGCCGCAAAGCTCGCGCAGCGCCTGGGCGACAAGCCCGGCGACCTCGATGGATGGCTGATGCTGGGCCGCACTTATGCGACTCTCGAGCAATATCCTCTGGCGTCGCGCGCCTACCAGCGTGCCGATCGCATTGCGAATGGGCAGAACGTCGAAGCCATCATCGGCATTGCCGAAGCGCTGCTGGCCCAGGACTTCGAACAGATTCGCAGTGGCGCCGGGCACCTGATCGAGCGCGCGCTGACGATCGAACCGAACAACAGCAAGGCGTTGCTCTACGGAGCCTTCGCGGCGCTGAGCCGCGGTGAGACAGCCAGGGCGCGCGAACGCTTTACGCACATGCTCACACTGAATCCGCCGCCGGAGATTCGTCACATCATCGAAAAGCAGTTGCTGGCGCTCGATGGCGGGCAGCGGACCCAGGAGGCGCCGCCTGCGCAAGGCGCGCCCGCGGAGCAGGGCGCTTCAGCCGCGCACGTCGCGGTGCATGTCACGCTTGCGCCGGCCCTGGCCAGCAAGGTGCCGGCAGGAGCACAGCTGTTTGTCGCGGCACGCGACCCGCAAGCGCCGGGCCCGCCGTTCGCCGCCAAACGACTGCCCGCGACATTCCCGATCGACGTCGAGTTGTCAGCGGCGGACGCCATGATGCCGTCGCGCCGCATTTCGGCGGGTCAGAAGCTGGAGATCGTGGCACGTGTCGCCTTGGGCGGTACGCCAACCGCGACCAGCGGCGATCCCTTCGGACAAGTTAGTTATCATGTCGGCACGGACGGACGACTGAACATCGTCATCGATCGACTGGCGCCCTGAGGCGCGTTACCGGGGATTTCATGCAGGCCAAGCATTCGCTCGAATTCGCGCGCGCGCCGGCCGTCTGGTCGATGTACCCGAAGATCATGATGTCGCGGAAGCCGTCGCTGGTACCGGACGGCGGTGAAGTGCCGCGCATCGAATCGCGCCTCGCCAAGGTCACGATCGATCGCAGCCACCTCGCGCAGTATTCGCAAATCTGCGGGGCGGCGGCTGGGGCCACGCTACCCATTGCCTATCCACATATTCTTGCGTTGCCGCTGCACCTCGCGATGCTTGGCGCCGAAGCATTTCCGGTGAAAATCTTCGGACTGATTCATGTGCAGAACCGCATAGCCATGCGCGAACCGCTCTCGGCCGATGAGCCGGCGGAGATCCGCTGCTGGATCGAGGGGCATCGCGATACGGATCGCGGGCAGGAGTTCGAGCTGCACACGGAATACGTGGTGGGCGGTCAACCGCGCTGGGACGAGACCTGCACTTTCCTCGCGCGCAAGCGGCCGCCAGCGGGCGCGACGAAGCACTCGATCAATCGCGGTGTCGATGGGGCACCAGATCCCCTGGCAATGAAGACCAGCAGCTTTCGCGCTCCTTCGGGTCTCGGTCGCCGATATGGATTCATTTCCGGCGACGTGAATCCGATCCATATGAGCGACCTAACCGCGCGGGCTTTCGGTTTTCCCCGGGCGATTGCGCACGGCATGTGGTCGCTCGGCCGCCTGGCCTCCGATTTCGAGGAGGCGCAGTTCAACGGCGGTTGCGAGCTCAACGTCACTTTCAAGCTACCCATCTACATGCCCGCCTGGCTGATGTTGCAGCGCTGGGAGATCGAAAACGGCTCGGCGTTCGCGCTGCGCGACGCGCAGGGCGAGAAACCGCATCTCGCCGGGACGCTGAAATCACTGCGGTGAGCGCGCCCCCGGTTGGCCGGGAAGAACGGCGCGCCTTGTTTGCAGCGGCCGCGGGACATTTCTGCCTGCTGTGCGGCTACTACATGTTGCGACCGATCCGGGAGGCTCTGGCGCTCGACGTCGGGCCGCAGTTCAACAGCATCCTGTTCACTGTTGTGCTGGTGTGTTCCTGCGTGCTGTTGCCCATCTACTGGTGGTTCGTGGGGCGCACGCCGCGCGGCCGCCTGTTGTGGCTGGTGTGTGTGTCGTTCGCCGTCGTGTTCGTGAGCCTGGCGGTCGCGCTCTCCTGGTTTCCCCGCGATCGCACGGTCGCCTTCGTGTATTTCGTCGCCCTCACGTCCGGAAACCTGTACCTGGTTTCAGTGTTCTGGAGCGCGATGGCGGATGTATGGCGGCCGGAACTCGCTAAACGCTTCTACGGCTATGTGGCGGCGGGCGGCAGCGCGGGCGCGCTGCTGGGCCCGCTGATCGTCACTTCGCTGGTGCGCGTGCTCGGCCACACGCCGCTGATCATCGTCGCCTGCCTGTTCATCCTGTGCACCGCGGCGTTGGTATCGACCGCGAGGCGCATGCTGCGACGCTCCGCATCGGGTCATCGCGTGCCGGATGGCGCCATACCCGTGGGCGGGCGAGCGATCGACGATCTCGCCAGGCTGGCGCGTACGCCCTATCTACTGGGCATCGCGGGCCTGATCATCGCCGGCCAGACTATCGGCGCGTTCATGTACAACGAGCAGGGCAAGTACGTCTTGTCTGCCTACGAGTCGCTCGCGGATCGCACGGAAATCTTTGCGAACATGGAAATCGCCGTGAACCTGCTGTCGCTGGTGTTCCAGGCGGTGGTTGTGACCTGGCTCACGCGCCGGGGCAGCGTGGCGTTGAGCCTGTCGGCCATGCCGGTGTTGCTGGGCGTAAGCTTCGTGGTGCTCGCGCTCTTTCCGCTCGGCAGCGTGCTTCTGGTCACGCAGGTATTGCGGCGCGCAGCCGACTACGGACTCGGCAAGCCACCCCGCGAAATGTTGTTCACCGTGTTGAACTCCGAGAGCAAGTTCAAGAGCAAGAGCCTGATCGATACGGTCCTGCAACGCGGCGCCGACGCAGGAGGACAATGGCTCTACGTCGTCGTGGCGGCGGCGGGTATGGCCGGTATTGCGTGGATGTGCGCGGCGCTGTGCGTCGCGCTGCTGGGCGCAACACTTTCGCTCGGCAAAGCCTTCGAGAACCGGCAGAGTGCCGGTGAGCCGGCGGCGGCCCCAAAGTGAACTCGCCCGTCTCGATTCTGCCGGCGCAGCATATCGACGCGGCCGGCAAGCCGCACGTGGTCTTGCGCGAAGTGTTCCGGCTCGCCGCGCCCCTGATGGTCACCAATGCCGTACAGGCGCTGCTCAATCTCACCGACCTATGGTTCATCGGGCGGATCTCCACCGATGCAGTGGCGGCGATGGGGGCTATCTACTGGATCATGACTTGCGCCATCCTGCTTTTCGGTGGCGTCGGGCTGGCGGTTCAGACTTTCGTGGCCCAGGCCCACGGCAGCCGGCGCGGAGCGCACGCCTCTCGCGCACTCTGGAATGCGCTGTGGGCTTCCATCGCACTCATTCCGCTATTCCTCGGTTTGTCGTTCGCGGGCAGCTTCCTGCTGCATCCGTTCGGGCTCGACCCGCACGTGGAGGCGCTTGCGCTCGAATACTGGGCGCCGCGCATGGGCTGCGCGTTCATCGGCTCGATGGGCTGGGCTGCGATGGGCTTCTTCAATGGCATTTCCGCGGTGCGTCTCACCATGGCCGTGGTGGTGGTCACCACCATCTCCAACGCAATCCTCAACCAGGTTTTCATCTTCGACCTCGGCATGGGCATGAAAGGATCGGCGTGGGGCACCAACGTCGCGCAACTCATTGGCGTCGCCCTCGCTATGGTGCTGTTCCTGCGCGGCGAGGTGGGCCGACGCTATCGCGCGCGGCTCATGTGGCGGCCGAGCTGGCCGGTGATCCGCGCGCAGCTCATGGTGGGCCTGCCTATCGGCATCATGTACGGTGCCGATGTACTGGGGCTGGCGCTGTCGCAGTTGATGATCGCGCAGACCGGAGCCACTGGCGCCGCCGCCACCCAGATCGTCATGGCGCTCACGTCCATGGCCTACATGCCGACCATCGGCATCGCACTCGCGGGAACGACGCTCGTCGGGCAATCCATCGGCGCCGGCAGTCGCGAATGGGCGAATCGAATGGGCAACGTCATCATCGCGATGTGCGCGGCGCTGATGGCGATCGTGGCTGTGCTGTTGCTGGTGGTGGGGCCGTGGCTTTTGCCTCTCTTCGTGAGCAGCGGTGGCGCGGCCGCCAATGACGTGGTGGCCTTAGGGCTGGTGCTGCTGTGGCCCGCGGCTGCGTACCAGATTTTCGACGGGCTGTACTGCGGGTCGAGCTTCTGCCTGCGCGGTGCAGGGGATACACAGGTGCCGGCGGCGACGGCGTTGTGCCTTTCCTGGTTTCTATTCGTGCCGCTCGCGCACACCTTGATTTTCGCGCCCGGCGAAGGATGGGTGGATGGCCTGCCACAGTACGGGCTTGGCGCCAAGGGCGGGTGGCTCGCCCTGATGACGTACTGCACGTTGTTAGGCTGCAGCATGTTCTGGCGCTGGCGGCATGGCGCTTGGCGTCGCGTCAAACTATAGATGGGCAGTTACGGGCCTCGCCTGATCGACGCGCGCTCGTCGCCGTGCTAATGATCCGGCCATGAAGGTCGTCCGCTACAGAGTCGAGAAGGGCATCGCGTGGCTCGCGATGAACAATCCCCCGCTGAATGCGTTATCGCATGCGTTGCGCACGGAGCTCGTGCATGCGCTGCATCGCGCGGTCGCAGATCCGAAGGTTCGGGTCGTCATCATCATCGGCAATGAGCGCGCGTTCTCGAGCGGCGCAGACATCAAGGAATTTGCCGGCGGCGCGTTCTATGCCGATCCCTTCCTGCCCGCTGTCGTGGACATCGTCGAAGGCGCCAGCAAGCCGGTGATCGCCGCAATCGGCGGTGCCTGCATGGGTGGAGGACTGGAACTCGCGCTCGGCTGCCATTACCGGGTCGCGCGGGCTGACGCAAAGATCGCTTTTCCGGAAGTGAAGCTCGGACTTATTCCCGGCGCTGGCGGCACTCAGCGTTTCCCGCGGCTCGTCGGCCTCGAAGCGGCGCTCAACATGATCGTGTCGGGCGCGACGGTTCCCGCGGCCACCTTCAAGGGGACCGCGTTGTTCGATTCGATTGCCAAAGATTCGCTCGAGGATTCGGCGCGCGACTTCGCGGCGAGGCTCATCAAGGACGCCAAGCCAATCCGGCGCGTCCGCGATCTGCCGTGCAAACATCCCCAGGCCGAGGCGTTTCTGCAGTTCGCCAGGACCAGTGTGGCCGCGGTGTCGCGCGGGCTTGCGGCGCCGGCGCGCGCCATCGAGGCCGTCGGAGCCGCGCTGACGCAGAATTTCGATGCGGGCATCGCCACCGAGCGCAAGGTGTTCGGCGAACTCATGTTCAGCGAGGAATCGAAAGCCTTGCGTCATGCGTTCTTCGCGGAGCGCGCGGCGTCAAAGGTCGCGGGCCTCACCGACAAGACACCACAACGCAAGATTGCGTCGGTCGCCGTCGTGGGCGCGGGCACCATGGGCGGCGGCATCGCGATGAATTTCGCCAATGTCGGCATTCCGGTCACGTTGCTCGAGGCCAAAAAGGAAGCGCTCGATCGCGGCGTGGCGGGCATCCGCAAGCAGTACGAAGGGGCTGTAGCGAAGGGCAAGCTGAAGCCTGACGATGCCGCCGCGCGCGCCGCGCTGATTACACCGTCGCTCGACTATACGTCCGCGGCCGGGGCAGATCTCGTCATCGAAGCGGTGTTCGAGGATCTCGAAGTCAAGAAGTCGGTGTTCCGCGCGCTCGACGCCGTCATGAAACGCGGCGCGATTCTCGCTACCAACACCTCGACGCTGAATGTAGACCGCATCGCGGCGTTCACCAAACGTCCGGGCGATGTGCTCGGCATGCACTTTTTCAGCCCCGCCAACATCATGAAGCTGTTGGAAGTAGTGCGTGCGAAGAAGACCCGGCCCGACGTTCTCGCGACGGTGATGACACTCGCGCGTCGTATCGGCAAGACGGCGGTGGTCTCCGGCGTCTGCGATGGATTCATCGGCAATCGCATGATCAACCAGTATTCGAGCCAGGCATTGTTGCTGCTGGAGGAGGGCGCTTCACCGAAACAGGTCGACGCGGCCATCGAGAAGTTTGGCTTTGCCATGGGCCCCTTTCGAATGTCGGATCTCGCGGGCAATGACATCAGTTGGCACATCCGCAAGCGCCACTACGAGGAATATCCGAAGCAACGCAAGCTGCGCATTGCCGATCGGGTGTGCGAACTCGGCCGCTTCGGACAGAAGACCGGCCTTGGCTGGTATCGCTACGAAGCCGGCAGGCGCGACGCGATCCCGGATCCCATCGTCGACAAGATCATCACCGAGGAACGCAAGGCGCTCAAAATCGAACCGCGCAAGATCGCCGATGCCGAGATCGTCGACCGGCTGGTCTATGCGCTGGTGAACGAAGGCGCGCAAATTCTCGAGGAAGGCATCGCGCAGCGTGCTTCCGATATCGACGTGGTGTATCTCGCGGGATATGGATTTCCGGTACAACGCGGCGGCCCGATGTTCTATGCCGGTCGCGTGGGTCTCGGCGTGGTTGTCAGGCGCATGCAGGAATTCGGCTGGAAGCCGGCGAAGCTCATCACGCAGCTCGCGGCGACAGGACAGACTTTCGAAGATGCGCCTGTGAAGAAAAAGCATTCAAAAGGCAGGAGGGGTCGTGGTTGACGCCGTCATCGTGTCCACAGCCCGCACCGCGCTTACGAAGTCGTGGCGCGGCGCCTTCAATCTCACGCATGGGGCCACGCTCGGTGCTCATGTGGTGCAGCATGCGATCGAACGTGCGCGCGTGGAGCCGGCGGCGATCGAAGATGTGCTCATCGGGTGCGCCAATCCCGAAGGCGCCACGGGCTTCAACATTGCGCGCCAGATTGCGTTGCGCGCCGGGTGTCCGGTCACCACCTCCGGCATGACGGTGAACCGTTACTGCTCATCGGGATTGCAGACCATCGCGCTCGCGGCCCAGCGCATCATTGCAGGCGAAGGCGATCTGTACGTGGCGGGCGGTGTGGAATCGATCTCCTGTGTTCAGAACGAACATCTCAACACCTTCATGGCGAAGGAATCCTGGCTCGATCAGCACAAGCCTGCCATCTACTGGTCGATGCTGCAGACCGCCGAGACGGTGGCCAGCCGCTACAGCATTTCGCGCGAGGCGCAGGATCGCTATGGCGTGCAGAGCCAGCAGCGCGCGGCCGCCGCGCAGGCCGCGGGTTTGTTCGCCGACGAAATCGTTCCCATCGAGGTCGTCATGGGCGCGGCGGACCGCGACACCAGCCGTCTCGAGACACGCAAGGTCACGGTGGCCGCGGATGAGGGCATCCGGCCGGACACTAACTACGAGGCTGTATCGAAGATACGTTCCGCCACGCCGGGCGGCGTGATCGCCGCCGGCAACGCGAGCCAGTTCTCGGACGGCGCGTCCGCTTGCGTGGTGATGAGTAGTTCGCGCGCCGCCAAACTAGGCTTGCAACCTCTGGGAATCTTCCGTGGATTCGCAGTCGCCGGATGCGAGCCCGACGAGATGGGTATTGGCCCGGTCTTCGCCATTCCGAAACTCCTGGAGCGTGCCGGCAAGAGCATTGCGGATATCGACCTCTGGGAGCTCAACGAGGCTTTCGCCGTCCAGGTACTTTATTGCGCGGACCGGTTGGGAATTCCGAATGAGCGCCTCAACGTGAATGGCGGCGCGATTGCAGTCGGCCATCCCTACGGCATGACGGGTGCGCGCCTTACGGGACACGCACTGATCGAGGGCAAGCGTCGCGGCGCGAAGCTCGTCGTGGTTACCATGTGCATTGGAGGTGGCATGGGTGCCGCCGGGTTGTTCGAGGTATGTTGAAAAACCTCATCGCGCTCATCATCGCGGTTGCGCTCGGCGCGATCGGATACAGCTTCTGGGTTCGCAAGGACGCCGAAGAAAGCCCTCTCAACGTGATGGTCACGCAAATGCGTACACGCGCCATCATCGAACACGAGCGCAGCGTGACGGTCTGGTACAAGGCCTGCCCGGAGGTGCCGGGCATCAATCCGCAGGTCATGGTGATCTGGCCCGCCAAACTCAATTACGAGCTCGACCTGGCGGAGACGAAACTCTCCCTGGGCCCGGACGGCATATTGCATGTGAGCACGCCGCCAATCCGCGCCGACGACCCTTCCGTGCCGTCCGAAGTCGGCGAGTACATGGCGCAGACTTCGTTCTGGACCCTCGAAAGCGAGCAGGCCATCGTCCTGCGCGAGATGCAGAAAGCCACGCCGCTGGCGCGCCATCTCACTGCCTATTTTCTTCGCAATGACGTGGGTTTGAGCGCGCACTTCAAGGAAGAACTCGAAACCTATCTGCGCGGTATTGCCGGTGCATTGGGCGTCGTGGTCAAAAAGATCGAGATCGATATACCCACCGTCGATGTGACGATACCGCCGCGCCCCGAGCTTTCGTTGTGTGAAGGTTCAGTGGCGCTCGCCAACGGCCTGGCCTTCGCGCGCCGGCAGGCGGATGGCGCCATCATCGGTATCTATCCGAAGAAGCCCGCCGAAAAAGCACCCGCGACTCCGTAAAACATTCGCGGCGCGGGGCTATGATCACGCACCCAAGTTTTCGTCCCACTCAACGGAGATCCGCCCATGGAAGCTGTCGATGTGCGTGGCAAGTTTGTCTGGCACCAGTTGATGAGCCGCGACGTGCCCGGCGCAAAAGATTTTTACTCCCGGCTCGTAGGTTGGAAGACGCTGCCCTGGCCATTGGATCCTGCCTACACGGTGTGTCACGCCGACGCGGGTCCGGTCGCGGGCATCATGGAAATTCCCTCCGATCTGCCATCCGAGGTGCCTTCGCACTGGCTGCAATACATCGGAACGCGCGACGTGGACAGCACGGCGCAGGCCGCGGTGCGCGCCGGCGGATCGATCGTGAAAGCGCCGAGCGACATGCAGGGCGCCGGGCGCTACGCGGTGCTCAAGGATCCGCAAGGCGCGGTGTTCGCCATCATCGATCCGGAGAATGCGAAACCGGAAGCCGCGGGAGCTCCGCCGCTGGGCGCGTTCTCCTGGCACGAACTCGCCACCAGCGATAACGAAGCCGCCTTCGCGTTCTACAGTGGCTTGTTTGGCTGGGACGCAATACAGCGCATGGACATGGGGCCACTCGGCGTCTATCTGATCTTCGGCGAAAACGGCGTGCAGCGAGGCGGCATCTACATCAAGCCGGCTGAGAATCCGGGGCCGCCGAGCTGGCTGCCTTACGTCCATGTTCCCAACGCCGATGAAGGTTACGCGGTCGCATTGTCGAAGGGCGCCAAGGGCACTGTGCCGCCCATGGACGTGCCGAATGGTGGGCGAATCGCCAACGTGATCGATCCGGCGGGCGCCTCGTTTGCCGTGCATTCCATGGGAGCTGTGCCGAAGGCGAAGCCTGCTGCGAAAGCGAAGGCCGAGCCCAAAGCAAAAGCCAAACCCAAGGCGAAGGCGAAGGCCACGCCGAAAAAGGCTGCGCCGGCGAGGAAAAAGGCTACGGCCAAAAAGAAGGTAGCGAAACAAGTCGCGAAGGCAAAGAAAGGTCTGAAGAAATTGGTGAAGGCCGCAGTGAAAAAATATCGCGCGGCGAAGAAGAAGAAATCGGCGCCGCGCAAGAAATCGAAGGCCGTCAGGAGGAAGAAGTGACAGGACGCCGGGACGTCATCAAAGCCGGCCTGGCCACGCTTGCGGCAACCCAGGCGCTCCCGGCCTGGTCGGCCGAGAAGTCGAAGGAAAAAAAGGACAAGGACAAGCCGAGGCCACCGCCGTCGGCTCCGCTCATGACGAAGGCCGTGCCTTCGACGGGCGAGCGGCTCGCGGCCATCGGCGTCGGGACTAACAACTACAGCCCGACGACGGTGGACGAACGCGCCGCGCGACGCGAAGTGCTCGCCGGCCTCACCGCCGCTGGTGCATCGGTCATCGACACGGCGCCGGCATACCGCCAGTCCGAGCAGGTGATCGGCGAACTGCTCTCCGATATCGGCAACCGCAAGCAGGCCTTCATCGCCACCAAGGTGACAGCGCGCGACGGCAACCTGGCCGAGGGCGTGGCGATGATCGAAGAATCGATGCGCCGCCTCCGGACGGACGTGCTCGACCTCGTCCAGATCCACAGCCTGCGGGGCGTCGACGTGCTGTTCCCGCATCTCTACGATCTCAAGAGGAAAGGGCGGATCCGCTACGTGGGCATCACAACCTCCGACATCGCCCAGCACGATGCGATGGTCGAGCTCATCAACACGCAACCGCTCGACTTCATCCAGGTGGACTATTCGCTCGGCAATCGCGCGGCGGCCGACAAGGTGTTGCCGGCGGCGCTCGCCAAACGCGTGGGGGTGTTGATCAACACGCCGTTCGGCGGACGACGGGACGGCAACCTGTTCTCACGCGTGGGGGGCCGCGACCTGCCCGAATCGGCCGAACAGCTCGAAGTGTCCAGCTGGGGCCAGCTGTTCCTGAAGTACGTCGTGTCGCACCCGGCCGTGACGGCGGCCATTCCGGGCATGACCAGGGTGTCGCACCTCGAGGAAAATCTCGCGGCGCTGCGTGGCCGTATGCCAGACGCGGCGATGCGCGCGCGCATCGAAAAATACTGGGATCAGAACTTCGACGGTTGAGCACCCCGAAAAATTTTGCGCAAAAAAAGCCCGCGAGCCTGTAACTCGCGGGCTTTCTTGTTTTAACGCGCGCTACTTGCGGACGGCGTAGGCAAGTCCGCCCGTGAGCAGCGAAACCATGTAGGGCTCGCTGTACGACTCGGAGGTGTGACCGAGACCGCTGTAGAACACGCGACCGCCGCCGTAGTCGTGGTACCACACCAGCGGATTCGGATTCACGTCGGCTTCGCCACCTTCGCCAATGGTGGCCGGATCGACCGTGATGAGCACGTGCATCGTCGGGTCGAAATCCTTGTAGTAGTACCACTCGTCGTTGCGCTCGATGGTCTTCGGTAGTTTGGCCGTGGCCGGATGTTTGGCGTCCACCACGGTCAGAACAGCCTTGGGCGTGCCCTTGGGATGGCGTTCGAAATAGCCGCCGATCATCTTTCCGTACCAGGGCCAGCCGTAGTGCGAGTCACCTGCGGCGTGCAGGGCCACGATGCCCTTGCCGTCCTTGAGGAAACCCTGCAGTGCGTCGCGTTTCGCGCCGACGAACCATTCCGATTCCGGCTTCTTCGGATCGGTCGAGGTGCTCACGAACACGATGGCCTTGTACGCCTTGAGCTTTTCCGCAGTGAAGACTTCGGGATCCTCGGTCGCATCCACCACGTATCCCGCTTTGGCGCCAATCGATTTCATCGCCTCGACGGCGGCCGGAATCGAGTCGTGGCGAAAGCCCGTGCTTCCGGAATACACCAGCACGCGTGCCTTTTCGGCAGCGATGGACGGCAGCGAACAACCGAGCGCCGCAAAGGCAAGCGCGACGATTCCGAACGAATGTCGGCGTGAGATCATGGATTCCCCTCGTGTGAATGATGGTCTGAACTATTGGTCAGCAGGCAGCGGCACGCCCTTGGTCAGCGTGCGCATACGAAGTACTCGATGGTTCGCGGTGATGAACAGGGTCGACCCATCTTCACCGAATGCGACGTTTGCCGTCGGCACGCCGGTGAGGATGCGGCCGAGCAGGGTGCCATCGGGTGCGTAAATGAGCACGCCGCCCGGCCCGGTCGCGAAGACGTTGCCCTGGATGTC
>Ga0207682_10001042_pt1 | contig 12790 bp, 7 predicted proteins | sample KBSM63metaG_FD_184332 | JGI IMG/M metagenome (GOLD analysis project Ga0207682, IMG submission 184332) | Miscanthus rhizosphere microbial communities from Kellogg Biological Station, Michigan, USA - KBS M6-3 metaG (SPAdes) (version 2) | ecosystem: Host-associated > Plants > Roots > Rhizosphere >... | reverse complement strand
CGGGCGACGAGCCGGTGTACCTCACACAGATGAAAGCGCTGCTGGCGCGGCATCCGCGCACGACGATCATCTGGGCGCACATGGGACTCGGGCGCGTGGTGCATCCGGCTCAGAACCAGGGCACAAGCGACGCCGGTGCGCCGACGCGCGATCCACGACAGGTGACGATCGTCGAGAGCATCCGCGCGCTGCTCGCCCTCGACTATGACTTGCGCGAGCTCGTCATCGTAAACGACGGATCCACCGACGAGACCGGCGCCCTGTCGCGGGCGTTCAACGATGCGGTCAGCGGCCTCGAGGAGCGCGAGCGGATGCGCGAGACGTTCGGCACGTACACGGACCCGGCCGAGTTCTGAGATGTCCGACGCGGCGCCGGTCGCACTCGTCAACGAGGAAGCGGCACGCAAGTTCTGGCCTGGTGGCGATCCGTTGGGCGGCCGCCTCGCTCTCGACGCGACCGCGGGTCAGGAGATGTGGCTGAACGTCGTCGGTGTCGTCGGCAATCTCCGGAATTCAGACATCGACCAGGGACCCGTCGCGCAAGTGTTTGTGCCGATGGCGCGGCGGCCCGAGAGAGACCTGGCAGTCGTCATCAAGTCGATCACGCCGGGCACACTTCAACTCGTGCCAGCGATCCGCGCGGAGGTCACTCGAATCGATCCCGACCAGCCGATTCACGACGTCGCGTTGATGACGCAGGTGTTGTTCGACGACCTGGCTGGAACGTACGTGCTCACGGCGCTGCTCTCGGCCGTGGGGCTCATCGCTCTTTGCCTGGCGGCCGCAGGCGTCTACGGCCTCGTCTCGTCATCAGTGGCACAGCGCGGCAGGGAGATTGGCGTGCGCATGGCGCTCGGCGCGCGCCCATCGGCGGTAGTGCGCATGATGATCGGCGCTGGCGCACGGCCGGTTGCCGCGGGAAGCCTCGTCGGATTGCTCGCGGCCGTCGTCATTGCCGCCGGCATCGGTCTATCGGTCCCGGGCGTCGAGGCGCGGGATCCGTCGAACTACGTCGCCGTGGCACTGGCGATTGGCGCCGTCGCGTTGATAGCGAGCTACGTTCCGGCCAAGCGTGCCGCGTCGATCGACCCGGTCATCGCTTTGAGGCAGGAGTGAAATCAACAGCGAGTCAGTAATCAAAGATCGTGAGATCCAAAATGATCGACGGACTTCTCCAAGATCTGAAGCACGGCGCGCGGATGCTGGTGAAGAACCCCGGGTTCACGCTGGTCGCCGTCGCCTCGATTGCCATCGGTGTCGGCGCCAATGCGGCGATGTTCAGCCTCGCCGATGGCCTTGTCCTTCGTCCACTTCCCGTGCCGCACGGCGACGACGTCGTGAGCGTCAGCGCCATCGCGCCGCGCGCGAACGACGCCTTCTTCTCCAGCGACAGCGGCGTCTCGTATCCCGACTACGTCGACCTGCGAGAGAGCGCACAGACCTTCTCCGGCCTGCTTGCCTATAACGTCGTCGTCAGCAGCTTCGCCAACGGGCGTAATGAGGCAGCGCAGACCAAGTTGGGGCTCGCCGTCAGCGCGAACTTCTTCGATGTACTCGAGCTCCAGCCGGCGCTCGGACGTACTTTCCGGGCCGATGAGGATCGCGTGCCGGGACGCGACGCCGTGGTCGTGCTGGCCTACGAGACGTGGGCCGACCAGTTCGGCTCGGATCCGTCGGTGATCGGGAGACAGATTCGCATCGGCGGCCTCGACTTCACCGTCGTGGGTATCGCGCCCGCGAGCTTCTCCGGAATGCACCTGGCTCTCCCGCCGACGTTCTATATCCCGATCGCGATGACGCCATCGCTGCCCGGCGGGCTACCTAACCTGCTCGAACTCCGCAACATCCGAGGTCTTGGCGTACGCGGCCGACTCAAGCCAGGCGTTTCGATCGAACAGGCCCGACAGGAGGTCACCGCGATCGCGCGTGGCCTCGAGCAGGCGTACCCGGATACCAATCGCAACTACGGACTGGTGGTGAAGACGGCATTTGAAGCTCGACTCGAGGAGCGGGGACCGTCGGCACCGAGTTCGTTCATGCTCCTGACCCTCGCGTTCGTCGTTCTGCTCGTCGCGTGCGCGAACGTGGCCGGCTTGCTCACGAGCCGGGCGCCGGTGCGCGAAAAGGAGATGGCGCTTCGGCTCGCGATCGGCGGTGGACGACTCCGCATCACGCGCCAGTTGGTCACTGAAAGCTTTCTCCTCGCGGCGGGAGGAGGCGCTCTGGGTCTGGCTCTGGGCTATGGCGGAGTGTTGTTTCTGCGTCAGCTGCCGATCGTGAGCGACATCGGCGTTCGGCTGACATTCGATCTCGATCGGCGGGCGATTGCCGTCGGCCTCGTCCTCGCCACGGCAAGTGCCTTCTTTTCGAGCCTGATTCCGGCGTGGCGGGCGAGCCATGCGACGAATCTAGCGTTCACTCTGCGATCAGGAAGCTCCAACGTCCATCGGCTGTCCCGTCTCTGGGGGCGAAACGGGTTGGTGGTCGGGCAAGTCGCGCTCGCGCTCATCCTCCTGACCGTGACGGTCTTTCTCTCTCGCGCGTTCGAGGCCGAGCTCAGTCGACCGGGATTTCGAACCGATCGAATGCTTCTCTCGACGATCCAACCTCGGCTCGCCGGCTACGACGCCACGAGGACGGAAGCGTTCTACCGGCAGCTCAAAGAACAGGCGCTGGCGTTGCCCGGCGTCACGTCGGTCGGTATGACGTCGGTCATGCCGCTCAACCAGGACACGCGTGAAGGTCTGCAGATTGTCCCTGAAGGGTTCCAGCTCCCTCCCGGCACCGAGAGTATCGCCGTCATGTCAGCGCGGATCGACGAGGGCTATCTCGACACGATGGCCATTCCCCTCGTCCGCGGCCGCGGCATCCAGTCGAGCGACACGGCGACAGCGCCACGAGTCGTGGTGATCAATCAGGCTATGGCCTCGCGCTACTGGCCCGGAGAGGATCCGATCGGCAAGAGGGTCCGTCTCTTCGATCGCGAGGGCAAACCGTGGGCAGAGGTGGTCGGAGTCGCGGCGAACAACAAGTACAACTGGATCGGAGAAGGACCCACGCCGTGGCTGTACCTCCCGCAGCGCCAGGATCTTGGGTTTCGGAGCACGCTGATTCTCGCCTCCGACAGCGATGCCGCCGCGCTGGCCGCGCCGCTTCGCGAGATTGTCAAGGACCTCGACGCGAACATGCCGCTGGCGGGCGTGCGCACGATCGAAGAGTTCTATTACGGGAACGCCTCTGGAATCGTGCGGACATTGATACGTGTCACCGGCACGATGGGACTACTTGGACTGTCGCTCGCGCTGGTTGGCCTGTACGGGCTCGTCGCATACACCGCTGCGCGGCGCACGCGTGAGATCGGAATTCGAATGGCAGTCGGCGCCCAATCCGGATCGGTCCTTCGCATGGTTCTTCGCCACGGATTCATCCTGGCGGCATCGGGCATGATTCTGGGAATCGTCGGAAGCGTCGGCGCGAGCGGAGTGCTGCGCGCCGTTTTCCCGGGCTCCGGCTCGATCGACCTCGGAACCTACCTCGTCGTCGTGCCGCTGCTCGTCGTGGTGACGCTATTCGCCGCGTGGATACCCGCGCGACGTGCGGCACACATCGATCCGCTGGTTGCGCTCCGTCAAGAGTAACGGGAGTTCCCAGTTCCGGGTTCCAAATTCCTCGTTCGTGTTCATAGTTTCAGTGTAGCGTTCTCGGTTCAGGGTTCGGCGTTCCGGGAGAGTCGACCTCGCTTGTCAACGGCGCCCTATCGTAATGAAGCGCCCGTTCTCGCACGCCGGCTTGTAGTCGAGTTCGCCGCCGACACGACGCGCCCACTCGTCAGTCGTCAAGGTTGTTCCTGCGAGACGACAGGCCTGCCTGGCCCAGTCCTCGGGCGAAAGCGAAACCTCGAAGAGCGTGCTCCTGCCGCCTTCGGTCGTGACGAACAGGGCCCGATTCGACTCGCGTGCGAAGCCGGCCATCCGGCTGTACGGAGGAATCACGACCGCATCATCCAGCCGCTGAAACGTCGGGAGATCCCACAGCGTCAGACGCTCGCCTGACGAGCCAGATTCGGTTCTCATCACCAGCGTCTTGGCATCCGGTGTGAAAAACAGCCCGTCGGTTGAGATGCTCCCGGTCCCAGGAATCGACTCCAGATTCATGGCCAGTGGTGTCATGCCGTTCGCCCGGATGACGAACAGGTGGTTTGATTGCGCCCGCCGGCCGGACGCGCCGAAGTCGGGAGGCTCACCAGGTGCAACGGCGAGGAACTGACCGTCGCCACTCACCGCAAGTTGTGGAACGAACAGATTCGCGATCTGCGTTTCACCGAGCGTTGGCGCCACTCGCTCCGTGTTCCAGGCACGTAGTCGTCCGTCGGCGTCCAATGTATAGAGCGTGCGGCCATCGGGACTGAATCGTGCCGCGAGGATCGACGACGAGCCGGCTGCCGGAATATCGATGCGTCGTCCTCGCATCTCCACGATGAGTGTGCCGGCTGCGTCCGTCCATGCGTCGCCCTCCGAATGGGACGCGATCTTACCGGGGCGCAGCGTTACGGCTGGAGCAACCGTTTGCGACGCATCGCCGGAGGCTTCTGACTCTGTTCGTGGCTGAACGAGGGGCGGCACGAACGACCGGCGCGAGACATACAGACGTCCATCGAAGCCGGCGCTCACGAGTTGACGTGCGATTGGAAGGAACGCGAGTCCGCGCACTTGCCCCGAATGTCGATAGAGATCGTCCCCAGCCCAGCTCTCGTAGGTCGCTCGCGGACGCCGCCAGCGCGCGACGGTTCCGTCGCCGTGGCCGGTGAAGACGGTGAGACCATCGCCGTCGACGGCGAGCGCGTTCAGGGTTCCATGCGTGCCGGTGTCGAACCGGGCCTTCAGGCTTTGCAGGCGTGCGTCGTACACCTCCACGAGGCCTTCGATGTAACCCACAACCAGCTCCGAGCCATTCGCAGCGAACTCGAGGCCCACGACACTCGTCGTCGGGGCGCGACCGCCGACTGGCCCACTCCTCTGCTGTGGCTTCGATGGCATGTCGGCCGTCGCAAGTTGATAGATCGCGCGAAAGGCCTCGTCGCCCCCGCCCGCCACGAGACGTCCGTCCGTACTGAAGCGAACGGCGGAAGCCTCCGGCTTCCAGCCGTCCTTCAACTTGCGTGCTGTACGCGCCACGAGATCGTGCACGAAGATACGGCCATCGCTGCCGGCGGACGCCAGCGTACGGCCGTCAGGACCAAACGCGAGGCCCATGATGAAACCCTCATGCAGGCCGGCAATCCGTTGCACCTCTTTTCGGTCCCTCCAGAGCGTGATCTCCTGATCGAATCCACCAGACGCAATCGACGTCGCATCGGACGAAGCCGCTACGGCCAACGTGCCCTTCGTGCCGACAGCGCGATCGCGCTCGGCGTCTGGCACCAGTCGCGTCACCTCACCGGTGGCAATGCGAATCAGTTGCGTGCCACTGTCCCCGTCTCCTGCCACGGCCCACTGCTCGTCCGCCGACACGGCAAGCGACCAGAGCGTCTGTGGGAAATCGACGATGCGCTCGAAGGGGGCGGCGTACAGAACGCGCAACAGCGCGGTTGCCGCTTCCGCCGTCGGCCGTGATGCGAACGCCTGTGCGGCGAGTTGGAGCGAAAGCCGCGGCTGCTGCACTCGCAGTTCGCTCGCGACCGAGGCCAGCTGCCGGGAGAGAGCGGTGTCGCGCTGCATCTCGGCAACGCGCCGCTGTCTCGTTGCCTCGACCGCTTGCCAGACTGCGACGGCCGCGACGACCGTGATCGTCATCACCCCGGCGCGCGCGAGCAATCGCGTCCGCCGCAATTGCCGCACATCGTCGCCGTCGAGTTGATCTTTCGGCAGATCGCGAATTGGAGCTGCCAGATCGAGTACGGCGTCACGGAAACGGCTGTCCCGCGCGGCACCCGTGGACTTGTCGCGTGCCCACCTCAGGTCGACATACAACGGCTCCTCCCTGAAGCGACCGCGAAAGATTGGCGAGAGCGCCGTCGTGCGGGTCCAGTCGAAATCGCCGGTCCTGACGTCCCAGGCAATGTCTCCGTCCGTCAGGACGATCAGGATCGTCGACGTGGCTCGATTCTCGAGCCACCATGCGATCTCCTTGCTGCACCACGTGGAGCCAGCCGATCCTGGCGACGCCATCAGGAGCAGCCATCTCGAGCCGGAGAGATGATTCTCGATCCCGCTCCAGAGCCCGGGCGCCGCCGCCAGGCTGCTCTTGTCGCGAAACACATCCATCGCGCGAAGTCTGAACGTCGGCTTCGCCAGGCGCTCGAGGCCGCGTTCGAGATCGGCAGCAAGCGTGGCGTCGACTCCATGGCTGTAGCTGATGAACGCGTCGTGTTTCTGGGGCATCGGAGTGGTGTCAGCAGTAAGCGTCGCAATGAGCTCGTTCCCGGATCATCGCTGTCCTTCGCTCGGGAGCTTGGCTGCGTACGCATCCATGACCCGCGCGGAGTACACGAGGGCCGCTCCGGCATTCACCGCGATGGCCACGCCGAGTGCGGCAACGATTTCCTCCCGGCTCGCGCCCTGCTTGACCGCCGCGTCCGCGTGGATCGTGATGCACCCGTCGCACTGCCTGGTCACGGCTACCGCGAGGGCGATCAGTTCCCGTGTCTTTCCATCCAGCACGCCTGACTTCGCGCCGGCATCTGAGAGTCCTCGATACCCGCGAATCGTGTCCGGACTGATCCGTCCGATCTCCGCAACCGCTGCACCGATCTGTTTCTGATATTCGTTCCAATCGAGCATCATTCCAATCACCTCTTCGTCACTGGCTGAACAGGCCAGCCTATAATTTCTGCGATCCGGTTCACATTCAACTTTGGCAGCTAACGAGGCTTGGGAGCCGCACAGTTCGCGACCGAACATCGCGTCCCATCCGCGGACAGTACAGCCGGGCATAGCAGGCAGGGCGCCGAAGAACTGGCGGAAATTCGTCCAACTCGCCGTACGAGGATGGCATGGGCTTTGACCGTGCCTTCCCCATAATGCTCCCCCTTCGCCACGCACTGAGGACACTCAGGAAGACACCGGGCCCCAGCCTCGTCGTCATGCTGACGTTGGCGACGGCGATCGGGGCGACGACGATCATCGCCAGCACCATCGACAGCGTCTGGCACGCGATCCCAGCGAACAACACGGAGCGGCTCGTCTTCGTCGCCTCGACCGATCCGCGTCCGAGCCAGGCCCAATCGGGCATGGCCGGCAACCTGGCGATGACCGGCACATCCGTCCCTGACCTGGTCGACTGGACCACGCAAGCGACAACGGTCGAACGATTCGTCGCGTTCCAATACGGCACGGCGACGCTGACCGGGCGCGAGGCGCCGATCCGCGTTGCGATCGTTCGGACCACGGCCGAGATGTTCTCGGTGTGGGGAATATCACCGGTGCTGGGGCGGACGTTCGGGAGCGAGGACGGCCGGAATGGCGCGGCGCCAGTCGCGCTCCTGAGTCACCGATATTGGCAGGAGCAGTTCGCGTCAGACCCCTCGGTCATCGGAACGAGCGTTCTGCTCGACGGCATCCCTCACGCGATCGTCGGTGTCCTGCCGAGTGAGACGCGCGTCGGCATCTTTACCGATACCGAGCTCTTCACGGTCCAGTCGCTCGACGCGACGCGCGCCGCGCGAGACGAGCGGCGGCTCTTCGTGATGGCACGACTCGAGCCGGGTGTGACCCGAGGACAAGCCGAAGCCGACCTGTCCCGCATCGCCACGCGTCTGAGTGCGGAACATCCCGACACGAACGCGCACACGGGCGTGGTTGTCCGTCCACTCATCGAGCAACTGGGCGGCGGAATCCAGACGCTGCTGGCGCTTCTCGCGCTCATCGCGTTGCTCGTTGCCGCCATGGCGTGCGCCAACGTCTCGAACGTGGTGCTCGCGCAAGCAACCACACGGCAACGTGAGCTCTCCGTCAGGACTGCGCTTGGTGCACAACGCTCTCATCATGTGAAACAGATCGCCGCTGAGAGCCTGTTGATCTCGCTCGCTGCGGGCGCGACTGGTCTGCTTCTTGGAGGCTGGGGACTTGCGCTGCTCAAATGGCTGGCGGGACCACAAGCGCGTCTGTTTGGCGACGCCTCGCTCAACTGGCGCATCGTGGCCGCAGGCATCGCCGTGGCTTTCGTCCTGCCACTCGGCTTCGCGCTGATCCCGGCGATTCAGTCGTGGCGACCCAACCCTGCCGATCTCATGGACGGTGCGCGTGCAGTTGGCGGAGGCGCCGCCCACCGGCTCCGTCGCGTGCTGGTCGCCGCGCAGGTCGCGCTGGCCCTCGTCCTGCTCGTTCAGATCTCCCTGTTCGCTCGCACGGCGTGGAATTTCAGGACGATGAAGAACGGCTTCGAGCCGCGAGGTGTGGTGAGTTTTCGAGTCGAGCTGCCGCGGAGGTACACCGAACAGGGGGCAACAGAGTTCTATCGCGCCTTGCTGGCGCGCATCGATGGACTGCCGGGTGTCACCTCTTCGGCATCGATCAATCGTCTTCCCGTTGCGGATCGGGAGATGAGCGCGCGAATCAAGGTCGATGGCGCCGCACCAGTCGAGGAGGAGGCGCTCCCCGTCACGGCTCTCGCGACAGTCAGCGCTCGGTACTTCGAAACGATGCGCGTGCCGATGCGACGAGGCCGTGCATTCACCGATACCGACTTCGGTGAGAGCTCGCCGTCAGTAGCGGTGGTCAGCGAAGACGCGGCTCGCCTGTTCTGGCCGGGCCGCGATCCCGTCGGCTCGCGCGCGACGATCGTCGCGCCCAACATGCCGAGTACCCCGCTTCAAATCGTCGGCATCGTTGCGAACGTACGAAAGGGAGACATCGACCGGCGAGTCGTGCCGCAGGTGTACGTCCCCAATGCCTGGAAACCCGATCGCACGATGGCCGTCGTCGTCCGCGTGGATTCCGCCGACCCTCTCCAGATGATATCGGCGATCCGCGCGCAGGCCGCGGCGCTCGATCCGAATGAACCGCTTTTCAACGTGGCTTCAATGGAGCAGGTGCTCTACAACGATCTGGCAAGCACCTACACGCTTGCTGGATTGCTCGGAGCGATCGCGATCGTGGCGCTCTGCCTGGCCGGCGTCGGCATCTATGGCGTGGTGTCTTTCATGGTCACTCAGCGAACACGCGAAATCGGTCTCCGGATGGCGCTGGGTGCCCGGCCGGGAGCGGTGCTCGGTCTGGTGATTCAACAGAGCGCGGGCCCGGTTGCCGGCGGCGGGTTGCTTGGCACTCCTGCTGCGCTCGCGCTCGTCTACGTGACATCGAGCGCCTTCGCCCAAATCGACGTTCGCGACCCGGCTCACTACGTAGGCGTCGCGCTCTCTATTCTGATCGTTGCAGTCGTTGCCACATACGTTCCGGCTCGTCGTGCTTCGCGGATCGATCCCTTGCTGGCACTGAGGCAGGACTAGAACATTTGGGATTGGCTGATCTGTGATTGTTCACAATGATTGACAGCGTCTTCCAGGACGTCAAATATGCACTGCGGTCGTTCAGGAGAACACCACAGTTCACAGCCGCCGCGGTGATGACGCTGGCGCTCGGTATCGGCGCGAACACGGCGATGTTCAGTCTCGGCGATGCCACGGCATTGCGCCCGCCGGACGTTCCTCGCGCCAGCGAGATCGTCAGAGTGTTCACGAGCTCGCAGGACACACCTTTCGGCGAGGTCTCATACCCCGACTTTCTCGATCTGCGCGCTCGGACCAGAACGTTGGCCGGTCTTGTCGCATACGAGACGGGCGACTTTGCACTGGCGACTACCCCGCGGGACCCCGCGAAATATCTCGGCGGCTGGATCGTCAGCGCAAATTTCTTTTCGGCGCTTGGCGTCGAACCGAACATCGGTCGCGGTTTTCTTCCCGATGAAGACACGTCCGCGTCGGCCGTCGCCGTGATCAGTCACCGGGTTTGGCAGCGCGACTTCCAGCAGACTCCCGACATCGTCGGTCGTCGCGTCCTTCTCTCTGGCACGGCATTCACGATCGTGGGTGTCGCGCCTGAGCACTTCACTGGAACAGAGCTGTACTTCCATCCGGACATCTTCGTCCCGCTCTCCGCGATGCGCAGCGTGTATCCATCGTTGCCGGATGACCCACTGAATCGCCGCACCAACCGGATGCTGACGGTGTTGGGACGCCTGTCCTCCGGCGTCACGACGACGCAGGCGGCGAGCGAGCTGGGAGTGATCGCACGCGATCTGGAAATCGCGTATCCCGATTCGAATCGAGGGCGAACTGCTGTCGTGCTTCCGGAGATCACCGCTCGAGCCCGGCTCGATGCCGGAGGCGCCGAGGGAGCCCTGGTGATCCTGGCACTCGTTGGCCTCGTGCTCCTGCTGGCGTGCGCGAACGTCGCCAATCTCGTGCTGTCCAAGAGCGCGGGGCGCGCTCGCGATCTGGCACTGCGACTGTGCGTCGGGGCCACCCGCATGCGTCTCGTGCGCCAGTCGTTGATCGAGAGCCTTCTGCTTGCGGTCGCGGGCGGCGCCGCGGGCGTGATCGTCGGCGGCTGGGTACTCGCCTACCTGTCTCGTGTTGTGATCATTCCCAGCGCTCTACCGCTATGGATCGACCTGCGCCTCGATGCGCGAGCGCTCTTGTTTACCGCCTTCACGACGATTCTCGCCGCGATTCTCTCCGGTCTCGCGCCCGCGCTGAAGATCTCCGCGTCGTCGAGCCTGAACAGCGTGATCAAGAAGCAGGGAGAACCGCTGTCGCGCACGCTGACGCTGCGGACCGCCCTCGTCGTACTGCAGGTCGCGATTTCCGTCGTTGTGCTCGTCTGTGCCGGCCTGATGGTCCGTGCCTCCAGCACCGCCGAGCACGTTGACCCCGGATTCCGGACTGATCGTGTGCTGCTGGCCTCCTTCAACCCTGGTCTCTCCCAACTCGCTGCAAGCGAGACACGCCGATTTTACGAGCGCCTCATCGAGGCGATGCGCGCGCAGCCCGGCGTGTCGGCCGCCGGACTCACACGCTACGTACCGCTCGGCGTCACCAGCGGTTCCCTCGGCATCACCATCGATGGTGCGCCGCTTCCTGAGGGACAGGATCGCATCGCAGTGGCTGAGACGGTGGTCGACCCGGGCTATTGGGACGTCATGCGGATACCGATCGTCCGGGGTCGTGGCTTTGCTGAGTCTGACACGCCAACAAGCACCCGTGTCGCAATCGTGAACGAGACTATGGTCAATCGCTACTGGGCCGGCGAGGATCCAGTCGGCAAGCGGCTTCGAATTCCGGATGCCCCGGGACCGAACGGGCCTCAGACGTTGATCCTCGAGGTCGTCGGCGTTGCGAAGGATGGAAAGTACTGGCAACTGGGCGAGACCACCCAGCCATTCATCTATCGACCACTCTCGCAGGCACGGCTTGGCGCGATGACGATGGTTGCCTTGGCTGAGGACGGGACTTCACCATTGGCTCTTGCGGCCGCTGTTCGTTCGGCTGCGGCTGGCGTTAATGCCGCGGTGCCTCTGTACGATCTGCGAACGCTGGAGGACCTCTATCGCTCTCGCGCTCTTCTGCCGTCTCGCATGATGTCGCAGATCGTGACGGCGCTGAGCGTTCTCGGTCTCGTGCTGGCGTGCGTCGGTTTATACGGTGTCGTGACCTTTTTGTTTTCAAGCCGCACACACGAGATCGGAATCCGGATGGCGGTCGGCGCGACGCCAACTCGCATACTCCGCACGGTGCTGACGCACGCCATGGTCCTCGCCGGGCCAGGGCTCATCCTCGGACTCGGCGCCGCCGCACTATTGACCCCACTGTTGGCCAGCCCGGCATTCGATTTCGTCGAACCGCATGATCCCGCCGTGCTGATCGCAGCGCCACTGACGATGGCGTTGGTGTGCCTGCTCGCGGCAATGCTCCCGGCGCGGCGAGCGGCGCGCATCGACCCGACGTTGGCCCTGCGACAGGACTGACGAGCATTTTTGGATTGGTGATCTTTGATTGTTGTTTCGTTGTTGATTGGTGATTTGGGATTGTTGATTCGAGCTGAATGATGGACACGGTCTGGAAAGACATTCAGTACGCGCTTCGGTCCTTACGGCGCACTCCCGGATTCACCGTCGCTGCGCTCGTGACTCTGGCGCTCGGCATCGGCGCGAACACCACGATCTTCAGCCTGATCGAAGCCGTGATGTTGAGGACGCTCCCGGTGAATGCGCCAGACCAATTGCAGTTCATCGCGATCGGCACGCCGGGCCGCGCGGGCGACTCGATGAGCACGGCATCGAACTATCCGTGGTTCGAGCGCGTTCGCCAGCGTACCGACGTGTTCGCAGGCGTGACGGCCTTCAACGTCCGCGACTTCAAGGTCGCATCGGAGGAGGGGGCTGAGCGAGTGGTCGGACAGTACGTGAGCGGCAACTATCACGCACTGATCGGCGTCCCCATGGCTCTGGGAGGAGGTTTCGCATCGGAGAACGACCGCGCGCCGGGCAGCAGTCCGATCGCCGTCATCAGCTACGACTATTGGACGCGCCGGTTCAGGAGGCGTGGCGACATCATCGGGCAGACGCTCACAGTGGGTGGACGGCCACTGACGATCGTTGGCGTCACCGCATCCGGCTTCGATGGCATGCAACCGGGCCGTTCGATCGACATCACGCCACCGGCCGATAGCGACAAAAGTTGCCCGATGACTTTCAGCGACTCATCGGCTGCGCCGGCGTTTGCGGCGATTTGTGCCAATCCGACGAGTTCGTTCGCACCGCCGTTGTAGGCATCCTTCTCGATCGGCAGCAGCGT
>Ga0207682_10001041_pt1 | contig 12793 bp, 14 predicted proteins | sample KBSM63metaG_FD_184332 | JGI IMG/M metagenome (GOLD analysis project Ga0207682, IMG submission 184332) | Miscanthus rhizosphere microbial communities from Kellogg Biological Station, Michigan, USA - KBS M6-3 metaG (SPAdes) (version 2) | ecosystem: Host-associated > Plants > Roots > Rhizosphere >... | reverse complement strand
ATTGATTTCGCACGAACTGCTCGAGCCCGCGCCTGTTCATTATGATCATCACGAGGTCGGCCGCCTGACCGCCGATCTGTAGCCCGACGCTTCCGCCGGTGAGGGTCATGAAGGTTGGCGCTGACCAGCCGCCTTCCGTCCGCGCGCTCAGGATGCCGCGCCCGCGCATGCCGCCGAAGATGAAGCCCCCCTTGATCGTCCCGGGAAAGATCGCGATGCCTTCGGCCTTCGCGGCAATCGAGGTGGGTATGGATGTGTCGGACGTCGCCATGATCTCGTTGAGGACCGTAATCGATTCACGAATGCGACTGGACTCCTCTGAATTCGGTCCTTCCTGCGCCTGAGTCGGGAAGGCGAGCGTCACGACGAGGAGTGTCACGGCGATCGCGCAGAGGGCCTTCGTCATGCTTCCCATGATAACGACGATTCGGATGGAGCGTGACAGCTCCGGTAAGATAGCTCGATCGTGATGGCTGAAGAGGACCTGTCGAACACGACGATCCGGCGTTTCGACATTACGCGCCTGATCGCGCGCGGCGGCATGGGAGAGGTCTACCTCGCCAGGGACGCCGTGCTCGGCCGCGATCTGGCGCTCAAGATCCTTCGCCAGGACGTCACGCGCGATTCGGATCGCCTCGAGCGGTTCGTCCTGGAGGCGCGAGCGGCCTCCGCCCTGAATCACCCGCATCTCATCGCCATCTACGACATCGGGGAGAGCTCGCCTAAACGCGATGGCGCACCGGTCGGGCCGCCCGTTCTCTACATCGCGATGGAGCTGGTCTCTGGGCAGACGCTGCGCGCCGCGCTGGACGGCAATCCTCTGGGGCTGGAGCGCACGATCGAGTTCCTGGCCCAGGTCGCCGATGCGCTCGACGCCGCCCACACAGCCGGCGTCACGCATCGTGACCTCAAGCCGGAAAACCTGATGATTGCCGAGGGCGGCTATGCGAAGGTGCTCGACTTCGGCATCGCGAAGCTCCGCGCCGACCTCATGCAGAGCCCCGTCAGAGGCGGACACCATGAGGGGACGCAGCAGGGAAGTCACGAGCCGACAGCGACCGACGGCGGCCGGTTGCTCGGTACCCTCGGCTACATGTCACCCGAGCAGGTGCAAGGCCAGCCAACCGACTATCGTACCGACATCTTCTCGTTCGGGTGCGTGCTGTATGAGGCCATCACGGGGAAGCGCGCGTTTCTTGGCCCCAACGCGTTCGCCACGCTGAAACAAATCGTCGAGCACGACCCCGGCCCGCTGGCGACGCACGTGCCGGGACTGCCCGACGGCCTCGAGCGTATCGTTCGCCGATGCCTGGCCAAGGACCCTGCAGAACGATACGGATCCATGCGCGACGTCGCGGCCGATCTTCGCGAAGTTCGTCGCAAGATGGACGATACCGCCGTCGTGGAGGTCCCACCACGCCCGGAGCGTCGCTACTTCCTGGTTGGCGGCGTCGCGGCGCTGCTGGGCATCGGGATCCTGGGCTGGTGGCAGGCTGGACGCCGGCCCACTGCCACTGGCGCGTCGGGACGCGTCTCGATCGACCGTCTCACGACGACCGGTACCGCCATCGACGCCGCCATCTCTCCTGATGGCCGAAACCTCGCGTGGGTCGAATCGGCCGGAGGCATGCAGGGGCTGCGGCTGCGCCGCCTCGATCAGGGCCAGGCGATCGAGCTGGTGCCTGCGGCCGTGGTCGGTTACTGGGGCATTGCATTTACGCCTGACGGATCTCGCGTGCTGTACGCGACCAAGAGTGCCCAGAGTCCCGCCGGCCGCCTGTCCGCCGTGAGCATCCAGGGAGGTCCGTCGACGCCCGTCCTCGACGGCATCGACAGCACGGTCAGCTTCTCGCGCGATGGAAAGCGAATGGCATTCTATCGGGCTGCGTTTCCGGAGACCGGCACGACATCTCTCGTCACTGCCGCGATCGATGGCAACGACGTTCATCCAATCGCGATCGTGAAGGCGCCTGAGTTCTTCGTGCCGGCGTTCTTCGCGGCGCCTTCGTGGTCACCGGATGGCCGGCGGCTCGCGGCTGTCGTTCACAACACAAGCTCCGGAGATGCGACCCTCGTGACGATCGATGCGCAGTCGGGAGCGCGGCAGGAATTCACCAGTCGTTTTCGCGATGCCACGTTCACAACGTGGTTGCCCGACGGCTCGGGCATTCTCTTCGTCGCTGATCAGGCGGACGAGTTCCGCGAAGTCCCGCGCAAGGTCTGGTTGCAACCGTACCCGAGCGGCGAGCCGCATCGTGTGACACCGGATCTGCTCGAGTACCGCAACGTGTCGGTGCGATCAGACGGGACCGCATTCGTCTCGGTGGGGCTCGACGCTGCGTACTCACTCTGGCGGATCCCGATTCGAGGTGGCAGCCCGCAACGGATTCCGTCGGAACGCTACGACGGACTGCTTGGCGTCGCGCCGTTACCTGATGGCCGCACGATCGTCAGCTCGGGCGAACGGGGAAACACACAGCTCGCCTTGCTCGGTAGTCAGGGAGGAAGCCGCCAGATCCTCACGAAGGATGGCACGAACCTCTGGCCGGCGGTGACCCCCGACGGAGCTACGGTGGCGTTCGTTTCCAGTCGCGATGGTCAGTCGGGCATCTGGCGAATGAACGTGGATGGAACGGGAGCGCGCCTCCTCGCGCATCTGCCGCGACCGTCATGGTTGTCCATCACGCCGGATGGGCGGTTCGTAGTCTGCGCCTCGGTTGGCGATGCTGGGTCCGCGGTGGCGACGTGGCGGATCTCGATCGACGGTGGCGCCCCGACCTTGATTGCCGCCGGCATCGACCGTCCAGCGGTGTCGCCGGACGGAAAGCGCCTCGCGGGCATCAACGTTGCGACGGGCGCGAACCGCCTGACGCTCGTCAACATGCCTCTCGACGGGTCGGCCCCGCCGCGAGAGCTGGGCACGATCGCGCCCGCCACGGCCAACGGGTTGATGGAGTGGACGCCCGACGGCAACGGCATCCTGTTTTCCACCGTTGAACGCACGAACGTGTGGCTTCAGCCGCTGTCTGGTGAACCACCCGTGCGCGTCACCGACCTGGCCACACTGGATATCGTGCGCGGCCGCCGGACCGCGGATGGCAACAGCCTGATCGTGGCGCGCGGAACCGCGCAAACGGATGCGTATCTCGTTTCGAATTTCCGCTAAGGCCAACACCAATTCCCAGAATCCGAGTCCAACTCCCAACTCGCAACTCCCAAAACGTGGAAAGATAAGGACACGAGGTGCGTATGAAGCGGAACGTTCTGCTCTCACTTCCATTCGTTCTGGCGAGCTCGGTTGCCCTCGCGCAGGTTGCATTGCCACCCGGCGCGAGCCCGCAGTCGACACAGGATCCCGGCTATAAGGAGCTCATCGCGACGTGCAAGACCCCGCCGCCTGCTCCTGGTGCGCGTGGTGGAGGAGCGGGGCGCGCGGGCGGTGCGCCAGCAGCAGCGCCAACGACGTTCCCGCCGCCGCCAGCCGATTACAACGTCACTGAGATCCCTGGCGTGATCGCAGCAGGGCAGAAGTGGACCAAGGTCTGGGAGGTTGACGGCAACAACGCCGACGGCATCCTCTCGGACAAAGACGGGAACCTGTTGATCGCGCAGAACCACAACGCCGCGGTGGTCAAACTGGATCAGAGCGGCAAAGTCTCGACCGTCTACAAGGACACGCACACCGGCGGTGCCCTGTCGATGAACAAGAAGGGCGAGCTGTTCATCGTCGAGCGCGGCCTGCGGGCGAACGTCTCGCAGCTCGCTCCGAAGCGACGAATCCTTGCTGACAAGATGCAGAATGGCGATCCGATCGACTGCAATGGCGGCGTCATCAACGATCTGACTGCCGACAGCAAGGGTGGCGTGTACTTCACGATGGGCGGGTTGTTCCATGTCGATCCGAAGGGAACGGTGACCCGGTACGGTGAGAACCTGGCGACCAACGGCATCATCCTGAGCGCGGATGAGAAGACGCTCTACGTGACGAACGCTGGCAGCGTGGCCGCGTTCGACGTGCAGCCTGACGGGTCGTTGAAGAACCAACGTCAGTTCGTCCAGCTGCCGACCCCTGGTGGTGACGGCTTGTCGATCGACTCACAGGGCCGTCTGTACGTGACAGCAGGTCCTGCGTTGCACGTGGTCGCGTCCGATGGCAAGCTGCTCGGCAGCATTCCCGCACCCTACGGGCTGATCACGGCCGCTTTCGCCGGGAAGGGCAAGAAGACGATGTATGCCGTGGTCAGTCTGACCGACCCCAACAGACTGCAGCACGCGTACGTCTACTCGATCCCGATGCTCGCTCAGGGATATGCGGGGCGGGCGAAATAAGAATAAAGGGCTATTGCGCTGCCACCGGAAACAGCATCAGGAACTGCCGTCCGTTCGGCATCAGCTCGAATTGCCGCCGGTACTCGCCCTGGGCGAATCCCTTGATCGGCAAAGAAGTCGGATCGGCGCTCGACGTGGGCGCCGACAGATTCAACTTGAGCTGAAACATCTGCTGACCGCGATCGAAATAGAGCGAGCGCCCGTCCGGTAGCCAGAGCGGGTGTGACCCACCGTCGCGCGTGACCTGATAGCGCATGCCTGTGCGCGGCAGCGGCTCCAGCCAGAGCTCGTAGCGGCCGGTCTCATTCGATGTATAAGCCAGCCAGCGGCCGTCAGGGGACACCGCGCTGCTGTGCTGCGCCGAGCCCGGACTGCCAACGAGCGGCGTGACCGTGCGCGACGACATGTCGAAGAGCGAAATGTCGTAGTCGCGATTGCCACCTTCTTCCTTCAGCGTCAGAAATCGCATCTGTTTCCCGCCAGGCATCCAACCCTCGGCGCTTCTGGCATCGATCAGATGCTCGGGCGTGCCGCTCCCATCTGCACGCCGTGAGTAGATGGCATCGCCACGCTCACTGGATACGATGAACACGAGACGCTCACCATCGAGCGACCATATTGGCGCCCAATCGACGGGACCAACCGGATTCGCAACGGGACGTCGTCCCGCGAGATCGGAGAGCTCCGCAATCCACAGTCGCGCGCCGTCGGGACCGGACCGATCGCGAGTCTCGAAGGCGATCCGCTTCCCATCGGGGGACAAGCGTGGCGCGAAGACGGACAGCGGCAGGCGCCCGAGAACCGTCCTGGTACCGTCGACCTCGACGATGGCCAGGTCGAACCCAGACAATCGCTGTGCTTTCGTTACGGCGCCGGTGACGAGCGCGAATATCGCGCATGCGATGACCGTCCCGATGGCCCAGCGAGTCAAGCACACGTTCATGGTTCTCGCTCCATGCGAATCACTACCGCATCCACCGGTGGACGATCTCGGCAACGCGGTCGCTGTCGAAGCACACAGCCCGCGCACGGAAGTACCCATCATCCGGGCTGCGACTGTAGAACCAGCAATCCAGGCTCGGGACGCCAAGCACCTCGACGGCGCGGCGAGGTGCCTTCGGTTGAACACCGCGCGCGCGGCAGAGATCGGCAGGAAAGGCATCGGTAACGAGATCCGCTTCGACGCGAACCCCACCGCACGAGTCCGATCGATCGTAGCCCAGGTACTCCCAGAGCGGCGGACCGATGCGCGCGAGGACATCCGCCGGCGTTTCGCCCCGTCGGATCGAATCCAGTTTGCGGTCCGAGAATCCCTGCGCGAATACCGTGCGATCACGCAAAAGGACGCGCACGAGATGCTCGCGCACGGGGTCGCTGGACAGGAATAGCCAGAGTCCCGCGAGCCACACCACGACGGGAACGATCGGGCGAACAGGCGGTTTCAGGGCGAACCATATGAGCGGCGCAAACAGCAGCAGCTCCACAGCCATGACGTAGAACCCGTATTGCGACAGGATGCCAAGGCCGATCGGTGACACGGGAATCGGCGTCCACGGCGCGAAGTAGCGCGTGAGATCGAACGGCCAGAACAGCGCGCATCCGAGCCCGCCGTCGGTCAGCGTGTCGAGAAGCGCATGGCTGAGAACGATGAGGCTGGCCGCCACACCAGTACGGAGAGGCCGCTTTCCAGCCGTTCGCGCTGCCATGCCGACGACGACGCCGACTGCCAGCGAAAAGACGACGGAATGCGTTGCACCGCGGTGGCCCCACTGATCGCCGTATCGGACGCCGAGGAGGAAGCCGACGACGTCGGAATCGGGCAGGAACGACAACGCCGACCAGAACAGCATCGTCGCGAGTGATGGGCGTGCCGACGGTTGTTCCGTGCGGTAGAGACGGGCGGCGGCCATGCCGACCGCAAGGTGACCGACCCCTGCCATGTGAGCTTCAGACGCAGGATCGGGCAGTAAGGTTCGTGTCGTTCAACTGCCTGACGCCCGTTCGCATTCTCCGCTCGGAATAGAGTGCTCTCCTGGCGTTCTAATTCCAGCTGTAACTGACCGTGACGTTCATGTTCGCCTCGATCGGTGCGTCGTTGAGGAGCGTCGGGGTGAATCCCCACTGGCGCGCGGCCGTCATCGCTGATTCGACGAACTGGGCTGGCGCGTCGGCGCTGGTGTTGTGCAGATCGCTGAACTGACCATCGATCCCGATGCGTCCCGCCAGTTTGACGACGGTCGCTTGTGCCGCCACTCCGGTCGGGCAGACGGGGTTGACGTGCACGAGCTTCCGTGGCGCTTTGATTTGCCCGCCGATGCCGCCGGTGAATGTGGCCGTCATCTTGGGCTCAATTGGAAACTGGCCGGCTCCGGTCTGACGCGCTGTTGGACCCGGCGTCGTCGATCCGCTCGGCGCCGTCGGTCTCGACGTGTTGAGATCGGAGACCGCGCAGGTGACGTGGATCGTCTCTTCGACAGTTCCGATCGGCACCATGATGTAGCGGCGCATAGTTGTACCCGGCTCAGCCCGGATCAGGTTCCTGACCGCCGTGAACCCGGGAAGGTCGGTCACGATCTCGTAGTCGCCAGCCGTCAGGCCACGGAACGAAAATGAGCCGGTGCGATCGCTGAGAGTGTTTTGCGAGCCGTCGCGACTCACGGGTGTGAGTCGGACGGATACGCCCGGGAGCAGGCCACCGTACTGGTCGTAGAGTACGCCCTCGATCGTGCCTCCGGCCGGCTGCGTCTGGGCCGCCGGCGCGCTCGCTCGAGGCGTGCGTTCAACGATTCGCCGCTTCGGTTCTGGCGTCACTACTGGCAGAGTGCCTGACTGGATCAATCGGATATCAGGTGTCGGTGCGACGATGGTGTTTCCGGACACCGTGATCGTGCCGATCGATGCGGTCACCGTTGCGAGGACGGCAACTGTCGTCGCGCGGACGGACGCGCTCAGTGGTTCACGATTAACACGGGCGGTGAGCATGGCACGAACCCTCCCTTCGAGCGTTGAGCGATGGGCGATAGCGATAGCTGGTAACCAGGGATCACGGCGCTGCACTGACTCACGCGCCACGTCGAGCAGGTGTGCGGCGTACTCCGAGCCGCTGATACCGGAGGTGAGCACGAGGTCGTCGCACGCGCGCTCGCCTTCGTGGCGCAACCGCCGGTATGCGATCCACATCAACGGGTTGAACCAGTAGACGGCCCGGAGCAGATTGGCGGCCAGCGCGATCGTCCAATCAAAACGGCGGACGTGCGCCAGCTCGTGATGCAGAACCGCATGGATACGCTCGTCACTCCATCGAAGGGCTTCAGACGGCAGCAGGATGGTCGGCCTGACGGCGCCCCACGTCGCCAACATGGCTGGATGCGGACAGGCGAGCAGCCGAACGTGTCGCCGGATCTGATAGCGTCGCGCGACGTCGTCGGCGAGATCCCGCCATGGCCCTGAGGACACCAGGTCCGACGCAGCCGCGAGCGTTCGCAGCCGCCACAACCCGGCGATGAGGACAGCAACGCCGACGAGGACGCCGGCGATCCAGATTGAGGCGACAACGATCGTGAAGCCTGGCAGAGCACTCCTTCCGTCGCCCGTCTGCTCCTCAGCCATCGTCCCGTCCGCGCGGGGCGACGATGGTGCCGGTTCACTGACCAACCGGATCGACGAATCGACTGAAGGCGAGGAGAAGTACACCGGAAGCGGAATCGACCATGCCGGCACGAACAGTTCCAGCGCGGGAATGCCGACACAGCCGAACAGCGTCGTGGCCAGCACCCAATGTCTGAGAGCGGCGGATCGTCGACGCAGGAAGGCCATGGCGGCCAGGGCGGCCAGGCTGAGAAGAGCGATCTTCACCGTGACGCTGAGAAGGAACATCATCGCGGATTGTCCTTTCTTGCCTTCTGCGCGAGCTCGGCGATCCTGGCCTTCGCAATCAGCTCGGCGATGCGATCGAGTTCCTCACCGGAGACGCGCGTGGCCTCGCCGCCGAGGAGCGCCGCCACGGCTTTCTCCGCCGACCCATCGAAGAACGTATCCACGAGGTGCTTGAGGGCCGACTTGCGCGCGGCGTGGCGCCTGACGGCCGGCATGTAGACGTAGCGGACGCCTTCTTCCTCGTGCCGGACATGCCCTTTCTCCTCGAGCACGCGCAGCTGCGTGCGCACGGTCGAGTAGCTGGGCGACCCCGGCAGGTCCTCCATGACTTCGGCGGCAGTGGCGCGGCCGCGCCGGAACAGCGCGTCCATGATCTGCCGCTCCCGTCGCGTCAGCACCGCGTGCAGGTTCCCGGACATGTTATATACCTCGCACTAGTGTTATAAAAATAACATCAACGGCGGTGGGCCTGTCAAGTGCGTTTGCCGAATCGGGTATCCTGTCGTGCGTGCAGCTGGGCCTTCCGTTCAGTGAGGCGGGAGCGCGGCCGATCCCCGGGGATGGTGCCGCTCCGCCATCCGCCAGCACGATTGCACCGGTTTACTTCGTACGCCATCGGCGAGCGCGACGGTATCTGCTCCGCGTCGAATTCGACGGCCGCGTCCGCGTCACGATTCCGCGCGGCGGCTCGCGCCGGGAGGCCGATGCCTTTGCGCAACGTCACGTTGAATGGGTCGCGCGCCAGCGCGCGGCCCTCTCGCGCGGCTGTTTTTCCGCTGACGACCGGCAGCGGCTCCGGCAGCAGGCGCAACGAGAACTCCCGGAGCGGCTGCTGCAACTGGCGGACGCCAACGGACTGTCAGTCACGCGCATCAGCATTCGCAATCAGCGCACACGATGGGGATCATGCGGTCGCGACGGCCACGTGTGCCTCAACTGGCGCCTCGTCGCGATGCCGTCCTGGGTGCGCGACTACGTGATGATCCACGAGCTGATGCATCTGAAACGGCTCGATCACTCGCCGGCGTACTGGCGGCTCGTCGCAGCGGCCTGTCCTAGGTATCGCGAAGCTCGCCAGTGGCTGCGCGCGCATGGCCCCGAATTGCGTTAACCAGCCGATGCTCCTCTCCTTGGGCGCGCTTTCGCGCGCCAGTCCCTTATGCGGCTTTCGTTGCAACGAGCACAAAATTAGTGCTTCGAGCCGCATAACGGACTAACCTGTGTGAATCCGGATCGCGTGGCCTGTTGTCCAAGTAGGTGGAGGCCGTGCATGAGCGTAACGAGGCGGCAGGCGGTGGGTGTTCTGGCGGCGGCAGGAGTGCTGGGACCGCTGTCCCTCTGGCTCGCGAGTCGAGACGTGGGCGCGTCCGTGGATGACGCGGCGTTTCCGTTACAGAAGAGCGACGCTGAATGGCGCGCGGCGTTGCCGTCGGACCGTTACAGGATCCTGCGCGGTCACAGTACCGAGCGGGCGTTTTCGAGTCCGCTGAATACAGAGAAGCGGTCCGGGATCTTTGTCTGCGCGGCCTGTGGCCAGAGGCTGTTCTCGTCGGAATCCAAGTTTGAGAGCGGAACCGGCTGGCCGAGCTTCTGGCGCCCGGTCGACGAGGCCGTGGGGACCAGGATCGATCGAAGCTGGTTCATGGTGCGAGTCGAAGTGCATTGCGCGCGATGCGGCAGTCACCTCGGGCACGTATTCGACGACGGGCCGGCGCCCACCGGACTGCGCTACTGCATCAACGGCCTGGCACTCAATTTCGTAATGGGGTCGGGAGTCATTTGAAGAGGACACACGTGGGCGTGAGGCAGTGTCCACGTTAAATGACTCCCGACCCCATTTAGGAGTTTTATGCGAACGCAGCGTCTCATTCTGATCGCGGCGGTCGTACTCGCTGTCGGATATGTGTGGCTTCGCGGCGGGTTCATCGGGTTGCACGCGGGCAGCCAGGTGGCCGCTGCGAATGAGGTCGCGCAGAGCGGGCTGCAGACGGCGACGTTCGCCGGTGGATGCTTCTGGTGCGTCGAAGCCGACTTCGACAAGGTGCCGGGAGTCGTGTCCACGACGTCCGGCTACACTGGCGGCCGCGTTGCCAACCCGACCTACGAGCAGGTTTCACGCGGCGGTACCGGGCACGCCGAGGCCGTCGAGATCGTCTTCAACCCCGTAGTCGTCACCTACGATCAGCTGCTCGATCACTTCTGGCGGAACGTCGATCCCTTCATGGCTCATCGTCAGTTCTGCGACGTGGGCGACCAGTATCGGCCTGAGATCTTCGTGCACTCCGATGCGCAGCGCACCATGGCCGAGACGTCGCGTCAGCGCGTCCAGCAGCGGTTCAAACAATCGATCGTGGTGAAAGTCACCGGCGCGACGGCGTTCTACCCGGCGGAGGCGTACCACCAGGACTACCACAACACTCACGCGGTCCAGTACCGCTTCTATCGCTGGACATGCGGGCGCGATGCCCGCCTGCGCCAAATTTGGGGCGACAGCTAGACTTCTCGGCGGGTCCAAAGAACAGGACCCGCCCGACGTACTCGTAGGCCGGGTCTTGCTTTGTAGACCCGGTGCCCGGAAGGCAAAGTGTGCCAATGGCCAAGGTTCCTTCCGACGCGAACCCAGTTGCCACGAAATGGACGCCGGAGCGCATGCTCGCCCGGCTGGACGGCGACCGCGAGCTTGCCGTCGAGCTCGCGGGAATCTTCGTCGAGGAATGCCCACGCATGCTCCAACGCCTGCGTGAGGCTGTTGCCGCAGGTTCGGCAGACGAAGTCCGGCGTGCGGCTCACGCGTTGAAGGGATCGGTCTCCAACTTCATCGACGGGGGGCCGACAGCGACGGCGTTCGAGCTCGAGACAATGGCGCGAGATGGTCAGCTCGATGGCGTTGAGGCGGTGCTCGATCGTCTCGATCGGGAGATCGCTGCGCTAATGGAAAGCCTGCGCGACTTTCAGTTGAGAGGTGCAGGGCCGACGAACTAACTAGCGCGTGCTCTTCGCAGAAAGCCAGGTAGAATTGAGAGATGCCCTATCCAGAGTACTTCATAGCCCCCATGCGCGCCGAGTTGGCCGATGCCGGTGTCCAGGAGCTTCGGTCATCGGCTGACGTCGATCAGGCTTTGGCCTCGCCGGGAACCGTGATGATCGTCGTGAATTCCGTCTGCGGATGTGCAGCAGGGAAGGCGCGGCCCGGTATTGTGATGGCACTCGAGCACGAGCGTCGGCCCGACGTGGTCGCAACCGTTTTTGCGGGTGCCGACATCGAGGCGACCGAGCGTGCCCGCCAGGCATTCCTTCCGTACCCGCCATCGTCGCCATCTGTCGCGATTCTGCGGGAGGGCAAGCTCGTTTACATGTTGGAGCGGCGGCAGATTGAAACGCGGGATGCGCGCTCAATTGCCGCGATGCTGATGCAGGCGTTCGACGAGCACTGTCAAACGGCCACCGCATAGCGGACGCGGCGGAGGTCTTCAGACTCGCCGGGGTATTCGCTGTTATCCGCCCCGCGTGTGCATCTCGAGGTGCGGGTCGCGTCGCAGCCGATCGACGGGAATGAGGGGAGATCGATCGCGTGAGGCGAGGCGTTCCTCTGCGCCCCGGTCGCTGCGAACTTCCCAGGTCGCCCGGATCAGTTGCGCGAGATGCTCGGCGCTCGCACCGGACCGAAGCGGACGACGAAGGTCCGTTCCGTGCGTCGCGTACAGGCAGAGATACCAGACCCCATCTGCGGTCAGGCGGCTGCGATCGCAGCTCTCACAGAAGGGTTCGGTCGTCGACGAGATGATCCCGAACGTCGTTCCGTCCGGCAGCGTATAGCGATCCGCAGGCGCTGACGACTCCTCGACGACTGGCGTGATCGACCCGTAGTGCGCCGTGAGCATGTCGAGCATCTCGCGACGGGAGACGACGCGCGGCATCGACCAATGCGTCGCGCCGCCGACGTCCATGTATTCGATGAAACGCACTTCAGCGCCCTGGCGGCGGCCGAATTCCAGCAGATCGACCAGTTCGTCGTCATTGACCCCGCGAATAACCACCGTATCCAGCTTGAGCCCGGGGAACAGAGGAGCCGCAGCGCCGATGCCATCGAGCACGCGGTCGAGCTCGTCGAATCGAGTGAGTCGCTGGAAGCGATCGGGCCTGAGACTGTCCAGGCTGACGGTCAAGCGGTGCAGGCCTGCGTCGCGAAGTGCCGCGGCCTGCGGAGCCAGCAGAACGCCGTTCGTGGTCATTGCGAGATCGCGGATTGCCGGCCGGCCGGCCAGTCGGTGGATCAACTCCGGCAAATCACGCCGCAGAAGCGGCTCACCGCCTGTGAGGCGGACCTTGTCAACGCCGAGCGAGGTGAGCACGCCGACGAGCGTCTCGATCTCTTCGAAGTGGAGGATGTCCTCGCGCGGCAGCCACACATAGTCCATCTCGGGCATGCAGTAGCTACAGCGCAGATTGCATCTGTCAGTCACGGAAAGGCGGAGATTCCTGAGCGGCCGCTGGTGTCTGTCGAGGATCACAGCACTTCATTATGACGTGGGTCCGGCTAAAGCCGGACAACGTCTCGGTCCGGCTAAAGCCGGACACTACGTCCGTC